>FUFK010042768.1_pt1 | contig 34635 bp, 37 predicted proteins | sample 1021851 | NCBI WGS metagenome assembly FUFK01 (sample SAMEA51879418, study PRJEB19060) | metagenome | reverse complement strand
TACTTAGACGGTAAAAAAGTTGGAACGCAAACAGCTTCAACTGTTCCAGATGATATAGCTTTAGAACTAAAAATTTTCATAGAAAATAAAGGTACTACTGCTAATCAACTAGCTACAGATTGGGTTCAAACAATCCAACAAAGATAATAAATTTAACTAGGGCCCTTCGGGGCCTTAGTGTAAATTAATAGGAGATTAAAATTATGCCAAATGTATCAGGAGTAAAAAGTAAACAAATAGTATTTGGATCTGACACAGATGCAATTTCTGCTGCAGGGACAGCTACTACTTTAGTTTTATTAAATAGTGGTCCTTGGGTTAACGCTCAAACGGTTACTTTAACTTCTTCAGCTGATAACTCAGGAATAACTTTTGTAGTTGTAGGAAAAGATGCTGATGGAGCTGCTCAAACAAGTGCAGCAACAACTGGACCAGATTCAACTACAAAAAGTATAGCTGGAACTTGGACAGAAGTAACAAGCATCACTGCAAGTGGATCTATTACAACAGACATTTCTGCTGGAATAACATCAGGAGCTGCAACAGGAACTATTTTTGCTGGCAGAACTAGAGTCAGAAGTATGACTGGAGTCGCTGGTGGTGGAGCAGGACGTGTTTATATTAAAAATAGTTCAGCAACATCAGGTCAAAACAGATTAATTTTAGATGTAGATAGCGGATCAACAATCGACCCATATATTGCCGATGATGGTATTCTGTGTGAAGACGGAGCATATTTTGCTTACGATGGAACTGCAGTAGTAGGATTATCTATTCAGTTTGACGGGTAAGGAGCTTAAATGGCCAACACTACTTCAGGCTCTTATGTTTTTGATAAGAACCTAGGCATTGATGAAATTATTGAAGATGCGTACGAACGTATCGGTATGCAGGGTGTTTCTGGCTATCAATTAAAAACTGCTAAACGATCTTTAAATATTTTATTTTCTGAATGGGGAAATAGAGGACTTCAATTTTGGGAAGTAAAAAATCAAAATGTTGCATTAGTAGATGGACAAGCGGTATATACTTTTTATCGTTCACCTTCTGATGGAACATCAAGTGGTATTTCAACTACATTATCTGCAGGAATAAATGCAAGTGTTACTACAATTGGAGTTGCTTCTGTTACAGGTATGCCAACGACAGGTGGTATAATTATTATTGGAACTGAACAAATTACTTATACAGGTATTTCTTCATTAAATTTAACTGGATGTGTGAGAGGTGTTAATGGTAGCACAGCAGCTACTCATAGCACTTCGGATGCTGTATTACAGTTTCCAATTGGTATGACAGATATTCAAGAAGCAGATTACAGAGTAAAATCTACTTCAGTTGACACACCAATGACAAAGATTAGTAGATCACAATATCAAGGTTTTTCAAATAAAACAGATAAAGGCTTACCTACTCAATATTGGGTTCAAAGATTTATAGATAAAGTTACAATGACTTTATATTTAACACCGGGTGCAGCTCAAGATGGCAANTANATTAATTTTTATTANACAAAAAGAATNGATGATGTAGGNGCTTACACAAATGCAACTGATGTACCTTATAGGTTTATTCCATGCATGATTGCAGGACTAGCTTATTATTTAGCTATTAAATATGCACCACAAAGAGTTCAAGAATTAAAACTATTATATGAAGATGAATTGTTAAGAGCAGAAGATGAAGATGGCTCTTCTAACTCTACATATATATCTCCTAAAATTTACTATCCAGGTATTGGTTAATGACTACTTTTTCACAAGGTAAATATGCTTTAGCAATTTCTGATAGATCAGGTATGGCTTTTCCATATAACGAAATGGTTAGAGAATGGAATGGTGCGTTTGTGCATATTTCAGAATACGAACCTAAACAACCACAACTAGATCCAAAACCTACAAGTGCAGATCCACAAGCGTTACAAAGAGCTAGACCTGCTAGAACAGAATTTCCTACAGAAGATTTTTTAATAAATAACCCTATTACAACTGCAGCTGCTGATGCAACAGTTACTATAGCTTTTAAAAATGGTGCTATGCAAGTAAATGATTTTGTTAGATTAAGAGATGTTAAATCTCCTGTAGGTGGTGTTGCTATATCTACTTTACAGCTTTCTACAACTTTAAATGGTGCAATTACAGATTCAGCTACTACAATTACTTTAGCTGATGGGTCAGCGTTTCCAACATCAGGTTTTATAGTTATTGAAAAAGTAAATAGCACAACAGGACTTTATGAAAACGAAGTTATTGAATATACTGGTCGATCTTCAAATGATTTAACTGGATGTACTAGAGGAACAAGCGCTCCTTACAGAGGAGTTAGTCCTGTTAACACAACAGCGAATGAACATGCAACAGGAGCAAAAGTATTTGGTGCATACAAAATAGCTACACTTAATGAAACCTCTTCACCAGCAGGATATAATGATAGCACAGGCAGTCCAGCAACTATAACTACACAAACAGGTTTTACATTTGAATTAGTTAGTAATGCTAGTAGCACAGAAACAGGGGGCGGTTTACAATGTACAGTTGGACCGATTAATGATAAAGGTTAATTATGTCAGGAGTTAAAAAATACGATTACAGCACATTAACTGCAGCAATAAGAAGCTACACTGAAGTAGATAGTGATGTTTTTACACAAGCAATTATTGATGAATTTATAATGGCAGCTGAGTTTAGAATTTATCAAGAGTGTCCTATGGATTCTCAAAGATTTGTTCAAGAAGGTACGTTAGCTGCTGACGACAATACAATTAATTCACCAGCTGGAGCTTTATTTATAAGAGGTGTTGAAGTGTTTAATTCTACCGCTAATACACAAGGTAATGGAACATGGTTAGAGAAAAAAGATCAAACATATTTATCAGAGTATGTGGATAGATTAACAGGACCAGAAGGTGACCGAACGGCTCAAGACGTAACAGGTTTTCCTAAATATTATGCAATGTTTGGTGGTGCTGATAATACTACAGATACTTCATCAGGAGGAATGTATCTAGCTCCTACACCTGATGCTAATTACAAATTTAGAGTTTATTATAACAAAATGCCAAATGGTCTTGGATCTGGCACTGGTTTTAATAATAATACTTATTTAAGCACATACTTTCCACAGGGTCTATTATATGCATGTTTAGTAGAAGCTTTTGGATATTTAAAAGGTCCGACTGATATGTTGACATACTATGAAAATAGATATAAAAATGCAATACAACAGTTTGCAGGGATGCAACTTGGAAGACGAAGACGAGATGATTATACTGACGGAACAGTTAGGATACCAGTCAAGTCACCGTCTCCGTAATAAGGAGAAAAATTATGGCAATAACATCGGCAGTATGTAACTCATTCAAAGTAGAAGTTTTACAAGCTGAACATAACTTTACAGCATCGTCTGGAAACACTTTTAATTTAGCGTTGTACACAAGTTCAGCAACTTTAAATAAATCTACAACAGCTTACAGTTCATCAAACGAAATTACTAATACATCAGGATCTGCTTATTCTGCAAAAGGAAAAGCACTTACAAGTGTAACCCCAGCTTTATCAACTGATACAGCTTGTTGTGATTTTGCAGATGTATCGTGGACATCAGCTTCTTTTACAGCTAACGGTTGTTTAATTTTTAATGATTCACATTCTTCAGATGCAGCCGTTTGTGCAATTGCATTTGGTGGAGATAAAACAGTTTCTTCTGGAACATTTACAATACAATTTCCAACAGCAGACGCATCTAACGCAATTCTTCGTATAGCATAAGGAGGAACTCCTTATGGCATCAACCTGGGGCACTAATACTTGGGGATCCAACGAATGGGGTGACGATAATGTTACCGTTATTTTATCAGGACAATCAGCAACATCATCAGTAGGTTCTTTAGAAGCTTTTAANGAAGAAGGTTGGGGNCGACAAGAATGGGGTAATTCTGGTTGGGGAGTAGAATATGCTGTTCAACTTTCAGGACAGTCAACAACCACATCTGTTGGTTCTATTACTACAGAAATTGCAGTTCCATTAACAGGTCTATCAATTACATCAAGCCTTGGCACACCTACTTTAGATCTATTAACACTTATAACTCCAACAGGTCTACAAGCACAAACTCAACTTGGCGATTTTGATAATGCTGGAACTTTAGTTGGTTGGGGTAGAAATGGTTGGGGTGAAGAACCTTATGGAGATTCATTTAATAAACTTGTCCAACTATCAGGATTAACTGCATTAAGTTCTAGTGTTGGATCATTAACTGTCGTACCAGAAGAACTTATAGACATAACAGGAGTAAGTGCAACATCTAGTGTTGGTAGTTTAACTCTTGATATAAGTTGTACTGTTGTACCAACAGGAGTAAGTGCAACATCTAGTGTAGGAGAAATTTCTCCGACAGAAATGTCCATAGGTTTGACTGGTCAATCTACAACAGCAACAGTTGGTGGAATAATTCTTGATGCAATTGAAATAGGTTNAGTAGGAGTAGAAGCTACATCTAGTGTAGGTTCTATTACACCAGCAGATTCTGTAGGATTAACAGGTCAAGCTGCAACTTCTACAGTTGGTTCTTTAACTATAGAAATAGGAGTGACTTTAACTGGTGTATCTGCTACTTCTTCAACCGGCACAATAATTCCAGAAGATGTTGTAGGATTAACTGGAGTTGAGGCAGTTTCTAGTATAGGAAATGTTGCTCCATTAGGATATGGAGATGTTGATATTATTGGAAATACAAGTTATAGTAATGTTAATAAAACAAATAGCGCGAGTTATTCCGATGTTGACGTATCACACGAAACATCGTATACAGACGTAACGCACGTGGCTTAGGAGAAAAAATTATGGCTTCAACTTATACACCTCTTGGTGTTGAACTAATGGCAACTGGTGAAAACGCCGGTACATGGGGAACAAAAACAAATACTAATTTAAATATTTTTGAACAGATTTCTGGTGGCTATAAAGTACAAACTTTAAATACAGCGGGGGCTGGAGCTAATACAACAGCTTTAGCTGTATCTGATGGGTCAACAGGAGCAACTTTAGCTACAAGAGTAATTGTTTTAGGAGCAGAATCTCCAGAAACAATTTCAGGAAATAAAATTGTAACTATTCCAATTGATGTAGAAAACTTTTATTTTATAAAAAATAGCACAAGTGGTTCTTACACAGTTCAACTTAAATATGCTTCAGGATCAGGTGATTCTGTTACTTGGGCAACAACTGATAAAGGTTGGAAAATTATTTACGCAACCGCTAATGATGGTACAAATCCAGATATTGCAGAAGTTACTGTAGGTGGTTTACCAGGTGGTTCAGATACACAAGTACAATTTAATGATTCAGGTTCCTTTGGCGGAGACGCAGATTTAGTCTGGACAGCAGGAACAGGTTTAATAATTAATTCTCAGAAAGAGCTAAGATTAGCAGATAGTGATGATAGTGCATACATAGGTCAGAAAGCAGCAGGTACAACTACGTCGTATACTTTGACGTGGCCAGCAGGCGTAGCCGGAGGAAATGGGTACGTTTTAAAATCAACAACAGGTGGAGTTTTATCTTGGGAAGAACTAGCAGCGGGTGGAACTTCTTGGCAGTCAGTTAAAACAGGAAACTATACAGCATCAGCTGGTGAAGGTGTTTTCTGTAATACTACTTCAGGATCTTTTACTTTGACTCTACCATCATCACCATCAATCGGCGATGAAGTTTCGTTTATAGACTATGCAGGTACTTTTGATACTAACGCTCTAACTATTGGAAGAAATAGTGAAAAAATTAATGGAGCAACAGCAGATCTTACAGTTTCAGTTGAAAGAGCCGCAAACACTTTAGTCTACACAGACGGAACTCAGGGTTGGTTGTTAAAGGCTAAATAATCATGGCTACTTATAAAGAGACAGTTGGGACAGCAGTCGTCAACTACGCTGGTAATTATCCAGGCGCCGTAGAAGGTGAGCTATGGTATGATAGCACTAACAAAGATTTCAAATATCGATATCCAAATGTAACAGCAGCTGGTTCTTGGGCAACTGGTGGAAGTTTAAATTCTGCTAGAACATTTGCAGGGGGAGCTGGAATAGGAACAGCTGCGTTAGCTTTTGGTGGTCAACCACCTGCTAGTACAGCAGTTGAACAATATGACGGAATTTCTTGGACAGCAAAAAATTCTTTAAACGCAGGTAGAAGTGCAATCATGGGAGTGGGAGAATATACAGCAGCATTAGCTGTTGGAGGAATTCCTACTACAGCAGCTACTGAAACTTGGAATGGAACAAACTGGACTGAAGTAAACGATTTAACCACTGGAAGAGGAGGCGGAGGTGCAGCCGGCACAACTACAGCAGGTTTAGTTTTTGGTGGTCAACCTCCTGGAACAGGAAAAACAGAATCATGGAATGGAACAAATTGGACAGAGGTTAACGCCTTAAATACTTCTAGATTTTACATGTCTGGAGGAGGCACTCAAACTTCTGCTTTAGCATTTCTTGGAGATACACCACCTATAACTGCTAAAACAGAATTATGGAATGGGACCAATTGGACAGAAGTTAATGATGCAAATACGGCAAGAAAAGAATTAGGTGGCGGAGCAACTGATAACACATCAGCTATAGCTTTTGCAGGAGATGACAATAGTAATTATCAAGCAAAAACTGAAACTTGGAATGGAACTAACTGGACAGAAACAACAGATATGAGTACAGCTAGAGCTAAACTAGGAGGAACAGGAACAGTTCCATCAGCATTAGCTTTTGGTGGAACAACACCACCTACTACAGCAGCAACAGAAGAATGGATAGGTCCAGGTGCCGCAATTGGTGCTTGGGCTACAGGTGGGAATTTAAATACTGCTAGAGATGCAGTACAAGGTGCTGGACGTACTAGCACTTCTGCTTTGGCGTTTGCAGGTGATACNCCACCTAAGACTGCNANAACAGAATCTTATNATGGANCAANCTGGACTGAAGTTAANGATTTAAATNCTNCAAGAAAAGAAGGTATGGGTGCAGGTGCAGATAATACAAATGCTTTAGCTTGTGGTGGTAATTTAGCTCCTGGTGCTACTGATATTACAGAAACTTGGAATGGAACTAATTGGACTGAAGTAAACGATTTAAATACTGCACGAAGATTAGGTGCAGCATCTGGTGCTACTAATACAGCCGTATTATGTTTTGGTGGATTAGGTCCACCATCATATGCAGTTAATGAATTATGGAATGGAACAAATTGGACTGAAGTAAACGATTTAAATACTGCTAGATATCAGTTGGCTGGAGTAGGGACTAGTACCTCAGCTTTAGGTGTTGGTGGAGATCCTGGATCATCAGCAATTAATGAATTATGGAATGGTACAAACTGGACTGAAGTAAATAATGTAAACACAGGAAGACAAAACTGGGCTGGATCAGGCCCTGATAATGAAGCAGCATTAGTTTTTGGGGGTGCTAGTTCTCCACCAACACCAACAGATAAAACTGAAGAATGGAATGGAGTAAGTTGGACAGAAGTTGCAGACTTAAACACTGGTAGAGAAGCTTTAGCAGGTGCAGGTATCAACACTTCAGGATTAGCTGCTGGAGGACAAGTTTCTGGTGGAGGTCAATCAGCATTAACAGAAGAATGGAGTGGAAGTTCAGAAACAACTAAGGTATTAACAGATTAATAAGGAGGAAACTATGGCAAAAACATATCAATACTGTGTAGCAGAAAACTGGGGAAAGGGATTTATCGATCACGGTGAATCTCAAAGAATCACGTTTAAAGGCTATCCTGGTAATGTTTGGCAAGTTCCTGCATACAATAAACACGGTAATCTTTGGATTGCTAAAGTAGCGGGCGCAGTCAAAACAAAAGACGAAGCTCAAGCGATTGTTGATGCAGAAGTTCAAGCAGCGCAAGCTGAATGGGACGCTTTACCGGCTGATCAAAAAGCACCGGCTGAAGGTTTTAAGAACGTTGAACGACCTGCTGACATAACATTAGAGGAATAAATTTAAATGGCTACGTACTTAGGCACACATGGTGGTAAAATACAAACCTACTCTACGGATCCTACGTATCCGAATACGGGAGAGGTGTGGTATAATTCTACTTCCAATACTATAAAAATGGAAGCCACAACAAGTGCAGGAGCTTGGGCTACAGGAGGTGCTTTAAATCAATTTAGAGATCAAGCTGCAGGTTCAGGAACTCAAACATCAACGTTAGTTTTTGGTGGAGGACCACCTAATCAAGATAAAACAGAATCGTATAATGGATCTAATTGGACAGAGATGAATGATTTAAATACTGCTAGAAGAGGAATAGCAGGTGCAGGAGCAGATAACACATCAGCATTAGCTTTTGGTGGAGGTTCACCTGGAGTAGATGTAACAGAATCTTGGAATGGAAGTAATTGGACAGAAGTAAATGATTTAAATACAGCAAGATATTTTTTAGGTGGAACTGGAATTATTACAGCAGCTCTAGCTTATGGTGGTACTGGGGGTTCATCAGCAACAGAATCTTGGAATGGAACAAATTGGACAACTGTAAATAGTCTAAATACTGGAAGAGATGCACCGGCAAGTGCTGGAATTCAAACTTCAGCATTATGTATTGGAGGTAGTCCCCCTGTTACAGCAAAAACAGAATTATGGAATGGAACGAATTGGACAGAAGTTAATGCTTTAAATACTGCAAGAGTAGGTGCAGGTGGAGCTGGAGCATCTAATACTTCAGCAATAGCTTTTGGCGGTGGAGTACCATATCCGTCAGCCCCACCTCCTACAGTTCCTACAACAAAAACAGAAGAATGGAATGGAACTAACTGGACAGAAACAACTGATTTAGCAACAGGAAGAGCTTACATAGCAGGTTCAGGAACAAAAACTGCTGCATTATCAAGTGGTGGTAGTGATACAACTAACACAGAAGAATGGACAGGTGCAGGGGCTCCTGTAGTTAAAACAATAGACACGGATTAATTATGGCAACATACAAAGAAATACACGGAACAAATATTGAAGTAGTATCATCAGATCCATCGAATCCTGTTGAAGGACAAGTTTGGTATAACTCAACAACAAATGTTTTAAAAGGTGAAGCACAAACAGCTACAGCTGCTTGGTCTTCTGGTGGTGCTTTAAATAATGCAAGATTTGTTTTAGGTGGTGGAGGATCACAAACTGCAGCAATTGCATTTGGTGGTGTTCAATATACACCTCCTCCAGTTTCTCGAGCATATACGGAACTATATGATGGAACTAGTTGGACAGAAGTAAACGATTTAAATACTGCAAGAGAAAGAGTTTCATCTGCAGCTACTACTAACACAGCTTCTTTATGTATAGCTGGAGTTGTGTATCCAGGTGCAACAACTAAAAATTTAACTGAAAACTGGAATGGTACAAATTGGACTGAAGTTAACGATACAAATCTTTCAGAAGGTGGACGTTTTGGTTTTGGAACACCTTCAGCAGCAGTTATTGCTGGTGGTGGGTCTCCACCAAATATGAATGTAACAGAAACTTGGAATGGAACTAATTGGTCTACAAGTCCTGCTACATTAAACACTGGAAGAAAAGATAATGAAGGAGGTAGTTCAGGAATTTCAACAGCTGGAATAGTTGCTGGTGGTAATAACGGAGCAACCTATGACGTAACAGAACTTTGGAATGGTTCTGCATGGACAGAAGTTAACGACTTAAACACAGCAAGATCGGGTATGATGTTATCTGGTACAACAACAGCTGCAATAGCTGCAGGAGGAACTCCTAACCCAACAGCTTCAGCAACAGAAAGTTGGAATGGAACTAACTGGACAACTACAACATCTTTACCTGCACAAAAAAGAAATGCAGGAGCTTCACGAACAGGTGGAAATACAGCTGCTTTAGTATTTGGTGGTTATTATACTGCTCAACAAGCTACAACTTTTGAATGGAATGGTGCAGGTGCACCTCAAGTTAGAACATTTACAGACAGTTAATACTTGTAATATATTTTAGTTAGTATATATAAGAAGAAACTATAAAGGAATAAAGCTATGAAAAAAGACGTCAAAGAAGTAATACAAGGTGAAGAGCCACATTTAAATAATTTATTAACACAAGAAGATCTGTCATCGTTTAAAGGTATGGTAGACGAACTTCGTGATACATGGACCAAGAAACAAATGTTTCGAACAGAGACAGAAGCAAGGTTTTCTGTACTACAAGATAATAGATATCCAACCAAAGCATCAAAATATTGGCAGTGTGTAAGAGAACAGTCTAGTTATCTAGATAATCTTATGACTTTATCATTTGATTATAGAAGAAACGAGGCAAAGATAACTTGGTTAGAAAAAAAGATTGATAAAGAAGAGGATGAATATAAGAAAACAAAATACCAAATAGATCGAGATGAGGCTATATTTGCAAAAGCTTCTATGGAAAAAGTTGCAAGACATAGAATGAGAGAAATTAAGATGTGGTCTAAACTAAAAAAAGAATTTAATGATGGATCGTTTAATGATAAAGATGTTAACGTTCACCAATTAGAATCTTATGGTATGCAATACCATGAAAAAGCTAAATCATTAAATCAAAACTCAAGTGAAGCAGAAGTATTTAATGTAATGGGACAATTACAATCATTACAAAGAATTAAAAAATCTGGTGAACTAGAGAGCAGCTACACAGAGAAAGAACAAATTACTCAACATGGAAAACCCAAAGTTTGATTTTGTATTTTTAGGTCAATCAATTTTAAAGTATCAAGTACCTTTAGATATATTTAATAGTATTAACTATATATACGAAACAAATTATCATAATCTTGCACCTGCAAATAAACAATTAGTAGGTAAAATAGAAAAAGAACATTCTTTATTTTATCATGGGGCGGATCAAACAAAGATGAAAAATCATAATATGTTACCAAAAAATGTAACAAATTATTTTTTTGAAACATTTAAACACTATTTAGCATTTAATAAAATAAGAGGTTATAAGACACATTTAAATTCTGTTTGGGTTAATGAAATGAAACAACACGAATACAACCCTGCGCACATTCATAGAGGTATGTTATTTACAGGTCTATCAAGTGTTATGATTTTAAAACTACCATCAACATTTGGTAAGGAATATTCTGCAAGTGAGGTTCAACAGAACGGTAGACTACAAATACTAGGCGCAGCTAATGGTCAGTTTGCTAAAATAGATTATCAACCGCCTATGAATCTTAGAGATTTTTATATATTTCCATATGATATGAGGCACTGTGTATATCCTTTTAACGGCACCGATGAAGTAAGACGAACTCTTGCTGCAAATATAGATGTAGATTTTGACCCAATAAAAAATAGGGGTGTAGCATAATGAACAAACAATATTACATAGATAATCATATAGGTATATTTAAAAATTTTATGACAGATGAATTAATAAATAGTTATCTTACTTTTTTTAAAAATTGTGAGGAACAAGGGGCTGTGTATCCAAGAGTAGAAGATGAAACGGTAGTATCAGATAACGCAATTAGTACAATTATGGGTTCAGTTAACACTGCACTAACCTATAGTAACAAACCTTTTATAGATATGTTTTTTAAAGATGTATATCCATTGTATGTACAAAAATATTCTCATTTAAAAAAACTAGCTACACACAACATATTAGAAGTTAAAATACAAAAAACTAAAGTTGGTGAAGGTTACCATATGTGGCACTGTGAAAACGCTGAGATGAAAGCTAGAAATAGAATATTAGCTTTTAGTGTTTATCTTAACGATGTAGCAGAAGGTGGAGAAACAGAATTTTTATATCAAAAGTGTAGGTTTAAACCTGAAAAAAATACACTATTAGTTTGGCCATCACAATTTACACATGTTCATAGAGGCAACCCACCTTTATCGAATGATAAATATATAATAACGGGATGGGTAGAATACGGATATTAATATGTTAACAGAACCACGATGGAAATCTTTTATAGTAGAAACAACTACACCAATATTTACTCCTAAACAATGTCAAATGATTATTGATGCAGGAAGAAGTGAACCTAGAAATGATGCTGGAGTTGGAAGTGATAAAGGTATTAAAGGTGGAGTAGTAGATACTAAAACAAGAACCTCACATATAAGTTGGATACCATTTAAAAAAATGGCTGACATGTATAAAGACATAGAAACAATTATGAAAACTACTAATGGTAATCATTTTGGTTTTGATGGAATGCAGATAACAGAGCAAGCTCAATACACAGAATATCCAGTAGGTGGGTTTTATGATTGGCATGTAGATAATGACGTAAACATGCAACACGAACCACCGGTTAGAAAAATTTCTATGACTTGTTTGTTATCTCCTGAAAATGAATTTGAAGGTGGAGACTTAGAACTTCAAAATGAAGGTAAAGTTGCAAAAATAAAACAAGGTCACGCAATATTTTTTGCATCATTTATTAGACATAGAGTTAAACCTGTAATACGGGGAACAAGAAAATCTTTAGTTATGTGGTTTGGAGGAACACCATTTAAATAATGTTTAAAGCTAAATACTTTCCAACTATTGTTTATGCAAAAGATGTTAACTTAGATAATCGTCTTTTTGAAAATGCCGTTATTGAATGGGCTAATAAAGATAAAGGAATGAAAAGAACAAATGTAAAAGGTTGGCATAGTCAAACAGATATGCACACCATACCTGTATTTAAACCATTAGTTGAAGCATTATTTAAAATGCAAGAAGAAATTTATAAAGAAGAATTTTTAAGTGGTAAAGCAATGATAGGAAATATGTGGGCAAATATAAATCCTAAAGGTGGTTACAACAGACCACACATACATCCTAATTGTCATTTTAGTGGAGTGTATTACATTAAAGCTCCAAAAAACTGTGGAGATATAGTATTTAATGATCCAAGAACATTATCTCATATGTTAATGCCAAATAGAATAAAACAAACACCTCCTCCTTATTTATGGAGAGAAATTCGTGTGGAACCAATAGAAGGTAGAATAATAATGTTTCCCGCATGGTTATGGCATGGAGTTGAAACAAATGAAAGTGATGATATAAGAATATCTGTATCGTTTAATTTTTTACAGGAAGAGTTTAAAGTTTTTGCATGACATTTCAAACTAAAAAATATCAAGTAATAAAGAACGCTGTATCTTATGATCTAGCTAATTTTATATTAAACTATTTCTTACTTAAAAGAGATGCAACAAGATTTATGTATGAAAATAACATACACTCACAGTCTTCAATTCTTGGAACATGGACCGATGAACAGATACCTAATACTTACTCTTGTTATGGTGACTTTGTAATGGATACATTATTAGTTAAAATGTTACCAGTTATGAAACAACATACAGGATTAGATTTAATACCAACGTATTCTTACGCTAGAGCTTATAAAAAAGGTGATTGTTTACACCGACACAAAGATAGACCTAGTTGTGAAATATCTACAACACTTAATTTAGGTGGTGATCCTTGGCCTATTTTTATAGATGGCACCGGAGCAGATAATGTTATTGACGAAAGAAAAAATATTATAAAACCAAACGCTCCAACAGGGACGAAAGTCTTGCTTGAAGTAGGAGACATGCTAGTATATAGTGGCTGTGAACTTGAACATTGGCGAGAGCCTTTTGACGGGAACATTTGCGGTCAGGTATTTCTACATTATAATCATGTAAATGGCCCATTTGCTGACAAAAACAGATTTGACGGCAGACCTATGTTAGGTCTACCATCATTTTGTAAATAGTATTATAATGAGGTTATATGTTACAAAAATTAGGATTTGCACCTGGGTTTAATAAACAAGTCACAGAGACCGGGGCCGAGGGACAATGGTTTGACGGTGACAATGTTAGGTTTAGATACGGTACTCCAGAAAAAATAGGTGGTTGGACACAGTTAGGAGCAGATAAATTAACTGGTGCAGCTAGAGCTATCCATCAATGGGACGATAATGCTGGTATTAAATATTCAGCAATAGGAACTAATAGAATTTTATACGTATACTCAGGGGGTACATATTATGACATCCACCCTATTAGAACAACATTAACAGGCGCTACTTTTACAAGCACATTAAATCAAAATGTTCTTACAATTACATGTAGTGGTGTACATGGATTAGCTGAACAGGACATTGTAATGTTAGACAGTGTAACTATTCCTGCTTCATCAAGTTATACTGCTACTGATTTTGAAGATAAAAAATTTATGGTAACTGCCATACCTACAACCACTACTTTTACTATTACAATGACTGCTACTGAAACGGGCACACCAATGAGTACAACAGGATCAACATCTGTTTTATGTTACTATCACGTAGGTCCAGCACAACAACTTGGAGGTTTTGGTTGGGGTACAGGTCTATATGGTGGAACAGCTTTAGGTGCAGCTACAACTACATTAGCAACAGCTTTATCAGATTTAACAACAACAGATATTGTATTAGCAAACAGTGCAGCATTTCCATCATCAGGAGAAATTAGAATAGGAACAGAAGATATAAGTTTTACAAGTAATAATACTTCTACAAACACTTTAAGTGGAGGAGCCAGAGGAGTTAACGGAACAACAAAAGCAACACATAGTGGTGGAGCAAGTGTTACAAACATATCTGATTATGTTGCATGGGGCGACCCTTCTAATGCTGACTTTACAATTGATCCTGGAATGTGGGTTCTTGATAACTATGGTACAAAATTAATTGCACTTATTTATAATGGTCAATGTTTTGAATGGGATGCATCTGCTGGAAATGCTACATCTACTAGAGCAACATTATTAGCTAATGCACCTACAGCATCACGTCATGTATTAGTATCTACACCAGATAGACACTTAGTATTTTTTGGAACAGAAACAACAGTAGGTAATGCTACTACACAGGACGATATGTTTATAAGATTTTCTGACCAAGAAAATATTGATGGCACAGATGCATATACAGTTAAAGCAGACAATACTGCAGGTACACAAAGACTTGCTGATGGTTCTAAAATTATGGGAGCTATCAAAGGTAGAGATGCTATTTACGTTTGGACTGACACTGCACTATTTCTTATGAAATTTGTAGGTCAACCTTTTACATTCTCATTTGAACAAGTGGGAACTAACTGTGGATTGTTTGGTAAAAATGCATGTATAGAAGTAGATGGTTCAGCTTATTGGATGTCGGAGAATGGGTTTTTTACTTACGATGGTCAGTTAAAATCTATGCCATGTCTTGTTGAAGACCATGTATACGATGATATTAATGCTACTAGTAGAGATTTAATTAATGCAGGATTAAATAATTTGTTTGGAGAAATAAGTTGGTTTTATTGTACTTCTGCATCAGATTCAGTAAACAGAGTTGTTACATATAACTATTTAGACTCTACTCCTAAACGTCCTATTTGGACAACAGGCACTTTACCTAGAACAGCGTGGCAAGATTCTGCAGTATTTGATAAACCACATGCTACATATTATGATTCTACAGATAATGCAGCTAGTGATTGCACTGGAAATACTGATGGTATTACTATATACTATGAACAGGAAACAGGGACCGATCAAATTAATGCTGGTGGTGTAACAACTGCTGTAATTGGTACTATTACGTCTGGTGATTTTGATATTACACAACGAAGAAACCCTACAGGACAAACTGTAGGTATGCCAGATCTTAGAGGAGATGGAGAGTTTATTATGAGAATACAAAGATTTATACCAGATTTTATTTCACAAACCGGAAACACTAGAGTTAGTTTTGTAACAAAAAACTATCCTAATAGTTCTGCAACCACAACAAATTTTGATGTAAGTTCTACTACAACCAAAAAAGATACAAGATTACGAGCAAGGTCTATTGCTATTAAAGTTGCTAACACTACAACTAATGAAGATTGGAAACTTGGTACATTTAGATTAGACATTGCACCAGGGGGTAGAAGGTAATGGCAACTAGAATTAATGAAGATATATATCGAGACATGGTTGAGTCTGGGGAAATTCAATTATCTGATATTTTACCTCAAGACTATGGTTACGTAGGTAATATAGAAGAAGACTCAGAGTTTAATACTCCTTATACTACAAAAAATAGAACAGGAATTTTAAGTGCTTATGATAGACTTATGGGACCAATTAAACGTACTTATCAAAATTATGGTGCTCCTCTTATGGGTACTCTTTTTGGTGCACTTACAGGCATTCCAGGTATAGGTTTTTTAATGAGAAATTTACCCACTGATCCTTACGCACAAAATTATAAAACTTTAGCTGATGGAGCTTACATGAGTAGCACAGGTTTAAAAGATAAATTTGGATATAATATTGGACCTACTTTATTTCAAAATAAATTTTTACAACCAGGTTCTAATTCATATAGATCATATGCATTAGAAGGTTTAAAAGGTTTAGATCAAACTTTAGCAAATAGATACTATCAACAAACATATGGTAAATCATTTGAAGACGTTAAAAAAGACATACAACAGAAAAAAGATCCTTTTGGTTCTGCTGAAGTGCTAGATTTAGGATCGGATTATCAAGGTGACGTTGGTCCAACAGGAGGAAAAACTCAAGGTAGTAATATAGAAGGATCTGTAAGTAGAGGAGGCACAGATGATACACCAGGAACTCCTTTTAAAAAAGGAGGTTTAACAAGTTTATAATGGCAAAGATAGTAGAATCATTAACTAGAGCAGAACCAGAATACAGTCAAAAAAATATACAATCTTTGGTTAGGGATCTTGACTCAGTAATTACAAAATTAAATAGTACGTTTCAAGATGAAGTAAAACAGGAGATAGAAGCTAAAAGTTTCTTTATGGAATAATGGCAGTAGTAAACCAATATAAATTTTATGGTAAAACAACAACAGCTGCAGAGACTGTAACGTTGTTATCACCCGCTGTTAATGAAACATACATTATTAAATCATTAAGAGTTACAAATAAATCAGGATCTAATACACCTACTGTAACTATTAAAAATAATGCATTTGAGATAGTGCATACGCAAACATTATCAACAGCAGCTAGTGTTGAGATATTGTCATTACCTTTAATTTTAGAGGGTGGAACCACATTATCTTATACCACAGCTGGCACTGTATCAGATGGTGTAGTATTTGGTATTAGTTATCTTAATATATTAAAGGAGAAAATAGACTAATGAAAGTATATGACGCTAAAGTAGAGGAAACTTACAGACATAAAAAAACTGGTGAGATTTTTAAAGAGAAAAAAGACTGGGAAGCAAAGGGTTATAAGCCCGAAGAAATGGCACAAGACGTAAAAGTTATAATGCCACCTCTTGATTTGTTCTCAAAAACCAAGTAAACATAGGAATTAAGGTAAAAATATGGCAATATCTAGAATGCAAGAACCCAGACAACTTTACGGATTAGGAAGCTTAGTTAAGAAAGCTGTCCGTGGTGTTAAGAAAATTATTAAAAGTCACCATTAGGTAAAGCTGCCATACTAGGTGCTGTTAGTTTTGGTATACCTGGAACTAGCTTTGGTGGTCTTTTTAGTAAAGGCTCTGCGAGTAATTTATTTTCAAAAGCTTTTTTAAAAAAAGGAGCAACAGATTTTACTTTAGCTAATATAAGCCCTATGAAAACAATAGGTCTTGCATCTATTCTAGGGGGTTTTGCGACTAAACAAGATGAGGATGAAGAACAACAATACGCAGGAGCAGATTTTCCAAACCCAATAGATTTTTATTTAAGTGGTCAAGCTCCAATGAATACAAGATTAGCAGCAGAGGGTGGTTTAATGAGAGCAGGCTATCAAGAAGGATCTAAAGAACCTGTAGCTAAAAAGACCATGCCACTATTAGATATGGGTGGTATGGAAAAAGATTATAGAGAAGAGGGTGGATTTGTGCCCATAGGACGTATGGAAAAAGCAGATGATGTGCCGGCAAGATTATCCAAGAATGAGTTCGTATTTACAGCAGATGCTGTTAGAAATGCTGGTGACGGAGATGTTGATTTAGGCGCAGAAAAAATGTATAACATGATGAAAAACCTCGAAGCCGGAGGTGACGTATCTGAAGAATCGCAAGGCTTAAAAGGCGCAAGAGAAATGTTTCAAACATCACAAAGATTAGAGGAAGTATTATAATGGCCGTACAAGAAACAGTATCAAGACCCGCACCATTCGTAGAAAAATTAGGTGTTAATTTAGGTGAACAAATATTAGCACAACAAGCTACACCTGTTGTAACACAAGGTTTAGCAGCTCTTCAAAAACAACAAGAGGCAGTTGGTTTACCTACAACAAAACAAGATTTTGAAACAAAAGAACAATTTGAAAAAAGACAACAATTAGCCGATGCTCAACAAAGAGCTGCATTAGCTTTTGAACAAAGACAACTGGCATTAGAAGGATTAAAACCAGAAGTAGCACAACAAGATGCATTACAAGCGCGAGCACAAAAGTTAGCGGAAGAGGGTGTCGGATCTTTTGCACCATTTTTAAAAGAAGCACAAGCAGCAGCTGCAGATGCTAGAAAAACATTAGGCGGAGTAGGTTTAGGAGCACAAGCTTTTCAACAAGAAGTCGGTGATTTTATGTCGCCGTATCAACAACAAGTAATTGACGCAAGTTTAGATGAGTTTGATCGTAACGTAGCACAAAGAGAACAACAGATACGAGATCAACAAGCAGCTTTGGGTGTGCTCGGCGCTGGTCGAGCGGGCGTACAACTCGCCGAGTTTGGTACGGGGGCGGCAAGAGAACGTTTATTGTTAGACGCAGGTTTAAGACAACAAGCGTTTCAACAAGCAGCGGCACAAAGACAACAAGACATCGCTAACAGAGGTGCACTAGCTTCACAACTACAAGGTTTAGGTGGATTTCAAGCAGGATTAGGTCAAACACAAGCAGGGGCTACAGGAACAGATATAGCACGTTTAGGTCAGTTGGGCGCACTGAACCAGGCGCAAAGACAAGCTGAGGCTGACGCAGCAAGAGAGTTTACTAGAATGACTGCATTCCAACCACAAGAACAATTAGATAGGTTTGGTGCACAGGTCACAGGAATCATGGGTGGTTATCCTGGAGCAACACAAACAACAAACATACCTAACCCAACTCCATTACAAACTGCGTTAGGTATTGGTACAACACTTGCTGGAGTCTATGGTGGATTTAAAAATCCTACTAAAACAGATTTTGGATCAATAGCTGCAGCGGGACAAAAAATATTTAGTTAATATGAACAGAGTATTAAGAAGACCGATGTTTAAAATAGGTGGCTCTGCAGGATCAGGGATTACATCTGGTTTAGACAGAAAAGGTTATAAAGACGGAACGGACGAGTACGACAGAGCTCTTAAAACTACAGAGCGATACATGAGAGATATAGATAAATTTCAAGGAGAAGAAGCTAGATTTACACCTTCAGGTTTACCAGGTTTCTTAACACAGTTTGGTCTAAATTTACTAGCAACACCACCAGCAGGAAACATATTTCAAACAGCAGCGATAGCAGCTAAAGAACCTTTTCAAACATTTCAAGCAGCACAATTAGCTGATAGAGAACGTAGAGCTGATAGCGCTGAAGACATATTTGGCACGGCACTAGCTTCTGAATACGATCTTACAGCAAAAGCAATGAAATCATCTGATGATAGAAAAACACCAGAGGTAGAGGCAGAGTTAATAAGAAATGCACAAAATAATATTTTTGATGCAAGAAAAATATTAGAAAACCCAGATACTAGCGCAGAGGATAAAGAATTAGCTAAACGAAAAATTAAAGTAAATCAAAACGTATTACAAAAAGAATTAGGTGTNCCAGCAGAATATAGTGCTATCATCAGTAGTGAGGAGTTATTTAACAGTTACAAATCTTCTTACGTAGAATCAGAAAACCAAAGAAGAATTAATGAATACAAAGATACAAATCCTAATGCTACACCAGAAGACATATCAGCAAATGTTACATTATTAATAGAAGACTCACCAGAAGCTGCTGACTTTACTATAGCAAAACTACGTGAAAAATATTATTTTGCAAGTGGTGGTAGAGTTGGTTACAAACTTGGTAGTCCAGATCCTATGATGGAATCTGTTGTGGAACAGAAACAAGCTACAGGAGAGGTGCAAGAACTATCTTACACAGAACTTAGAGCAAGATTACCACAAGAAATATCTAACGACATTGTGCAATTATTAGCTAACAGCAAACAAGCTCTATTGGATTTTGCAAACATACAAACACCAGAAGATATAGCTAGTTTCAACCAACAATACGACGTAAATTTGACATTACCACAGGGGGCGTAGATGGAACCCTTTAAGGATAAAAAAACAATCTTAGATACTGAGACTGTAAAAGATACTTTAACATCTGCAATTAAAAAACCATTAACCGTTCAAAAGAAACCTGTAAAGTTTACATGGAAAGGCGCAGCTGATTTTATAATAAGNACAGATGTTGGTAATCCATTAGCTTTTTACAATCAAAAATCTTTAATGGATAATACTCTGCCAAGAATAACAGATATTATTGAGGGTAGAAAAAAACCACAAGAAAAAGATTATATAGATTTTTTTGAAGATATGGAAAAATCTATATTTGGTGCCGCACAAAATATAGGTTATTCAATCGGAGATCTTTTAACAACTGGTATTGATGCAGCTGTCGACACAAATCTTACAGCAGCTTTAGATAAAGCTTACGAAGAAAATAAAATAGCTGAACCAGAAACTTTATTAGGAACAGTCAATAAAATTCTTATTGAATACGGTGTACCAGGTGGCGCTGTGTTTAAAGTAATGAACAGGGCTAAAAAATTATTTAAATCAAAAAAAGCAATAGACGCAAAAAAAGCAGCAGCTTTAACTGGTCAAGGATCTAAGATAGTAAATACAGCAAAAAGAGTTGGTTACATGTCAACGGCATTTGCAGCTACAGATTTTATTACTTCAGGTGCAAGATCTAAGACACAAGACCCACTGATCATGGATGTAGAAAATGAAGAAGGGTTATCTGGTAGAGATTTAGCTCTTACAAGATTTAGAAACAAATTAAGATTTGGTGCAGAGGGTGCATTAATAGGTGGTGGTTTTGCACTCATGGGTGGACCATTAGCTAAAATTGCAACTATTGGTGCAAAGTATGGTTTGTTTAAACCTGCAGGTTATGCGTTAAGAGGCATAGACACATTAGCAGTGAGACCAGCAACTTATCTTATAGCAAACATACCAGGCTCTGCAACAGCTGGTAAGGCTATTAGAAACGCAAGTAGTTATGTTATAGACAAAGCTTTATCTACAGCCATCACATTAAATCCGACAAAACAATTACCTGCATTTGAAAAATGGAGAATGTTTTCAGTTGAAAGTAGTGACCCACTACAAAGAAAATTAAAAAGAATAGACAATTTTTTATCTGGGTTTAGATCTGTAGGTAAATACACAGGGCTTGGTTTTCAGTTATCGTCAGATGCTAAACGATTTATAAAAGGTAGAGCAAGAACAATAGAAAAATATTTAGAGTCTATTGAAAAAAAATCATACGATTTAGCAAAGTCTTTTGAAGGTCAATATAATACATTAACTACATCACCAGCTAGTAAAGATTATTATTTAGATCAAGTGTTAGCATATCTAAAAGGACAAGTTAAATTAAATGAACTGCCAAAAATACTGCAAAGTTCTGCACAAAATTTACAAAAAGAAATAATGAAAACAAAAGATGTGTTTGGTAATTTATTACCAGAGGGAGATCTTAAAAAATTTATACTTAATAATTTAAAAACATATATGCGTAAATCTTTTTCTGTTTTTACTAATCCAGAGTACATGCCAGATGAAAAGATAAGACAAGGGGCAGCTAAATGGATATTAGAAAATGTAGTAAAGAAAAATAAAGATTTAAAAGAATCTGCTTTAACTTTAAAAACAGGTAAGATGACTAAAGCACAAGCAGAAGCTGCTTATGCTGANTCNTTAGTGCANAAGATATTNACAAANACAAAACAAGATGGTGTAGATCCTTTAAAATTAATACAACTAGTTTCTAAAAATATATTACGATCTGATAAATTAATTAAAACAGGAGAAGAATTACCTGATGCAATTAAAAAATTATTAGGTGAAGAAAACAATTTAAAATCAGCAGTATTACAAACAACATCACATGCAATAACACAAGCAACAAATAAATTAACTTTAGATAAATTAGCTAAAACTGGTTTAGATGAAGGTTGGTTGTTTAAATCAGAGGCAGATGCAATTGCTGCAAATTCTATGGATGCTGTAAAAATAGGAGAGATAAGAAATCTTGGTATATTAAAAAGTAATATATCAAAACTATACGCAACAAAAGATATGGCCGCTGCACTAAAAGGAGCTCCAGGTAAGTTTGATGGATTATTACAAAGCTCTGCGTACAGAAATATATTACAGTTTAAAGTAGCAACACAGTTTGGTAAAACAGTTCTTTCACCTGCAACACAGGTTAGAAACGTAACATCAGCTAGTATGTTTCCATTAGCTAACGGACATATAGGTGGTAGAGCATCTGTTACAGAGTCAATTAAAATGGTAATGGATGATATATTTGGTGCTGGTAAATTAATTGATGAGAAAAAATTTATAGACAACTTAGAAAACAAAATACGTCTTGGTGTAATTGATGAGAACATTGTAGCATCAGAACTACAAGCAGTATTAAAAGATATACGTGCAGGAGCTAAAGTAAAGAATTTAGATAGTTTATTAGCACGATTAGCAGAATCACGAATGATTAAAACAGCAACAAGGATATATGCTGGAGGTGATAACTTATGGAAATGGTATGGCCATGAGTATGTAAAATCACAAATGAGATCTATGTATCGAAACGTAGATGACATTGCAAAATGGACACAAGAAATAACAGGAAGAAAATTTGACAGAGTAAATACATTTACAGGAAAATTAAAAACATTTGATGAAGCAATAGATGAAGCGGCTGCGTGGCAGATAAGAAATACGTACCCTACTTATAGTAAAGTTCCTGAAGTAATTAAAAATTTAAGAAAGCTACCATTCGGTAATTTTGTATCGTTTCCTGCAGAGATGATTAGAACGACACACAATATTGTATCTATTGGTTTAAAAGAAGCTACGTCTTCAAACGCACAATTAAGACAACAAGGATATAGAAGACTATTAGGTGCTTTTGTTACATTAGGTGGTGCAGAAAAAGGTGTATCAACTTTAGCTCAAAATTTAACAGGCACAACCGTAGATCAGATAGAGGCATACAAAAGAAGTTTATCAGCACCTTGGGATTCAAGAGCAGCTATTTTACCAGTTAACACTTGGAAAGATGGTAAAGGTAAAGCAATTAATTTTTCATACTTTAGTCCTTATGATGTTGTCATACAACCAATAAGAGCTGCATTAAAAACTTTAGAAGAAGGTAAGTTAAAACAACAAGATGCTGACGTTGTTGCGTTTAATTTATTTTTAGGACAGGACGGACCTGTAAGAAAATTATTAGACCCGTTTGTATCTGAATCTATCGCACTTGAAAGAATATCTGATGTAATACCTAGTGGTATTTTAGTTGGTGGTAGAGGTGGTGTAACTAAAACTGGTAAAGTAGTTTACTCTGAAACAGATGATGGACCAACTGCATTTATGAAAAGTTTAGTTCACATTATAGAGGGTGTTCAACCAACTGCAATTACAACTGGAGAAAAAATAATAGCAGGTATAGAAAAAGATATTAAACGAGGTGGTCAACCTGTGTCTCTACAAGATGAGTTACTTGCATTATTCTCTGGTGTTAGAATTATTAATGTTGATGTGCCAAAAGCAATGGAATTTAAAATTACAGAATACAACAAAAAATTTAGATCTACGACACAAGCAGAAAAATTTTATTCTTTAGAAGATTTTCAAAACAGAGGACCAGATGTATTGGGAAAAGAGTTTAGAGATATACAAAACGAAACATTTAGAGTTAATCAAGATTTTTATTTTATATTACAAGATGCTTTAACAACTGGTGTTAAAGAAAGAGACTTATTAAAAATTTTAAGAAAAAGAAGAATATCATATAGTAAAGCTAAAAAATTATTAAAAGGTAAAAACATACCATTTACTGCGTATGATGAACGTATGAAATCTAGAGTAAAAGCTGCAGAAAAAATAGCAAAGGACAGAGGAGAAAAAATAAACAAAGAATATTTTTATCCTAAAAAATTATTTAGAAACATATTAAAAGAATACAAAAACAAAGATTTAAATATAAAAGAAGATTCACAATTAAATGAGATAGAAAGAATATTAAAACTTCAAACGGATAAGGTAAGTTCATTACCACAACAAACAGAAGATAAAGCATTTGCAGAATTACAAACACCACCATTACCGGTAACACCAATGCCAAATGTTGCTATAGCAGCCGCTAATACCGTGCCAAATACTAACTTGACACGAACACAACAAGCTTTATTATCACCAGAAGAGCAGATAATTGCTGCTAGGAGAACAACATAATGGCGAGAAAATCGGCACTACAAAAAATAGAATCTCATGAGAAGCTTTGCAGGATAATGCAAAAGCAGACGTTTGAACAAATTAAAGAGATGCAAGATAGAATTAAAAGATTAGAGTATTGGATAGTCGGCGGTATGGGAGCCGTATTATTAGTTTTATTAACGGATATAGCATGAACCTTTCACGAAATTTTACTCTCTCAGAGTTAACCAAATCGGACACTGCGATTCGTAAAGGGATTAATAATAACCCTAACGCAGAACAAATAGAAAAATTAAAAGCGTTGTGTGAAAATATTCTTCAACCGGTACGTGACCANTTTGGCAGAGTCAAGGTGACGAGNGGNTTNCGTAGCGTAGAATTATGNNNGGCCATNGGTAGTTCTGCNNNNTCACAGCANGCCANGTGCNGANGCCGCNGACTTCGAANNTGTNGGNGTAGATAACGCTGAANTNTTTGATTGGATTAAAACTAACCTTTCACCAGATCAGCTAATCCTTGAGTTCTATACTCCAGGTGAGCCTAATAGCGGGTGGATTCATGCAAGTTGGGTAGAAGGCACGCCAAGAGCATCATTCTTACATGCTTACAGATCTGAAGGTAAAGTGAAATACAAACCAGTTCTAACAAAAGCAAAAGATCTAGTTTAGATCCAGGCTTTTAATTCCTCACCCAAGACTTCAGATGCAATATTTATTTTATCTCTTAAAGCCTTCACAATCTTCTCGTCAACGGTATCCTCACAAATCAAATCAACATAAGTCACTGTTTTCTTTTGTCCTATTCTGTGTGCTCTGTCTTCTGATTGTAGCCTCTTTTCTAGGTCATAACCATTAGAAAAATATATAACGGTATTTGCTTTGGTAAGTGTAATACCATATCCACCTGTTTGAGTCGTGCCAACAATAAATCTACACTCATCACCATTTTGAAATTTACGTATGTTTTCTTGCCTTTCATCTTGTGGTGTTAATCCATAATAATCAACCACGGAACCCGGACCATATACATCAGTAATAGCTTTTATAATTTGATTTACATCTCTTTGATAATTAGCCCATATAATTGCTTTGCCCTCTGTTTCTTCTAATACGTTCATTAACTCAGTAATTCTATTGTTTGGTATCATTTGTGTGCTTCCATCATCAGCTGTAAAATGCCCACAAGTTATTTGATGTAGTCTCATTAATTGAGTTAACACGGTCATAGTGGTTGTAACCTTACCATTTAATACAGCCATGGCAGCTTTTTTCATTTGATCGTATATTTTTCTCTGATCTGCTGTAAGAACTATGTGTCTTTTAATAAAATTTTTAGCTGGTAAATCTAAACAATCTTCTTTTAATACTCTGTAAGAAAATTTCTGTAAGCTCTCAGATAATTCTGCTAAGTTTTTAAATTCATCAACGACTTGTATAGACCGGCCACGAAGATGCATCGTTTTCATTTCTGCATACCTATTTCTAAAGGCATAATAAGATGTAAAATCNAACANATATGAATCAAGAAACTCNCATTGAGTATATAAATCNAAAGGATTTTTTGTAACTGGAGAACCAGTCATTATTCTTCTNTANTTAGAATATTTACCAAGANNTATAATATTTTTAGTTCGNTTAGCTGTNGGTGTTTTAATNGTTGTAGACTCATCAATNGCCATTAATACTTTGTGTGAATTTAAAAACTTAGATGCAAATCTAACACCTTTCTCTGTAGAGAAAGCTTCAACATTCATTACTAATATATGCAACGCTGTTTCTATTTCATATAAGCTTTCTAATTTTTCTTGTTGTTTTTTTGTAATATTTGGTTGCCACAATACGGACACATTTTCTATATGGTTTGGTAAGTGCGTAGGAAGTTCTTGCTCATACCAAGTTTTTACTACGCCTTTTGGAGCAATAATTAAGGCACCATTAATTTTACCTTTGTCATACAACATCGACATATTATCGATTAAGACTTTGGTTTTGCCCGTACCCATCTCCATAAAGTATGCATACGTTTCTTTATGCCATGACTTTTCTAAAGCAGTTAACTGATGCTTATACGGTTTTGTTTTAAATTTATAATTCATCTTTCTATTGACTTATATATAAAGGATGTTATATGATTTGTCAATGTCAGAAAGAAAAGTTTATGTAATACAGGAAATTGCTGGAACAAAAGCAGGTAATCCTAAAATAAATATTATGGGCGCAGCCTCTTATTCTACGTCAGGTAAATTTAATTTTTTATTGCCAGAGTTTTCACAGATGATTTTTTCTCCTGGTCCACTTATTTATAAGTTAAGACAAGGTTTAAAAAATTTTACAATTGATGATTATCTTTTACTTACAGGAGATCCAGCCATCATAGGTGTTGCATGTTCTATTGTTTCTGATATTACAAACGGCAAATACAATTTGTTAAAATGGGATAAGCAAGAAAGAAAATATTATCCTATTGAAATTAATCTATACGAGAAAGGAGAAATAGATGACAATTGATTTTGAAAAAGACCAACAAGATGCAATGAAAAAAACTGAAGGTATTCAGTCTCTTGCAGATCAAGTTGAAAGATTAGAAGGAGTGGATTCTGAAATAGAGGACACAGAATCTAGATTAAAATTATTAAAAAAGAAAAGAGACCACATATCAGGTGACATCATACCAACTATGATGAGTGAGATGGGTCTAGCAGAATTAAAACTTCATGATGGATCACATCTAAAAGTTTCAACGTCGTATCGTGCCACTATTACAGAGGCAAATAAAGTAGCGGCGTTCAACTGGCTTCGTAAAAATGGACTAGGGGATATAATCAAAAACGAGATATCCGTATCCTTTGGTCGCAACGAAGATAACAAGGCGGCTGATTATGCCGAACTTGCGAGGGGTCAAGGGTTTCAACCAACACAAAAGTTGAAGGTTGAACCCATGACTCTTAAAGCGTTAGTCCGTGAGCGTATTGAGGCAGGTAAAGAAATGCCAACGGAAATCTTTGGGATTTTCTCAGAGAATAAAACTACAATAAAAAGGAACAAATAAACATGAACCAAGTAGCAGAAAAAAAGAATGGTGCACTAGCAGCAAATTTATTTGGAAGCTGATGCACAACAAGGAGCCCAGAATATATCGCAGGAAGATCTTGCGTTACCATTCTTAAAAATTTTGGGACAACTATCTCCAGAGGTAAACAAAAGAGATGGTAAATATGTCGAGGGCGCAGAACCTGGCAAAATAATCAATACGGTTACAAATGAATTGTATGACAGCTTAAATGTTGTACCATGTCACTATAAAAGGCAGTATATAGAGTGGCAAGACAGAGGTACTAGTAGTGGTGCACCTGTTGCAATTCATGAGGCAGATAGTGATATCGTTAGTCAGACCACTAGAGGTAAGGACTATAAAGATAGACTACCAAATGGTAATTATCTTGATAACACAGCTAATCATTTTGTATTGGTGCTCGGCGATAACCCAACAACAGCGTTGATATCTATGAAATCTACTCAACTAAAAGTGAGCAGAAAATGGAACTCAATGATGATGGGTATCAAAATGCAGGGTAAAAATGGATTGTTTACTCCGCCAACATACAGCCACATTTATAAACTATCAACCGTTCAAATGTCTAACGACAAAGGAACATGGTTTGGTTGGGATATAAGTAAAGTAGGTCCTGTCGAAAATAAAGATATGTACGACATGGCTAAAAACTTTGCGACAAGTGTAGGTAAGGGTGAGATCCAAGCTAAACACGGCTCAGAAGAAAACGAGTCTAAGCAACCATACTAGAATCCTAGGTAGTGGGCGTTGAAGCTAGCGTGGAGACGCCCGCTTTTATTATATGATAGAGAAGTTTAAAAAAATCTTTGATGGATTAGAGGAAAGATTTGGTTATCATCAACTAGACACAAGTAATAATGATGGTAAAAAATCTGGAGTATCTTTTACTTCATCATACGCACATACAGATGAAATGTGGAAAGCACATCTCGAAGGTAAAAAATTTGAAGTTAAAACAAAAAATAAAACTATTCTTGCGGATAGTTTAGGTTTATGCCCAATAAAAAGTGACAGCACCTGTAAGTGGGGTGCAATAGATTTAGATGAATATAAGCCTGACGTAAAAGAATTATTTAAAAAAATAAAAAGTATAAATGTTCCATTTGTTCCTTTCAAGTCTAAAAGTGGTGGAATACACATCTACATATTTTTAACAGAACCTGTGCCAGCGTTATTATTACGTGAAAAATTACATACAATAAAAAATATTTTTGGTGATTGTAAACCAGATAAAATTTTTCCTGTTCAAAAGTATTTAAACATAGAAAAAGGGTCTGCAGGTAGTTGGATTAATTTACCTTACCACGATGCAAAAAATACTCAACGATATATGATAAAGGAGGATGGCAGTCCTGCCACTCTCGAAGAGTTCTTTGAACACTACGAAAGAAATAAAGTAACTCCCTCACAACTGAAAAAATTAAAATCAAACATAGATGAAGGTGACTCAGGAGATTGGTTTCAAGATGGACCACCATGTATGCAAGCTTTAGCTAAATTTGGAGTGCCAAAAAGTCAACGTAATGAAGTTTTACTAGACATGACTAAATATATAAAATCAAGATATCCAGATGAGTGGAAAGATAAAACACTAGAATACAATAAAAAATTTTTTGAACCAATTGGTAGAGGTATGAGTTTTAGTGAAGTCAGTAACGTAATTGGATCTAGAGAAAAAAAAGATTACAAATATAGGTGTGACCAAGATTGGTTAAAAACTTATTGTAACAGAGAGGAGTGTGTAAAAAGAAAATTAGGTATAGGTGGTGGCATAGATAATGAATTAGTTTTAGGTCCTTTGTCTTTTGTGACTTCTAGTCCAAAGATATGGTATCTAGGTTTTAATGGTGATGAAGTAAAATTATCCTCAAAAGAATTAGTAAAACAAGATTTAGCAAGAGAGGCAGCGACAGAACAAAGTGGTAAAACTCCGCCTAAAATAAAAAATTGGGATATGCAAATTAGAACACTGCAACAAAAAGCTACGCCAATAGATGCACCAGAAGAAAGTTTGCCTGATTTTAAATTAAAATCTTATCTTGAAGATTTTTGTTTTAATCTTCGAGTTACAAAAGATAGAAAACAAATTTTAATGGGTAGACCATTTACTGATGGTCAAGGAAAAAGAAGATTTATGTTTAATGGATTTTTTAAACATTTACAATCAGAGGAGTGGAAAGTTTCGAGCGATGATACACATCAAATGATACAAAGGTTAAAAGGTCTTAGTCGAGAAAAATTTCATATTAAAGAAGGTGTAAAAAAGTGGGTATACGTTGTGGACGAAAGTGTTTTTGATAGAGAACCAGAGGTAGAACAAGACACTTTAAATTTTAAAATAGATAATGAGAAAACACATGACTACTAAGATAGATAAATTTTACAGGAAAAGATATAAAATTTTAGGTGGACCTGGGTGTGGTAAAACCACTGAAATATTAAAAATGTTAAAAAAATATTTTGAAGGCGGTTTGCATTTTGATCAAGCGTTGATGATTGGTTTTGCTAAAGCCACCGTAGAAAATTTAAAAGATCGTGCACAAAACGACAAAACATTATCTTTGTTTTTCACCGAGAAACAAGCTGAATCTATAAAGACTATTCATAAATTTTGTAAAGACCATCTAGTTGGTTATGAAATTTTTAATGAAAGTGCAAAAACAATGTTTAAAAAACAAATTAAAACTGACCCAGATAACTGGCCAAAGCTAGCAGATGCTAACTACGATGGTGGAGATATAGTTGCAGCTGGTTGGAGTGAAGAGCATGATTTAAAGTTTGGTGCAATTATGAATCTTATTGGGCTATCAAAACATTCTTTAGGTTTTGAAAAAGCTGTAAAAGTAGGAACGGACTATAAAATAATTAAAAATCCCTTAGAAAGAATTTATCATTTTTACAACGAAGACCCGAGTTATCAGTCAGTGCGATTTAAAAAACCAGAGATAAGTTACGTCTATCATAACTTTAAAAACTTTAAGGATCATTATCGCATGATTGACTTTGATGATATGCTAGAAAAATCTTTAGCAAAAAATATAGAATTTAAACCATACAAACTAGTATTGGTAGATGAGGCACAAGATTTATCTAAATTAGAGTGGCAAGTAATATCTAAGATTGCAAGAAACACGGAGGAACTTGTTTTAGTGGGAGATGATGACCAATCTATTTATGGTTGGAAAGGGTCTGATACAAGAATATTTCAAAAGTGGCCATGTAAAAAAGAATGTAAACGTTCATTACCAAAATCCCATAGGTTACCGCCACCTGTTTATAATGTTGTTATGAAAATACAAAGTCAAATTCAAAAAAGACTTGGTACAGAGTTTGAGTGTGATCTATCTAAAGAGGGTAGTTTTAGATTTATAAATACTTTAATGATATTAAATGGTAACATAAACTCTAAAACTGATATGATAATGTGTGCAAGAACAAACACTCTCGCACTTAATTTTAAAAGATATTTAATAGATAGAGGAATTATTTTTAAACAAAAAAGTTTTGGCTCTGACAAAGGCTCTACTTTTAAAAGTTTATTTGATGAACAAGGACGAAAAGCATTAATACAGGGATGGGATACTTTAAAAAAAGGTGGTCAAATTAAAGCTTCTTTGTACATTGATTTAATTAAAAAATCTCAGCCAGGGATGGTAGAGTATGGAAAAAAAGGTGCCTTAGAAAATGGTGACACACAACCACCTGAATTCCAAGACCCTGATTTATATTTAAATTTAGAAGACTTACAAAATAAATATTATTTTAAAGGACACAAAGATTTAGACTGGCATGAGGTATTAAAATTTACCACGCAGAGCACTTTATTTAGAGACAACGATCATTTTAATTTATACTTGAGAGATTGTTGGGAACAAGATCCAGACTTAGAAAGTAATATAAAAGTAGCTGCTATTCATTCTGTTAAAGGTATGGAGGCGGATATAGTAGTATTGGACTCTAACTGGGGTCCAAATTCAATTAAATCATATAACAGTGGAAATAGAAGAAAGGAGGATGAGGAAACTAGAGTTGCATATGTTGGGACATCAAGACCAAGAGAGCACTTGATAATTTATGAACATGATATGAAAATTAAAAATAGATTTCCTCTACTAACACATGAGTTCTTACAAGGATAAAAAAAGTGTTTGGGATAAGCAGCATGGTGGAAGTCATTACCAAAAATATGTCATACAGCCAAGCAAGTTTGTGATTGAGAATAAGTTGCTATACCCAGAAGGGTGTGCTATTAAATATATAATAAGACATCAAGATAAAAATGGGAAAGAAGATTTGTTGAAAGCAATACATTTTATAGAGATGATTATAGAGAGGGATTACAAATGATTCAGAAACCTTTATTTGGTAAAGTTCAAAGTGAGTGGGTTCAACCTGATCATTTTCCAGATTTATCTAAGTACGATGAGATATCAATTGACTTAGAAACAAAAGACCCAGACTTAAAAACCAAAGGCTCTTCTTCAACGAGAGGTGTAGGTGATGTAGTTGGCATAGCAATCGCAGTTAAAGATTGGGCAGGGTATTATCCCATCGCTCATGAAGCAGGACCTAACATGAACAGGAAACAAGTTCTTGATTGGTTTAGTGATGTACTAAAAACAAATTCTCTTAAAATATTTCACAACGCTATATATGACGTGCTTTGGATTCACAGACTAGGGCTCACGGTTCACGGAGCAGTTATTGATACAATGGTGGTAGCATCTTTAGTTGATGAAAATAGGTTTAGATATGATCTTAATTCTGTTGCAAACGATTACGTAGGAATAGGTAAGAATGAAAATGCATTACAAGAAGCTGCAAAAGAGTGGGGTGTTGACCCTAAATCTGAAATGTATAAATTACCTGCCATGTATGTTGGTGAGTATGCAGAACGAGATGCTGAAATTACTTTATCTCTTTGGCAAGAATTTAAAAAAGAAATAAACGCACAAGACTTACATGCAATCGTAGAATTAGAACAACAAGTGTTTCCATGCTTATTAGAAATGAAATTAAAAGGCGTTAGAATAGATGAAGATCAATTAGCAAGAGTTGAAAATACCTTACAAAAAAATTATGACAGCTACATGAAAAGAATTAAAGAAGACTCCGGTTTGTATCCAGAAATATGGGCCGCAGCTAGTATTGAAAAAGTCTGTCAGACTTTAAATATAAATGATTTTGATAGAACAGAAAAAACAGGAAAGCCCTCTTTCACTAAAAATTATTTAAAAAATCATAAAAACCCAGTGTTACGAGCTATTAATAGTGCAAGAGAAGCAGACAAATTAAAAAATACTTTTTTAGATTCTATAAAAAACTTTGTATACAATGGTAGAATACACGCGGATATTCATCAATTAAAAGGGGACTTTGGTGGAACCGTAACAGGTAGACTATCTTATTCTAATCCAAACNTACAACAAATACCTAATTACACAGATATTGGTATGGGAGTTAGGTCCATATTTGTGCCTGAGAAAGGCCATAGATGGGGTTGTTTTGACTATTCTCAACAAGAACCTAGGTTGGTAGTGCATTTTGCTCTAAGCACGCCTGGAGTCCTTGGTGTAGCTTCTATTGCAGAGTCTTATGAAAAAGGTGAAGCAGATTTTCATGAGATCGTAGCTAAAATAGCAGGTATAGATAGATCCGAAGCAAAGACTATTAATCTTGGATTATTTTATGGAATGGGTAAAGCTAAATTAGCAAACTCACTTGGTTACAACGACCAAGATGCAGAAAAAGTATTAACACAATATCACCAAAGAGTGCCTTTTGTGAAACAATTAATTAAACAAGTTATGATTAGAGCACAAGAATCTGGTAAGATAAGAACTTTACTTGGACGTAGGTGTAGATTTAATTTATGGGAGCCAAGTTATTTTGGTGTGCATAAACCTTTAAAACATGAAGATGCAATCAAGGAACACGGACCAGGGATTAGAAGAGCTTTCACATACAAAGCTTTGAATAAATTAATTCAAGGTAGTGCGGCAGATATGACAAAGAAAACTATGGTTGATTTACGGGCAGAGGGTATTTTACCAATGATACAATTACATGATGAATTAGATATTTCTGTAGAGTCGAATGATCAAGCAAAAAAAATAAAAGAGATTATGGAAAATTGTGTTGAACTTAAGGTGCCAAATAAGGTAGACTACGAAGTTGGAGATAACTGGGGGGACATATCTGATAAGATTGATGATATGTTTTAACATGAAAATATATTATGGCTTATTTAAATGCAAACATACCACCGACTTATGCACAAATAAGAAGAGAGTATTTGTATGATCTTAAAAAACATCATGGAGAAGTTGAAGACTGCATTGTCTTTGGTATTAGCGCTCTTACAGGTCGTAGCATTTTATTTCATGCTATTATGGAAAATGGTGCAATCTTTTACAGATTACCTATTACAGCGTTTATTCAAAGAGGATTTAAACCCGAAGATGTACCCATACGAAGACTTGATGAATTACAGCTCTGGAATTGTTTTAGCTATTATCCTTCTGTTCATTCTTGGGACATTTTAGAATCGCAAGCCGGTAAGTATATCGGAAAAGACAAAAAATGGCACCCAGGAAAATATTTATTTACTATTGACTTTGCACATCCAGAACCTAATATACTTGACACTGATCATTCAGAGATTCCGCACGAACACAAGTGCGCTCACATTATTGCTCTCGATGATGGCAATTTTGCAGCACAACCTAACAACAGATGTATTTGGGATATACCTTCTTTCACGGTGAAAGATGAGACTCCTGATTGGAAAGTGCAGACCTCTGAGTGGAACGTAGAAGATAGTAGAGCATGGCGGACAGAGGATACCGACAAGTTCTTCTATGAAATAGAGGAAAAGAAAAATGATTGATAAAATTAAAAAAGCTTTTGGCAAGATTTGGAATAAGATCAAATCTATTTTTACACCAAAGAAGCAATAATGATTGGGGGTTGTTATGGACTACAGGTTCACAGCAATACTTATAATTNTGTTATGTTTACTAGCGTTTTGTGTAAAGCCACCACAACCGTTGAAANTTGATACAAAAGATTAT
>FUFK010719245.1_pt1 | contig 34660 bp, 27 predicted proteins | sample 1021851 | NCBI WGS metagenome assembly FUFK01 (sample SAMEA51879418, study PRJEB19060) | metagenome | reverse complement strand
CCGCCACGAGCGGCTGGTGAAGGCGCTGGGGCGCTGCCGGGACGGCGTCGAGGGGGTGCTGGACCTGACCGCCGGCCTGGCCCGGGACGCGGCGCTGATGGCCGCCGCCGGCTATCCGGTGAGCATGGTGGAGCGCCAGCCGGTGCTGCACGCGTTGATCGCCGATGCGCTGGCGCGCGCCCAAGGGCAGGGCGCCGCCGCCTTGCTGACGTTGCTGGATAACGGCGACGCCGCCACGCTGGCGCTGCCCGCCGGCCCCTGGCACGCGGTCTACCTGGACCCGATGTTTCCGGCCCGCGGCAAAAGCGCGGCGGTGAAGCAGGACCTGCAGTGGTTGCAGCGGCTTTGCCCCTATCCCGACGACGACGAGGAACGCCGCCTGCTGGACGTGGCGCTGGCGGTGCCGGCCCGCAAAGTCGTCATCAAACGCCCCCGCCGCGCGCCGCCCCTGGCCGGCCGCGCCCCGCACCACGTCCTGGAAGGCAAGACCGTCCGCTTCGACGTCTACAACGGCATGGCAGTTAATAGTTAACAGTTAACAGTTAACAGCGAAAACAGCGCGCACCGACCGACGTCTGCGCGATAGCAGTGTTTGTCATGCGTTTTTGCAACGGTTTTTTGACGTTAGCTATTAACTGTTCACTATTAACTGTCAACTGATTCATTTGTCCGCTTCGGTGCCTTTGGCGGTGTTGCCGTCGTCCTCGGCGTCGTGCTCGGCGGTTTCCGCCAGCGCCCGTTCCAGCTCGGGCACGCGGGTGACGCGCTGGATCGCCTGGCTGATGTCCGGGCTGAGGATGCGCCGGGCTTCGTCGTCCAGGGCGCGCAGGTTGTCGCCGAAGCACAGTGCCTTGTCGTCGTCCTGCCACACCAGATCGGTATCGCGCAGCTGATTGATGAAGTTGCGCAACACCACCTTGTCGAAGAATTCCGGCGAATTGAATTCGTACAGCAGCGACAGCCGCTGGGCGGTGTGGTGGGCCAGATCGCTGAGCGCGTCGGCGTCCAGCCTGCCGCTGCCGTACTGCACCAGCAGCCGGATGGTCAGGTAGAAACGCTCCAGGGACGGCATCACCGTCTGCCCCAGGTGCGCCAGCATGTCCGACGCGTAGGTATGGATGGCGGCGCCGTGCAGGCAGTCGTTCTCGCGGCTCACCAGGCCGTGCTCTTCCAGCACCGAGGCGATGCGCTCCACCGCCGCCGGCAGTTCGCCATCCTCGCGCCAGTGCAGCAGATACTCGTTGCGGAAGAACGGGTAGAGCAGGGCGATCATGCTTTGCAGCATGTCCATGCGGATACTGCGGGCGTTCAGGAACAGCGAGCAGATCAGCCCGGGCAGGACGAACAGGTGCAGGCTGTTGTTGCGCACATAGGCCATCTGCAGCGCGGTTTTCGGGTCGGTGGTGACCACGTCGCCGAGCGGGTGGGCGACGCGGGTCAGGAATTCATGCTCCAGGCCGTACTCGATGATCACGTCCGGATCGTTCTCCGCCAGCCGGGCGGTCTCGCTGTAGGGTGCCTGGTCGAGCAGGTTGATGTAGAGCTGCAGCTGCTGGCGCAGTTGCTGCAGATCCATGGTGTGCTTGGGCGTGGCCAGCAGCGCCAGGCTGATCAGGTTGACCGGGTTGGCGACGGCGGCGGCGTTGATGCCGGTGACCACGTCGCGGCCCAGATTGTTGATGGTGGTTTTAAACCAGTCCGGGGTTTCGTGTATCGACAGCTCTTCGTTGCGCCAGCCTTCCCGGTGGCTGTCCAGGTAGTCCACCAGCTTGATCGGCTCGCCGAAGTTCACGTGCACCTGGCCGAAATGGCTGCGCAGCACCTTGAGCGATTTCATCAGGCCGCCCACGGACTCTTTTTTCTTTTTGCCGCCGTGCAGTTCGCCGATGTAGGAGCCGCCTTCGATCACCTTTTCATAGCCGATATAGACCGGCACGAAGGCGATCGGCTTGCGCGCGTCGCGCAGGAAGCTGCGCACCGTCATTGCCAGCATGCCGGTGCGCGGTTGCAGCATGCGGCCGCTGCGGCTGCGCCCGCCTTCCACGAAATACTCGATGGAGAAGCCCTGGGTGGTGATGCTGTGCAGGTATTCGTAGAACACCGCCGCGTAGAGCGGGTTGTCGCGGAAGCTGCGGCGCATGAAGAAGGCACCGCCACGGCGCAGGATGGTGCCCACTACCGGCAGGTTCAGGTTGATGCCGGCGGCGATGTGCGGCGGCACCAGGCCGTTGCGGTAGACCACGAACGACAGCAGCAGATAATCGATGTGGCTGCGGTGGCAGGGCACGTAAATGATTTCGTGGTCGCGGGCCACCTGGGTGAGGTTGTCCAGGTTGTACAGCCGGATGCCGTCGTAGAGGCGGTTCCACAGCCAGTTGAGAAACAGTTCCAGCGCGCGGATGGTGGTGTGCGAATAGTCCGCAGCGATCTCCATGGCGTAGCCGCGCGCCCGCGCCAGGGTTTTGTCCTCGCTTTCGTTGTTTTCGGCGGCGGTGTGCTGGATCGCTTCGCGCACCGAGGCGGCTTCCATGATCGAGTTGGTGAGGGTGCGCCGGTGTGACAGGTCCGGACCGATGGCGGCTTCCTGCTGGCGGCGGAAGTGCACGCGCAGGATGCGCGAGGTTTTCCGCACTACCTGGTCGTCGGAGCGGCATTGATCCACCAGCTGGCGCAGGGACATGGGAGAGCTGAACTGCACGTACAGGTCGCGGCCCTGGGTCAGCACGATAAAGAATTTCTTGATAAAGCCCGGCGGTGACCAGTTGTCGGAGAAAATGATCCGCCACAACGAGTTCTCTTTCTCCGGCTGGCGGCCCCAGAACACCGACACCGGCACCAGCTGCACATCCAGTTCCGGGTTATGCTTGAGGCCGGACACCAACCGCTGCAGGCGGGCCGGGGTGATGGCGCGGCGCTGGCGGCTGATGGTGGTTTCCCGCTTGTAGAGGTGGAAGTAGCTGCGCGACAGATGCTGCTTGCCCAGGGTCAGCGACGCCTTGGGCGCACGCAGCCCGAGCCGGCGCGCCGCCTGGTCGGCCACCGCCGCGTCCGCCAGGGAGCGGTCGCGAAGAACGTACACCACCGGTATGTCCGGGTTGAGCTGCAGCTCGGCGGGGTCGCCGGGCAGCGCGCGGATACGCGTGCACAGACGCATAAAAGCGCGAATCAGCAGGAAAAAGAGTCGATCAAGTCCTAACCAGGGCGTCATAAGGGCCGAAACTGTGGGAAAAGGTTTGTGAATTCTACCTAAAGGGCGGGCCCCCGGACATCACCGGATATTGCAAGATGTTACCGTCCGGCGAACGCCTGAGCGGCGACCAGGCGGCACTGTCCGGGGGGCGGGATGTTGCTACAATCATGCTTTTTTATATTGCTTGCAGAGGAAGTCCACCGTGTCCGAGCACCAAGCCGGTATTTTCGACCGTAGTTTCACCGATCACTTGTTCCTGGAATTCGCCCTGGGCGGGGGGCATTCGGTTGACGCGGTGCGCGCCGCCCTGCGCGAGGCGCTGGCGGTGGCCGGGGAACGCACCCCGGTGCTGATGGCGTTCGGTCCCGGCCTGTGGGATCGCCTCGGCGAGGGCTTCGACTTTCCGCCGTTCTCCCTGGAGGGCATGGTGCCCGCCACCCAGGGCGACCTGCTGGTCTGGATTCAGGCGGACAACCGCAGCGCGCTGTTCGACGCCGGCCTGCGGGTACACCGCATTCTCCGGCGGGAGCTGGCCCTGCAACTGGAGGTGCAGGCGTTCGTCTATCACGATCTCCGCGACCTGTCCGGCTTTGTCGACGGCATCGGCAACCCGGAGGGGGAGCGCGCCAGGGAGGCGGCCATTATCCCCGAGCCGCACCCGGCGGCCGGCGGCAGCTGGGTGCTGACCCAGAAATGGGTGCATACCGGGCTCGAGGATTTCCATAAATTGCCGGAAGCGGAGCAGGAGAACGTGTTCGGCCGCACCAAGGCGGACGCGGTGGAATTCGACGACGAGCGCATGCCCGTCAACGCCCACGTGGGGCGCACGGACGTGGACTACCACGGGGTGCCGCAAAAGATCTGGCGGCGTTCGGTGCCCTACGGCAACACCACCGAATACGGGCTCTACTTCATTGCGTTCAGTTGCGAGCTGGACCGCTTCGACTATCTGCTGCGCCGCATGTACGGCCTGACCGACGACGGCGTCCGTGACCGCCTGCTGGACTTCACCCAGCCGGTGACCGGTGCCTGGTGGTACGCGCCCACGCGGGAGTGGCTGGCGGCCCTGTGAGCACCGACAACCGCGTCCAGACCGCCGCCCGCCCGTTGCTGGGCGTGGCCCTGATGGCGCTGGGCGTGGGCATCCTGCCGGTGATGGACGGGCTGGCCAAGCACCTGAGCGCCGAGTACCACGTGGTGCAGGTCACCTGGGCCCGTTACCTGTTCCATTTCGTGCTGTTGGCCGCGCTGTTGCTGTGGCGGCTGCCGCTGCGCGAGCTGATTCCCCGCCGCCTCGGTCTGCAGATCGTGCGCAGCGCCTTTCTGTTGTCCACCACGCTTTGCTATTTCGGGGCCATCGCCTTCCTGCCGCTGGCCAACGCCCTGGCGCTGGCGTTTATCGGCCCGCTGGTGAGCACCGCTCTGGCGCCCTGGCTGCTCGGCGAACACGCCGGGGCGCGCCGCTGGCTGGCGGTGGTGGTGGGCTTCAGCGGCACCCTGGTGGTGATCCGGCCCGGCTGGGCGGCGTTCGAATGGGCGTCGCTGCTGGGCGTGGCCGCCGGTGTGTCCTACGGGCTCTATCAGCTCACCACCCGCCGCCTGTCGGGCAGCGGTCGCGCCTCGGTGACCCTGTTCTATACCTCGGTGTTCGGCTTCGCCGTGCTCAGCCTGGTGGTGGCGCCGTTCTGGACCACGCCGGACCTGGGCGGCTGGGGGATGATGCTGGTCATGGGCAGCGTCGGCGCGCTGGCGCACTTTTTGATCATCAGCGCCTTCGAATACGCCCCGGCGCCGGCGCTCGCGCCGGTGAGCTATATTGAGATGGTGTCCGCGGTGACGGTGGGCTGGCTGGTGTTCGGCGATTTCCCGGACGCCTTCACCTGGACCGGTATCGCCTTGATCGTGGTCAGCGGCCTCCTGGTGGTCACCGGAGGCCGCCTGCCCAAAACCTAGTCCGCCTTCCAGCCGGTGAACATCTTGCGGATCAGGAAGGGGGTGAGCTTGAGGCTGGCGCCCAGCCACTGGCCGACGCCGGTGGGGAAGGCGAAGCGCAGGGCGTTGAGCAGGCCCTTGTAGGTGGCCTGGTCGAACGGGTACCACCAGAGGTTGCGCTTGGCCGGCAGCAGGTCCCAGTTGATGACCTTGGCGTTGGTCATCTCCAGCAGGCCTTCGGGGCCGTGGGTGCGACCGATGCCGGATTCCTTCCAGCCGCCCCAGGGCGCTTCCGACAGGCCGTGGGTGTAGAGGTGGTCGTTAATGGTGGTGACGCCGCTCTCCAGGCGCGCCGCCAGTTCCCGGCCGCGCTTGTTGTCGCCGGTCCAGATCGACGAAGTCAGCGCCAGGTTGGAGCGGTTGGCTTTCTCCAGCGCCTGTTCCGCGTTGGCCACTTTTTCCACCGCCAGGATCGGGCCGAAGGTTTCCTCGCACACGGTGAGCATGTCGTCGGACAGTTCCGTGAGCAGGGTGGCGGGGAAGAAGAAGCCGTTGTCCACGTCGCCTACCGGCTGGGACTGGGCCTGGATACGCGCGCCCTTGGCGAGGGCGTCTTCCAGGTGCTGCTGGACGGTGCGCAGCTGGCCCTCGGTGGTCAGGCTACCGATGTCGGCGGTGACCTCCTTGCCGTGGCCGGGGCCGTGGCGCAGGGCGCGGGTTTTCTTCGCCAGCCGTTCCACGAAGTCGTCGTAGACGGCGGCTTCCACGTAGATCCGTTCCACGCCGCCGCAGCTCTGGCCGGCGTTCTGGTAGCCGGCCCAGGCGGCGCCGTTGGTCGCGCGCTCCAGGTCGGCGTCGGCGAGCACGATCATGGCGTCGTTGCCGCCCAGTTCCAGGGACACCGGCGTCAGCGTCTGCGCCGCCTGGGCCATCAGGGTCTTGCCCGCCGGCACGCTGCCGGTGAAGAACAGTTTGTCGATGCCGTTTTCGAAGAAGGCGGTGGCCACCTTGGAGCCGGAGCCGACGATGTGCTGGAACAGGCCCTCCGGCAGTTCGCCGGCGTCCAGGATGCGTTCGATGGCGCGGCCCACCGCCGGGGTGGCGGCGGCCACCTTGAGCAGCACCGCGTTACCGGCCATCAGCGCCATGACGATTTCACCGAACGGAATCGACAGCGGGTAGTTCCAGGGGCTGATGATGCCCACCACGCCCAGCGGCAGGTGGCTCACTTCCGTGCGCTTGTTGGCGAACAGCAGGTGGCCGGCGGCGCGTTTTTGCGGGCCGAGTATCTTGCCGGCGTTTTTGGCGTACCAATTGCACGCCAGGGCACAGGGCAGGACCTCCGTGGCCAGGGCGTCGATGCGGGTCTTGCCGTTGCTGTCGCTGACGGTGGCGGCCAGGTCCTCGGCGCGGTCGACGATATAGCGGCGCATCAGATCGATATGGCGGGCCCGTTCCTTGAACGACTTGGCCGCCCACTGGCGCTGGGCGGCACGAGCCCGTTGCATGCGCTCGGGCATGCCGGCGAGATCGGTTTCGTTGAGCTCGGCCACGGCGGCGCCGGTGGCGGGGTTGATATCGGTGACGGTCATCTCGTGGCTCCGGCCATGGACGATAAAACGGGTAGGCGACAAACGATAATGGAAGCATACGCGCCCGGCCCGGGGAATGGCGATGCCGCCGCTGTGAGCGGCGCCGCTGTCAAACTTTGCTATGCTGACCGACGGATAAAAAAGGAGAAACGATGATCGAGGATATCAATGCGTGGCTGCCGTTCTACGGCGCCTGGGTGGTGGTCTGCACGCTGCTCAGTCTGATGATCGCGCGCAACAAAGGCATGAAACCGCTGCTGCCCGCCGCCGCCGGTTTCGTGGCCGCGTTCATTCCGATCGTGGGGTTGATCTATCTGGTGGTGCTGGGCACGCGGCCCGCGAAATAGCGGGCCTAGGCGAGCAGGTTTTTCAGAATGCCCTGGTAGATACCGGTGAGGGTGTCCAGTTCGGAGATGGAGGTGTGCTCGTCCACCTTGTGGATGGTGGCGTTGACCGGGCCCAGCTCGACGACCTGAGCGCCGGTGGGGGCGATAAAGCGGCCGTCACTGGTGCCGCCGGCGGTGGACAGGTGCGCGTCGGCGCCGGTGCGTTCCTTGATCGCCGCCACGGTGGCGTCCACCAGGGCACCGCGGTCGGTGAGGAACGGTTGGCCGGACAGCTTCCACTCGATCTCGTAATCCAGGCCGTGGCTTTGCAGAATGGTTTCCGTGCGCTGGCGCAGCTCGAAATCGGTGACTTCGGTGGAAAAGCGGAAATTGAACAGCACCTGGCAATCACCGGGAATCACATTGGTGGCGCCGGTGCCGGCGTTGATGTTGGAAATCTGAAAGCTGGTGGCCGGAAAGAACTCATTGCCCCGGTCCCATTCCGTCGCCGCCAGTTCCGCCAGGGCCGGTGCCACTTCGTGCACCGGGTTGCGGGCCAGGTGCGGGTAGGCCACGTGGCCTTGCACGCCTTTTACCGTGAGCAGGCCGCCCAGGGAACCGCGCCGACCGTTCTTGATCACGTCCCCCACCGTGTCCGTGGAGGAGGGCTCGCCCACCAGGCAGTAGTCGATGTGCTCCTCGCGTTCCTGCAGGGTTTCCACCACCTTGACGGTGCCGTTCACCGACGGGCCTTCCTCGTCGGCGGTGATCAGAAAGCCGAGGCTGCCCTGGTGGTCCGGGTGGGCGGCGATAAAGTCTTCCACCGCCACCAGCATGGCGGCGATGGAGCCTTTCATGTCCGCCGCGCCGCGGCCGTAGAGCAGGTCGCCGTCCTCGGTGGGCACGAACGGATCGAAGCGCCATTTGCCGGCGTCGCCGGTGGGCACCACGTCGGTGTGTCCGGCGAACACCAGCAGCGGGCCGTCGTTGCCGCGCCGCGCCCAGAGGTTGCGCACTTCCCCGAACCACAGCGTCTCGCACTGGAAGCCCAGGGCCTCCAGTTTTTCGATCATCCAGTCCTGACAGCCTTCATCCTCCGGCGTCACCGACGGACGGCTGATCAGTTCCTTGGCGTACTCGAGGGTTCTGCTCACGGACACTCCGGTTTTAGTTGTGTTTATGTAGCTCTTCGTTGAGCGCCACGGCGGTTTTGTTGGTCTGGCACTGCACCGCGCCGCTCACTGAATTGCGGCGGAACAGCAGGTCGGACTGGCCGGCCAGGTCGCGGGCCTTGACGGTGTCCGCCACCTCGCCGTTCTGGTCCAGCACTTCCACCTTGGTGCCGGCGGTGATGTACAGGCCGGCTTCGATGGTGCAGCGGTCGCCCAGCGGGATGCCGGTGCCGGCGTTGGCGCCGAGCAGGCAGTTCTCGCCCAGGGAGATCACGATGTTGCCGCCGCCGGACAGGGTGCCCATGGTGGAGGAACTGCCGCCCAGGTCGGAGCCCTTGCCGACGAACACGCCGGCGGAGATGCGGCCCTCGATCATGCCCGGCCCTTCGGTGCCGGCGTTGAAGTTGATAAAGCCTTCATGCATGACGGTGGTGCCTTCGCCCACATAAGCGCCCAGACGCACGCGGGCGGTGTCGGCGATGCGCACGCCGGCGGGTACCACGTAGTCGGTCATCTTGGGGAACTTATCCACGCTGTTCACTTCCAGCACCTTGCCGTTGAGGCGGGCGAGAAGCTGACGCTCGGGCAGTTCGTTCAGGTCCACCGCGCCCTCGTTGGTCCAGGCCACGTTGGGCAGCAGCGGGAAGATGCCGCTGAGCACCACGCCGTGGGGGCGCACCAGACGGTGAGAGAGCAGGTGCAGCTTGAGGTAGGCTTCCGGGGTGGAGGCCGGCTCCGCGTCGCTTTCCAGAATGGTCAACACCACCGGGCGCTCGGATTCCTGGAACGCCACCGCGTAGCTGGCTTCGTGTTCAAAGCCGGCCTCGCGCCATTCCCGGGCGAGGTGCTGGATCTGACGGTGGGTCAGTTCCAGGGCCGCGTTGCCGCCTTCGTAGCCGACTTCCTCGCTGACCACGTCCACCAGCTTGCTGTCCGGGTTGATCACCGGGTCCGGGTAGAACACCTCCAGCCATTGGTCGTCGCGGTTCTTGCTGCCGCAGCCCAGTGCCATTGCGAAAATATTGCTCATGTTTGCCTCTCTGTCATTCGGTGCGGCGGAGCCGGTGGCTCAGCCCAGCAGTGTTTTCCAGCGGCCTTCTTCAAAGCCGGCTTCGATAATGTTGTCGCTGTGCAGAATCGGGCGTTTGATCAGGGACGGGTTGTCCTGTGCCGCGGCCACCGCGCTTTCCGCGTCCATGTTGTCGCGGGTGCTCTGATCCAGCTTGCGCCAGGTGGTGCCGCGCCGGTTGATCACCGTGTCCCAGCCCAGGGCGTCGATCCAGCGTCGCAGCTGTGCTTCGGGTACACCGTCCTTTTTATAGTCGTGAAAATGATACTCCAGGCCCTGTTCGTCGAGCCATTTCAGAGCCTTCTTCATGGTGTCGCAGTTCTTGATGCCGTACACGGTTATCGCCATGGGATCCTTCCTCCTGGGGCACGTTTACAGACGTTCGATCAGGGCGCGGATGCGCTTGGCGCCTTCCACGCACTGATCCAGTTCCGCGACCAGCGCCATGCGCACCCGGTTCTTGCCGGGGTTGCGGCCCTGCACGGTGCGCGACAGATAGCGCCCGGGCAGTACGGTCACGTTCTCTTCGGACTTGAGGCGGCGGGCGAAGGTTTCATCGTCCACCGGGGTTTTGGGCCACAGGTAGAAGCCCGCGTCCGGGGCGCTAACCTTAAGCGGCTCGCCGAGAATGTCCAGTACGGCGTCGAACTTGCTCGCGTACAGGGCACGGTTGGCGCGCACATGCTCTTCGTCGTTCCAGGCGGCGATGCTGGCCACCTGGTGATGGTTGGGCATGGCGCAGCCATGGTAGGTGCGGTAGCGCAGAAAGCGGCGCAGGATTTCCGCGTCGCCGGCGACGAAGCCGGAGCGCAGGCCGGGCAGGTTGGAACGCTTGGACAGCGAATGAAACACCACGCAGCGGCGGTAATCATGGCGGCCCAGTTCCGCGCAGGCCTGCAGCAGACCGGCGGGGGGGCGGTCGCGGTAAATTTCCGAATAACATTCGTCGGACGCGATCACGAAGTCGTACTTGTCCGCCAGGTCGATCAGCGCCTTGAGCTGCGCGCTGCTCAGGGTGGCGCCGGTGGGGTTGCCCGGCGTGCAGATAAACAGCACCTGGGTGCGCAGCCAGGTGCTTTCGTCGACGGCGTCGAAGTCCGGTTGCAGGCCGGTGGCGTCGGTGCAGGGCAGATACACCGGCTCGCCGCCGCCGAGCAGGGCGGCGCCCTCATAGATTTGATAGAAGGGGTTGGGCATCAGCACCAGCGGGCTGCGCTGACGGTCCAGCATCGCCTGGGTGAACGCGAACAGCGCCTCGCGGGTGCCGTTCACCGGCAACACCTGATGGTCGCTGCTGACCTGCTGCAACTTGAAGCGGCGGGTCAGCCAGCCGGCGATGGCTTCGCGCAGCTCCGGCAGGCCGGCGGTGCCCGGGTACTTGGCGAGCAGCGCGGTGTTGTCACGGAGCGCCTGCTGCACGAAATCCGGCGCCGGGTGTTGCGGTTCGCCGATGGAAAACGCCACCGGGCTTTTGTCACTGGCGGGCAGGTCGGCGAACAGGGTGCTCAGTTTCTCGAACGGATACGGATGCAGGCGTTCCAGATCGGGATTCATGGTGTTCCTTAAATACGGCGCAAGGTAATTAGATGGTGACCGACATGGAGTCGGTCTTGCTGTAATCGTCCAGCTCCTGTTTGAGCGTGGCCTGCAGACGCTGGCACAGCTCCGGGTCGGAGACCGGCTGGCCGTCCAGGTCGGTGACGAAGAACACGTCCTCCGCTTTTTCCCCCAGGGTGGCGATGCGCGCGTTCTGCACCAGCAGCTCGTACTGCACGAAGATACGGCCGATATGCGCCAGCAGGCCGGGGCGGTCGAGGGTCTGCACCTCCACCACCGAACGGTCGTTGACGATATCGTTGCTGATCATCACCTGGGTGGGCACGTCGAAGTGCTTGTGGCGGCGCGGCATGCGGCGGCTCACGGTGGCGCCGAAATTTTCCGGCTGCTTGAGCGTTTCGGTGAGCGTTTTGCGAATGTATTCGATGCGCGGCCAGTCGTTACCGATGGGCGTGCCGTTCTCGTCCAGCACGATGTAGGTGTCCAGGCTGAAGCCGTCGGCGCTGGTGATAATGCGCGCGTCCATAATGGTCAGGCCGAGGCTGTCCAGCGCGTTCACCGTGGCGGCGAACAGATTGCGGGTGTCCGGCGTGTAGATAAAGATCTGCGAACCGCCTTCCAGGTTGCCCGGGCTGGTTTCCGACTCGCGGATCAACACCAGCGGGTCTTCCTTGTTGGTGCGCTCCAGCAGCGCCTCGGTGTGCCAGGCGATGTCCCAGGGCGTTTCACGCAGGAAGTATTCGTCGCCGATGTTGGCCCACAGCGCTTCGATCGCGTGCGGGTCATGGTCCCGTTCGGTGAGCAGCTTGAGGGCGTCGTCGCGGGTCTCGTCGATCCAGTCCTGTTTGTCCTGGGGGTTGTTCAGACCGCGCCGCAGGGCGCGTTTGGTCTCCAGGTACAGCTGACGCATCAGCGAGGCGCGCCAGGAGTTCCACAGCGCCGGGTTGGTGGCGTTGATGTCGGCCACGGTGAGCACGTAGAGGTAATCCAGGTGCACCAGGTCGCCCACGGTGCGCGCGAATTCATGCACCACGTCCGGATCGGAAATGTCCTTGCGCTGGGCGGTGACGCTCATGGTCAGGTGGTTGCGCACCAGCCAGGCCACCAGCTTGGCGTCCCAGTTGGTGAGGCCGTGGCGCTGGCAGAAGGCGATGGCGTCGTCGGCGCCCAGCTCGGAGTGGTCGCCGCCGCGGCCCTTGGCGATGTCGTGGTAGAGCCCGGCCACGTACAGCAGCTCGGGCTTGGGCAGCCGGTAGAACACCTCGCAGGCCACCGGGAATTCGTCGCGCTGGTCGTCGTAGCGCAGGCGCCGCATGTTCTTGATCACCAGCAGCGTGTGCGCGTCCACGGTGTAAATATGGAACAGGTCGTACTGCATCATGCCGATGATGCGGCCGAACTCGGGCAGGTACTTGCCGAGAATGCCGTAGCGTTTCATGCGGCGCAGTTGCGAGAACAGCGCGTGGGGGCTGCGCAGCAGCTGCATGAAGAGGGCGGTGTGGGCCGGTTCCTGGCGAAATGCGTCGTCGATCAGGGGCCGGGATTCGATCAGCGCGCGCACGGTGGCGGCGCGCACCCCTTTCAGGTCCGGGTTCTGGGCCAGCAGCACGAACACCTCGAGGATCGCCGACGGGTGCTTGCGGAACACGTCCGGGGCGCTGATTTCCAGATAGTCGTTGCGCACCTGGAAACGGCGGTTGAGCGGACGCACGTTCTCGGGTTCGCCGGCGCGCAGGATCACCTCGTCGAACAGCTGCAGCAGCATCTCGTTGAGCACTGACAGCGCCAGCGCCACGCGGTAGAAACGCTTCATCAACTGCTCCACCGCCAGATTGGCGTCGGAGTCCTTGTGGCCGAGGCGCTCGGCGAGCTGGCGCTGATGATCGAACAGCAGGCGGTTCTCGTTGCGGCCGGTGAGGCCGTGCAGCTGCCAGCGGATCCGCCACAGCGACTCCAGGCACTTGCTCAGCACGCGGTGCTCGTCGGCGGTGAGAAAGCCCGCGTCGACCAGCGCTTCCAGGCTGTCGGCGCCGAAGTGCCGCTTCGCCACCCAGGCGATCATCTGTACGTCGCGCAGGCCGCCGGGGGCGTTCTTGATGTCCGGTTCCAGGTTGTATTCGGTGTCATTGAACTTGCGGTGGCGGGCGGTCTGCTCTTCCCACTTGGCGGCGAAGAAACGGTCGTTGGGCCACATGGCGTCGGGGCCGGTGCGTACCTCGAGATCCGCGCGCACCCGATCGTCGCCGGCCAGGGTCCGTGCTTCCATGATGTTGGTGGCCACGGTGATGTCCTGGCCCGCCAGGCTCACGCACTCGTCCAGGGTGCGCACGCTGTGGCCGATTTCCAGGCCGATGTCCCACAGAAAGGCGACGAAGCCTTCCAGGGCGGAGCAGGCTTCCGGGTTGGGCGCGTCGCGGAACAGCACCATCAGGTCCACGTCGGAGTGCGGGTGCAGCTCGCCGCGGCCGTAGCCGCCCACCGCCACCAGCGCGGTCTCGTCAAAGCGGTCCAGCCCGAACAGGGACCAGGCGGCGACCAGCACGCGGTCCACCAGCCGGGCGCGGCCGTGCACCAGTTCGGTGATCGGCGCTTCGTGGAAGGCCTCGTCGAGACGCGCCTGGCCGGCCTCCAGGAACTCCCGGGCGGCGAGCCCCGGCTGATCACTGTCGCGCAGGGTGTCGAGCAGCGAGTCTTGGCTCATCGGCGGATCCAGGTTCATAACGGGGCGGCCTCGGGAACGGCGTTAAAGACGGCGTTAGTACAGATCGGATTCTTCCTGACGGGCGGTGAGCACCTCGTAACCGTCGGCGGTGACCGCCAGGGTGTGCTCCCACTGGGCGGACAATTTGCGGTCCTTGGTGACCACGGTCCAGCCGTCGGGCAGTACCTTATTATGGGCTTTGCCGGCGTTGATCATCGGTTCGATGGTGAACACCATGCCTTCCTGCAGCTCCAGGCCGGTGCCGGGCTTGCCGTAGTGCAGCACCTGCGGGTCTTCGTGGAACACCTGGCCGATGCCGTGGCCGCAGTATTCGCGCACCACCGAGAAGCGCTCGGATTCCGCCAGCTTCTGGATGGCGTGGCCGATATCACCCAGGCGCACGCCGGGCCGCACCATCTTGATGCCGGCCAGCATGCACTCGCGGGTGGTGTCCACCAGGCGCTGGGCCAGCACCGAGGGCTCGCCCACGTAGTACATCTTGCTGGTGTCGCCGTGCCAGCCGTCCTTGATGACGGTGACGTCGATATTAAGGATGTCGCCCTTTTTGAGCACTTTCTTCTCGTTGGGGATCCCGTGGCAGATCACGTTATTCACCGATGTGCATATGGACTTCGGGAAGCCCCGGTAGCCCAGGCAGGCGGGGACGGCGTTCTGCTTGTTGACGATGTGGTCGTGGCAGATACGGTCCAGTTCCTCGGTGGTGACCCCGGGCTGGACGTGCTCGCCGATCATCTCCAGAACTTCGGCGGCCAGCCGGCCCGCTTCGCGCATTTTCGCGATCTCTTCCGGGGTTTTTATGGTGACGTTCATGTTGATCAGAGAAACTCCAGCGTTTTCAGTGTCTTGGGCGGCAAATGCGGGGGCGGGGCGGTGTCTTGTATACCGCTTTTCCGTTGCCCGGCAGGGGCGCTTGTGGTATAAAGCGCGCGCCTTTGTCGCTCATGGGCGGTGCAGCATTGTACCCGCTCGGTGTCGGCGAAGGGAAATCACACACGTTCCGTCACATGGCCCTGGGTGCCTTCCTGCTTGATCACTGTCACCGCGACGAAAGCGCGGCGGCACAGAGTAGAGAGGGTTGGGTCATGCGGGAATCGTGGAGGCCTAACCCAATTGGAGAAAAACCATGTCCAGCGTAACGATGCGCGATATGTTGAAAGCCGGTGTCCATTTCGGCCACCAGACCCGTTACTGGAACCCCAAGATGAAGCCCTTCATCTTCGGCGCCCGTAACAAGATTCACATCATCAACCTGGAAACCACCCTGCCTCTGTTCAACGACGCGTTGTCGTTCCTGAACAAGCTGGCGGCCAGCAACAACAAGATCCTGTTCGTCGGCACTAAGCGCGCCGCTCAGAACGCGGTCCGTGAAGAAGCCAAGCGTTGCGGCATGCCGTACGTGGATCACCGTTGGCTGGGCGGCATGCTCACCAACTGGAAGACCATTCGTCAGTCCATCAAGCGTCTGCGCGACCTGGAAGCCCAGGAGCAGGACGGCACCCTCGGTAAGCTGACCAAGAAAGAGCACCTGATGCGTCAGCGCGAGATGGAGAAGCTGGAACGCTCCATCGGCGGCATCAAGGACATGGGCGGTCTGCCGGACGCTCTGTTCGTGGTGGACGTGGATCACGAGGACATCGCCGTTCAGGAAGCCCGCAAGCTGGGTATCCCGGTGGTGGCCGTGGTCGACACCAACTCCAACCCGGACGACGTGGACTACGTGATCCCGGGCAACGACGACGCCATCCGCGCCATCCAGCTGTACGTGAAAGCGGCCGCTGACGCGATCATGGAAGGCCGTGAGTACGCCCAGACCCAGTCCGGCGGCGACAGCGAGTTCGTTGAAGTCGAGGACGCCGAAGGCGAGAAAGCCGAGGGTTGATGACGCCGGGGCGGGCCCGGCCCGCCCCGACACCGGGGTAGTTCCCCGATTCAAAGATTTAAAGAGGTAAGCATGGCTGCTGTAACTGCTTCAATGGTTAAAGAGCTCCGCGAGCGCACCGGTCTCGGCATGATGGAGTGCAAGAAGGCCCTGGTCGCCGCCGAGGGTGACATTGAGCGCGCGATCGACGATCTGCGCAAATCCGGCCAGGCGAAAGCCGCCAAGAAAGCCGGCCGCACCGCCGCCGAAGGCGTGGTGATGGTGGCTACCACCGAAGACCGCAAGCGCGCGGTGATGGTGGAAATCAACTCCGAAACCGACTTCGTGGCCCGTGACGACAACTTCCTGGGCTTCGCCAACAAGGTGGCCCAGGCCGCCCTGGACGCCGACGAAGTGGACGCCGCCAAGATCGTGGCGCTGAGCCTGGAAGACGGCTCCACCGTGGAACAGGCGCGTGAGTCCCTGGTCCAGAAAATCGGTGAGAATATCCAGGTGCGCCGCGCGGTGCGTCTGAACGTCACCGACGGCGTGGTCGGTTCCTACGTGCACGGCGGCAAGATCGGCGTGCTGGCAGCGCTGTCCGGCGGCGAGCCGGAACTGGCCAAGGACGTGTGCATGCACGTGGCCGCCGTGGCGCCGATGGTGGTGAACTCCGAGAACGTGCCCGAGGACGTGCTGGAAAAAGAGCGTGAGATCATCCGCGCCCAGCCGGACATGGAAGGCAAGCCCGCCGAGATCGTCGAGAAGATGGTCGGTGGCCGGATCAACAAGTTCCTGAAGGAAGTCAGCCTCACCGATCAGCCGTTCGTGAAGGACCCCAACACCACCGTGGGCAAGCTGGTCAAGGACGCGGGCGCCGAAGTGCTGGCGTTTGAGCGTCTGGTGGTCGGCGAAGGCATCGAGAAAGAAGAAGTCGACTTCGCGGCTGAAGTCATGGCACAGGCAAAGGGCTGATCGCGACCGAAGCAAGCTTCGCAGCGCGATCAGCGACCGGCCAGGGATGGCCGGGCCGGGCTTTCCAAGTGCGACGGTGTGGCGCCAGGGATGGCTGGCACGGCCTGGCCAGGCAAGTCGCTTCGCAGCGCGATCAGCGACCGGCCAGGGATGGCCGGGCGGGCTTTCCGAATGCGATAGCGTGGCGCCAGGGATGGCCGGCACGGCCTGGCCGGGTAAGCCGCTTCGCAGCACGACCAGCGCGACTGGTGGCGCCTGCTTCCGGCGCCGTTCCGGGAAAGCCGGTTGTGCGGAAGCCACAGAACGCCTTGCTGGCCTGACCAGCAAGGCGTTTTTTTCGACTTGCATCCTGCCTCCGGCGGGGTAGTGTGCTGAATGGATTGAGATGAACGGCGGGTATTCATGAGTGGCGGAGATCAAGAGATGGCCAAGAACAAGGAGCGCTCGCCGCGCTACAACCGTATTCTGCTGAAGTTGAGCGGTGAGGCGCTGGCGGGCGAAGAGGGGTTTGGAATCGACCCCCGGGTGCTGGACACCCTGTCATTGGAAATCGGCCAGCTGGTGGGCATCGGCGTTCAGGTGGGCCTGGTGGTCGGTGGCGGCAATCTGTTCCGCGGCGCCGCCCTGCAGACCGCCGGGCTGGACCGGGTGGCGGGCGATCATATGGGCATGCTGGCCACGGTCATGAACGGCCTGGCCCTGCGAGACGCCCTGGAGCGGTCCAATATCCGCACCCGGCTGATGTCGGCCATTCCCATGAGCGGTATCGTGGAGCATTATGACCACCGCAACGCCAACCGGCACCTGAAGAACGGCGAAGTGGTGATTTTCTGCGCCGGCACCGGTAACCCGTTTTTCACCACGGATTCCGCGGCCTGCCTGCGTGGCATCGAGATCAGCGCCGACGTGGTGCTCAAGGCCACCAAGGTGGACGGCGTCTACAATGACGACCCGGTGACGAACCCCCAGGCGGAGAAGTACGATCACCTCACCTACGACGAGGTGATCGACCGCAAGCTCGGCGTGATGGACCTGACCGCCATCTGCCTGTGCCGTGACCACGGCATGCCGTTGCGGGTATTTAACATGAACAAGCAGGGCGCGCTGCTCGGCCTGATGCTGGGCGGCAATGAAGGGACCCTGGTTGTGGCTGACAAAGAAGGCGAGGAATAAAGGTGATCGAGGATATCAAGAAGGACGCCCAATCGCGCATGAAGAAGAGTCTGGAAGCGCTGGACGTGGCACTCAAGCGGGTGCGCACCGGACGGGCGCATCCCAGCCTGCTGGACGGTGTGACCGTGGCTTACTACGGTTCACCCACGCCGCTCAGCCAGTTGGCCAACATTTCCGTGGAAGAGGGCCGCACCCTGGTGGTGTCGCCGTTCGACCGCTCCCTGGTGCCGGACGTGGAAAAAGCGATCATGACGTCCGATCTGGGCCTCAACCCCTCCACCGCCGGCACGGTGATCCGTCTGCCGCTGCCGCCGCTCACCGAGGAAACCCGTAAGGACCTGGTGAAGGTGGTGCGTGCCGAAGTGGAGCACGCCCGCGTGGCGATCCGCAATATCCGCCGTGACGCCAACGGCGATCTGAAAGACCTGCTCAAGGAGAAGGAAATCTCCGAGGACGAAGCCCGTCACGGCGAAGAGCAGATTCAGCAGCTCACCGATAAAAGCGTGGCCGAAGCCGACGCCATGCTGAAAACCAAGGAAGAGGAGTTGATGACGGTATAAGCGGCGGGGCGCGAGGGCGCCCCACGACCGTCATCCAAACACACTGCACGGGTGAATTCGGGATGCGGGCCCACCGCAGCCCGATGTTTTTTTATGGAAGATAGCAAAGCCGACTCCTCCGCTCCCGATATCGACTCCCATCAGGGCGCCGTTCCCCGCCATGTGGCCATCATCATGGATGGCAACAACCGTTGGGCGCGCCGCCGTGACCTGCCCGGGGTGGAAGGCCACCGGGCCGGCGAGAACGCGGTGCAGACCGTGATCCGCCGGGCCGGCCAGCGTGGCGTGGAAGTGGTCACCCTGTTCGCCTTCAGTTCCGAGAACTGGCGCCGGCCCCCGGAGGAAGTGAACCATCTCATGGAGCTGTTCGTCCGTGCCCTGGGCGAACGGGTGGACGAGCTTCAGGAAAACGGTGTGCGGCTGCGTTTCATCGGCGAACGGGCCGCCTTCGGCGAGGATCTGCGCCGGGGCATGGCCGATGCCGAGCAGCGCACCGCCGGCAACCAGCGGATGACCGTGGTGGTGGCGGTGAATTACGGTGGCCAGTGGGATCTGGCCCAGGCCGCCGCCGAGCTGGCGCGCCGGGTGCGCGACGGCGAGCTGCCGCTGGAACGGGTCGACGCCGAGGCCCTGGGCGCCGGCGTCAGCATGGCGGACCTGCCGGCGCCGGATCTGCTGATCCGCACCGGCGGCGAACAGCGCCTCAGCAACTTCCTGCTGTGGCAAAGCGCGTACAGTGAATTCTATTTTACCCCGGTGCTGTGGCCGGACTTCGACGCCGACGCTTTTGATGCCGCCCTGGCGGATTATGCCGGTCGCCAGCGTCGTTTCGGCCGTTCCGGGGAAGAGGTGGAGCGCCTCAAGGGAGAACAATAATGCTTAAATTGCGGGTGATCACCGCCCTGGCGCTGCTGCCGGTCGTCCTCGGCGCGGTATTCGGCCTGGAGCGGGGCCCCTTCGCTCTGGTGGCGGGCGCCTTTTTCCTGATCGGCGGCTGGGAATGGTCGGCGATGATGGCGCGGTTCTCCACGGCGGCGCGTCTGCTCTGGTGTCTGTCCCTGGCCCTGTTGATGCTGGGCGCCGAGATGTTTCGCCCGGCCTGGGTGCTGAATACGCTGCCCCTGTGGTGGCTGCTGGCGCTGGTGGCGGTGCTCGGTTACCCGCGCACCGCCAGTCACTGGTTCCGCCCGGCGGTGCTGGTGCCGGTGGGCTGGTTGCTGCTGGTGCCGGCCTGGATGGCGGTGGTGGAGCTGCAGGACGATGGCGCGCTGGGCCTGGCCGGCCCCTGGGCTTTGCTGTTCGTGCTGGTCTGGGTGTGGGCGGCGGACACCGGCGCCTATTTCGCCGGCCGCGCCTTCGGCCGTCACAAGCTGGCGCCGGCGGTGAGCCCCGGCAAAACCGTGGAAGGTCTGCTGGGCGGCGTGGCACTGGCGCTGGTGGTGGTGGCCGCGGTGTTCTACACCGGCTGGCTGGACGCGTCCCTGCCGGCGCTGATGGTGGTGGCGCTGCTCACCGTGCTGGCTTCGGTGCTCGGCGACCTGTTCGAAAGCATGGCCAAGCGCCAGCGCGGCATTAAGGACAGCGGCACCGTGCTGCCGGGCCACGGTGGCATGCTCGACCGTATCGACAGCGTGACCGCCGCTCTGCCGGTGGCCCTGGCGGGGCTCAACTGGTTCGCTCTCCCTGGAGGCACGTTTTGATGACCGACCGGAGTCTGGAAACGGTCACGATTCTCGGCGCCACCGGCAGCATCGGCCGGCAGACGCTGGATGTGCTGGCGAGAAACCCGGAGCGTTACCGGGTGCTGGGCCTCACCGCCGGGCATCGCTGGCGGGAACTGGCCGAGCACTGCCTGACCTGGCGGCCGCCGTTCGCCGCCCTGGCCGACGAGCAGGCCGCCCAGGCGCTTCGGAACCATCTCCGTGAGGCCGGGTCTCACACCCAGGTCCTGGCCGGCCATGCCGGCGTGGCCGAGGTGGCCGCCCTGCAGGAGGCGGACACCGTGGTCGCCGCCATCGTCGGCGCCGCCGGTGTGCGGCCGACCCTGGCGGCGGTGGAAGCGGGCAAGAAGATACTGCTCGCCAATAAAGAGACCCTGGTGGTCACCGGCGCCCTGTTCATGGAGGCGGTCAAGCGCCATGGCGCCACGCTGCTGCCGGTGGATTCGGAGCACAACGCCATTTTCCAGTGCCTGCCGGCGGAAGGCGTCGGCCCGGGCGTGCGGCGCCTGCTGTTGACCGCCTCCGGCGGCCCGTTCCGGGGCTGGACCCGGGAGCAGCTCACCGCGGTGACGCCGGAGCAGGCGGTGTGCCACCCCAACTGGGACATGGGGCCGAAGATCTCCGTCGATTCCGCCACCCTGATGAACAAGGGGCTGGAGTATATTGAAGCGTGCTGGCTGTTCGATGTGGCGCCGCAACGCATTGAAGTGGTGATTCACCCGCAGAGCGTGGTGCATTCCATGGTCGAGTATCTGGACGGTTCGGTGCTGGCGCAGATGGGCACGCCGGATATGCGCACCCCGATCGCCTGCGCGCTGTCCTGGCCGGAGCGCATCGAGTCCGGGGCGTCGCGTCTTGATTTCGCGACCCTGTCGGGCCTGGATTTCCAGGCCCCGGACAACGACGCCTTCCCCTGCCTGGGCCTGGCCCGGCAGGCGATGGAGGAGGGCGGCGCCGCCACCGCGGTGCTCAACGCCGCCAACGAGGAGGCGGTGGCCGCGTTTCTGGATCGCCGGCTGGGCTTTAACGCCATCGGCGCCGTGGTGGAGGAAACCCTGCAACGTACGCCGTCCTCGCGGTGCGCCGACGTGGACGCGGTGATGGACGTGGATGCCCGTGCCAGAGACCTGGCGCGGTCGCTGATTAGGGAGTGGGCATGCTGACGGTGCTGGCCTTTATAGTCACCATTGTGGTCATAGTGGCCTTCCACGAGTGGGGGCACTTCTTGGCCATGCGGGCGTTCGGCATCCGCGTGCTTACCTTCTCCGTGGGCTTCGGCCCGCGCATCGCCCGCTTCACCGACAAAAAAGGCACCGACTGGGTGATCAGCGCGATTCCCCTGGGCGGCTTCGTCAAACCGCTCGACCGCCGCGATTCCGAGATGCCCCCCGACGCCAACCCGGATGAGGAATTCTCCGGCAAACCGGCCTGGCAGCGGGTGATCACCTACGCCGCCGGCCCGGTGTTCAACTTTATTCTCGCCTTCATTATTTACTGGCTGCTGATGATGAGCGTCGGCCAGCGCGACGCCCTGGCCGTGGTCGGCGTGCCGGCGCCGGATTCGCCGGCCGCGGAAGCGGGCTTCCAGCCCGGCGACCAGTGGCTGGCGGTCAACGGCGAGCCGGTGGAGGGCTGGCAGGACGCGGTCAGTGAGCTGGTGCTCTACCTGGGCGAGGACGAACCGGTCAGCGTGCGCGTGCGCCAGTCCGGCGGTGATACCGTCGAACGCCGTCTGCCGCTGACCGCCTGGTCCGAAGACCCGGAGCAATCGCCGCTCACCGTGCTGGGATTGCGTCCGGCGGTGCTGATCGGCCAGGTGGCCGAGAACAGCGGCGCGGTGCAATCCGGCATTCGCCCCGGTGATCTGGTACTGTCCACCGCCGGCGAGCCGGTCACCGGCTGGGGCGGCTGGAGCGAGCAGCTGCGCGCCAGTCCCGGAGAGGCGCTGCCGGCGCGGGTGCTGCGCGACGGCCGCATCGTCGATCTCACCCTATACCCGCAACCGGTGGAACAGGACGGCGTCACCGTGGGTCAATTGGGGGTGGGCTCCGGCGGCCTGGTGACGCACACCTATAATCCGCTGGCCGCGGTGGGCGCCGCCGGCGACCGTTTCGGCCAGCAGGTCAACGTGATCGTGACCAGCGTGGCGAAGCTGGCCACCGGGCATTTGCCGCTGGACAGCCTCGGCGGTCCGATGACCATCGCCCAGGTGGCGGGCGACAGCGCCGCCCTGGGCGTCGCCAGTTTTCTTATGCTGTTGGCTTACCTGAGCATTACTCTGGGGGTCATCAACCTGCTGCCGATACCGATGCTGGACGGCGGCTGGATTCTCTTCGGCATCATTGAAATGATTCGCGGGCGCAGCCTGCCCGAGCGGTTTATCGTCGCCGCTCAGGGTGTGGGTCTGACGCTGGTGGTCAGTTTCATGTTGTTGGCCATCTATAACGACCTGGTGCGACAGTTTTCATGAATTTCGGAAACACCACTAAAACCCTGCTCAGCGGGGTCCTCACCCTGGTTCTTATCCTTTCGCCGGTGACCGTCGGCGCGCAAAGCGGCGGCGGCGCCTTGCCCTTCCAGGTGCGCGATATCCGCGTCGAGGGGCTGCAGCGGATCCCGGTGGAGCGCGTTTACGCGGAGCTGCCGATCCAGCCCGGTGACACCATCAACCAGAACGATGTGGTACAGGCGGTCAAGCGGCTGTTCGCCACCGGCGACTATGAGGATGTGCAGCTCGGCCGTGACGGCGACGAGCTGGTGGTGGTGGTGGCCGAGCGCCCCAGCATCGCGCGTATCGATCTGGACGGTAACAAGCAGATCGAGGAGGAGGACCTGCGCAAAGGCCTCACCCAGGCGGGTCTGGCGGAGGGCGAGGTGTTCCAGCGCTCCACGCTGGAGGCGATCTCCGGGGAGCTGGAGCGCCAGTATATCGCCCAGGGCCGCTACGGCGCCGACATCAGCACCGAGGTGGTACCGCTGCCGCGAAACCGGGTGGCCCTGGATATCCAGATCTACGAAGGCAAGGCCGCGCGCATCAGCGACATCAACGTGGTCGGCAACACCGTGTTCAGCGATGAAGAGTTGCTGGAGGATTTCGAACTCAGCTCGTCGCACTTCTGGTCGTTCATCAAGGGCGACGACAAGTATTCCCGCCAGCGTCTGGCCGGTGACCTGGAGCGTCTGCGTTCCTACTACCTGGACCGGGGCTACATCAACTTCTCAATCGAATCCACCCAGGTATCGGTAACGCCCGACCGGGAGCGGGTACTGATCACCGTCAACGTGGCCGAGGGCGACCAGTTCCGGGTCAACGACGTCAAGCTGTCCGGCAATCTGGTGGTGGATGAAAGCGAGCTGACGCCCCTGCTGGTACTGCAGGAAGGCCAGGTGTTCAGCCAGCAGCTGGTGACCTACACCAGCGACCTGATCAAGCGCCGCCTCGGTAACGAGGGGTACACCTTCGCCGAGGTGCGCGGCGTGGAGCAGGAAACCGGTGACGGCAACACCGTGGACGTGACCTTCTTCGTCGATCCGGGCCGCCGCGTTTACGTGCGCCGCCTGAGTTTCGTCGGCAACGTCAAGACCGAAGACGAAGTACTGCGCCGGGAAATGCGCCAGTTCGAGGACGCGCCGGCCAACACCTCGCTGATCGACCTGTCCCGGGAGCGCCTGCAGCGTCTCGGCTACTTCAGTTCCGTGCAGGCGGATACCCAGCGTGTCCCCGATTCCGAGGATCTGGTCGACGTGGAGTACGAAGTGGAAGAGCAGCCTTCCGGCTCCATCGGCGCCAACGTGGGTTACTCCGACGCTTCCGGTGCCATCTTCGGCGCCAACGTCAGCCAGAACAATTTCCGGGGCACCGGTAACCGGGTGTCGTTCTCCCTGAGCCGCAGCGCGATCCGCGATTCCTACAGCTTCTCGCACTACAACCCTTACTACACGCTGGACGGCGTGAGCCGGGGTTTCAGCCTGTTCCATTCGGAAATCGATTTTGATGAAACACGGATTTCATCCTACGCCGCCGACCGTTCCGGCGGCTCCGTGACCTTCGGTTATCCGATTTCCGAATACTCCCGTCTCAGCTTCGGCGGCACCTTTGAGCGTACCGACGTGCAGAGCGGTGACTACATCGCCGTGGCCATCGACGACTTCCTGCAGCGCGAAGGGGAGGAGTTCGACGAGTTCAAGTTCAACGCCTCACTGCGCACCAGCACCCTGAACCGGGGCATCCTGCCGGACCGTGGCTGGGCCAGCACCTTCAACCTGGAAGCGGCGGTGCCGGGCTCCGACTATCTGTTCTACAAGGCGAGCTGGGACGGCGAGAAATACTTCCCGATCACCCGTAACTGGACACTGCGGGCGCGCGGCGAAGTGGGCTACGGCGACGGCTACGGCGACGACAACGGCCTGCCGTTCTTCGAGAATTACTACTCCGGCGGTATCGGTTCCGTGCGCGGCTTTGAGTCCCGCTCACTGGGGCCGCGCTCGCCGGCGTTGTTCTACGCCGATTCCTCGGTGGCCGACCCCGATCCCGATCCGATCGGTGGTAACCTGCTCACCGAGGCCAGCATCGAGCTGATTTTCCCGACGCCGTTCGCCCCGGAATCACGCAGCATACGAACCTTCCTGTTCGTGGACGCCGGTAACGTGTTTGAAACCCGGCAACAGGATATCATGCAGGACTTCGACGCCACCGAGCTGCGCTCCTCGGTGGGCATCGGCTTGAGCTGGCTGACCGCCATCGGCCCGCTCAGCTTCAACCTGGCCACACCGATCAACGATGAATCCGGTGATGACACGGAAGTGTTCCAGTTCTCCCTGGGGCAAACTTTCTAGGAGTTAATTATGAAAAAATATTTGCTTGCCGTTGTACTGATGTTGCCGCTTTTCGCCCAGGCCGAAGGCCGCACCGGGGTGGTCGACCCGATCGGCGCGTTGCAGGAAGCCAAGGAGTTCCAGGACCGTTTCGGCCAACTGGAAGCGTCGCTGAAAGACGAACAGAACCGTCTCGACCGTCTTGGCGGCGAGGTGGAGAACCTGCGCGGCCGTCTTGAGAAAGAGGGCATGACCATGAGCGAGGACGAGCGCGAGCAGCTGCAGACCCAGGGTCAGCAGAAGATGATCGAGCTGCAGAACCTGCGCCAGTCCGCGCAGCGCAAACTGAACAAGGGCCAGCAGGAAATCCTTCAGGTGATGGAGCCCAAGCTCAAGCAGGCGGTGGAAACCGTGGCCGAGCGGGAAAACCTGGACATGGTGCTGAACGCCCAGGCGGTGGTCTATGTGAAGTCCGATATGGACATCACCGAGGCCGTCACCAAGCAACTGAATTCGATGAAGTAATCGGATGCCTGTGACAGCACCGAAGACGGTCCGCCTCGACGTTCTCGCCCGGGACCTGGGCGCCGAGCTGCACGGACCCGGCGACCTGGAGGTCACCGGGCTGGGCACGCTGGGCGCCGCCGGCCCGAGTCAGCTCACGTTTCTCGCCAACCCCCGCTACCGCGCGCAGCTGGAGAACTGTCGGGCCGGCGCCGTACTGCTGCGCGCCGACCAGCTGGACGTCTGTCCGGTGGCGGCGCTGGTGGTCAAGGATCCCTATCTGGCGTACGCCAAGGCCAGCCACTTTTTCGACACCGCTTCGGTGCCGTCCGCCGGTGTTCACGCGGCGGCCTGCGTCGCCGAGGACGCGGTGGTGCCCGCCTCGGCGTCGGTGGGTCCCAACGCGGTGATCGAAGCCGGCGTGGTGCTGGGCGAGGGCGTGGTGATCGGCGCCAACAGCGTGGTCGGGGCCGGCAGCCGCCTGGGCGACGGCTGCCGCATCTGGCCAAATGTTACAATTTACCATGGTGTCCACATCGGGCCGCGCTCTATCATACACGCCAATTGCGTCCTGGGGGCCGACGGCTTCGGCTTCGCGCCCACCGCCGCCGGCTGGACCAAAATCGCCCAGGTGGGTGGGGTGCGCATCGGCGCCGACGTTGAAATCGGCGCCGGCACCACCGTGGACCGGGGTGCGATCGAAGACACGGTGATTGGCGACGGCGTGATTCTGGACAACCAGATTCAGGTGGCGCACAACGTGGTGATCGGCGATCACACCGCGGTGGCGGGCAAGGTCGGTATCGCCGGCAGCAGCCGGATCGGCGCCTATTGCATGATCGGCGGCGCCGCGGGGATTTCCGGGCATCTGGAAATCTGCGACAAGGTGCAGATTCTCGGCATGTCGCTGGTGTCGCGCTCGATCACCGAGCCGGGCACCTACGGGTCGGCCCTGCCGGTGGATAAACAGGACCGTTATCGTCGGAACGTGGCCCGTTTCCGGCATCTGGATGAACTCTACCGCCGGGTCCTCAAGCTGGAACGCGACGCCGAGTAGCTCGGCCGCGGGCGGCGGCCAGCGTCACTTTTGGAAAACACAATCATGATGGATATCCATGAGGTGAGGGAGTATCTGCCTCACCGCTACCCTTTTTTGTTGGTCGACCGCGTGGTTTCGGTCGAGCCGGGCAAACGCATCGAAGCCTATAAGAACGTTTCCATCAACGAGCCGTTCTTCAACGGTCATTTCCCCGACGAGCCGATCATGCCCGGTGTGCTGATCGTCGAAGCGCTGGCCCAGGCGGCCGGCATCCTCGGGTTCGTGACCGCCAATAAAAGACCGTCCGACGGTTTTATCTACCTTCTGGTGGGCACCGACAAGGCCCGCTTCAAGCGGCCCGTGGTGCCCGGCGACCGGCTCACGCTGCACGCGGAGTGGCTCACCCTGCGTCGCAACATCGCCAAGTTCTCCTGCCGCGCGGAAGTGGACGGAAAAGTGGTGGCGGTTTCCGACCTGCTGGTGGCCGAGCAGCGTAGCTGATCCGTTGATGGGGCCGTCGCCGTCGGCGGCGGCCTCGCGTATACTCCAGCACACCAAAACGCCAGGGCAAAAGCGCATAACAATGACTCTCCCCGCAGCGATTCATCCCACAGCCATTATCGATCCGACGGCGGAGCTGGACCAAGACGTTCAGGTCGGTCCTTATTCCATCATCGGGCCCCGGGTGCGCATCGGCGCGGGCACCGTGGTCGGGCCGCATGTGGTGATCAACGGTCCCACCGTGATCGGTAAGAACAACCGGATCTTCCAGTTCGCGTCCGTGGGCGAGGACTGCCAGGACAAGAAGTACAAGGGTGAACCGACCCGCCTGGAAATCGGCGACAACAACGTTATACGCGAGCATTGCAGCATTCACCGGGGTACCGTCCAGGACCAGAGCCTGACCCGCATCGGCAATAACAATCTGCTGATGGCCACCGTCCACGTGGCGCACGACTGCATGATCGGCAACGACAACATTTTCGCCAATACCACCGGCATCGCCGGCCACGTGCACATCGGCGACGGCGTGATCCTGGGCGGCATGACCGGCGTGCATCAGTTCTGCCGTATCGGCTCCTACGCCATGACCGCCGGCTGCAGCCTGGTGCTCAAGGACATTCCCGCCTTCGTGATGGTCAGCGGCAACCCGGCCGGCGCGCGCAGCATGAACTTCGAGGGCATGCGCCGGCGCGGCTGGGACGCGGACGTGGTGGCGACGCTGCGCCGCGCCTACAAGACGGTCTACCGTCAGGGCCTGACCCTGGATCAGGCGTTGGCCGAACTCCAGCCGCAGGTGCAAGAGTGCCCGCAGTTGGGGATGTTCGTGGACTCGCTGCGCGCATCGGAGCGTGGCATCACCCGTTGATGTGATACTGCTATGAATTCCTCCCCGGCGCCTGTTATAGCGGTGATTGCCGGCGAGGCGTCCGGAGACCTGCTCGGCGCCGGCCTGATCGAGGCCCTGCGCCGACGTTACCCGGACGCCCGCTTTATCGGCGTGGGCGGCGACGCGATGGCCGCCGCCGGCCACCGGTCCCTGTTCGCCATGGAGAAACTGTCGGTGATGGGCCTCACCGAGGTGATCGCCCATCTGCCGGAACTGTTCCGACTGCGCCGCCGGCTGGTGGACGATCTGCTGGCGCGGCGCCCGGACCTGGTGATCACCATCGACTCGCCCGACTTCACCCTGGGCGTGGCCAAACGGGCCCACGCCGCCGGGCTCAAAACCGTTCACTACGTCAGCCCCTCGGTCTGGGCCTGGCGCCAGGGCCGGGTCAAGACCATCCGCCGTGATGTCGACCTGATGCTGACCCTGTTTCCGTTCGAGGCGCGCTTCTACGAAGAGCACGGGGTGCCGGTGGCGTTCGTCGGTCACCCGCTGGCGGATATGATCGAGCTGAAGGTGGACGCGCACGCGGCCCGCGCCGAGCTGGGCCTGGCCGCCGAGGGGCCCCTGCTGGCCGTGTTGCCCGGCAGCCGGGGCGGTGAAGTGGCCCAGCTGATGCCGGAATTCCTGGACGCCATGCAGCGACTGCACCGGGAGCGGCCGGCGCTGCGCTTCGTGATCCCCGCCGCCAACGCGGCCCGGGGCGAACAGATCCGGGCGGCGCTGGCCGCCGCGCCGGGCCTGCCGGTGACCGTCACGGACGGGCACAGCCGCACCGCCATGGCCGCCGCCGATGTGGTGATGATGGCATCCGGCACCGCCACCCTTGAGGGCATGTTGCTGAAAAAGCCCATGGTGGTGGGTTACCGGCTCGGCGCGCTGACCTACGCGATTGTCTCGCGGCTGGTGAAAAGCGACCATGTGGCGCTGCCCAATCTGCTGTGCCGCAAACGGCTGGTGCCGGAACTGGTGCAGGACGCCTTCACCGGCGCCGCCCTGGCCGAGGCGGTCAAGGTCTGGTTTGATAGTCCGGAGCGGGTGGCCGCGCTGGAAGAGGACTTCACCCGCGTTCACCAGCAGCTGCGCGGCGGCGCCAGCGACAAGGCCGCCGACGCCATCGCCGAGCTGCTGGCACGATAACGGGGGACGACGTGATCAAGCATGATCCTTTTGCCGAGTACGCGCTGGCCGATCCGTTCATTCCATCGGCGTTCCGCTGTTTTCCGGGCATGTACCTGGCCGGTGTCGACGAAGTAGGGCGCGGGCCTCTGGCGGGGGCGGTGGTGACCGCCGCCGTCGTGCTCGACCCGGCGCGGCCGATCCCCGGCCTGGCCGACTCCAAGGCGCTCAGCCCGCAACGCCGGGAAGCGCTGGACGAGCAGATTCGCGCCCAGGCCCTGGGCTGGGCGCTGGGTCGCGCCGAGCCGGAAGAGATCGACCGGCTCAATATCTACCACGCCACCCATCTGGCCATGGTGCGCGCCGTGGAGGCGCTCGCGGTCCGGGTCGATGCGGTGCTGGTCGACGGCAACCGCGGACCACGTTTCGCCTGTCCTTCGGAGCCGGTGATCAAGGGCGACGGGCGCGTGCCCGCCATTTGCGCCGCTTCGATCGTGGCCAAGGTGGCCCGGGACCGCGAAATGGTCGCCTTGCACCAGCGCCACCCTGAGTACGGCTTCGACCGTCATAAAGGCTACTCCACCGAGGCGCACCTGGCGGCCTTGAAATCCCACGGTCCGCTGCCGTATCACCGCCGCTCCTTCGCGCCGGTGGCGGCATTGCTGACAGGAGCTGGAAGTGACTGATCCCCGCTTTGTACACCTTCGCGTGCACACCGATTACTCCCTGGCCGACGGGGTGGTGCGCGTCAAGGAACTGATCAAGGCCTGCGTCGAGCAGCGTATGCCGGCGGTGGCGGTGACCGATGAGAACAACCTGTTCGCCCTGATCAAGTTCTATTCCGGCGCCATGGGCGCCGGCGTCAAGCCGCTGATGGGCGCCGATCTCTGGGTGCAGGCGGACGACCCGGAAGACGCCCCTTACTACCTGTGCTGCCTGGTGCAGAACGAAACCGGCTACCGCAACCTGACGCTGCTGATCAGCCGCGCCTGGCAGAGCAACCAGCACCGTGGCCGGGCGATGATCCGTCGCGACTGGCTGCTGGAACTCAACGAAGGGCTGATTCTGCTGTCCGCCGCCCGCGCCGGCGACGTGGGCCGCTTGCTGCTCGCCGAGAAGACCGGCGAGGCCACCGAGCGGGCCCGGGAGTACCAGCGGGTGTTCGGCGACCGTTTTTATCTGGAAGTGCAGCGCACCGAACGGCCGGGTGACGAGCAATGCCTGCACGCCACCGTGGCCCTGGCGGCGGAGCTGGGTATCCCGGTGGTGGCCACCAACGACGTGCGCTTTATCGAGCGCGATGATTTCGAGGCCCATGAAGCGCGGGTGTGCATCCATGACGGCAACACCCTGGATGACCCGCGCCGCACCCGGAAGTACTCCGAACAGCAGTACCTGAAAACCGCCGATGAAATGGCCGAGCTGTTCTCGGACCTGCCGGAAGCCCTGGAAAACACGGTTGAAATCGCGCGCCGCTGCACGCTGGACATCCGCCTGGGCGAGAACTTCCTGCCGGAATTCCCGATTCCCGAAGGGCTGACCCTGGAAGAGTACTTCGAAAAGGTGGCCCAGGAGGGGCTGGAAAGACGGCTCGCCAGCATTCTCGATCCGGCCGCGCCGGATTACGCGGAACGGCGCGCCGAGTACGACCAGCGGCTGCGGTTCGAGCTGGGCATCATCAACCAGATGGGCTTCCCCGGCTACTTTCTGATCGTTGCCGACTTTATCCGGTGGGGCAAGCAGCATCAGGTGCCGGTGGGGCCGGGCCGGGGTTCCGGTGCCGGCTCGCTGGTGGCCTACGCCATGGACATCACCGACCTGGACCCGATCCAGTACGACCTGCTGTTCGAGCGCTTCCTCAACCCGGAACGGGTCTCCATGCCCGACTTCGACGTGGACTTCTGCATGGAGAAGCGCGACCGGGTGATCAACTACGTGGCCGACAAATACGGCCGCGACGCGGTGAGCCAGATCATCACCTTCGGCACCATGGCCGCCAAGGCGGTGGTGCGCGACGTGGCGCGGGTGCAGGGCAAGCCCTACGGCCTGGCGGACCGGCTCTCCAAGATGATCCCGGGCACCCCGGGCATGACCCTGAAAGCGGCGCTGGAACAGGAAGAGCCGCTGCGCGAATTCCTCGAGGACGACGGCAATTCCGACAAGGAATCCGCCAACGAAATCATGGAGATGGCGTTCAAGCTCGAGGGCCTCACCCGTAACGTGGGCAAGCACGCCGGCGGCGTGGTGATCGCCCCCGGCAAGCTCACCGACTTCGCGCCGCTGCACTGCGACGAGAACGGCGACAATCTGGTCACCCAGTACGACAAGGACGACGTGGAAGCCGCCGGGCTGGTGAAGTTCGACTTCCTGGGCCTGAAGACGCTGACCATCATCGACTGGGCGGTGAAAGCGGCCAACGTGCGCCGTGAGCGCGAAGGCGAGGGCCCGCTGAGCATCGAGCGCATCCCGCTGGACGACAAGCCCAGTTTCGACCTGCTCAAGAAGGGCGACACCACCGCCGTGTTCCAGCTGGAAAGCCAGGGCATGAAGGAGCTGATCAAGAAGCTCAAGCCCGACCAGTTCGAGGACATCATCGCGCTGGTGGCGCTCTACCGGCCCGGGCCGCTCGAGTCCGGCATGGTGGACAACTTCATCAACCGTAAGCACGGCCGCGAGCCGGTGTCCTACCCGGACGTGAAGTACCAGCACGAATGGCTCAAGCCGATTCTGGCGCCCACCTACGGCGTGATTCTGTACCAGGAACAGGTGATGCAGATCGCCCAGGTGCTGGCCGGCTACACGCTCGGCGGCGCGGACCTGTTGCGCCGGGCCATGGGTAAGAAAAAACCCGAGGAGATGGCCAAGCAGCGCGCGATCTTCGAGGCCGGCGCCAAGGAAAAAGGCATCGAGCCGGACCTGGCGATGAAGATCTTCGACCTGGTGGAAAAGTTCGCCGGCTACGGCTTCAACAAATCCCACTCCGCCGCCTACGCGCTGGTCGCCTACCAGACTGCCTGGCTGAAAGCCCATTACCCGGCCGAGTTCATGGCGGCGGTGATCTCCGCCGATATGCAGAACACCGATAAGGTCGTGACCTTCATCGATGAAAGCAAAAGCATGGGCCTCCGGGTGCTGCCGCCGGACGTGAACTCCTGCGGCTACCGGTTCACCGTCAACGCCGAAGGCGACATCATCTACGGCCTGGGCGCCATCAAGGGCCTGGGTGAAGGCCCCATCGAGGCGATCGTCAGCGCCCGCGGCGACAACGGCGAGGAGCGGGCCTTCGAGGACCTGTTCGATTTCTGCCGCCGTATTGACCTGAAGAAGATCAACAAGCGCTCGCTGGAGGCGCTGGTGCGCGCCGGTGCCCTGGACAAGCTGGGCCCCAACCGGCACTTCCGCGATCGCGCCGTGCTGATGGCGACGCTGCCGGACGCCATCGCCGCCGCCGAACAGGACGCCCGCAACCAGGAAGCGGGCATGATGGATCTGTTCGGTGGCGGTGGGGACGAGCACGCGCCGGCCACGGCGGTGGCCTGGAAGCCCGGCCGCGACTGGAACGACGACATCCGCCTCAACGGCGAGAAGGACACCCTGGGCCTGTTCCTCACCGGCCACCCCATCGACCAGTTCGAAGGGGAGGTGCGCCAGTTCGTGAGCAGCCGCCTGAACAGCCTGCAGCCCACCGCCAAGGGCGAAGCCGCCACCGTCGCCGGCCTGGTGGTGGCGTTGCGCATCACCCGCAGCAAACGCAGCGGCGAGCGCATGGGCTTTATCACCCTGGACGACAAAACCGGTCGGGTGGAGGTGTCGGTGTTCGGCCGCACCTTCGCCCAGTACGGCGAGCGCATCCAGAAGGACGCCCTGCTGGTGGTGCGCGGCGGCGTGCGCATGGACGACTACACCGGCGGCTTCAACCTGGTCGCCGATGAGGTGATGGACATCTGTCAGGCGCGGGAAATGTTCGCCCGACGTCTGCGGGTCAGGGTACCGGTGGAGGACGCCTTGCCCGACACCCTGGGCCGCACCCTGTCGCCGTATCGCGCCAACGGCAGTGGCGGCGGTACCCCGGTGACGCTGCAACTGGCCCACCGGGAGGCGGACGCGGCCATGGCCCTGGGCGACGACTGGAAGGTGATTCCCCACCAGTCGCTGATGGACGACCTGCGGGGGCGGTACGGGGATAACTCGGTGACGCTGGAATATTGAGCCCGGTAACAACTTGCAACCATAGCGCGGGGCGGGCCGCTCGACGCTGTCCCGGCCTTGGCGCTACACTTACCCCACCAAAGAAAGGGGTGCCCTATGAATCCGAATTTCCTCGAATTTGAACAACCCATCGCGGAATTGGAAGCGAAAATCGAGGAACTGCGTCTCGTCGGCAGCGGCAGCGACGTCAATATCTCGGAAGAAATCGGTAAGCTGCAGGAAAAGAGCATCACGCTTACCGAAAACATCTTCGGCAACCTCAGCCCCTGGCAGATTTCCCAGCTGGCGCGCCACCCCAAGCGTCCCTACACCCTGGATTATATCCAGCGCCTGTTCGGCGGCTTCGACGAGCTGCACGGCGACCGGTCGTTTTCCGACGACCCGGCGATCGTCGGCGGGATCACCCGCCTGGACGACCAGCCGGTGATGGTGATCGGCCACCAGAAGGGTCGCGAGGTGAAGGAGAAGGTGCGCCGCAATTTCGGCATGCCCAAGCCCGAGGGCTATCGCAAGGCGCTTCGGCTGATGGAGATGGCGGAACGCTTCAAGATGCCGGTGCTCACCTTTATCGATACGCCGGGCGCGTTTCCGGGCATCGACGCGGAAGAGCGCGGTCAGTCCGAGGCCATCGCCCGCAACCTGCGGGTGATGTCGCAGTTGAAAGTGCCGATCATCGCCACGGTGATCGGCGAGGGCGGCTCCGGCGGCGCGCTCGCCATCGGCGTTTGCGATCACCTGCAGATGCTGGAGTTCTCCACCTATTCGGTGATCTCGCCGGAAGGTTGCGCGTCGATTCTGTGGCGCAGCGCCGACAAGGCGCCGGAGGCCGCCGCCGCCATGGGCCTGACCGCCGGCCGCCTGCACGAGCTGGGGATCGTCGATCAGGTCATCAAGGAGCCGCTGGGCGGCGCCCACCGGGACTATGATCAGGCCGCCGAGGCGGTGCGCCGTAACCTCAGCGAGCAGCTCGACGAGCTGCGCGGCCTGGCGGTGCCGGACCTGGTGGAGCGCCGCTACCAGCGTCTGATGAGCTACGGCAACGTGCTCACCGACCCCGCCGACGAGTAAACCGCCGGCCCTGTGCCGGCGGCCCGCGCCATGCCACCCGTTGATCCCGAAGTCTCCGCCGACCTCGCTACCACCGTGCGGAGCCTCGCCCGCCGGGCGCCGGCCGGCCCCCTGTGGCTGGCGTTCAGCGGCGGCCTGGATTCCACCGTGTTGCTGCATCTGCTGGTCCAGGCCGGGCTCGGCCCGAGGCTGTCGGTGGTGCACGTCGACCACGGTCTGCATCCGGACAGTGGAGACTGGGCGGCGCACTGCGAAGGGGTGGCGCGGGCGTTGGCGCTGCCGTTCTACCAGGAGCGCGTCAGCGTGGCCGGTCGCGCGGGCCTGGAAGCCAACGCCCGCGCGGCCCGTTACCGGGCGCTCTGCCGGTTGGCCGGCGACGGCACACTGATCACCGCCCACCACCGTGACGATCAGGCGGAAACCCTGTTACTGCGCCTGCTGCGCGGCGCCGGCGCCACCGGCCTGGCGGCCATCAGCGAGCACAGCCGGCGCGGCAGCACCCGCCTGTGGCGGCCGCTGCTCGGCCTCTCCCGGGAGACGTTGCGCGGGCTGGCGGAGCAGGGCGGCTGGTCGTGGGTCGAAGACCCCAGCAACCGGGCGCTGCATCTCGACCGCAATTACCTGCGCGCGGAGATTCTGCCGCGCCTGCGCCTGCGCTGGCCCGGCGCC
>FUFK010065067.1_pt1 | contig 34669 bp, 50 predicted proteins | sample 1021851 | NCBI WGS metagenome assembly FUFK01 (sample SAMEA51879418, study PRJEB19060) | metagenome | reverse complement strand
GGATTTTCCTTACTTTTATTTCATAAACCTGCGTATCAACCTAAGCACATAATACCCACTTAGGGTTGAATAGGTAATTTAGTTTGGTCTGGGTCATAATACCATTCTAAAGGTTTTTGGATAGTAATTTGAACCCCTTCACGACTACAACCTAAACAAAGAAACTTGGTTTCTTCAACCATATTCTGTTCTTCATCTAAGTAAAAGTCATGCCCAATCATTTCTATTTCTTCATGTTTACAAATCATTCTTCTTCACCTGTTAATTCAGTATAAAGCCAATCAATTAATTCACCGTTTCTTTTATTTTGATAAATAATTTCAAGCACTCTATCTAGTTTTTCTGTGTGTTCCATTTAATCACCTCAGTTTAATTCTGGTCTTGGACCAACAAAGAATAAATTCTTTTTTGCTCTTGTAATTGCAACATAAGCAATATTGTTTTCTTCCTGCCCACCTAACGGGTGTGGCATTCTATCAGTTGCAAGAATATAAACATTATCTGCTTCAAGTCCTTTAGCCTTATGAACAGTTGAAAGCATAATCTCGCCATTATCTGCGTTGTCAAAGACACGCTTAATTTCGTATTTAATTCCACCAACTGTTGTTGCTTTATGAACAAAGATTTCAATACAATCTTTTTTATCTTCTAAAGCAAGTGCTTGTGCTTTCTTATCTTGTTTGATTAGTTTATTGAAGTTAAACTCAAAGTCTGTCATAAATAGTTCCCAAAATTCATCAGTCCCCATATTATCATTCTTTGTTATTTTATCAACTGCCATAATTAGCCCTTGTGTCATATCACGACCAAGAATATATGCGTTCTTTCCTTGACTAATNAAATCATAGAAAGCACTTACTAATGGCGCATTATAACGACAAAGAACCATGTCATTTGTTTGAGGATTAAAAGGAGCGTTTTCAATAACTGTTCCAACAATCGCATCTTTATGAGCATTAAAGTCCTTTACGAATCTATTGGCTTCTTTAACAACCGAAGTCGGACAACGCCACGAAATACTCAAAGGAAATTCGCTGATTTCTCGTCCACTTTCTTCAAGGCTTTGCTGAAATAGGTTAATACTGTTTGAGTCAGCACCTCTAAATCCATAAATTGCTTGATTTCTGTCGCCAACAATAATACAACGACCACCTTTAACGCATTTACGGATTAGTTCTCGCTGTGCTTCATTGAAATCTTGTGCTTCATCAACAAACATTACATCATAATGAGGCAAAGGATAGTTATTTTCTAATGGTAGCCAAATCATATCATCAAAATCAATGTGATAAGTTTGTGTTCGGCACATTGTAAGAATTGCAGGAATCGCTTCTAATGCAATTTGAAGTTCACGGTCTGATTGAAAGTTAATATTGTATTCACTAATCAAATCAAGAATTGCGTGTTTATCAGTTCCTTTTGTAAGAGAACCCTTAATCAAACCAATTAGTTTCTTTAGTGGTGCAACATGAAAGTCCTTACCAAGAAGTTCTTTAATGATATTATTTACTTTATATCCATTCATCTTTGTTCTTACACCAGCACCACGAATAGCAGCATAACCAAATGAATGAAATGTTTTTGCTTCAACATCAGATGGTAGTCGTTCTGCTAATTCTGTTGCAATTGATTTGTTAAATGCTAGAAATGCTGCTTTTGTTCCAGCAGGTAATCTATTTGCTCCTTCAACAATAGTAAAGGTTTTACCGCAACCTGCACCTGCATTTACAATTAGGTGGTTATTACTGTTCTCTATTGCATTCCATATGTTTTCTTGTTCTTGTGTTCCTGTTATCATTTTTATTACCTCCAATTAATATTGGGAATAGGGTGGGCGAAGGAGGAAAACATAACAATTACAGATAGGAGGTAATAACTTCCTGTAATCATTTGATACTTCCCAGTTGCCCCTTATCCTCAACTTCGCCCATGTGTGTTTTGCTCAACTCTCCGTTCCAATCTGTCAAATTTGACAGAAACCTCCTAACGAAAAAGTTGTTAATAATGAATCTAAAGTGCTGAGAGTAGGATTTGAACCTACGAACCATATACGGACAGGAGTTTAAGCCCTGCGCTTTTAACCATACTCAGCCATCTCAGCGTATTTGTTTGAATAAAAAGAAATCCCAACCAATTATATTTGAATGGTTGAAAAACCTCTCGCTTTGCATACTGTTCAAACAATAGGAGGGTGGGTTGCCATATAAGGTGCGACCCGCAGGGGGTCAAACTTTGATTGAATAAGATGTAATGATTCTCAATTGAACCATGTAAGATAAATGACCCATGAAATGAGTCCTGTGAAGATACCTCCCCAAAATAACCTTAATCGCAGATTATTGATTGGATTGCATCTTTTCTTGAGGCAGTAATGACTGGTTGAAATAGTGCCTTTATGCACATATGTTTCTAATAAATGGTTTTCACCTTTAGGAATATCAACTCCGCACTTTTGGCAGATTTCGTCCTTTTCGGCTTTTACATATACTTCTTCAACTAATCTCATTAAAATCCCTCAAGGCGAGGGGAGAGAAGAAATAATCAAGGTTGCCCAAGATTACCTTTTATCATTGGCTTCTCTCCCCTCATGGTGTAAAAGGGGGAATCACAGGGGAGCGAACTCCCCCATGATTCGGCATCATCAGGATAAATCCTAATGTTTCAGATTAAGAGTCCTTAGACTCAAAATCCCCGTTGTTCAAGTCTTTGACCTGAATTGCGTCTAAAACCGCTTTTTACCTTCATTCCGAAGATGGTAAAAGAGATTCAACTGAGCCATCCCAGTTTCCTTCTTTAAACATCTTGGATAGGTTATTACGGGTTCTTTTAACGACAGCAGCCGCATAATCGTCTGCATCATCATATTGACCGCCACCACTCTTAATGTGCTTCATGGTGATTGCACCAATAATTGCATCGTGGTTGTAGTATTGAACGCTCGCTTCAGCAACAACACCGCAAATGCGGTCAATTGCTACTCTTACGGAAGCAGGGACGGCAGATTTCTGACCTCTTCTAAAAGGTGTTCCATCTCTTCCCTTCAAAAGAGCCTTTAATGCGCCTTCAGCAGCATTTCGCTCATTTGGGTTATTGCTTCCAATTTGCAGGTTCAATTCAACGACTTGGCGCAATCCAGCGTCAAGCGTAGTGTCGGCTTCTAGGTATTCGTTCACTTCAATAACGAGTGAATCCCATTGTGTGTTATCCATATTTATCTAACTCCCGCCCTTTTCGGGCAAACTTATCACTATTGATAGGGTATATAAACAACCCTTTGGGAAACCTGCCGATTTTTCGTTGCTACGAAATTTACAACTTTTTTCTTGTTTCCTCCGCAAGACGAAGGCTATATTCAACGATTTTATTTTAATTAATTGATTTGGATTTTGCCTTGTTAAGATTAATTGAAATGATTTACCTTTTATTGCAGGGGAGTGAAAAACACAATTTTTCATATGAATTTCTCACGATTGAGAAGATTCTCAAGGAACGATAAAACAAGAATCTGAATACCTATGTAGCATAACTGAAAAGAATATTGCCTTTTTCATTCACCTTTCTCACTTTTCTCATTTCTCACGATTCTCATATACTTCTTTCTGTCTATGTCTACATAACCTGTAAGAAAATGATAACATAAGTAAAGAATTATGGAAGGGTAGTGTAGTAGTAAGAAGAATGAATGAATGAATGAGAAATGAGAATATTGATAAAAGTAAAAAAATATATTACTTATGACTACACAACCCTTAAGATTCTTGCAGGACTTTGTTTTCTCACTTGATGAATCCGATGAGAAAGGTAAATTAAATTACTATTATACTAATATTAATATTAGAATATGAATACGAATTAATATAAGTCCAATTGGGAATTACCCAATGGAGTTACTGGAATTCTGGAGGGTGAATAATTAACCCTAGTCAAAGGAAAAGATATACTTTGAATTAGGACAAGTCTGCGCTTTCGCATTAATTCGCTACCATATGGTTGTAATTGCTTTGCAATTATAACCCTATACGAGTTTATCAGCACAATGTTGAGGTAATACTATGTCTATACAATATGTAAGAACAATGAAGATTAACTATGGAAACAAACTGAATGAACAGGATTTTGCTAAACTTAACGGTGCTTTGGCTGAAAAGGGTGTCTATTTGACTGATACCTTTTCGGAAATCAATACCGATAATTACGGCTATATTACTGTCAAAGATAATACAACTGTTTATGGAATTGTTATCAACGAACAAGTCCAATTTACTGTTGATTGGGAAAGCGATGCAAAAATCATTACTGATGGTCTTTACAACCTTCACAAAGATGTTCACTACAATGAAATCAATACTACTGTTTCAACTCAAAAGTGGGCTGAACCCGAAGGAACGACACTTTCTTTTGGAATTGACCTTGATGGTGAAGTCCAAAACTTTGACTGTTGGGGAACAAATTTCATTAAATATGATAACGGTGCTAAAATGTATGCTTTCCTTGAGAATGATTATACTGGAATGACCCTCCGTTTCCGAGTTGTTTGGGAACAAGAGAAGGTTCAGCGAAAAGATGCTATTGAAGAGGCTATGGTTCAAACCGTTCTAAATGACATGGGTAAAATCCAAAAAGTTGTTGAAAGCCGTCTTAAACTCAAAAAGTTCGGCTATGACATTGATGATGTTGGAATTGACTGTCATTTTGACGCTAAGACTGAATCACGCTCGGAATGCACACCCGACATTATTAAGCAAGTTAGAGAAGCAAGGAAGGGTAATTGATGAAAGTTATCGCATGGAGTATTGAAATCACTTTAGAAAACGGTGAAGTCTACAATAGCGCAGATATGCCCGATTATGTTTCTCAAGTGATTGATGATTGGTTAGCAGAATTGGAGAGTGAAGAATAATGGCAGATATAGAAACAATGTTAAACTGGGCAGGATATGATGACTGTTCTTCTTTGATTCAAGATAAATTGAGTCAAGAGGATATTATGGAATTATTTTGGGAATTATTGTGCAACGATTCAATTATCCTCTATGATGTTATTCGTCATATTGTTGATGAAATGGGGTTTGTAGACCATGAACAGGTTAAGGCTGATTATGAAGATGCTAAAATGCAGGAGTGGAAGGATAAAAGGAGAGGAATTGACTGAACAACCCGTAAGTCCCCCAATTGGGGGCAGGGTTATTGCAAAGCATAACCATATGGTTGTAGACACTTTGCTGGAAACAACCTTATCTTACACCTAATCCGCATTATTGCTTCAAGGGGCGAATAACTTGAAGAATCTATTAAGGAGGTATAAAATATGAAAATTAAGAACTGGAACATGAATACAAGCAAGGTTCGTGCTTGGGCTGAGGCTCAACCCGAATCCGATAACCTACAAGCGGTTTTGCTTTCTCTCACTTTGGGAGATAATGCAACAACTGATGAATTAAGAAGCACTTATTGGACAGCAATTCGTTCAATTGGAAGCACTATGCCAAATTTCCCGAAGGCTCGTCGTGGGAGAGAATCCGCTCTTACCGACAATCAAGAGATTGTATTGGCGACTGTGGAGGAAAAAGTTGCGAGTGCCTTTGCTTCAATCCCTACTGAATATCACGACATTCTATTGACGGTAATTGTCCCACACGGGCGAACTGGTGGGGTTTTCTCCACTATGGAGGATTTAGTCAATAACTACAAGAAACAAGCACATAACTACATTATGGCTTCAATCAAAGACAATCGCGTGGCTTTGACCGATGATGGCGAATTTGACCTTGACTCGGACGGTATGCTACAAATCACCCCTCGTCCTGTAAAGAGCGAGGAATCCGAAGGAGGTTCGGAAGAAGAGTGATTCAACAAGGTTCGCCCCTTGTTGCCCCCTTCGGGGGGTTTAAACAAAGTAAAACCATATGGTAGTGCTTTGTGTTACCCTGATATATATTAAGCATTTAACCCGTTATCATGCGAAAGATTACACAAGACGCAATAAGAGCCTTTAGGAATATGCAACCATTTAAGCGAGGAAACACCGAAGTTAAGACTTTTAAAAGAGAAGGCGAAACAAAACCATACTTTTCCCGTCTTATTCTTCATGGGAACACTATCGCTGAATTGAGCCATGAAGGGCTTCAAATAACTTCGGCAGGTTGGGAAACAAACACCACAAAAGAACGCCTTAATGGGTTGCCTAATGTTAATATTACACAAAAGGACTTTATATGGTATCTAAACGGTCATGAATGGCATGGAGGCTGGATTAAAGTTTGAATTATTACTGTGGAGAGCGTTTTTGATTGTTTTCGCTCAGGAAAGAGAGCCACGCATAGGGTAAATGTGCAAATAGCCGAAATAAAAAACAATCCCCGCTTTAGGGTAAAAACAAAGTAATACCATATGGTTGTGAACGCTTTGAAGGAACAACCTTATTTGGCGTTGTTAATGTATTACTGTCGGAAGTCATGAGCCGACAGGGATTGACTGAATACCCTTTGGACGGGGGTAAAGTGCTTGTTTTCGTGTGGTGCGACATATGAACATCTAATGCCTGTATGGGTGAGGGTGTTCCTCTATGAAAGTGATTAAGGCTCAAAAGGCGCATTCCACCAAGAATGTTCACAAACAAGGCAGAATGGCTCTTAAGAACAAAGAGCGTCCAATGTGAGAGCGACCCAATCGCTTCATTCTTAGTGATACCCAATTCACTATCCCACCCTTTTATTCCATTTATGCCCTTAAGCGAAGTGAAAGCGATGATAGAGGCTGTAAAACGGCACATATGTATAAAAATAACAATTACCATATAGATACTTCCCTGTGCCACCTTTTAGGGTTTAATACAAAGTAACACCATATGGTTTTAGAATCTTTGGGGATAAAACCCTATATTGCCACTAATTCGCTATATCATGTGTAAGAAGTGTGTCCAAGCATTAGACAGTATTAGCAACGGAATGAGTCAGTTTCTCCGAGATGGATTTGAAAAGGCTATCATGCGTGATATGTCCTTTGAAATGCGTGATGAAGAAGGAATGTTCCATTTGTTCATTTTTGAGCATATCGCTGAAACCGTTAAGAATGTCGTTGATATGACGCTTATGGAGGCTATGATTGAAGAAGTTGGCGATTCCCTGTTCAAAGCCATTTCAAGTCCTCTTCGTGAGGTTTTTGAACAAGAATGGGCTTGATGCCCCCTTTGGTGAGGATTTTCCTCATTTTCCCCTCACCATTGGGTAAAACAAAGTAAACCATATGGTTGTAATCTTTGGGTTACAACCTTATAACCCAATTAATTGATGTGTTATTATGTCGTATGTGCATGGTTTAGGAGATGCTCAAGAGCGTTTGGCTCAAGAGTGGGATTACAAATATGGTTGGATTGATACTTTGGAAATCAAATGTCCGAAGTGTGAATCAACCAATATTGAGAAAGAAGATTGGGAAGAGGAATATGGTGAAGATTGGGCTTTATACACCTTTTCTTGTTTCTGTGAAGATTGCGAACATGAGTTTGAATATGATTATGACATCTGATTCTGCCCCGATGACCCGAAAGGCGAGGGTTTAACCAAAGTAGCAACCATATGGTTGTTCTTTGGGCAACCATAGGATATACTCGTCATAATATCGTTTATCATGGTAAACCAATTTAGCGTTGTATTGTGTGCTGGACGACATGAAGTTATACATGAGGGAGTTGCTGTTAATCGTGCTATTTATGAGCATATTGACGACCCTATGGATTTTGATTTGTTAGAAGGTCAAGCAAGTGATTTTATGTATGAATTGCAAGATGATGGTATTGAGGTTCTAAATCTCTTTATTACTGGTCTAACTCCAGCATTAACCTCATTCTTGGCATTAGCAAGCACTTGGGAGGGAAGAATCACATTGTGGCACTATAACCGTGAAACTGGCGGATATAAGGCTCAATACTACCAAAATTGGATGTAATCCGCCCCTTCGGGGGTATTATACAAAGATACTACCATATGCTTTGTAAGAGGGTGCTTAACCTAAGATTCCAGCCCTATATCATGCGAGCAACACTAACAAGCGATTTATTCCACAAAGGAAGCGAGAAACTGGTTATCAAGACCTGTGCCGAGATGTTGAACTATATGCCTATGATTTATGGGTTTATCAAGGATATTGGAGTTGATGCCAAATTGACATCAAATATGTATGATGCTCGCCTTGTTCTTACTGGTGAGCGACTTATGCCGAATATTGGTCATATCGTGGAGTTTATTGAAAATCAGGGCTGGCAAAAGAATTAGGGCGCAAGCCCGCCTTTTACAAAGCATATGGTTGTAATCGCTTTGCGCTTGTTTAATTACAACCTTATGCTCCATTGTTCCCGCATTATTGCTTCGGGAGGCATGAAGCATTAATTCCCTTATTGGAGGTAATTATTATGAATGAGAAGAATTGGATTAAGAACACAACTGAAGTCAGTCTATGGCTTGAGCGAGAAGATAGAGGCGATAATGGCAAAGCAATTGAATTGTCTATTATGCTTGGAAACAACAGTAATGACGATGATATGCGTTCAACTTATTGGACGGCTATTCGTAGTATTGGGAGCGTCTATGATGACTTCCCAAAAGCACGAAGAGGACGAGAATCGGCTTTGCCCGACGAAGTGGAGCAAAATGCGGCTTCTGTGAAGAATGCGGTTTATACTGCCTTTGCGGGTATTACTAACTCCGAAGTGGTTTTGTCTGCGGTTCTACCGCATGGCAGGACTGGTGGTGCTTATGCTAACATTGAAGCATTGGCTACCCATTATGCCAAGCAAGCGTATAATGCGCTGGTTAAGGGCTACAAAGAAGGTCGTTGGGATGGTTCTATGAACGGTGAAGTCCCGACAATGACCCCACCTGCCGTGAAATCGGCTGAAGGAGGTCAAGAAGAGGAATGATGACGGATTGCCTCCCGTTGCCCCCTTAAGGGGGGGTTTCCTCTAAAGATGGCAAAGCCAAACCATATGGTAGTAGTATAGTATATATAGGCTATATATATGTTATTATAGAGGCTAAATGGATTATTTAGGGATACATGGCTCGGAACATAACATTTAACAGTTGCGTGATGCGTTCTATAGAAATCTATTCAAATAGCGCATATAATTCTATTCAATGAAATAAATCTATATATATTGCAATTCATCTCAATAGACTATATACAACCATATGGCTTTGTTTCAAATTTTTTTATTTGCCTTCGTTTAAACGAATAAGTATTAATTCGTTAATTTTAAAGAGAAAAGCATTCAATTCTTTACTTTAAAGCATTAATTAGTTTAGTTTAAAGGTGAATCCGAGCATATTATATGCTATGACTTCCACCCATTAAGTGATACAGTATGTCTGCCGAGAAACAGGCATTAACCTATTTAGACCAGATATTCACCATTATACGAGAAACCCTTGAAGATGCTAAACAAAATAGATTAGATGCTAGACAACTTACTAATGCAGAAGATAAGGCTTTACAAGAAATATTAAAGAAAATTAAACTTGTTTCAAAGAATTTAGACGATTATCTTAAACAATTTAGGGTGCAAACTTCATTATACGATTTTAAAGAAGATTAAATACAATGAATTAAACTAATATAATTAAATGATATACTTTTTATTCTGGGAATACATATGAATAGATTTAAATGAGGACGCAAGTGGCAAAAAAATTCCACCACATTTTTTGAGAAATTTTTTATTATAGCGAATTAACAGGAAAAGGATTAATATGGAAGATTGGCAGAAAGATATTATGGACGCAATAGAGAATAATAGGTGGCAAGCCGAAGATTTAAGCGATGTTGCCGTTCCTAGAGCAAAAGCGAAATCAATCCCTGTTATTGAAAATTACGACTTTATTCTTGATATTGTGTATTTTGCCGCTAGAAAGATGAGAGGAAAGAAATTAACTCCTGAACATGAAGCCTTATTTAATGAATACGATAATGTTCTAAGACAACAAGGAATGAGAGGTTTTCACGACAGAAATGTTCAAACTCATGCTTATCACCCAGATGAAGATACTAAGGAAAGAGATGACAAATATTATCCAAATGACAGACTTCACGATGATGTAAAAAAAAGTTGGACTGATATTCTAAAAACGCCTTTTCCTAATCATATGTTAAATAGGCGAGCAAGAGGCGGAAGAAGGATTAGAAGAGGAACTGGAAGAGGCGGTTTATTCAAATATAACGAAATTGATGAACTATTAGAAGCCCGTGTTACTCCTTTAATTGATGCTCGTTATGAACAAGAGATTGAAAAGAAAACTCGTCAAAGCATTAGAGAAGCAAAAAAGCGTCTTAAAGCAAGCAATAAAGAGTTTAGTGATGATTTAAAGAACTATATTACTCGTAAGGTTAGAAAAGTTTTGACTAAGCAAAAAGAAAACAATTTATACGCTACTGCATATGGAACTTATGCAAAAAGCGGTATGGGCTTTAAAAGTGCAGGAAAGTGGTTCGCTGGAGGATTAAGTGCATTAGGCTATAATCCCGAAGATGAACAACAAATGAGTTATGTTTTAAGAAGAGTTCACGGAATTGCTAGACAATACTTTACGGATTGGAAATCTAAGAAAGAAAAAGAACAAGATGAAGAAAATGAAGAAGGTGATGAATTGGTTAAATCATGGATTAATTTACTTAAGAGAGAAGAATCTTGGTATGATAAACAAGTTAGACAGCAATTAGATAAAAGAAAGGAAGAGCGTGATGCTCATGTTAAAAAGCACCCATTCACTAAAGATTACCGATATGGTCGTTGTCAAGTAAATAATGGAACAGGTTGTATTAGAAACCTACAAAGTCCTGAAAGAAGGAAATTCGCAGGTTCAGACCCTAAAGGTAAAACCTGTATGTATTGTGAAGATGATTCTTACAAATGGAGTGATGTTCCCGCAGAAGTTTATCAAAGAGATGATTGGAAAAATGCTGACAATGCAACCAAAAGAAAGATTTTGGATAAATATGTTAAAAGAAATCCAAGATATAACATGGCAGACTTTGAACCGTTTTATTGAGGGATATTATGACAAGATGCACACTATTAGATTCATGGTTTGATGCCAAATCAAAACAATTAGATAAAAAAGAAAAAGAACTGAAAAAAGATTTAATTACAGGTGATAAGAAATGAGTTGGAGAGATATAGTAAAAAAAGACAAAGAAATATTTGAGAAGGAAGGTTCTAAGCCTGATTACATTGATATTGACGGTGATGGAAACAAAACCGAATCAATGAAAGAAGCCGCTAAAGACAAGAAAGGCAGAAAAAGAGGAAGTCTTGTTCCTAAAGATAAGAAAGGCGGAAGAAGCGCATTTACATCAAAGGATTGATTTTATGTCTTGGAGAGATGTAGTGCTTAAGTTTGATGAGCGAGAAGTTGCTAGTCGTGTTCAAAAGACTGGTTATTGTCGCAGGTGTCAGCAAATGGTAACTAAATACCAAAAGTGTCCATTAAGCCTACCTTCTCCGAGTGCAGGAATTAAACCCAGTTGTCCAATGAGGGAGGAAGAACAATGAATTGGTTTGAAGTATTAAAAGTTGATATTGATTTTGACAAAGATACTGATGCTATGGGTCAGTATGGAGAAGGAGTTTCTGTTTCAAATAGACAGGAATTTGATAGATTAGTCCATAGAGCGATGAGTAATATGATGATGGGCAGAAGCACCGACATTAAAGACTTAATAGAAGAAAATATTAAAATTAACCATCATAGAATTAATGACTTCTTAAAAGAAAAATTAGGACGGCAACCAACTGATAAAGAATTAATTAAGTATATTACAAGAGTAATTATGCACGAAGGAACTCATGCTGGAATGAAAGAGGAACAAGACAGTATGGCTACTCATCAAGCAGAATACGGTGCATATACAGGACAATTCCCTGAAAGTAGTTATATTAGATTAAAGGAATTCCTTAAGCACCCTGCTACAAAGAGAATGCTTTTCCCACCAGAATTAGCAGCAGCGTTAGGTATTGACCCAAAAACCACTATGAGAACTCCTGACATTATAGAGAAAGTTCAAGAACTTATTGCTTATATTGATGGAATTACTGAAGATGTTCCTGAAGGAAAACAAAAGGAACAATTCCAAGAAAGACTTGCTCGTTTAGAATTATCTGCTAAAACAAAGGGAGAACCTATTCCTAGATTCTGGGATAATATGGACGCAAGAGAATATTACCAATTTTCTTTGAAAAGATACGGTAATGAAAATAAAGATTTAGTTGATGCACTTGCAAGAGCAAACGGTCTTGAGCCAAGTGAATTAAAAGCGGCTATGGCAGTAACTACAACATCTGCGCCCTCAATGTTTAATAACAAGGCTATTCGTAGGAAAAAGAAGAAGGAGGATTGGGCTTAATGGTTAAAGAAAAGAAAAACTTTAATCCCTTCAAAGGGAATAAGATTAATCAAAAATTAAAGAACTCTAAGTTTGTTGAAGAATTCAACACATGGAGAGCGCATTGTCAGGGAATTAGCGGAGATGCTATGTTTACGAAGAATGTTCCTAATTTGTATATATTTTTGAAAAGACACTTCGTTGCTCCATTTGTTAGAACAAATAGCAGAAATGTTCCGTTTACTGGAGAAGGCGCAAATGAACTTTTAGAAATTATTGAGAAGGCAGTTGATGATGATTTATTTACTGTCGGTAATGCAAAGATTATCAAGCAATTAGCAACAGTATTGAAAGAATATGAAAATACTGGTGAAGATGCTGGAGGAACGGGTATTGCGGCTGACCCTGCTTTTATTCTGTTCACTCAAAGCGTAAAAGGAAGAGGCGGAGATAAATTAAGAGATAAAAAGATTCAAGGACATTGGAATCCCGCAGCACCCGATGATTGGTTTGTTCATACTGGTATTGGTGGAAAAGAAGGAAATCCTCCACACCAAGCATTATTCTCAGAAAATAAAACGGAGTTTGCAAACCCAAGAGGACTTCTATATATTATGGAAGATGCAACAAAAGAATTCAATAATAAAAATACTGATGGATTCGCTGACATTGAAGTTGAAGTAGACGCTATTCCTGAAGGATTTGATGCAACCGATTTTGAAGGAATTAGTGAAATTGAAAAGTATTTTGATAAGGTTGTAAGAAATACAGCCTTTTGGAATGCTGGTGGAAGATTGCTTGTAAATAAGTTAAGAAAGGATTTTCAAGCACAAACTTTCCGATTAATGGAAAAAGACCAAGAAATCATTAGAGAGTTAGCAAGACTCGGTAAAAGAGATGACCCTAAATCAATTGCTGGAAAAGTAACTGAATTTAGATTAACTGCAACTGCTTTACCTTTACTTACTTTAGTTGATAGAGCCTTAAAGAGAAAAGGAACGAATAAAGCACCTAATGGTTATCGTGCATGGCAAAACTCAAGAAAGACTGGATTTGATTACAGAAAAACAGCAGCAGAAGTCTATGGAACTAAAGAGCGTCCTAAGAGTGGAAAAGGAAGTAGGACTCAAATGAAGCCAACACAAAGAGTTATTTCTAAAATGTGGCAAGCAAGGCTTTGGAGATAATATTATGTGGAAAAAGATTCTTAAACTTGATATGGAAGAAGCCCGCAGATTAGGAGATAGATACGCTCCTGAAGATATGGAGGCTGCAAGAAAAGAAAAAAGCGAAAGCCTTCAAGGACAACTTAAGCCAGTTATTTTAAGAACTTTAAAGATGTATATGAAAGAAACAGATGAAAGGAACATTCGTCGCTTTAGAGATTCTATGGCGAGTTTATTAAGAGAATTTCCTGATGCTCCCCGTTTAGTTCGTAGCACCATCGGAGAAGCAAAGATTGTAAATCAACGAAAGATACTTGATTATTTTGGCGAGTGATACAATGACTATTAATCGTAAAAGATGTGGTATGTGCCAACATGAAGATAGAGAGGAACTTGAGTCTATGTTGGAAACAGGTCAATCAACCTGCGATGAATTAGATGCACAGTTTGATTGGAGAAGTGGAACTGCGGCACAACATCAAAGAAATCACATGGGTAATTACACTAAGGCATCAAATCCTCGTTGTTTGTTATGCACAGACCCAATGCGAAAACACTACGAAATTGCGATAAAAGAAGGTAATATTTCAACTGAGGCGGTTTCTTCTGCTCTCGGCATCACAAAAGAACAGGTGCAAAGACACATCAAACACCACTTAACGCCAATCGTGCAGCAATCCGCAGCCAATATCATAGCAAAAAAGGAAGTAAATGAAGTTGAATTACTATCAAACAATGTTGCTAAGTTAGATACACGATTAGAGCAGGTCTTTAACGATTTAGGGAATGATTTAGACCCTAAGATGATTGATGCTTTAACTAAGTTAGCAAGAGAGATTAGAGAATCTTTGAAGTATCTTATGGAGTTTAAGGGTAAATTGGTTCACAAGCGACAAGATACAATTATTGTTGCACAGATGCAAATTGTTCAAGAAGTGCTTGCACAGAACAATCCTGAGATTTGGTTAGATATTAAGAAAAGAATGCAGGAGAAGTTACAATGAGTTGGGAAGAAATAGTAAAAAGAGAGCGTTATCCCGCTTGGAAAAGAAAGAAATTAATTAGAATTGGAATGGAAAACAATTATGATTTTGAATCATGGCATGGAAGTCCATACAAAATAGATGATAATGCTTTTGACCGTTGGGTTGATGAAATGTTGGATATGTTTAGTCATTGGTATCACGAAGCAATTAGAGTTAGATACCCAACAGAAGAACAAACAAAACTCTTTGGTTGGACAAACGAAGAAAATGAAAAAACTATTAGAGAGATGTCAAAAGCATTTGATGAATTAACAAAACTTGTTCCGAGTAAAATGATGAGAAATCCTAACAGACCCTACTAAAGAGCGTGATTACAATGAATTGGAAAAAAGAAATTAAAAAGTTTGATGATGATGATGAACCATTTGACCAAGAAGACTTTGACAGAAGAATGAAAGAAAGATATGAAGCAAGTCTTAGAGATGGTGGAGGCGTAGACCAAAACAATCCAATTCATAGAACAGTTGAAGAAATTATTAAGAAACATGGTTATGGTGCAGAAGCCGATGAAGTTATTGAAAGACTCCAATTAAGAATGAAATGGTTAAAGAAAAACGCTGAATATGGCGGAAGAGATTAGGTTGTGAATTACAATGAATTGGTGGGACTTAATCAAGGTTGGTAAGGTAAAGCGCAGAATTAAGCGCAAAATCCAAGAAATGCCTGATTATGAAATCGTTGATGAAGATGATACGAGAGCGCATGGAGGGCAAATTGCTTTTGTTGAAACTTATCCACATGAAGGACATGAAAGGATTCATCCTCACAAATTACACCCACCAAACTCTCCTAAAAATTTAGACAACTATTTGAGAAGATTACCAGCAAAGATGCGTCAAATTACAAGAAGAGGGTATAGACCCAAAACTGGGCAGTTTACTTATGATGAATATATTAAGTGATTTTTATGAATTGGTTTGATGTTGTCAAAATTATCGGTATTCCTTCACGAAGGATATTTTTATCCAATGTTGTAGTGAATAGAGCCGAGTTTGAGAACACATTAAATCAATTAAAAACTTTAGAGAGAGTTCCGAGCAGACTTCAAGGAGTCTTAAACAACGAAAAGTCGCATAAAGTCTATTATGACGAAGGGGTTGAAGCAGGAGCAACAGAAGTTGATTTGTCCGAAGAAGAATCAAAAGAAATGTTTGACGAAATGCTGCAAGTTATTGCAGAAAAGACAAAGGAATTCACAGAAAGAAAGTATTATTCTATTGAAAAAATTAGAGAATTGCTTTCAGAAGCGATGAAAGCCAAAAATTCTGATGAAAAAGACAAAGTTGCCGAAATTATCTTAGAAATTACTGAAAATTCTCCAACAAGAAAGCAATTTTGGTCGGAAAATATTCCAGAAAGAGAAAGATTAGAGTTTTTGAGAGATTATTTGGCAGAAACCGAAGGAAAGGCGCATCTTTTCTTTGAAAATCCGCCTTCAAACAAGAAGATTTTAACAGATTTCGCTGAAATGATTGGTGGAACAGTAAAAGACGACAAAATTTTCGTAAATTTTGAATCACAAACTGATTTGGTGCGATTATTGCAACCAAAAATAGACAAAAACACAAGAGAAGTCCTTGATGATGATGAAACTGTAAAATTAAAGGACAAAAGACTTAAATTTTACAACAAAAACATAAGACCTCTTAAACCTAAACTCAAAAAAGGAACAATAACTACTACTATTGACTCAAGAAAGTTAGAAGCAAGAGAATTGAACATTAGAGGGGCTAAATATGAAATTATTGGCGACTTTAACGAGCGTTCTGTTCAAAAATACATTGAAATTGTTGAAGGTTTGAAAAATTCTAAGAATATTTGGAAACCGACCAAGTTTCCTAATGGTGATAACATAGCACAAGGATTAATTTTCTTACCAAGAACAAGTGGAAAAACAAAATCATTGATTCTGAACCCATATACTTCTATTATTCTAAATAACACTTTTAGCGGAGATAGTTGGTTTAAAACTTTCTTTGGTGCTTTAAGAACAAGTGAAGTAAAAACTGATGATGAGATTGAGCAGATTATTATTGATGATATTTCTCTTGCTTTAATGAATAATCAAGATAAAACAAGTTTAGGATTAAGAACCGCTTCTTTTTCAAGACTTGAAAAGATTAGAAATCTTATTCTAACAAATGCTCCAAAGAAAAGAGTTAATGAAGCAATAAGAGAAGTTATTTCACAGAATCAGGGAGAAGGTAATTTAGGTGATGAAATTACAAGAAGTAAATTACAACTTCGTAGGGAACAACTTGCTTTGCTTGAAAAACACTTTACTCTTAAAGAAGGAAAAAAGATTTTTGAAGCGTTAAGTGAAGATTACGATGAAGATGATTTAGAAGTAAATTATTATGATTCAAGAGGAACAGACATTACTCAAACTGATTCATTCGTTGAAAAAGAAAACGCTTTCTATGTTGATTTTACTGTTTTTGGTGATGATAAGATTACTCCCGATAATTTAGAAACATGGTTAGAAGATAATCAAGAAGCACTTGATGAATTGAGTCAAACTAAGATTTCCGAACTTAGAAGAGATTTAGTGCGACCAACTGACTTCGTTTCTTTTGTTCAATTAATTGCTTCAAAGGAAAGCCTTAACCAACTAATAGATGCTAAGATAGGAACTGCGGCAGTATTAGAACAAATCACTCCTAAAAACAGTTTATTATACCTAAGTAAGATGGCGGAACGGCTCTCGGCTGATGAAGTAGGAGAAGCGTTTAATAAAATAAACGACAACCCGAATTCAGACGAGGCGAAAGCAATCCTTGAAGAATTAAATGGTAAAATACCTAAACTCTTAACGGATATTAAAACAAATGTAGTTGGAGCATTCAAAGAGCGTTTGCAATTCTTCTTGGATAATTATGGACAAAAGTTTCAAAATAGAACTAATAAGGTTCAAATCGCACCAGCACTTAAAGCATTCACTAATGCCAACATGATTAGGGAGGTTCAGTAATGACATACACAGATGACGAATTAGACAGAATTATCTCTTTAACTGGTAAATCTAAAGCAAACGCTATTAGAACAATATTAGATAGAGAAGTTGATAGACTTAAGAGAGAAGCACAAGGTTCTGCTGATGAAGATGCTTTTAAGGATATTGCCGAAAAGCGAAAAAAATATAAAGATAAATTAATGGAATCTGTTAAAGCAAGAAAACAGGCAACAGGGAAAGGAACAGGACAACTCAATGTTTTGTCTAAAATTATTGATATGAACATTTTTCACAACGGGAATCTCCTATCAGCAGCAAATCTTAATGAAATGGATTTAACTGGTAAGATAGAAGTAAGAAATCCTAAAAGCAATATTTTTGATAATAATGCCTTTGCATCTGAATTAGCGGCTAGTGGTAACTTAGGTCGTAATCTTCAAAGAATTAAAGACATTATTACTGAATCAAAGGCAGAAGTAAAAGATGTTGAAATTGAAAGTAATTTTCCTTTTGATAAATTTTTAGGTTCAATTGATGCTTCAAAGGGAGCAAACAGAAAAGATATTTATGATTACTGGAATTCTATTGCAAATATATTCCCTCAACTTAAGAAAGATGCTGAGGATTTACTTAAGGCTGTAAATGCTGATGAAGATTTGCCCGAAGATTTGAAGGAAAAGTTTGAAAGAGCCTTTGATATGGAAGATTTTGATAGACTCCAATATATCGCTAAATTCCCTCTTGCTAAGGGAGAAGTGCTTGAAGCACGACACCGTTTCTTTAACATTGTTGCAGGTTTAATTGCTGCTGAAAGATTATTTGATTCTCAATCCATTAAAGGAAAGGGCTTTGAAGATGATAATGTTGAGGCTGGTGATATTTCAGGACAATTAGCACAAGAAATGGCTCAAGGCATTGAAAACGCTATTGATGAGAATTTAGGATTTGAAGAAGGAGGATTAACTGGAAACGCATGGGCTGATGCTACTTCTATTGACCTTGATTTAATAGATGATGGCGTTGAATGGTTAAATGATGTTTCCATATTACAAGCACAGGCTGACCCTCTATTAATGTATGAACACAATAGAGGAAAAAAACTCCTATCTATGACAGATGAAGGAGAACAGGAATTAGTTGAATTATTGAGTAATGCAATTGATGAAATTGAAGAAGCAGAAGAAAGAGAAGGGCAAAGAATTACTGCCTTTACTACATCTTTGGATTTAAAAACAGATATTGATGATTGGTTAGAACAAACAGCAGATACTAGCACATTAGATAATAATGTTGAGTTTTGGCTTCCTGTATCAGTTATGGATAATGCTGACTTTGATGACTTATATCCGAAAGAAAAATACTTTGATGGTGTTGAGGGATATGAATTCGTTACTGCTGATGATTTAGAAGAGATTGAAGATTTATTTGAAGATTTATACAATATTCTTTCAAAGGATATGATTGCATATGCAGGAAACATTAGAACCTCTAAAGGAAGAAGAAGAGGAACAGATATGCGGGAAACAATGCGAGGAATTGACCCAAGAACAAATAGGCTCGCTGCTGCTTCAAAAAGACAATTTAGGCAAACTGATTCTTTACCTTCTGAAATAAAAGAAGAACTTCTTAGTGAGGAACTTAAAGGTGCTTTAGAGAAGTTTATGGAAACCGCTTTAGAATATTACTTTACTCCTGCATATAGTGGAAGATTACCCATTCAGATTCCTAGTTTCATGGGAACAATCGGTGGAAGAGTTATGCAAACTCTTTCTCTTGATTTAGGTCTTGAAACAGTTATGTCTGGTTCTTACAAGAAATTAATGCAAGGTTCTGCAAAATCGTTTAAAGAAACAGATTTAGAGAACATCGCAGACTTTTTGGAAATGATTTTCTTGAAATCTATTAAAATTGATGTATTTTTGATTAAAGAAGGCGAAAGAGCCGCAAGGTCATTAACGAGAATTTTTGGAAAGAAAGAAGAAAATAATCAATATATGGCTGGTTTAATTCATCACTTTATGGTTGAAACTGGGGATAAAGCAAGAGAAAATAACAAATTTAATGGTGTTCCTATAAAGGAAAGAGCAGAAAAGTTTGAATTTGGTTACAAATCAAGAAGAGCCTATCCTATCTTTGCATTACCACATTGGCTTGACATGAATCAAGGATTAATTACACAAAAGAGTCCAAAAGCAAAAACTCAATACAATAGACTAAAGACTATCTTTGAACAAGTGCAGGGAGATTTACCTGTTCTAATTCACAAGATGTTAAAGGCGCACGATGCTATTCGTGAACAATTAGGATTACCTGTTATTCATGGATTTTTCCCGATGAATTCTGTTGGTTATGATACTATCATCAATAAGATGTATATTGAAGATAATCTTGACTTAAGTAACTATGAAGTTGAAACTATTGTTAAGGCACTTGACTCTCATCAAAATATTTCAAAGGAATTTGGAATTAGCACAGAACAAGTTTATGCAATTAAAGCACACTTTAGGTGATTAAAATGAGTTGGAAGAGAATTTTAAAGAATGATGAAAGAAACGATTTAGATGTTCAATTAGACAGGGCAATTGAAGAATGGGGAATGGAACTGGATATTAGCGATTTTGAATACTTTGCTGATGGAAATGGACCATATCTTTCAGGAATAGAAATTGAAGTTACTTTTGAGGATTCATATGAAGGAGATGAAGATTTATCTCAAGAAGAAAAATTAGAACAAGATGCAGGTCATTACCGAATAGACTTTAGGACTGAAAAGGGCGATGAATTTGCTATGGCAGATTATACTTATGATAATGGTTATGAAGTCCATGAATTAGATACTGAAATGTTAGAAACAAGCGAAATTAAGGCTGCAATTAGAGCATTAGGCGGAAATGTTTTGGGTGAAGAGTTCAAAGGATTGGGCGATTATATATGAATTGGCAGGAAATTCTCAAAGCAAAGGCTACTTCCACTCATAACAGTAAGGGTGAGAAAAAAGACCGTTGCGCTAAGTTAGCAGATAAAAAATATGGAATGAAGAGTTCTGCATATAAATCAGGATTTATGGTTCAATGCCGAAGAGGAAAAGTTTCTAAGAAGTGATACTAATGTGGCAAGAAATCCTCAAGGCTGGAGATAATTTCAAAAGAGAGAAAGAATCGGGATTACACGGTTGGTTCTCAAGAAGAGGTGGAAAAGAATCTGGTGGTAAAACACAGGGCGGTTGGATTGCTTGTGGAACTTGTAATGATAAAGGTGGACCAAAACCTTGTGGAAGAAAAGACGCATCAAAAGGAACTAAAAGAAGATGTCGCCCAACTTGTTCTGCTTGTAAAACATATAAAAGGAGGAAAGGTGCATGAGTTGGAAAGATATAATTAAAGGAAAGGGCGAAAGACATTTTTATATTGAAAATGGAAAACCTGTTCAATGGACTGGTGAAACACATAAACACCCTGATGGAACTTTAATGTCTGGAAAAGAACATAAAGAAGGAGTTAGTAAAGAATTATTCCATTTCTATGACTTAGAAGAAAAACATTTGAAGCATCTAAGTAAAGAAACTACTGTAATTAAATGGGAACAGGTAGTAAAAAATATAATTAGAAATAAATTAGGTCTTGGTAAGAAATATTTTATTGATGATAACACTTATTCTTCATATAGGAGGTCATTAGATTATCTACGAGGGCGAATAGGAAATATAGAAGATTTTACTAAAGCATTATTTGAAAGGTGGAAAAATAATGGTAAACAAAAATTAACTGAAAAAGAGGTATATGAAGTGCAGAATTCACTTCAAAGAGGCACATATAGACCAAAACAACCTATGCGAATTAGTGGTGGTGGTGTAATGGGAGGTAATGATTATGGATTCTAATTGGCAGAATATTCTTAAAAAGAAACCTTTCAAGGGCTATAACAAAAAGATTCACGCAAAAACTGGTGGATTAAGCGCAAAAGGTCGTGCTAAGTTCAAAAGAGAAACTGGTGCTAATTTAAAGCGTCCAGTTACTAAAAAGCCAAGTAAATTAAAACCTGGCGGTAAAGCAGCAAAAAGGCGTAAATCTTTTTGTGCTAGGTCAAGAGGATTTAAACGGGCTGATGGCACTTATAGCGAAAAAGCAAGAGCCGCAAGAAGAAGGTGGAATTGCTAATGAAAGTCTTACCTGCGATATTTTCATATGAAGATATGAAAAGAAGGTTTGCTCAGGATAATCCTGACGACCCTTATACTCGCAGAAAAGATTTAGAATCTGGTATTTATGAATTAGATAGTTGGGTTATTCGGGTTGATGATAACGATAAAGCCATTTCAACAGTTGGTTGGAAAGAACACCCATCACATACTGTTGTTGGCGGAATGTATGCTACTGCTGAAGGAAGAGATATAGGCGGTAATAGTAAAGCATTACAAGATGCAAGAGAACCGCAGTTAAATCAATCAAAACCATTAGTTGCAGCATTTGGGCATAGAGATGGAGATAATACCCGTTGGATTGCTAATGCTAAAAAGAATCTATGGAGATTCCCAGACGACCCTGAATTTGAGCAAATGAAAACATTACTTCCCGAAAATGTATTAAATGACTGGTTGGCTAAATATCCTGAAAGAATGGCTATTCGTTCTATTCGTGATGAAGGGCAGATGGCTAAGTGTGTTTATCTTGACGACCCTACTCCACAATGGTTTAGCCTAATGAAAAGCAATTACAAAAGACAGTTAGGTAAAGCAGGATTTAATGTAATTAGAATCAGCGATGGTAAAAGAATGAATAGTAAAGGGCTTTCTCGTTCACAGGCTATTCAAATGATTGATGATTTAGAATCGGGTAAAGATGTTAGCCGCTATCAAAAGAAAAAGAAATCTATTACTGGCGGTTGGAAAGGACAATTAAAGAAGTTTGTTCCCGATGATAGTTTTGACGATGTAGGTATTGCCGATAAATATGGTGATGACCTTAATTTTCCTTCAAAGGGAATAATTGTTGGAGATACTATTGTTATGTTTAGTTCTCATTATTTAGATGGACATGATAGAAAAGCAACCACTTCTGTTCCTATAACAAGCGAAGTATATAATGCTCTTATTGCTTCAAGAGGAAGAGAAATGTGGGCTTATGTTAATGATGTTGAAGATGATTTTACTTATGTTCTTGTTGAATATTTAGTCGGAAACCAAAGAGTTAATCGTGCGCCAAGAAACAAAAGAGGCACTCCTAAAGATTACTCAAGATTAGGAGTTAAAGCAATACTAAACTTTTATCATTATACTGAAAAAGGCGGATTGCCTACATTTAGAAGCGGAGATGCTGAAACAAAGGTTGTTCCTATATTTTACGAAAATGAAGAAACAAATCACATTAAGCCAGGTCATAGAATTAAAAGGTGATAATTAATGAATGAATTAGAAGAGTTCAATTTTGAACATCAAATGGATATGGAGTTATCTAAGAACTCTTTTCCATATTTCTTTCAAAATGTTCTCGGTTTTGATTTTCCATCATACATACAGGAATGGCATCAGTTAATGAACGAAACACAAAGAACTGTAATTATTTGTTCAAGGGACCACGGAAAATCTGTATTTATGCATTCATGGGTTGTATGGAAATTAATTTTTGAAGAACCCCCATATCAAATGCTTTACATTTCTTCTAACCAAAAACAGACTTTGGTTCACATGAGAGATATTGATAAGATGTTTCAACACCCAATGCTTAAAAAATTCAAACCTGCAAGGGGTTGGGCTATTGGAAACATTACATTGACAAATGGAAATCAAATTCTTGAAAGGTCAGTTGGTTCACAGATTCGTGGATTACACCCTCAAGAAATTGTTATTGACGACCCGTTAAAAGAATTCAGCATGACGGGTATTCAAAAAGTAACTGATTGGTTTTATGGCGACATGATACCAACACTTCACCACACGGCTTCATTGAGGGTAATAGGAACTCCGTTTAGTTATACTGACATTTATCAGCAATTAGCCGAAAATCCAGCATATACTGTAAGAACTTATCCATGCCTCAATGCCCTCAATGAACCCTTATGGGAAGAAAGATGGAACTATGAAGCATTAATGGCGAGAAAGGCTGAAGTCGGTTCATTGATGTTTACAAGAGAATATATGTGTGTTCCGATTTCAACTGGAACTTCTTTATTTGGTCCAGAACATTTGGATAATGCAAAGAATAAAGATTTAGTTTTAAAGCCGTTAAGAAGAGAAGGATATAAGTATTTTATCGGTATTGACCCTGCTATTTCAACAGATGGAGATTACAATGTAATTACTGTTATTGAAATGGACGAGGAAGAAAATAAATCAGTTGTGTATGTTGATAGGGCAAAGAATGTTCAGTTCCGAGAAAACATACAAAAGGTAAAACTGTTAGGACAACTGTTTAGACCAGAAGTTATTCTTTTTGAAACAAATACATTCGCTAAATCTTTTACTCAAGAACTTCGCCAAGTTGCTGATTTAAATGTTCATGACTTTGATACAACAAGAAGGAAAAAGCAGGAAGTAATTCTTAACTTACAAATGACTCTTGAAAACGGTAAAATGAGTTTTCCTTACGGTAATGAAGAAAGTAGGAAAGTAACTGGAATATTAGTTGAAGAACTGTCAATGTTCGCAATTACTGATAGAGGGAAGTTTGAGGGGATAGGCGCACATGACGATATGGTTATGAGTCTTGCTTTAGCGAATGCTGCTACTTATCAAGCCTCAGAAACCTTCATACTGCTTGATGATTTGGGGTTGTTTGACGATGATTCAAATGTCGCAAAACGGCAGGTAAAGAGTGCCATAGGTCTTAATTTTTGAGGTGTTTATATGACAGAACAAGCAGATAAATACCGCCAAGCGGCTCAACAAATGGAAAGATTAGCCGAATTAGACGAAGAAGAAGAACAAATGAAGGATTCTGTTCAAAGTCAATTAGGAATAGAATTAAAGTTTATTTTTAGCGATAGTCCTGTTTTATCTGAGCATGAAGAAATATCAAAAATTTCTGAAGTATATGGATTAAACGCTACTCAAGCAAGAAAAGAGTTAAACTCTTTTCCTGATAAATATGTTATTCAAGAGCGAAGTATTCCTGATTTAGTCAAGAAGATGAGAAAGGCTCGCAGACAATTAAAGGGAGAACAAAGAGAAAAGATGGCTAAAGCAATTGATACAATGATTGATGCTTATACCGACCATTTAAATAAGTGTATTGATTCAATTACATGGCTAACTGATTATACCATTCCTCTAAAAAAGATGCGATACAACGAAAAAGATTTACATAAACTATACACAATGAAAAGTATTGATGAAAGAAGAGAAGTAGTTGATTCTCTTTGTAAATACTGGGAAGCGGAATTAAATCAAAAAGGTATGGCTTATGGTAAAGAATATAGTGATTTACATAAAGAAATGAAAGTTGCTAAGAAAGCGTTTAGAGATTCATTAGCAAAGGTTTCTAATCAATCTATCACTAAATCAAAGAAAGAAAGACAACAAGATTTTATTCTTAAATCTGTTTGTGAAAATCCAGGAATTAGTGCTAAAATGATTCATGAAAAGATGCCTACTCCTTTATTCAAAATTTCATCTCCTAATTCTATTTCACAAACAGTAAAGAAATTAGATATTATTTCATACAAAGGAAGTTTCTATAAAGCACCTTCTATGCTTAAGAAAAACATTTGGGCTTATACTGCTGCATTTATTGATTCAGATGGATATATTACTCTTGACCGTAATATGAATCCAAGAGTAGGATTAGTAGCAACAGGAACAAGAGGTCGTGCATTTATGGAAGAAATGCAAAAATCGTTAGGTTTTGGGCGAATGCACTTAGACCAAAAATCCCCACAAGCAACTCGTTTGATTAATAGATTAAACTTTTATTCTCAAGATGATGTTAAAAAACTATTAACTAAGTGTTTGCCTCATTTTAGATTAAAGAAAGGTAATGCTAAGTTATTGCTTGAATTGATACGCATGAAGAAGTCTTACAAGAAGGCTGATTGGTATAAACAAAGATGCGATGAAATTTTCAAGTTAATGAAATGGGAGAATCATAAAGACCATGTGGGTTTTGACTGGTTAAAGGAAGGTATCTATCTTGATGATATTCAAAAGTTTAAAGACAACTGTAAAATGTCTGTAATGGATTCTTTAGAAAATATTGGTGGAATTATTGTTAAGTCTGACAATTTAGAAGAGATGTTTAATGAATTAAAAATTGCTGCTAAAAAGGGAAGAACCAAAGATAAAGACTTTGATGGAAAAAAATGGTGGAATCAACAAATACCCAAGATTGAAGAAAGGTTTGGTAAAGAAGAATTAGATTACACATGGAATACTCCTATTATAGATAAAGAAGTTAATTTAGATGATAAGTCTGATGATTTTGATGGAGATAAAGCAAAGCCTTCTCATTTCTATAATCAATTGGTAAGAATACCACAAAGAAAGAAACTTACTCCTGAAGCAATAATGCAAATTGCTATCAATATAGGATTCGGTCAAGCAGTAGGTTCTGTTAATAAAGATTACAATTTTAATGATTTCGTGGAGGAGAATTGAATGGGAAACCGATATGATAGATTTAAAATGAAAGTTAGAAAAACACTTCCTGATTCAATTAGATATAGAACTGTTTGTAGGAAATGTAAGAAGGCTACAAAACAAAACGATAGATGTATAAGTTGTCAAATTGAATTTGCAGTTAATTGGGGGCAAGCATGGTGATTATTAAAAGTATGAGTTGGAGGCAACTTAAAAATGGCATTTTAGCAGATGAATTGCCAAGAGATAGAACNAAGTATGTCAGATTTACTAACCTTACTAGCATTAATAAGAAAATGGTTCTTTATTATCTTAAAGCAGGATTTATGAATCCTTCATTAAGGAAAAAATATTTACAAGGAATATTAGAAGAAATGCTTCGTTCAAGTAATGAAAGATATGACATTGAGGATAGAGGGCAACCATAACCGAAGCGTTCATAGGTAAGAATAGCATAGGCGATAAATAGGGGTGTAAGCATGGCTGATAGAAAAAGAAGATTTTCTTTTACTAACTTGTTTAGGCGACAAACTCCTAAACCTGCTGATAGAACCGTATTTAATATGGGTATTCAAGAAAGAGAAAATCGTCATATGATGACTGGGCCATTATTGTATAATATAATGAATCAGTCAGTAATCGGAAGAACCTGTATTACTCAACTAAAACAAGAAGTTTTCCGAAGAGGATATATTTGGGAGAAAGCATACGAAGCAAGGTGTAAAGCCTGTGGAAAAGAACATAAAAGACCTGTTCAAGAATGCGCTCGTTGTGGACATACTGAATTAGATATTCCTGATGTTAAACAATTAGAGTATGCTGAAAAGTTTATTGAAGGTTATGTAAATAAAGCCGAACAATTATTTATTGATGTTTTACAAGAACTGGAAGATGATTTGAATATTATGGACGATGCTTATATTGTCATGGTTAAAGAGTATTTTATTGACGGTAATCAGGATATACGAATGCATAGAATAAAAGAATTATATCGTGGCGACCCAGTAACTATGTTCATTTATACTGATGAGTTAGGACAAAGAGGAACAAAAGGATTTACTTGTGTTAATCATAGAAATGTTATTCATAGCGAACCACATGAAAACTGTGATATTTGCGGAGCAAAAACATATCCTGTTCATTATGTTAATAGAGCAAACGGAGAAGAACAATACTTTTTGGAAGGAGAAGTGCTTCACTTTAGCAAATACAGTCCTTCTCGTCTTTATGGACAATCTCCAGTAGTTACTTTATTTAATGCAATTATGACATTAATTGCTATGGAAAACTATGTTAATTCATCTTATACTAAGAGTCGTATGCCAAGAGGATTACTTGCAGTTCAAACTAGAAATATGGATTCAATGCGTTCTTTTTGGAGAGGCGTAAAAGAGAAAATGGAAGCCGACCCACATTTTATTCCTGTTATGGGAATAGAAGCAGAAGGCGGAAAGGGTGCGGTTGAATGGATTAAATTCATGGATAGCCTAAAAGAAATGGATTATGTTTCTGTTAAAGATGATTTGAGGGATAGGATTTCAGCGTTCTATGGTGTAAGTAAAGTGTTCATGGCTGACAACACTACAAGCGGTGGATTAAACAATGAAGGTATGCAAATTCTAGTAACAAATAGAGCAGTTCAAAAAGCACAGACTGTCTATAATAATTATGTTTTCCCATTCCTTGTAAAACAATTTGGTATTACTGATTGGAATTTGAAACTGCCACCAAGCGAAGAAGAAGATGAAATTGCTGTTCTTCGTAAGCGTGAGATTGAAGTCAATATTGCTGCATCTGTTAAGAATTTAGGATTTGAAGTTGATATGGACGAAGATGGACAATTTACTTTCAAAAAGCCTGAACCCGAAGAAAGTCCTGAAGGTGGCGGAGAAGAACAACAGGCTGAAAAAGACCCTTATGCGGGAACAAATATTGATGCTTCCCAATTAGGACAAATGCAGGAACAAGCGATGCAGGGAAGCAAGCCTCAGCAGAACCCTGCGACAACTAGAAATAAGCCTTCTATGAATCAAGCACCAGACAAGCGACTAACTGGATTACCGTTAGATGCGGGAAATCAAAATAATGATAAAAGAACCGAAAGGAGAGTAGGATAATGAGTTGGTTAGATATACTTAAATTTAAAAGAGATTTTAAAGATTTGCGACAATTAAGAGAAGAAGGTATTAGAAGCGGTGCAAAACAAAGAACTGCTAATAAGGTTCTTGGGGATATTTCAAGAGAACCTAAAGGAGCAAGAACTGGAGATATTACTGATATGCAAGAAGATAGGGACATTGATGATAACCTTGCTGAAATGACAAGAAGTGATTTAATGGATGTCGTCATGGAAAGAATCGCTCAAATGTCCAAAGAAGATTTAATTAATATGCTAGTTAGAACTAGAGGCGAATTAGGTGAGAAAATATGACCGAAGATAACCGACAAAAAGAAATTAGGTTGAAGAAAGAATTGGCTCAAGTTAAAGCCATGAATGCAAATGCTGATGCTAAATTAAAGCCAACAAAGGATTTTAGCGTGGGTATTCCGCAAGATACATCAGTAAAGAAAATGCCTACATCGGCAGATAATCCTGATGTTGTTCTTCTTCCTCCTAAGAGAAGAGGACGAAAAGAAAACATTCCATTTTGAGGCGATTAAATGCTTTTTGAATTATCTAAAGATAAAACCTTGCTTGCAGTTTTAAGCAAGGCAGATTTAGATGAAAATACAAGCAATTTAGTTAAAGGCGGGGCTAACCCTACTGAACTCAAAAAGTCTTTGATTGAAAATATTAACTCAGATAATATTGTTGAGTATAGAAAATTTATTAAAAAGGCTGAAGAGGAAGAAGAAACTATTCGTGAAAGAGAAGAAAGAAAAACTACTGATGCTCAAAGGAAAAAGTTAATTCAATTACTTGCTCAAAAGGAAGGCATTTCCGAAGATGAAGTTAATGAAGAACAGATTCCAGAAACTAAGAAAGAAGCAAAGAGAAAAATCAAAGAATTAACTGCTGATGCAAAAACAGAAACAGAAATCGGTGTTGATTCAGCAGAAGAAGATGTTATTGTTCAAGAAAGTAAAAGGGAAAAGAAACTTGAAGCAGCCAAACAATCTAAAGAAAGGGAGCAAGAAACTAAGAAAAAGGACGCTCAAAAGTCATTAAACAAAACAATTCAATGGCTTGGAGAAGTTGAAGATTTAGTTCAAAAGTTAGATTATTCTGTTTCTGATGGAAAGGTCAGCATAAAAAGAATGGCTGAATATCAAAAGTTCGGTAATAATATTACTGAATCTAACGAAGTAATATCATTAGTTATGTTTTATGAAGATAATGATAAGTATTTAAGTGATAGATTTCAAGAGTCTTTAATTGAATATGATTTTGGTGAAGGAAAGAAACAAACAAATGTTTTGATGCCTTATAAAGAATTAAAAGGAACTACTCAATTAATGCCACAGCCTAAGAAAGCAATCTTTGTAAATGATTTAGATGAAAGGTGGGCAAGATTAACTAAAGCAAGTTATAATGGTGTTAAGTTATCTGATATTCTAAAAGAAATGCACCGTAAAAGACACGGGCGACAACCCGTTGTTGATAGAAGGGATAAACAAAGAAAAGAAGAACTTCAAAGACTTCAAAGATTTATTGCAGGAGATTCTCCAAGAGATGCAACTGCTTTTAGAAAAATAAAGAACAAAGTGAAAAATATTGGTAATAAAATCGTTTCAAGTCGTGCAAAGAGATTATCAATTGAAGATAATATTAAAAGATTAAAATCTCTTAACACGGAAGAAATTGTGGCTAATAAAGTAAGGAGAATTTCACAGGGTATTAAGAATCTCCGTGATGTTGGAAGAATGAGAGAGGCAATAGCAAGCATTAAAGATATTCAAGAGAATCCTGAAAAATATGCTGATGAATTCACTAAAGAAATAGAAGATTCTATTGAAGATGCAGAAGAGAGATTAACAATCGTAACTAATGAAATTAATAAATTAGAAATGATTAGTCCTCATATTCAAAGAGTTAGAAAGGTTCTAGGACAGATAGATAATTTAAGAGAAGAAACTGGTAAAGAACCAATCGGTCAAGTTAAAAGAATCTTAGGAAGATTAACTGTTCATATTATTCGTTTAGAGAGAACCGCAGATAAACTAATTAAGATTACAGATAAAGTTGAAAATAAAACCGATGATATAATGGAAAGACTTGAGCGTGGAGAAACTGTTGGAGAAACTGTTGAAAATGCTTCTGTTAATTCATTGAAAGGATTAACAGAAAAGTTCGCAGAACATAAAGAAAACATTGATTCAATAATGAATGAGTATGATAACTTAATGGAGGGCTGAAAATGACATGGGATTTTTATGGTGATGGAGAAGGATTTATTCTTAAAGAAAAGAAAAAAGAATCTCCNAAAGAAATTTTAGATTCAATGGANNCTAAGCAAAGAAAGAAGTTNAAAAAGACNNTACAAGCAGCAGAACCNACNGAATTTTTNGGACAAGACTTTACTAAATTAGGTGATTTAATTTCTGTTTTAAGACAATTAGACTTAATGAAGTCAGACAAGAAGTTAAACAAGAAAATGAAGTCAATGGACGAAAGGAATGTTGATATAGTCGCTACTGCTACGAAACTTCGTAAGGAGTATGAACTCCTTTACCGTCAATTAAGAGATTTAATTTATCCTAAAGGAAAAGGAGATGAAAAGAAATGAGTTGGAAATTAATCCTTAAATCAAGCGATTGTGGCTGTAATGATTGTAATTCAATTACTAAATCCCCAAAAGGAATTAGTGGTGGACCACCTAAAGATAGAAAAAGAAAACCTCGTTATGGAACAACTACTCCTAAAGGAAGTTGTCCTGATAGATTAGAACAATTAGTTAATTTACTCCTTAGTGGAAAAATCTCAGAAGATGAGTATAAGAAAAGAAAAGAACAATGGGATAGGGATTGCAGATGAGTGAAGAAAATTCAATTAATAAAGAACTACTTGAAATTATCAAGGCATTAACTGATAAGGTTGAAAGTCTTGAAAAGGCAGTTTATAACAAAGATAATCTATTAATGAAATCAGGATTTGTAGTGGCAGATAGCCCTACTCCTGCTATGATTGGTGTTGTTGGAACTGCAACAAAAAGCCCTAATAATGTAAGTAATATGGAATGGTCTGATATTCATAAAATGGTCGCAGACTTGGAGTGATTTAAATGCCTGAAAGAGTAACAAAAGAAGAACGATTAATTAGTATGGTTATTGAAAAAGCAAGAGAAGTTAAACAAATGCTTCATTTGTCTTTGAATGATAACAACAGAAGTCCTATTGATGATGATTCCGAAGTAGTTAAATTAAAGCGACCAAAGGCTGAAAACCATGAAGCCAAATTTAAAGGAAATAAAGGCCCAGCAAATGAACACGGTTATGCAGGAGAAATGACTCATTTTAAGAAAGCAATTGTTTTAATGAAGGCTATTCTTAAAGAAGATATGGATAATCCTTTCTTAAATGAAGAAAGAAAGAGAGAAGCGATTGCTAATCTTGAAGCAACAGAAAAAGAATTAGATGATTTGCAACAGATGTTTAGGTCGGGCGATATGAACCAAGTTAGATTCCAAAAGCAATTCGGTGCTATAGTTCCAAGAAGATTAACTGAAATGCAACAAATGTTAGGTGGACAACCTGATAAAGACCCTGCCGTTCCTCTTCTCCCTGCACAGAATAAATACCGCTAATTGGGGTGGTATTATTGAAACTCGGTTCTATTGAAAAGGATAGGCAACCCTCTATTGAGTTGATGCGCCTTTTTGAAAAGACAAGAGTTGCCTATTTATCAGCCGTTCAAGACCCCGATGAGTATTCGGGTCGTTGGCGTAAAGCGGTTGAAATGATTAATGACTCCTATGATGAATTAGATGCCGCAGGTAAAGAGTTAAAGAATTTTCTTAGAGAAGAAGAAATAACTGCTAAAGAGGTAAAAGACCCTCAATCATCTAAAGCAAAGAATCTATTTGATAAAATTAAACTTGTAAGATACACTTCAAAGATTATTGCTGACCCTTTCGCTGAAATGTTCAAAGGGAATGTTCTTGAAGAATTGTTAGATAATCCTGAGTCAATGCTCAAATTTGTGCATTATGCTATGAGGGAGGACAATAAAGCCCTTTCAAAAGAAGTTTTAGCCATTAAAGATATGCAACCCGACACAATTACGGAGGGTCTTATGGGGCTTGACCTAGAAGTGGACGATATACCCCTCTATATTATTGAGCATTACGGGGACGGAAAAGACTCAAAGAAGGTTGAAAAGAAAGTAAAGGCTGCTATGGATATGTTAGAGTTAATTTTCTTCTCTCAGCACGAAGAATCAGAATGGACTGAACTAAAGGATATTGATATGCAAAAGGCTGAAACAAAGTCGGAAGAAGAAAAATCTGTTAGTGACTTTATTATTCCTAATAAACCAATGTATCGTATTTTTGAGATTGAAGATATTAATGAGTTAAAAGGATTTAGTGGTAATTGGTATATTCAAGAAAAATACGATGGTATGAGAATTCAATTACATAAATTAGACAATAGAATTAAAGTTTATTCATTCAATAAAAAGGATATTACAGATAAATGTAAAGAAGTCGTTGATGAATTAAAGAAAAAAGAATATGGAGATTGTATTTTTGATGCTGAGTTGGTTCTATTTGATGGAGAAGAACCATTACATCGTGCTGATACAATCGCTCATGTATTCAAAAACAAATACAAAGATGCTAAATTAAAGTGTCATGTCTTTGATATTATGCGACACGAATCACAAACATTACTTGATGAAGAATTAGAAAATAGAATGACTATTCTATTCAATAATTATGCTGCTAAATCTTCTGAGTATTTGAATTTCCCTTCAAAGAAAGATACAAGACAAGCAGATAGTCTAAAGGATTTAGAAGAATACTCAAAACAAATTATGGAAATGCCTACATCGGAGGGAGTTGTAATTAAAGATGCTACTTCAACTTATTATGTAGGAACAAAAAAGAATCCTAAGTGGATTAAGATGAAGAAATTCGTTGATTTAGATGTTATTGTATTAGATAAGAAAAAAACAAAAAGCAATCTTTATTCTTATACTGTTGGTGTTGGTCCAATTACTGATGATATGGAAGGACAAGAGATTGATGGGAGAAAATATCTTAATGTTGGAAAAGCATTGAATACAAAGGTTGCTGTGGACATTGGCGATATAATTAGAGTCAAGGTTGATGAAGTAAAGAAAAAAGGCGATGGTTTTAGTTTATTCTCCGCAAAGGTTATTGAAATACCCGAAGTGGAACACCCCGATAAAATAGTAACTCTTGAATTATTATCTCAAGATACTAAGAAATCTTTGAATTACGATGTTGAAGCATTCAAAAAAGGGGTGAAAGTTACTGATTATATTCATGGGGAAACTACTGCTATCATTAAATATGATACAGATGGTTTCGTTATCTATGGGTTTGAAGAGAATAATTTAATGTCAAAGAACGCTTTGCGTGATATTGATATGTGGAAGGCTCAAGCAGAAGAAATTATGAAAACAAAGCAAGGAGAATTAACNGTTGCTATTGTAAACTATTTACAAGAAAAAGGAGATAAAACTCCAAAAGAACTTCATGATTATCTAAAGAAAGATTTTGCAGAATTATATGAAACTGTATTAGAATCTAAATTAAGAAAGGTTGGTAAGTGGGCGCAAGAAAGAGAACACATTAGTATGGTTAATAACAAATTACACGCTGACCCTACAATTAAATTGGCTGATGGTGAAGAAATAAAAAAGGAATATAAAACTCCTAAAGAATACCGAAAAGGTAAATTTAAGATTTATAACCGAGAAGATAATAATATTCATTTAGCCATTAGCGTAAATGGAGAAAATCTTAACTGGACTATTGATTTAGAAGGTGAAGAAGAATTGTTTGATTTATTCGGAGCGGCTGGTAAATACCCAGCAGAAGTTTCAAAGAATGTTGAAAGAGGAAAAGTAATTGATTCTGGAGATATTGAACTTGGTGTTCAAAAAGATGGCTACCATGAGTATTTCTTAAGAGGAAATAAGTTTGAAACTAAAATGCACATTAGAGTTATTCCTATTGACAATAAACCTATGTGGTTAGCATGGACTGGATATAAACAAGAACCTGCTGATACAGAAGGTGATAAAGGAAAATGGAACATTTATGAAGATAGGTATAATAAATTATCCATTCCCACCGAAGAGTAGTTGTTCTTTATATACCAGTTAGCATTAAGAGAGGTTGAGAGGAATGTCGTCTGCGGTAATGGCAAACAATACCCATGATTTCAGGATTCTTAAAAGCGATAACTTGATGATTGGAGGATATGCAAGCATTGAAATCGTTGATAAACAAAATGATTTAATCACACTCAAGGCTCTTAATGAAGCAGTATTAAAATATATGGAGAACCCTAAGTTTAGAAATGTAATGACTAATCATTCAAATGTTCAAGTTGGGGAAGTAGTAAAATCATATAGAGATAAAACAGGGAGA
>FUFK010064032.1_pt1 | contig 34673 bp, 34 predicted proteins | sample 1021851 | NCBI WGS metagenome assembly FUFK01 (sample SAMEA51879418, study PRJEB19060) | metagenome | reverse complement strand
ATTTATTGTAAGTTTTTCTGCATAATTTAATAAGGCAAGTTCCTTTCCTGAAAAATACTTATTTAAATTTTTAGTTGTTAAAGCTTTTTCAATTTGATTACTTTTTATTTCATCTATTAATANGNTCTTTAGCATTNTTCCAATGATTNGCNANAGAATANNNACAGTTATTTANNATAGAAACNTANNNACTAATAGTTTCTTGAAACCATTTTGGTATAGTGTTTGTTTCATCATGAAGTACGGATTTATATAAAACAATATGCCCCTTCATAGTACTAGGTCTTAGAGAGTGGACTCTCATAACATTATCAACTGTTCCATGAGGTGTTCTGGCTAAATTAAAGACCTCTTTAAGTTCTTGTTTCGCCTCATGATCCTCAATCATTTTTATCCATGCTGACATATAATCTCCATTAGAAGGTAAAAAAAAGGGCACAAAATTGCGCCCTTTTAATTAGATTTAAGAATTAATTATAAACCATGTTTCTTGGCAAGTTCATCGAAGAAACCTCTAGCTTTTTTAATTTTAACCCAGTGATCTACGAAATTAATCCAAACTTGATCNGCTTGAGGCATAAGCATAGCTAGTGGAGTTGGGTTCCTTGGTTCTGCTGGTATCTCTCTGATATTTGGATATTTTGAGAGAAGTGTTGACCCTTCAACATTTGAAGTTATGAAAACATCAGATCTTCCAGCTAATACCTCTTGATAACCTCTTGCAGGTGCTTCGATTAACGTTAAATCAGAATTTGGAAACCAATTTTTAGATAATGTTTCAAATGTGGTTCCAAGTGTAGTAGCTGTTTTTACTCCAGCTTTATTGATAGAATCCCAGCCATTAAATCGAGATATTTTATCCTCTGTTGTAAAAGCCTTTATTACAACTGACATATATGTATCAGAATAGCCAGCAGCTTTCATTCTTTTGGCCTGAATAGATGCAGAACCAGTTATATCGTAATTACCTGCTACGATTCCGTTTACAAGAGTTTTCCAATCAGTTGGCACAAATTCTATTTCAACATCCATGTCTTTTGCTAACTCTTTTAAAACATCAATATCAAAACCTTCATATTCATTTGTTGCTGTGTCACGTTTACTGAAAGGTGGAAAATCACCAGTTGTTCCAGCTTTTAAAACGCCTGAGCTAAGTATTTTATTTAATGTTGATTCTGCAGATGCTACCCCATTTAATGAAAGCATCATAGCTAATGACAAAGCTATTAATTTTATAATCCTCATTTATTTCTCTCCTAATTTTTATTATAATTATTTTGTTCTTTCTAGAATAGTTTTGTAACCATTATTACCGTATTTTATAAATCTTGCAACACGACCAATAGTAGTAGTGCTTGCACCAGTTTGGCTAGCAATTTCCCTGTAAGACTTTTTAGTGTCTAATAGTCGAGCAATAAGCCACCTAGAGGTGAACTCTTCTAATTCAGAAGGTGTGCATAAATCATTAAAAAAGTTTTTGCATTCTTCTGCATCTTTGATGCTTAAAATTGCTTTATAAAGATTTGTTTCTTCATTTGACATATTTATAAACGAAAATAATAATTTATTTGTATTAGTATATTAACACATTAATACTTTATGTAAATACTTAATATTCTCTTTGAGTCTATCAATGTTGAAATTTTTGAATTAAGTTGATCTAATACAATAAAAAATTTTTTAATATGAAGGCATAAAATGACTGCAGCAATTGAGATAAAAAATGTAAGCAAATGGTTTGGGGATTTTAAAGCGCTTGATGATGTTAGTCTCGCAACTTCTCAGGGCGAGAAAGTGGTTATTTGTGGACCTTCTGGTTCAGGAAAATCGACACTCGTAAGATGTATAAATAGGCTGGAAATACATCAAGAAGGCACCATAAAAGTTCGTGGAATTGAGCTTACTGATAATGATTCTTCTATTTCTGAAATTCGATCTGAAGTAGGAATGGTATTCCAACAGTTTNANNTTGTTTCCTCANTTAACAGTTCTTCAAAATTTNACTCTTGGNCCAACTAAAGCATTGGGTCTNTCNCAGAANGANGCTAANGAAAGAGCNTTTAAATTGNTNGANAGGGTAAGAATACCTGAGCAAGCAAATAAAAAGCCNGGTCATTTATCTGGAGGTCAACAACAAAGAGTTGCTATAGCTAGATCACTATGTATGGAACCAAAAATTATGCTTTTTGATGAACCTACATCAGCTCTTGATCCAGAAATGATTTCTGAAGTTTTGGATGTGATTGTTGATTTGGCAAACGAGGGCATGACAATGGTAGTTGTTACACACGAAATGGGTTTTGCTCGAAAAGTAGCAGACAGAATGGTCTTTATGGATGAAGGCAAGATTGTTGAAATGGGAAAACCAAAAGATTTTTTTGATTCACCAAAAACCGAAAGATGTAAATTATTTTTGAACCAAATTTTACAACATTAAAAGTAAGCACTATGAAAAAACATTTTTTAATTTTAGTATTTTTATTAATATTCTTATCAGGTTGTTCTTCTCAACCAGGTGCGTGGGGTTGGTATGTAATAGATCCCACAACTAAAGGTGGTTACAACAATGTTATGTTTCTTTTAAGTGGATTTTCTGCCACAATTCAACTTTCTCTCTTAGCTGCATTTTTTTCTATTATTTTAGGGCTTGTTGTGGCTTTGCCAGGCATGTCAAGTAACTACTGGGTTAGATTGCCAAGCCGAACATATATTGAATTTATACGTGCAGTTCCGCTTCTACCAATGATGTTTTGGATTTTTTATGGATTGCCTGTTATTCTTAAATCTATGGGTCTAAATATTCCTATAGATCCTTTTTGGGGTGCAGTAGTAACATTAGCCGTTTCGGATAGCGCATTCACTGCAGAAATTTATAGAGCTGGGATACAATCAATTCACAAAGGTCAAAGAGAAGCTGCGCAAACTATAGGTTTAACCTCTTTCCAAACAATGCGATATGTTATTTTACCCCAAGCTATAAAAAGAATTCTCCCTCCCTTAGCTAATCAATTTATTTATATTGTGAAAATGTCAGCTTTTGCTTCTGTTATTGGAATGCAGGAATTAATGAGAAGGGCGAATGAAGTTGTGGTCAGTGAATATAGACCCTTAGAGGTATACACTTTTTTAATTTTTGAATATTTGATTTTGGTTCTAATAATAAGTCAGGCAGTAAGGTGGCTTGAGAGAAAAATGGGATCAGATGAGAGTAGAGGATAAAAGAATTATAAATTTAATTTTTNAAAAACTTTATATGTCATNCANGAAATAANCATTAGTCTTTATNAATTTTTCANNTAANATGCTGATAATTNATAANTTTAATNNTAAAGGGANNTTATGGACTGGAAATCATTCTTATCAGATACAAAGAAGAGTTTTGCAAATCTTAATAAAAATATACCTGAAACTTTCAATGGTTTTAACCATATGGGAAAAGAGGCGAAAAAGGATGGTGAACTTAGTGAAAAAACAAAAGAATTTATTGCTTTAGGAATTGCAATTGCTACCAGGTGTGAAAGTTGTATTGGTTTCCATGTTGCTTCATTAGTGCGGTTGGGCGCTACAAAAGGTGAGCTAGTTGAAGCCTTGAGTATGGCCTCTTATATGGGCGGAGGTCCTTCAATCACTTATAGTGCTAAGGCATTAGAGGCCTATGAACAATTTACAGCTAAATGAATTAATAAAAATAAGTAATATATGTCAAAGTTAGAAGTTAAAAGTTTAGATATTGAAAAAGTACCAGTTATAGATATTACAAAGTTATGTGATGGAACGGATCCAATATCAGTATCCAAAGAGCTTCATAAAGCCAGTACTGGGCTTGGATTTATTTANATTAAAGGGCATGGCATTCCTGAAAATGTAATCAAATCTTTAAGAGATGAAGGATTACAATTTTTTAGAAGTAATGAAACGAAAAAAATTGAAGTTAAAATATCTGAAAAACATAGAGGATGGCTTGGCTATGGCGGGGCTAAAATGCAAGATAAAGCCAAATCAGATTTAAAAGAGAGTTTTCTATGGGGTTGCGAATACGAAAAAGAACATTTAATTGATAACCATCCCCTCAGAGGCATTAATATTTGGCCAGAATTTCAACCTAATTTAAAAACTGCAGCAATGAAATATTTTAATTATGCTGATAAGCTTGCAAGAAATTTNATGCGTGGTTTCGCACTAGGGCTAAATTTAGAAAGCAACTTTTTTTTGAAAACTTGTGACAACCCTCTAAGCAGAGCTTCATTAGTATATTACCCAAATCAACCTTCGGAATTGGGAGATGATCAATATGGTGTAAGTGCTCATACAGATTTTGGTGTATTAACTGTTTTATGCCAAGATGATGTTGGGGGTTTGCAAATTCAAGATATTAATGGTGATTGGTTTCATGCGCCTCCAATAAAAGACACAATTATTGTTAATGTCGCAGATTTACTTTCAAGATGGACTGCTGGAGAGTATAAATCAACGCCTCATCGAGTTGTAAATAATTCTGGTCTTGAGAGACTGTCAATTGTTTTAGCTTTTGATCCAAATCCAGAAACAATGATTGATCCAAAAGATATATTTGGAAAAAACTTTCAGGCAAATGAAGAACCAATTACTTGTGGTGATTATCTTGTCTGGAGGTTTGGTAAAGCTTTTTCTTACAGAAAATAATAAAATGACTAGCTCTCAAAATTTAGAAAAAGGAGCTCATAATTTATTAAAAAATTGTGCTAATTTATCAACTGATCAGAAGCTTATAATTATTTCAGAGGACCCTTCTTTAGGTTGGTATAGTAGCGATATAACACACTATATAAAACAAGCTGCAACTGAAATGGGCATTAACACTTCAATACTAGAGGTTGGAGAACCTCAAAATGATTCAAAAAGTAAATTGACTGACATAATTGAAGATTTTGATTGTGCATTATTTTTTGCTAGAATTGGTGACCAAGATAGATTTGAAAAGTCTCATCTTAAAACCAAAAGGGTCATGTCATATGTTCGTAATTTAGAAAATTTAGGATCAACTTTTGGGTATACACATCATCATTCTCTAATAGAGTTAAAAAAAGCTATTAATTCAATATTTTCTAAGGGTGGGCTTGTAAAAATCACTTGTCCTTTAGGAACAAGTGTTGAGGGAAATTTACCACAAACGATTATAGATGAAAGCTCAGATGTTGGAGTTTTGCGCTTTCCAATGCTTGTGCCAACACCTGTCAGTGCTAAAAAATTCTCTGGAAAAGTTGTTTTAACAAAATACTTAACACCAAGTGGGTCTAAGGTGTATGAGCCAGCAAGCTTAGCTCTAAAAAGTAATATTTTTGCCATNATTAAAGAAGGGAAAATTGAAGGTTTTGAGGGTGATAACGAAACGATAAAAAATGTTGAAAGCCATTACCAAAGAATTTCTAAAATGTTTAATATTAGTAAAAATATTGTTGATTCTTGGCATGCAGGCATTCATCCTGGTACCTACTATAATAAATCTATCGAAGAAAATCCGGATAGATGGTCAAATACAATTTTTGGTAGTCCTAAGTATTTGCATTTTCATACATGTGGTGATTATCCACCTGGTGAAATTTGTTGGATGATAGAAAATCCAAGTATCACTATTCAAGATGTTCATCTTTGGGAAAATGGAAACTTGATGCTTGAAAACTTTAAAGAAACAAGGCCCTTATTAGATAAATGGGTTGATTTAAAAAAACTTTTTGTTAACTAAAAGTTAAATGCTTTAGGAGATTAGAATTGATTATTGATGAAAAAAAATTAGACAAATTAGCTGAATTAGCAATAAAGACTGGTGTCGCACTCCAAAGAGGTCAAGATCTTTTATTGACAGCGCCTATTGAAGCATTACCGCTAGTTAGAAGAATTGCTGTTCATGCTTATAAAGAAGGAGCTAATATTGTAACACCTCTCTTCTCCGATCCAGAAATAACACTCTCTAGGTTCAATCATGCTACAGATGAATCATTTGATAAAGCTCCAAGCTGGCTTTTTAATGGTATGGGTGAAGCATTTGACAATAATACTGCAAGATTAGCTGTTGTTGGTGAAGATCCACTTTTGTTATCTAATCAAGATCCAGATAAAGTCAGCAGAGTAAATAAAGCAACATCTGTTGCATATAAACCCGCTCGTGAAAGAATCACAAGGTTTGATATAAATTGGAATATAATTTCTTGGCCGGGCCAAGCTTGGGCTAATCAAATGTTTCCTGATCTTAACTCTGAAGAAGCACAAAAAAAATTGGCAAATGCAATTTTTAAAGCCTCTAGAGTTGATACAGAAAACCCCATTGAAGAGTGGAAAAAGCATAATGCAAATTTAAGAAAATGGTCAGATTGGCTAAACAACATGGATTTTGCCTATCTTCATTTTAATGGGCCAGGGACAAATCTTAAAGTTGGTTTGGCTGATGGCCATGAATGGATGGGTGGAGCATCAATGGCTCAAAATGGTATTGTGTGCAATCCAAACATACCGTCTGAAGAAGTTTTTACAACGCCTCACTGCTTAAGAGTAGATGGTGAAGTAAGTGCTACTAAACCACTTTCACACCAAGGAAGTCTTATAGAGAATATAAAAGTTAAATTTGAAAGTGGAAAAATTACTCAAGCAAATGCAACTAAAGGAGAAAAAGTACTTTTGAAGGTTTTGGATTCTGATGAAGGTGCAAGACGTTTAGGTGAAGTTGCATTAGTACCAGATAACTCTCCAATATCTCAGACTGGTTTGCTTTTTTATAATACACTTTTTGATGAAAATGCAGCATGTCATATTGCTCTTGGACAATGTTATACAAAATGTTTTAAAAATCAGAGTTTAACTAAAGAAGAAATATCTTCCCAAGGTGGTAATTCGAGTATGATCCATATTGATTGGATGATTGGTTCTAATAAAATTGATATTGATGGAATAAAACAAAATGGAGATATAACGCCAATTTTTAGAAAAGGAAAATGGGCACAAAAATTTAATTAAGCTCTTTTGCTAATAAATTTGTATCAAAAATATTAAAAGATCACGAATAAAGTTATAAAAAAGTTGCAGGGCTCTGCATAAAAGAATTAAATAATCAAATGTATAATACGGAACTTTAGCTTGGCTTTGGTATGGAAAAAATTCAGAATCATTGGAAAGAATCATTTCTTGAATTAGTTCAATTATGCAAAATCAATAAAGATGAAAAAATTATTGTACTCACAGAAACTATTAGTAGAGATATCAATTTTCAGTTGCTTGAAACTGCATTAAAACAGGCTAATCTAGCCTTTACTCATATCGATATTCCAACAAAACCTTATAAATTAGAGCCTATTATTAAATCAACAGGTGCCTCTAACATTTTAGATGGTGAAAACCAATATATCAGTAAGCTTAAAAAGAGTGATATAATTTTTGACCTTTCCAAAGAAGGTTTAATGCACTCAAAGCAAACAAAAGAAATATTGTCAAATGGAACTCGGATAATGAACATTTCTGATGAGCACCCAGAAATTTTATCAAGATTAAAGCCAGAAAAAAAATTGAAAAATTTGGTAAAAGACGCTGTATCCAAATGTCGTAATGCCTCTTACATGAGAATTACTTCTGATGCAGGTACTGATTTGAAAATAAATATGAAGAAAACAAATACCGTAGGAGTTTGGGGTTGGACTGACAGGCCTGGTACTCTAGCTCATTGGCCAGGTGGGCTAGTTGTAAGTTTTCCAAACTCTTCTTGTGTTAATGGGAGATTAGTTTTTCAATCTGGGGATATTAATCTAACATTTAAAAAATATTTCGATACAGAGGTTGTTTTTGATATTGAAAATGATTTTATTACCAAAATTTCAGGAAATGGCTCAGACAAAAAATTAATTGAGAAATATTTATATAGTTTTGGAGATAAAAATGCTTATGCAACTAGTCATGTTGGTTGGGGATTGAATAATAAGTCAAGATATGAAGCTCTTACAATGTATGATAAATCTGATCTCAATGGAACTGAGTTAAGAGCATTGTCTGGTTGTTTTTTATATTCAATTGGAGCAAATGAGTTTGCCAACAGATATACCGATGGTCATTTTGATTTACCAATGATGGATTGTACAATCTACTTAGATGAGGAAATGGTTGTAAATAAAGGTGAGGTCATTTAAGTGCCTACAACAGGCAAAATTAGTTATTCTGATGAAGGTAGCTCATCTGAATGTATTNTATGTTTGCACGGTATTGGTGGTGATGAAAAAAGTTTTGAACCTCAAATAAAAGAGCTTTCAAAAATTTTTAGAGTAATTTCTTGGAATATGCCTGGTTATAATGGTTCTTTAACACTTGAGGATTATTCTTTTAAAAACTTATGTTTATCATTGGATGAGTTTCTATCAGACTTAAATATTAAAAATGTAACTCTTATAGGACAGTCAATAGGAGGAATGTTAGCCCAGGAATTTTATTTTAGAAACTCATCAAAAGTAAAAGCTTTGGTACTAATTGCAACAACTTCTGCTTTTGGGGGAAAAGATGAAACTTTTAGAAAAAAATTTTTGGAAAAGAGGCTCAAGCCTATTTTGGAAGGCAAAAGAATTAAAGAGTTAGCAAAATCTTTTGTACCCTCTATATTATCTTCCTCAGCATCTCAAAATGTNGTTGAACACGCCATTAAATCTATGGAAAAAGTTCCTGAGGAAACATATAAAAAGGTTTTAGAGTGTTTAGTTACATTTAATAGATACGATGAATTTCCTTTAATAAAAATTCCTTGTTGTCTTATAGCAGGATCAGAAGATAATAATTCGCCAAGCAAAACTATGCTTAAAATGTCAAAAAAATTGAGTGCAAGTGAATTTTACAATATAGAGAATACTGGCCATTTAGTTAACCTTGAAGCTCCTGAAAAAACAAATAATATTATAATAGATTTTTTAAAAAGAATTAAATAGTTTAGACAATATGTATAATGATGAACCAATATTTGCGCCTTCAGAGTGGAAACTGACAAAACAACAAGAAGTGCTTTGTCTGGAAACTAGACAAATTGCTTCATCAAAATTTATTGATAGAGCAGTGAAATATGATTTAGAGGCCTCATTTCCTACAGAAAATTATAAAGATTTGCATGAAAATAATCTTATGGGAATCTGTATACCCAAAAAATATGGTGGTCGTGACGCTGATCTAAAAACCTATATGCTAGCAGCCTCAGAAATTGGTAGATACTGTGGGGCAACTGCATTAACATTTAATATGCATGTTAGTTCTTGTTTGTGGACTGGATACCTCGCAGATAATCTTGAAATGGATGATGAAAAAAGAAATGAGCACAACAACCTTAGAGGTATGCATTATGAAAGAATTTTAAAAAAAGGTTCTATTTATGCCCAGCCTTTCTCTGAAGGAAACTCTTCTGCTGCTGGAAAATCAGCTTTTGGTACAACTGCACTAAGAACTGATAAAGGTTGGATTATAAACGGGAAAAAAATATTTGCATCACTCTCTGGTCATGCAAATTATTATGGTGTTTTATGCACAGAATTATTTTCTGAAAATTCACCACCTTCAAGAGCTAATACTATGTACGTTGCAGTACCCTCATCACAGGAAGGGGTTAGGGTAGAAGGTGAATGGGACCCTCTTGGGATGCGAGGTACAGTTTCAAGAACATTAATTTTTGAAAATGTTTTTATTCCATTTAATGAGCAACTTATGCCTCGAGGTATTTATTATAATGCAGCAAAGCAGTGGCCACACATGTTTATGACGTTAACGCCAAGTTATGTAGGTCTTGCGCAAGCTTGTTATGATTTTACAGTACGTTATTTAAGAGGTGAACAACCTGGCATGCCACCTATAAAAAGAAGAATGTATCCAACAAAACAGTTAACAGTTGCTCAGATGAAAATCATTCTTGAGCAAACTAAGGCTATTTGGTTTCAGTCAATCTCAGAAGCAAAACCAAATCCCTCCAAGGACCAAATAATGAGAGCATGGTCAGCCCAGTATTCAGTTATGGAGAATGTTAATGAAATAGCACGTTTGGCTATTAGAACATGTGGTGGTCAATCAATGTTAAAATCTCAACCACTAGAGCGTTTTTATCGTGATAGTAGATGTGGAGCTCTTATGTTACCATGGACAGCGGAACTTTGCTTAGACATGATAGGCAAGGGAGCTCTTTATGAGCATGGTGAAAGTGATGAAAATTGATGAATGGTTGGAAAAGAAATCAATAGAAAAAGATGCTATAATTTTCAAAGATCAAAACTGGACATTCTCGCATTTAAAAAAATTAATAACCAAAACATCTTTATTTCTTCAAAATGAATGTCAACTTAAAGTTGGTGATAGATTTTGTTATTATGGGACCAATAACCCAGAACAAATAGTACTACTTTTTGCTGCCTCAAAAATTGGTGCAATAATGTTTCCAATTAATTGGAGATTAGCCAATCCAGAAATTGAATATTTGATAAAGCATTCAAATCCTAATGTGATTTTTTTTGATACAAAATTTGAGGATAAAATGTCACAGATATATATTCCAGAAAGTATTAAAACTATCACAGTAGNTAATTCNGAAATTAATCAAAAAAGCTTAGAAGCTAGAAGATTGTCTTGTAATGGAAGAATTAAAAAAACGATAAAAAATAATTTACCATTATTGTTAGTTTATACATCTGGTACTACAGGGAAACCAAAAGGAGCTCTTTTGGGACAGAAAGCTATAATCAGCAATGCCAAAATGAGCCATGATGCACATTCGATGAAATCTTCTGACAAAGTATTAATTTCACTTCCATTATTCCATGTGGGTGGAATTAATATTCTATTTCTTCCAGCCCTTTTAAAAAATGCAACAGTCGTCTTACAGGAAAAGTTTGAACCAGATCAAGCTCTAGAAATTATAGGGAAATTTAAAATTACGAAAATGATAACAGTTCCTACAATTTTAGACCAGATGATTAAAAGTAAATTTTGGATCGAGGCTAATTATAAATATTTGCAAGTTATATCAATTGGTTCTACGAATGTACCTAAATATTTAATAAAAAAACTTCATTCTATCAATATACCTATAATCCAAATATATGGAGCAACAGAGACNGGGCCTTTAGCAATTTATCAAAAAGTTAAGGATGCTTTTATAACTGAAGGGTCTATTGGAAAGGCTGGTTCGCTCTGTAAGATTAAATTAGTTGATGAAGATTTAAATGAGGTTTCAATTGGCCAGCCCGGTCAAATACTTGTTAAAGGTGAAAATATACTTGAATGCTATTGGAATGATGAAATTGCTTCTNAACAAAGTATTAAAGAGGGTTGGTTTNTTACAGGAGATATAGCCAAGATTGATGAGGATGGTAATTACTGGTTTATAGATAGAATTAAGAATGTCATCATATCTGGAGGTGAAAATATTTATCCAGCTGAACTGGAGCTTCTATTATTAAACAACAAAGACTTAGTTGAATACTCTATTGTTGGCAAAAATGATGATAAATGGGGTGAAGTCCCTGTAATTGTTGCAGTGAAAAAAAATAAGTCTGTAACCTCCAATCAAATATTACATCTATTTAATGAAAAAGTTGCCAAATATAAAATTCCAAAAGAGGTAGTATTTGTAGACTATTTACCCAGAAATGCTTTAGGTAAAATTGTAAATGATGAAGTTAAGAAATTACTAAAACATCATTGANGGAAGAAAAAGAGCTATAGCAGGAAATAATACAATGATAGCAAGTCTTATTATGTCTACCATCCAAAAAGGTGTAACACCGTAAAAAATTGTCCCTACTGAAACATTTTTCACCACTCCTTTTAAAACAAAAACATTTAGGCCTATTGGTGGAGTTATGAGACTAATTTCAGTTACTACAACTACCAATATACCAAACCAAATTAATACAAGATCTGGACCCAAACCAAGTTCAGGTGCAAGGTTTTTTACTAATGGTACAAAAATAGGAACTGTCAAAAGTATCATTGACATTGATTCAAAGACACANCCTAACAGGATATATATTAGTAATATTATGCCAATTACAGCCATTGCTGAAAGATCAAAAGAATTAATNATTCCTAGCAATGCATCAGGTAAACCAGCTCTGTTTAAAAAATTTGAAAACATTGTTGCACCAAATAATAATGCAAATAGTTTAGCGGCTAGAACAGATGCTTCTCTNAAAACATTNAAATATTCACTTATTTTNAGATTTCCGCTGGAAATAGCTATTATTAATGCTCCAGCNGCACCCATACCAGCTGCTTCAGTAGCAGAGAAAAGACCAATATAAATTCCTCCAATGACGAAAATAAATAAAGCTAAAGTTGTCCATACATTCTTAAGTGCTAAAAGTCTTTCAGGCCAGTTTGTTTTTTCACCTGCTGGACCTAAAGTAGGGTTTCTAGAAACAACAAAAAAAACTGCTAAAGTATAAAATAAAATACCCAACATTCCTGGTAGGAAACCTGCCATAAAAAGTTTGCCAATTGATTGTTCAGTTAATAAACCATAAATGACTAGGATAACACTTGGTGGAATAAGTATGCCAAGGGTGCCGCCTGCAGCAATTGAAGCTGTTGCCAGTGAATCTGCGTATTTATATCTTCGCATTTCTGGCATTGCAACCTTAGACATTGTTGCGGCAGTTGCTATTGATGAACCCGAAATTGCAGAAAACATTCCACAAGCAACGACTGTAGACATTGCAAGTCCGCCTTTTTTATCACCTAAAAAAGCGTATGCTGCTCTGTACAGTTGTTTTGCCATACCACCTTTTTCTACAAGAAGTCCCATCAAAATAAATAATGGCAAAACAGAGAGTGAATAACTTTGGCCGAGGTCCATTACTAGCCTACCAATGTTTGAAATGGCAGCTCTGTAATTTGTTAATTCTCCAAAACCAATTACGCCAACCAAACCCATCGATAATGCAAGGGGAAACCTTAGGAAAGCTAGTACTAAGATAGCCGCAAAGCCTATGAAAGATATTGTTAAAGGCCCCATTTAACTTATTTCCTCATTTTCCTCATTTGGCTCCGCACTTGAACCAGGTTTCAATAACACAAAAAAGAATTTTAAATAAATCATGAAAACTGTAAAATAAATAGAAACAGCGATGTATGTGTCCAAATAAACTTTTGGTAAAAACTCACTATTTTCTCTAGCAAGAAAAGATGGTGCAATTATATATTCATAAGTATCCCCATCTTCTAAAGATCTCATAGCGAGACTAAAGGTCTTATCTCCAATAATCCATAAGGAATATCCGCCAATGGCTAGAAAGAGTAATCCTAAAAGCCATCCTATATAGCCTTTTTTAAAAATTGGAAATAAATCAACTATAATATGTTCATTTTTAAAAAACATGTAGGGAAGAGAAAAGAAAATTACACCAGCCATACTGACTTGTATTATTTCGGCGCCAGCATAAAGTGGTGAATTAAAAAAATATCTTCCTATGACATCAACACAAGTTACAAGAACTATCCATAGTAAAACGATGCCAGCTAATAAAGCAATAAAACGGCTAACTTCTAAAGCTAGCCGTTCTAAGTAGTTTAAAAATTCATTCATAATTTAATAATGAATTTTTTAGTTTCCTGATAACATATTTTCGACTTTTACTTCTTCCTTAAAATATGCTAACGCAGCGCTTGCATCAACGCCAACTGCATTAATTTTGCCTATAACATCATCAATGACAGGACCCATTTTTGCTTTAAAATATTGTCTTTCATCATTGTTAGCTACAGTAAGCTCGTGGTTATATTCAGCTGCAGATGCTTTGCCAACTTCATCAGCTTGATCCCAGTAGTTGCCAATTGTTCTAGATAATGAAACACCACGCATGTCATCAATACATTTTTTGTGAGCAGCTGATAAATCATTATAACTATCGTTATTCATGATTACAGCGAAAGCAGTAGTATACATTCCATCAGGATTATGTAAGGAATATTTTGCTAATTCAGCAATTTTGAAAGCATGCATTGTTTCGAATGGGAACATAACCCCATCAGCAACACCACCTGAAATTATTTCGTAAACTTTTGGTGCTGGTGCATTTACGCCTGCAACCCCAAGAGCTGTTCCAATAGCATTTGCAACACCACCACCAACTCTCATCTTTACACCTTCAAGTTCTTTATAAGAAGTGACCTTTTTAACGGTGTTAGCCATGCCTGGTCCGTGGGTAAAATTAGCAAGAATTTGAACGCCTTTAGCTTCTCCTGCAGCCTCTAGATATTTCTCATATGTTTTTTGGAAAGCCACAGATTTTTCCTGAGCATTTCCTGGAATGAGAGGTAGTTCTGCAATCATAGTAGTTACAAATTTACCCGGTGTATAACCGTAAACTATCCATGACATGTCTGCCACACCATCTCTAATTGAGTCATAAAGTGCTGGTGGAGGAGCTAATCCGTATTCAACTTTTAGCCCTAATGTTCCACCGGAACAACTCATAAGTTCTTTATCCATCCAAGGGAAAACATTTTCATTTTGAGTATGAAATGGAGCCGCCCAAGATGCAACTGTCAGTGTTTTATGCCCATCAGCAAAAGCACTAACGGATAATAGTGTTGAAATTATTGAAACACTAATCCCATATAATAGTTTTTTCATTATTTTCTCCCGCAATAATTTAATATTTACTTATAAAGTAACCAATTATTATTAATCAACAAACTTTTAACATTTTTGTTTAAAAATCTAATAATTATCTCAAAAAAATTGGATATGTGTAGATTAATGTTTCCACTTTTCGTCTAATGTATCTAATAAACGCCAAAAAGCAGGCCACTCAGGATGTCTAACTTTTGCACCAGCTTGTGCACTTCCACCCTCAAATTGCTCTCTTGTATGTTTGAGTATATTATCAGATATTATGCTCATTTCAGCATTTGATGCCATTAGTTTTAATTGAACTTCTGCATTTCTTATAAAATGTTGGTGCCTAATAAATGCCCATGCGGCAGTTGGTCCAGCAGTAATCAATCCATGATTTCTCATAAGGAGTGTATGTTTTTCGTTTCCAATTGCATTAATTAATTTTTCTTTTTCTTCATCATTGAGAACTATCCCATTAAACTCGTGGTAACCAACTCTCTCATATAGTTGACAACCTTCTTGTGTTAAAGGAATTAATTTACTTTTCGAAGCTGCTAAAGTTTGGCTATTTACTTCATGTGAATGCATTACACAGTGAAGATCTTTAGGCCGTGCTTGGTGAATTGCTGAATGAATTATAAAACCAGCTTTATTAATAGGAAAATCGTCATCACTTAATTTATTTCCATCTAAATCAACCAAAACTAAATTTGATGCACAAATTTCATTATAATTTAAACCAAAACCATTAATTAAGAANGTATCTGTATNCGGCACTCGCAATGTTATATGATTGTAAACAGTACTGGTCCAACCGTAATAATCTGTCAAACGATAACAAGCTGCTAAATTCACCCTTGCTTCCCATTCTTGTTGAGAGTATTTGCTTGGTTTTTTTGGGTATTCAATTTCTAGGTTTAGCATTTCAAAACTCTTAAGGTTGTTTTCATATTAAATATAAAAAAAAATTAAAATAAATATATTCCATAATAATGTATCATTTAGTGATACAGTTGTTAATTGAATGGTTAATTTATTTTTGAAATGTTCTATTTTAAGTAAAACAATTTATTAAGGTCACATAATGATAATTTTAGGATTAGGGTACATAACTATTAAATCAGACAAGTTAGATGATTGGACTGAATTTAGTAGTGCTTATCTTGGAATGCAATTAGTTGACAAAACATCCTCTACTGCAGTTTTAAGAATGGACGAAAGAAAGCAGAGATTTGTTGTAACAAATGAAACAGCTGCATCAAATATTTTTGGTTGGGAAGTAAATGATAGGCAAAGTTTAGATATTTTATCAGGCCGACTTGATAAAGCAGAAATTAAGGTAATAAGAGAGCCTAAATCAATAGCAGACCAAAGATTTGTTTCAGAAGTAATAAGTTTTATGGATCCTTCTGGAAATAAACATGAAGCCTTTTATGGTCCAGAATTAAGTAATGATAAATTTAAACCTGGAAGGCCAATCTCAGGTTTTCGAACTGGCACTCTAGGAATGGGTCATATAGTATTAAATGTAGAAAAGCTTGAGAATACTCAGTGGTTTTTTCAAGATGTTCTTGGTTTCAAACTTAGTGATTACATGCTGAGGCCATTTAAAGCATACTTTTTTCATACAAACCAAAGACACCATAGTATTGCTCTTATTGAGACAGGACAAAATAAAATTCATCATTTGATGGTTGAGTTATATAGTTTGGATGACGTTGGTCAATGCTATGACATAGCATTATCAAAAGAAAACAGAATTGGAACTACATTTGGACGTCATATTAATGATAATATGACGTCTTTTTATAGTTACTCTCCATCTGATTTTCTATTTGAGTATGGATGGGGTGGCAGAACAATAGATTTAGATGGCTGGGAGCCTGAAGAAGTAACATACGGACCAAGTTTATGGGGTCATGACCGATTATGGATGCCCGAAGATCAATTAAAACAGGCACAAGAGGTAAGGTCGCAAGCTGCTAAAAATAATGTTCGAATCCCTGTAAATGTTATGCCAGGTAATTATAATATTGGTGTCGGTGAATGCCCATGGTGGAACAATAATCTAAAAAAATAATATGTCATTTTTGGAAAAATTTAATGCAACAAAATAATTTTTTAAATAATGCTTTTTTGCATCATTTATCAATTCAATGTGCTGATCCTAAATCTCTTTCTTCATTTTACTCGGAAACATTAGGAATGAAGTCTAAGCAAATTCATCACCAAGAAAAAATAAAGTGGTTGTGCTTTGGAAATGACAGGCGAATAATTTTTTCCCCTGGTAAAAAGAAAAATTTGGATTTTGCAGCATTTTCTTTAAAAGACGAAAACAGCTTAATGAATTTTAAGAATATATTGATTAACAATAAAGTATCTATTTCAGAGTATGAAACACCATTTTTTATGAAAGGTTCTTTTGGTGTAAAAGATCCAGATAATAACCTGATAATTTTTGGTATAAGTGAAATTAATAAAGGTATAGCATTGTCTTCAACATATTCAGATCATATATATGGCCCCCTGCAACATCTAACATTTAAGTCCAAGGATGTTGAAAGATTTGAAAACTTTTATAGAGAAAAATTAGGTTTTTTTGTCTCAGATCGTGTATTGAAAGACAATGGAGAGCTTGCTACTAGTTTTTTAACTTCAAACCATGAGCATCATACAATTGCTTGCTTTAAAGCCGATGTTGAAGAAATAGATCATCATAGTTATGAAACTGGTGAATGGCATAGAATAAAAGATTGGTGTGATAGATTTGAGAAAAANGGTATTCAACTTAAATGGGGCCCTGGAAGGCATGGTCCTGGAAATAATCTTTTTATTTTCATTGAGGACCCAGAAACAAATTGGATTGAAATTTCTGCTGAGCTAGAAGTTCTTCATAACAGAGAAGTGAAAATTTGGAAACATGAACCCAAGACCCTAAATTTATGGGGACCACATTCAATAATGAGGTCATAAAAAGGAGTATTATTAATGAAATATGTAAGTTTTTTAAATAACAAAAAAGAAAGTTTTGGAATTCTTTTAGACCAGAAAATAGTAGATTTAACAATGCATTATGAGCAGTATAGGCAAGGTATGGAGTGGATACCATGTCTTAAATCTGCTATTCAGGATAATAAAATTAACGATTTAAATAATTTAGATTTAAATGGACTGCCAGAAGTCAATTTAAATGATGTAAAGCTGTTACCAGTAATACCAAATCCAGGTAAAATTTTTTGTATAGGTCTCAACTATGAAAATCATAGAGCTGAAACTAAAAGGCCAGAAAGTCAAAACCCTACTATATTTACAAGATTTGCTGAATCACAAACAGGTCATGGAGATAGTATAATTTGTCCTAAAGTATCTGATAAATTAGATTATGAGGGTGAAATGGCTATTATAATTGGTAAGGCTGGTAGGTATATTGAAGAAAAGAATGCTATGGACCATGTTGCTGGATACGCTTGTTATAATGACGCCACAGTTCGAGATTGGCAAAAACACACTTCTCAATTTATACCAGGTAAGAATTTTCATAAGACTGGTGGCTTTGGCCCTTATATGCTTTCGGCAGATGAGGTGTCTAACTATAAAGAAATGAAAATTCAAACAAGATTAAATGGTGAAATCATGCAAGATGCATCTTTGAGTGATTTGATTTTTCCAATTGAAAAATTAATCAATTATTGCTCAACATTTATTGAGTTATCGCCTGGTGATGTGATTGTAACAGGAACCCCCGGGGGTGTTGGAGATCGACGTGATCCTCCTGTCTACATGAAAGATGGCGATGTTATTGAAATTGAAATTTCACATTTAGGCGTGCTAAAAAATATAGTCCACAAAGAAAACTAGATTATATAATTGTTAAACAAAAATATTATTTTGAGATGAAGAATGAATAAGATTAAATTTTCTATAATTTTATTAGGCTTGAGATTGTTACTATGGTGGCAATCAATAGTTCACAAAAAATTTAAAACACATCTTGCAGAAAAAAACTTTACAGCTCAAATTCAAGTAAAAGATAAATCTGTTGGTAGATGGATAACTTTTAATAACGGAAATATAATCTCATCTTCTGGTTTTCATAAAAAGCCTGAAGTTGTTCTCTCTTTTAAAAACTCTGATGTTGCCGTTACATTAATGATGCCATTGGTAATGGCTTTTCTATTTAAAAAATCTATTAATCAATTGGATCAAATTAATGCTCTTAAAGACTTTAACCTTACCCTCGATGGTCCAGATGAATTTACACTTTGGTTCACACAAACATTGATGAAAACCCAGACTAATGGTTTAAAACATGGTGTTGAGGTAGGTGATGGGGTTAAACGATTTACCAATATGACTAATGGTGGTCCAGTTTTTATCTATGTAAAGAATGATAAAATAATTAGAATAACTCCAATTGAGTTTGATGATAGTGACCCAGACACTTGGTCAATTAGTGCAAGAGGCAAGACCTTTAAGCCCCCTAGAAAAACTACTTTAGCTCCACATGGTATGAACTGGAAGTCAATGGTTTACTCGCCAGATCGTCTTCTGTACCCAATGAAAAGAGTTGATTTTAATCCTAATGGGAAAAGAAATCAGAAAAATAGAGGTGTTTCTGGCTATGAGAGAATATCATGGGAGGAAGCTTTAGATATTGTTACTAATGAAATTAAGAGAGTAAAGAAAGAGCATGGCCCTGGTGCAATTGTAAATAGCCATGGTTCACACCATACATGGGGAAATGTAGGTTATTATTTAAGTGCAAACTTTAAATTTATTAATGCACTTGGTATGTCTCGTGTTCACCATAACCCTGATAGTTGGGAAGGATGGTACTGGGGAGCAGCTCACCATTGGGGTGGTTCGTTAAGGGTCGGTCAATCTGAAACCTACGGCACAGTTGAAGATTTATTGAAAGAGGCTGAAATGGTTGTTTTTTGGGCTAGCAACCCTGAAGGTACAAGTGGTGCTTATGGATCTTTTGAAGGCACAATTAGAAGGAAATGGTTGAAAGAATTGGATATTGATATTGTTCATGTTGATCCATTTTATAATGACAGTTGTCAATTTTTAGGTGGTAAATGGCTTCCAACCAAACCGACTTCATCTCCAGCACTTGCTATGGCAATTGCTTATGTGTGGATAAAAGAAAATCTTTACGATAAAGATTTTGTAAAAAATCGAACTATAGGTTTTGATAAATGGAAAGATTATATTTTAGGTAAAGATGACAAAGTAGAAAAAACNCCTGAGTGGGCAGCTAAAGAAACAGGATTATCTGCAAAAGATATTAGAGCTTTGGCAAGGAAATGGGGTAACAAAAAAGTATATCTAGCAGCAGGTGGCTGGGGCAATGGTCACGGTGGAGCGTGTAGAAACCAAACAGGCATCCAATGGGCTAGATCTTTGGTATGCTTAATAGCAATGCAAGGCATTGGTAAGCCTGGCGTTAATATGGGTAATTTACAATGGGGAACACCAGTAGATAATAATTTTTATTTTCCTGGCTATGCTGAAGGCGGAATTTCAGGTGACCTTCATCATACAGCAATGTCAGTTGAATTGTTTCAAAGAATGCCTCAATTACCAAGTATGAATACTGTTGAGCAGTCAATTCCAAGACTGTGGTTGCCGGAAGCAATCATTAATGGGAAAGCCGAAGGATATGTGTGGGATGGAAAATCTATAGAAGCGCAATTCAATAAAGTAACATACCCTAAACCAGGTTATTCTCCTGTTAAAATGCTTTACAAATATGGTGGATCGATGTTTGGTACAATGCCAGATTCAAACAGGCACATTAAAATGTATCAATCTGAAAACCTAGAATTTGTTGTAAATCAGTCTATTTGGATGGAGGGAGAAACCAAATATTCCGACTTAATTCTGCCAGCTTGCACAAATTTTGAAAGAGAAGATATAAGTGAATGGGCAGCTTTGGGTGGTTACGCTCATCATGGACAAACACAACTAAATAACAGAGTGGCTGTTTTTCAACATAAGGCTATTGAGCCATTAGGTGAATCAAAGTCTGATTATAAGATTTTTTCAATGATTTGCGAGAGACTTGGTTTAAGCGCATATTTTACAGAAGGTATTTCTGAAATTGATTGGGTAAGAAGGATTTTTGACTCTTCAGACTTGCCAAAAATTATAAGTTGGGAAGAATTTGTGAAAAAAGGCTATGCTGTAATACCACCAAATAAAAAAGAGTTAAGAGATCCATTGTCTTGGAATTGGTATTATGAGAATAGAAAAAAAGATGTGCCTGAGCCGATGCCTCTTCCATCTGATTATAAAGANGAGTATCTAAAAGGTATTCAGACACAATCTGGTAAGATTGAATTTGAAGCTTCTAGTTTGAAACGCTTTGATGCAGANGATCCCGAGAGNCCNCCTATTGTTAAATATGACCCAGCATTTAAAGTAAATAAAAACTCTAAATTCCCGATAATGATGTTAACTCCACATCCAAGGTTTTCTTTTCATACCCAAGGCGATGCAAAAGATACATTCATTAACGACATCTCTGATCATAGAGTTNGTGTAGATGGATATGATTATTGGGTAATTAGGATAAATAGTCGTGATGCTGAAAAAAGAAAAATCAAAAATAATGATTTAGTAAAAGTATTTAATGATCAAGGAGCTGTAATATGTGCAGCTCAAGTTACAGATAGAATAATGGAGGGCTCTGCTCATGGATATGAATCATGTGCTAAATATGATCCTCTAGGAAAACCTGGAGAGTCTGTTGATAGAGGAGGTATGTTAAATCTACTTACGCCTAAGAAAAGTCAAATTAAAAAAGCACATTCAATGGGCAATAGTACTGCTTTAGTGGAGCTAGAACTTTGGGATAAAAAAGAGTTAAAAAATATTAAATCTCAACAGAAAATTTTAAAAGCAGCAGAATAGACTAAGGTAAAATAAATGAAAAAATGGAATTTAATAATAGATGTTGATAACTGTACTAATTGTAATATGTGTACTTTAGCGTCTAAAGATGAGCACGTTGGCAATGCCTTTCCTGGATATTCTGCAGAAATGCCAAAAAGGGGTGCTGAGTGGATAAAAATTGAAAAAAAGGAGCGTGGTCAAACTCCGATGATAGATATCGGTTATATTCCCACAATGTGCCAGCACTGTGATGATGCACCATGTATGAAAGTTGCTAAGAATAATGCTATTACAAAAAGAAATGATGGCATTATTATTATTGATCCTGAAAAGTCTAAAGGTCAAAAGCAGATTGTTGATAGTTGTCCTCATGGATCAATTTCTTGGAATGAGGAACTCAAAATACCTCAAATATGGTTCTTTGATGCGCATCTTCTCGATAAAGGATGGAAAGAACCAAGAGCAGTATCAGTATGTGCCACTGATGCCATGAAATCATTAAAAGTTGATGATAAAGAAATGCAAAAAATTGTTCAAAAAGAAAAGTTAGAAATATTAAATCCGGAATATAATACAAGTCCGAGAGTTTATTATAAAAACTTATTTAGGTACAACAAATGTTTTATTGGTGGAAGTGTAGCAACAATTAAAAATAAAATAGAGGATTGTATCTCTGGCGCAAATGTTAAGTTATGCAAAAATAGTCAAACAATTAATGAGTTGCAAACTGATGATTTTGGCGATTTTAAATTTGATAAGTTACCTGCTAATAGTGGTGAATATGAAATTGAGATAGAATATAAATCTATTAAAAAGTCTATCAAATTAAACTTAAATGACAGTCTATTTTTAGGTAATATTTATATATAAGAAATAATATACCTAGCCTTAATTAAGCTAAAAGGCTTTTTAATTAATTAAGTTTAAAATGTTTATTTAAAAAATTTGGAGAGTTTATGGAACAATTAGATCTAAATTTTGTAAGATCTCATTTCCCAGCATTCTCGGAAGAGAAGTTGAAAGACAAAGCTTTTTTTGAAAATGCTGGTGGATCATATATGTGTAAGCAGGTTATAGAAAGATTTGATCGTTACTTTAAACAAAGAAAAGTTCAGCCTTATGGGTTTTATGAAGCTTCAGCTCTTGCTGGTGAAGAGATGGATAGTGCACGGGCAAGAATGGCTGAGTATTTAAATGTAAATACTGATGAAGTTTTATTTGGGCCTTCAACTTCTCAAAATACATATGTATTAGCTCAAAGTTTCTTAGAAAACATGAATGAAAGTGATGAAATAATAGTGTCAGATCAAGAGCATGAAGCAAATGCTGGGGCATGGCATAGAATGTCAAAAAGGGGCATAAAAGTAAAAGTATGGCAAATTGAAACTGATACAGGATCCTTAAATATTAAAGATTTGGAGAAACTTATAACTCCAAAAACTAAATTTATAGCAGTTACACATTGTTCAAATATTGTTGGTGAAATCAATGAAATTAGAGAAATTTCTAAAATTGCTCAAAACAATGGAAGTTTATTAATTGTAGATGGGGTGTCTTATTGCCCTCATGGATTGCCAGATGTTAATGAGTTAGGCGCAGACATATATTTCTTTTCAGCGTACAAAACTTACGGACCTCATCAAGGAGTTATGGTTATTCGTCAAAAGGCAAAACAGGCTTTAACTAATCAGTCTCATTTTTTTAATTCTAAATACTCAGATAAATTTATGGTTCCAGCAGGTCCTGATCATGCTCAAGTTGCAGCTTGCAATGGGATTATTGATTACTTTGATGCAGTTTATGAACACCACTTACAAGAAAATGGTGAACATAATAAGCATAAAAAACCTAAAATTGTAGCTAAACTATTTAGGGAGCATGAAATAAAACTTCTTAAACCTTTGTTGGATTATTTTCGCGGAAATGAAAAAACTAGATTGCTGGGCCCTGGTGATAATGTTTTGAGAGCACCAACAGTTGCATTTACTGTTAAAAATAAAAATAGTAGTGAGATTGCTAATCAATTAAATGAATACAATATTATGGCAGGAGCAGGTGACTTTTATGCTGTAAGACCACTTAAAGCACTTGGAATAAATCCTGAAGATGGTGTGGTTAGACTTTCATTTGTCCATTACACTTCAATGGAAGAAATAAACATGCTTTTAAATGCTCTTGAAGAAATTATATAATTAGGATTTGAAGCTAATATGCATAACCAAGTCGTGATCATAGGTGGTGGACCATCAGGAACACTTTTAGCCCTAATACTTGCTAAAGCAAATATCGATGTTTTAGTTCTTGAAAGAATGACTAAGGAGTATGTCCTTTCACGTATAAGGGCGGGTGTTTTGGAATGGAACACAGTCGACATGTTAATGAAAAATGGAGTTGGGAAAAGAATGAGTGCTGAAGGTCAAGTTCATGAGGGGACCTTCCTATCTTCTTCAAACAAGCAATTCAGAATAGACTTTAAGAATACTATTAACAAGCAAGTTATGGTGTATGGACAGACAGAAGTCACTTTTGATCTATATAAAGAATTAGAAAAACATAAAGTTAAGATTATTCATGAAGTCGATGATGTTGAAATTAAAGATCTTACTAAAGAAACGTCTTTTGTTTCTTTTAAAGATAAAGATGGAAAGCCAAATATAGTTAAATCTAAATTTATTATTGGTTGTGATGGTTTTCATGGTGTTAGCAGAAGTCATATTCCAACAAATAAATTAAAAATTTTTGAAAAAGTATATCCATTTGGATGGTTGGGTGTACTCTCAGAAACACCTCCTGTTAGTCATGAGCTAATTTATGCAAATCATTCAAGGGGCTTCGCACTTGCATCTATGAGAAATGAAAACCTATCTAGATATTACATTCAGGTCCCTAATTCAGATAAAATAGAAAACTGGTCAGATGATAATTTTTGGGAAGAGTTAAAGTTAAGACTTCCAACTGAAGCTTCTGATACTTTAATTACAGGTCCTTCTATTGAAAAGTCAATTGCTCCATTAAGAAGTTTTGTTTCTGAGCCTATGAGATGGGGTAATTTATTCCTTGCTGGTGATGCTTCGCATATCGTTCCTCCTACAGGCGCTAAGGGTTTGAATTTGGCTGTTTCAGATATTCATTATTTATCGGAAGGATTAATTACATTTTTTAAAAATAATGATGATCACTTGTTAAACACTTATTCTGAAAAAGCTTTGTTGAGAGTTTGGAAGGGAATACGCTTTAGTTGGTGGATGACTACATTAATGCATAATTTTCCGAATCAAGATGAATTTGATAGGAAAATTCAACTAGCAGAGTTAGAATACTTATCAAATTCTATCGAAGCGCAAAAATCTTTTTCAGAAAATTATGTAGGTCTTCCATATTAATTCTGTTATTTTTTTTTATATTTAACGTAAAATGTTAATATGAATAAAAACAAGATTTTAACTACTACTATTGGATCTTTCCCCAAGCCTGATTACTTGCCAATTATGGATTGGTTTGACTCAGCTAGAGGTGAAGATGGTATGAATACCGTTAAAACAACTATCGAATATACAAAATATCATAATAAAAAAAACGAATCTGATGAGTTGCTGTTTAAACGTGCAGCAAATGAGGTAATTAATATTCAAATTGATGCAGGTATTGATGTTCCTACAGATGGTGAAATAAGAAGAGAGAATTATATTCATTATCATTGTAGATACTTGGATGGATTTGACTTCAATAATTTAGAACACAGGGTTTTAAGAGATGGGGCATATGAAACAAGTCTTCCAGCAATTAGAAAAAAAATTTCACATTCAGGAAAGTTTTATTCATCTAATGATTTTATTTCTGCGCAGTCATTTTCAAAAAATCCAATTAAATTTACAATTCCTGGTCCATTAACAATAATGGATACTACGGCAGATTGTTTTTACGATGATAGGAAAAAATTGAACTACGATTTAGCAGATACTGTTAATAAGGAAATTTTAAATTTAGTAGATAAAGGTTGTAAATACATTCAAATAGATGAGCCTCTTTTTGCTCGTCAAGTGGAGGATGCTTTATCTTTTGGAATTGAAGGAGTTGAGAGATGTCTGCATAAAGTCCCTAAAGATGTAAATAAAATAATACATATTTGCTGTGGATATACTGATCATCTAGATGATGAAAATTACAAGAAAGCAGATCCAGAATCTTATTTTTCTCTTTCGGGAGAATTAAATAGTATGGGTATAGACCAAATATCTATTGAAGACGCTCATTTCAGAAATGATTTAAGATTATTAGAAAAATTTCCAGATAAAAAAATTATCTTTGGTGCAATCAATGTTACCAAAAGTCGTCTTGAAACAATTGATGAAATTAGAGAAAGAATTTCCGAAGTTTTAAATTTTATTGAAAGAGATAGACTAATTATTTCACCAGATTGTGGGATGGGATTATTCAGCTTAGACTTAGCTAAGAAAAAACTTAAAGTAATGTGTGATGCAGTTAAATCAATTTAAACTTAATGGAATTGCTTCTTTTTCAATCATGCCACTCCATGAAAAAAGTGCTAATACTGGTTCTCCATTAGTTTTCATGGCGTGAGTTACCCATTCATCATGAAAAATCTTATCTCCGGGTTTTTTTAGAATGAAGTTTTCATCATTAATTTGCCACATTGAGGATCCACTCAAGATAGTATAAAATTCTAATGCTTGGTGATTATGAGAAGGGTATAGAACATGATCGCCTAAAAGTAGAAGTCCTACTCTTATTTTATCACATATTAGTAGTCCTGAAGGCCCAATTATTTCAACAAAGCTCTCATTTTTGAAAAAATCATCTTCAAAAATATTTTTGTAATTATCGTTCAAACGCCAATTTAAAAAATGCTTAAGAGAATTAATTGTTTCTGATATTTTCTTAAGATCATTATTTTTAGTTTCGCTAATGCACACATCTAAAAACCTACAAACTGGTTGAATGTTTGGTTTATGTCCTATGTTGAAATCAAGATCATCTTCGAGAGAGCTTATAACATCTTCAACGTGGGAAAAAAGATTATGTTCATTATTTAAATAGGAATTTTTTAAGCTTTTATAAAAATTTAAAATATTTTCCTTAAAAATTAAAATTTCTTTACTGGGAAATTCCATTCAATATTATTTTTTTCTAAAAACAGTTATAAATACGGTGTCATTTCCATGATCTTTATCTGGATTATTCCCATAGGCTTTTTCTTCATGAAAAGTTAAATCTGTTATTTGTTCATTTATATCTTGAAATTTTTGTTCAAAGTTTTGGTTTACATAAACTTTTGAATGAATTGTAATGACAAATAAACCGGATGGTTTTGTAACTCTCAAAAGCTCATCAAGAGCATTAGGACCGATATGTCCATGTGTAAATGTACCAGCACTAACGATTGCACCATAATAGTTGTTATCAATATCTAAGTTTTTGGTAAGGTCAGCCTCGATTAATTTATTATAGCAATTTTTAGATTTTGCAGACTCTAGCATTTCAGGAGATATATCAATAGCATCAATATCTATTGTATTTTTCTTATTCATAACTTCAGCAATTAAGCCAGTTCCGGCACCCACATCTAAGACTGGTACATCATTCTTATTTGAATATTTGTCATAATAGTTTGAAATCAAAACTGGTGAGCGGTAGTCATTTTTTTTTGCAAAATCATCATCATATGAAGATGCCCAGACTTTATACAATTTAATATTATCTTCTGGAGTTTTAACTGAGTATGCGTCATTTAGTCCTTTTTTTGAGCTCATCATAATATCCTTTGTTAAGTTAACTTGAAACAACCGCTGTAAAAACAATTTGCATTATGCAATCACCATCTAAGGAAGCTAAATGAGAATGTCTTGCTGGCATATTATTATCATCTGGAAATAGTTTCATCCATATTGGGTTAACATATTTTCTATCAGATTTATCATTAAAATATAAATCAACTTTTAAAACATCTTTAAAATCTGCATTGGCCTCCTTTAAGATTTTATGCATATTGTTAAATGCTTCTTCTATTTGAGTATTTTTTTCCTTTGGATAATTACCTGTTTTATTATCAATCCCTGAAATTGCTGATGAAATCATTAGTCCCTTGATAATAGATGCATGCGGTATCGGGTTTTTATGTCTATGTACTTCAGTTGAATTTATAGATTTCCGCATCTTCCTTATAATCAGGATATTTGTTTTCTAAGTTCAAATTTTTGGAGCTTTCCTGTTGCTGTCTTTGGTATCTCACAAAAAATAAATTGTTTTGGTCTTTTAAAGCCAGCTAAGTTTTCTTTACAAAAATTTGTTANATCTTCTTCCGATGCACTTTCGCCAGACTTTAATTCAATAAATGCACAAGGAACCTCGCCCCATTTTTCATCTGGTTTTGCAATAACTGCTGCAATTGAGACCGCAGGATGTCTATGAAGAACACCTTCTACTTCAACAGAAGAAATATTTTCTCCTCCCGAAATTATAATATCTTTAAGTCTATCTTTAATTTCGATGTATCCACTTTCATGCATTACTGCTAAATCACCTGACCTAAACCATCCACCTTCAAATGCTTCTGCTGTAGCTTCTTTATTTTTTAGATAACCTTTCATGATTGTATTGCCTTGTAATACAATTTCACCAATAGTTTTGCCATCTTTGGGGACATCTTCTCTGGTATTTAAATCAACTACTCTTGTACTTTCTGTAGCTGTCATTGCAACACCCTGGCGCGCCTTTATTATAGCTCTTTGAGTAAAATCTGTATCATCCCATTGATCTTGCCAAAAACACATTACAGCATGTCCATAAGTTTCTGTTAATCCATAGACATGAGTTACGTTGAAGCCTAATTTTTCAATACCTTCTAAAATTGCTGCTGGCGGAGGGGCTCCAGCTGTCATTATTTCAACAGTGTGACTAAATTCTTTTCTATCTGAACTTTCAGCATTAATTATCATTCCAAGTATGATAGGAGCTCCACCTAAATGCGTAACTTTTTGAGTATTGATTGCATCATAAATTGCCATAGCAGATACCTGCCTACAGCAAACAATCTTTCCTGCTAAAGCAGTCATTGTCCAAGCATGTCCCCAACCATTACAATGAAATAAAGGAACGGTATAAAGATAACTTGGATGCATGGGTAGTCTCCAATCACTTATAGTACCCATAGTCATAAGGTATGAACCTCTATGATGATAAACAACACCTTTTGGTTTACCGCTAGTGCCAGATGTATAATTGAGTGAGAGGGCATCCCACTCATCATCAGGAAGCGACCAATCATAATTTGGATCACCTGTTTCTAATAATTTTTCATAATCCATTGATCCAATGGTCTCACTTTTTATTCCAGACTGGCTGTCTTCTATATCAATTATTATTAAATTTTTATTTTCTACCTGCTTTAATGCTTCTTTTACTGAAGTGGAAAAACCTGTATCAGAAATTAGAATTTTAGCTTCACTATGATTTAAAATATAAGCAATAGTATCCGAATCTAGTCTAACGTTTATACTATTTAAAACTGCACCAGCCATAGCTATGCCAAAATGAGCCTCTACCATTTCAGGCGTATTTGTAGCTATAACTGAAACTGTATCACCTTTGCTTACGCCTAGTTTATTAATTGCTGAGGCAAGACGTTTGCATCTCTCATAAGTTTGTGCCCAAGTATAATGCCTGTTACCATAAACTACAGCTTCTTTGTCTGGATAAAAACTTGCAGCTCTGGGTAAAAATGATAGAGGTGAGAGAGGCACATGATTGGCTTTAACCTTTTCAAAATCATCATACATGCTTATTCCGCTTTTACTCATTCTATTTCTCCCAAATTTAATTTCTTATACTTATTCCTTTTTCAATTAATGATGAAATTCGCTGTAAAGTTGGTTGCGTTTTGGCAAGATTTAAAAAGGCTTTTCTTTCCCTATTAAACAATTCATCTTCTTCTAACTCGAGCATTTCGTCATTTTCATCATTAACAACTACACTGGCTACTTGCATTGCCACTGTTTTATCATGAGGATAAAACAATCCTTTTTCAATACCATTATCCATAAATTCTTCCATTTTATTAATAATTGAGTTTCCAGGTAATTTAATTGTTTGAGGTTGGGGTTTTTTATACCCCATTTGGTTTATTTCTTTTATTAATGCAATACCTGCATTTATTAGATAGTCTCTATTCATTTCTGTTTGATCTCTTTCAGGGAGAAAGTAAAAAAGCTCAGCACTCTTTTCTGGGCTGGTGCCAGTTTGTCCATAACCAATTTGCATCCAAGTTTTCCAAGCTGCGTCATTGGAGTTTTTCAATTGTGTGAGGCATCGAAGATATGTTTCTTTGACGCCACCGCCTCCTGGAATTAGACCTACACCAGATTCTACAAGTCCTAAAACAGAATTGGTGTGAGCAATAATTTTGTCTGAATGAAGTAAAACTTCAAAACCACCTCCTATAGCCATTCCTGATGGAGCTCCAATTACAGGTACAGATGAAAATTTTAGTGACCTTACAGCTTGTTGAAATTTGGCAAGAAATTTATCTATTCCAGACCAGTCTTCTTCTCTAATCATTGAAAGAAAAGCATTCAAATTTACGCCTGATGAAAAATGTTGTGCATCATTATGTATGATTATACCTTCGCCTGGATCATCACAGGCAGCATTTACAACATCCATTGAAAAATCATCCAATGTATTAGCTTTTGAATGGAACTCTATTAATCTTATGTCATCTTTGATAGAAAACAAACTTGCAGACTGGTTTTGATAAATAGGTTTAAGGGTTTTCCTTTTAAGATGAAATCTTATAGCATTTTCAGGTAAAACAACTGGTTTCAATTGAGTTGGGTTTGATCCATGCAAACTATAATTGCTAACAAGAAGTTCGTTATTTTCGATCCTGTAAAATGGGAAACATTTTAGAGAATCTGGAATGTTTAGATTATTTTCATCAAAAAGCTCTGAAATTGTATCAATTCCAAGGGCATCAATTATTTCAAAAGGTCCTCTAATCCAATTAAAACCCAATTTCATGGCATCATCTATATCCTGCGGTGATGATGTTATTTCAGGTATTAAGGACGCAGCATAATGTAGAACTCTACCTAAAACTCTTCTACAAAATTTAGTATATTTTTTTTCAGAATCATCGTTAGAATTATTTCGAGTAAGGTGAAACAGAGTTTCTTGTCCTTTCTCAATTAATTCTGCAGATATTTTTGCTTTATTATTTAACCCATCACTTTTCTTTAAAACTGTATTTTTACGTATATCCAAAAAAAGATCATTTTCATTTTCACCAGATCTATAAAAACCTCCTTTCCCTTTGTTGCCTGTGTATCCATTTTCAATCATATCTTTAATTAATCCAGCAAGAGGAATTTTTTTAGCTCCAACTTTATGAAATGCATCGTTTTCTGGCAAAATAGTACCTAATGTATCAACTACATCTGACATAAGATCGATACCTATCAAATCATAAAGACCAAAAACACCTGTTTTGGGGATACCCATTGGGCGGCCCATTAACGAATCAGCTTCTTCTACACTTAAACCTAGATTATAGGCTTCATCCATACCAACTTGTAAGGCATAAACGCCTACTCTATTTCCCAAAAAACCCGGGGTATCATTACAAACAACTACGCCTTTGCCAAGAATTCTATCATTATAATCAGCAAGTTTGTCCATAACTTCAGATTTTGTATCTTTGCCTCTAACAAGTTCTAGCAATCTCATGTATCTCACAGGGTTGAAGTAATGAGTTATTGCAAATCTCTCACAAAATGTTTTTGGCATATCTTCAACAAGTAATTTTATAGGAATGGTTGAAGTGTTTGATGTTATGATACAGTTTTTATTAACAACTTCATTTATTCTTTTATATAAATTTTTTTTAATATCCAGNCTCTCAACCACGGCTTCAATAATTAAGTCGCAGTCGGCAAGTTTGTTGAAGTCGTCTTCAATATTCCCAATTTTAATCAGCTCTGTTTTTGTTTTGTGCATAAGAGCAGGTGGGTCAGACTTAATTAGTTTTTTTACTGCATTCTCAGTTATGCTATTCGGAGTTTCACCCTGTATATCAAGAAGAAGAACTTCTTGGTCTGAATTTGCAATTTGACCTGCAATTCCACTCCCCATAGTTCCAGCTCCTATTACAGCTATATTCTTAAAGGGGGTATTTATTTTCATAAGNTTGTTCTCGTAAATTTTAATGAAGCTTTAATTAATTATAAACGTTTATCAGAAAAATCAATTATTTGTTAACTATCTATAATTGGTTTTACTTTTTCTATTGCCTCTTTCAAAAACTTCTCTAGTTCTTTTTGTTTAATGCTGAATCTGTGTGATGGGACAGGTATTGATATTGAATATATTTTATTATCTACAATAAAGGCGGATCCTATTGCTGAAATACCATCATTATTCTCATCGAAGTCGTATGCTATACCTTTGATACCTACCTTTGCGATCTCATCTTCTAACTTTTTATTATCTTTTCTTCTATTTGTGCTTTTCTCATTTTTAAGAAGATCCTTAACCTTATTGTTATCCATTAAAGAAAGTGCTGACTTTCCGCTTGCTGTGGTTGATAAGGGTAATTTTAGTCCTATCTTAGAATTTACACCCAGCCGGTAAGTCCCTAGGACTCTATCAAGCAATAACATATGGTCATGATTCAAAATTGCTAAATCTACAGTTTCTCTTGTCTTGTTCGAGAGCGAATTAATTACTGGTTTAAGAGATCTAACGATATCATAATTATCAGTTGCAGCGAGTTTATATATCTCGTTTCCTATCTGAATACCTTGATCAGTTGAATAGGATAAAAAGTCTTCTTTAATAAGTGAATTTACAATTCTTTGGACTGTTGATCTTGGTAAATTTGCAAGCTTGGCTATTTTGCCAAGGCTCATCTTAGTGCTTTTTTCAGATTTTATAATTTTTAATATTTCAAAAGCTCTATTTAAAACTTGAATGCTTTTATTATTTTTATCCATCTTTTTTCTTTAATTTATTTCTTGTCAATAAATAAATAATTCCATAGAGTAATACATATGTATCAAAATGTGATACACTTTTAAAGAAAAAAAATTATGGAGGAATAATTGACAGTCAACATCAGAGGAATTGATTTTCAAGAAAATTTAAATAATGACATGGGAATTGAGTTTTATAATCTTTCACATAGATTTGGTTATCAATGTCCTAACTGGCCATACTTTAGAGATGTTAGAATAGAGCGAATGCATTACATGGCAAAGTCAGGTGTTCTTTCACAGACCCTTACAACAACAATGCATGTAACAACTCACATTGATGCTCCAGCACACGTAGTACAGTCTACACCGTTTATAGATGAAGTTCCTTTNCCACATTTTTTTGGGTCTGGAATTGTAGTTTCCATTCCAAAGAAAAAATGGGAGCAAATTACAGGTGATGACTTGGAAAAAGCATGTGGTAATGCAATCAGAAAAAATGATGTTTTAATTCTGAATACTGGTTGGCACAAACATTACGAAGATGGTGATTATTTTCCTTATTGCCCTGGTTTAGTTCCTTCAGCTGCTGAATGGATGATTGATAAAGGTATCAAAGTTATAGGTCATGATACCCAAGCTAATGATCATCCATTAGCAACAGCTATAGGTCCACAAAGAAATGGCCCTCTATTACCCCATTTAGCTGAGGAATATAAAGAATGGTCAGGTGGTATAGATTGGAAAGAAGCTTTCCCTGTTTGGGAGCCTGTTCATAATATGATTTTCAAAGAAGGCATTTTAGGAATAGAGAATGTAGGTGGGGATTTAGACGCTGTTACTGGAAAAAGATGTACTTTTGCTTTCTTCCCTTGGAACTGGGATCGAGGGGATGGTTGTATAATTAGACTTGTAGCGATGATTGATAAAAACCAGTCCTTTAGAATCGAATCAGGGGAGAGTTTTTAATGTATGTTAAAAAAATTAAAGATACTACATCATATGAGGCGCCTAACCACCAAAAATGTCATTCACTAAGATTGTCTGGATTTGAAGAATATGGTCCAGAAAACTTTTGGGTTGGGCATTCTCAGTTTTTACCTGGAGGAGGAGCTGGACCTGACGCATCTCCATTAGAAAAAGTTTATATTATTTCAGAGGGTCAACTAACTATAAAAGCGAATGGAGAGACAAAAATAGCCTCTCCAGGAGATACTGTTTTTATTCCTGGTGGGATGGAAAGAGAAATTAGAAATGAAACGAATGAGGTAGTTGTAATGAATGTTATTATGCCTTACCCGCCAAAAGAAAGTTAGGATGTAATTATGATAGATAATCCTTATTCATCTTTTGATATTAAAGGCAAAGTAGCATTAGTCGTTGGTGCTACTGGTGCATTTGGAAGTGTGGCTGCGAGAACCTATGCTGGNGCAGGNTGTAAAGTTNCTNTNACTGGAGGAAATAAAAGTGAATTAGAAAAAATTTCAGATGAAATTTCTAAAGTTGGTTGTGAAAATTTATTAATTAATGAAAGGCCATCCTCAGAAAAAGAATGTCAAACAATAGTAAACGCAACAGTCAAAAAATTTGCTCGTATTGATATACTTGTGGTTGCATCTGGAATTAACAAAGTATCAAAAGTAGATGAAATGTCTCCTGATACTTTTTCAACAGTTATGGATGTAAATGTAACTCAATCTTGGCTAATGGCTAGAGAAGTAACTAAACAAATGAAAAATCAAGGTGAAGGTGGAAAAATTGTCCTTGTATCCTCAGCAAGAGGATTATTAGGTCATCCAGCGGGTTATACTGCATATTGTGCATCTAAATCAGCAGTTGACGGAATAACTAAAGCTCTAGGATGTGAACTAGGCGATACAGGAATTACAGTCAATGCAATCGCTCCAACTGTATTCAGGTCACCTCTAACGTCTTGGATGTTTGAAGACAATCCAGAGGCTCAAAAAGTGAGATCTGGTTTTATTACTCGTGTACCAAAAGGAAGGTTAGGAGAGCCTGAAGATCTCGCTGGCCCATTACTTTTTCTTTCTTCAAAGGCTTCTGATTTTTATACTGGACACATTTTATATGCAGATGGAGGTTACACTGCAGGTTAAAAATGTAACAATAATTGGATCTGGGTTGATGGGGCATGGTATAGCCCTCAAATTTGCTCAGTATAATTGTAATGT
>FUFK010064939.1_pt1 | contig 34677 bp, 33 predicted proteins | sample 1021851 | NCBI WGS metagenome assembly FUFK01 (sample SAMEA51879418, study PRJEB19060) | metagenome | reverse complement strand
TTGGCGATAAGAAGATTTTCCTCGTTACCACCGGCAGAGGCAAGAGGCTTTGCATCGGGACCTACAATCGTCGATTTTCCACAAAATGATAGGCCGTTATCACTGCCACAGTAATTCGCATAAACGATAGTTAAAGCATTTTCTGATGCCCGAGCAGGTACGAGAGTGTCACACACTACGCTAAACTTCTCAGGATTGGCTGTTGGCACAAGAATAAGCTGCACTCCCATTTGGGCAAGCGCAAGAACGTGCTGAGGAAATTCAACATCATAACATATTAGAAGTCCTGTCTTTATCCCTGCTAATTCGAAGGTCACATAGCTGTCTCCAAAGTTAAATATCGATTGCTCTATTGCACCCCAAAGCTGAATTTTACGAAAATGGGCTAATTTTTTGCCTGTCCTGTCAAATGTAGACGCACTGTTATAAATGCTGTCCCCTTCCCGCTCAGCCCAGCCTAATGTGAGACCACACCCATGCTTTTTCGCCAGTAAGGAAAGTTGAATTTCCCAACTTTCACCTTGCTTTTGGGCCACAGAGTGATGACTTTTCATTTGATTGTAGCCCGGGAAATATAGCTCTGGAAATACAACCATTTCCACGTTCTTGTCCGCTGCTTTGGCCAGTGTTTCATCAACTTTGGCCAAAGCACTTTCTATATTCCCCTCAGGTGAGAAGCCTTGGTATGCTGCAACAATCATGACCCCTCCTATTTGAGAAGACGTTGGATAATTNACTTCTTCAAATTGGTCCAGATAGTATCATANACCGTTTGAACTTCTTGAGAGCATGCTTGCACAAANTCACCTACAGGCGANGCCGGTGGATTTGATTCAGGCGAGTTTGCTACTGCATCTGACAGGTGCGGTTCTGTACCTTTGACACCTGCGGTATAAGCCGCATAGTTCGTAACAGCTGCTGCATTCTCTGGCTCTAATAGAAAGTTCATGAACTTTAGTGCGTTGTCACGATTTGGTGCATCTTTTAGCAGAACAACATTGTCCATCCAAACCACATATCCTTCTTTGGGAAATGCATATTCAACATTTGCGCCTTCCTCGCGAGCCTTGGCGCTGAAACCAGACCAAATCATTCCAACTGATGCGTCACCAGATACAAGAACATCTTTTGCTATATCAGAACCAAAACTTGCCCAATGAGGTTTAGCATTCTGTAAAAGCTCATTTAGTGCCTTAAGTTGATCGCGATCAGATGTACATTGTGGGATGCCTAGATACATGGAAGCAAGAGCAAGTAGCTCACCTTGGCTGTCCAGCACATTTATTTTCCCTTGCAATTCTGCAGGTGGGTCAAAAACTATAGCAAGGGTGTTGATGTCGCCTTTATAGTCATCACGATTTACAGAAAAGCTGGTTGATCCCCATTGATACGGGATCGAGGATTTGCGCCCCATGTCGAACCCAACATTAACCCATTGATCCATAATATTCCCGTGATTTGGCATCTCAGCTTTTGTGAAGGTATCCAGCATGCCATCACCTGCCATGATTTCCACCATATAATCACCAGGAACAGCCACATCATAAGTTCCCATTTTCCCAGCCTTGAGAGATGCCAGCATTGCTTCATTGGAGTCAAAGGTATCCATGGTAACTTCGACATCATATTCTGCCGAAAATTTATCCAAAAGCTCCTGCGGAATGTATTCAAACCAGTGATAAATAGATAGTTTGCCTTCAGCAGTAGCGATATTTGCTGCCATTGAGAGAGTTAGCGCCGCGACGCCAAGTTTTATTAGTTTTTTCATTCTAATCTCCTTGTTTTGTTGTAGTCGGGTTTGACTTTTCCCCCATCCGCCCGACAAAATAGGACAGGGCGACAAATCCCACTGACACCGCTAGCAGTAGTGTGGAAATTGCCATTATATTGGGTTTAATTCCTTGTTTAACAGCGCCAAATATTACTGTGGGGAGTGTTTCTACACCGGCCCCCTTGACGAAGTTTGTTATGATGAAGTCATCTAGCGAAATAATAAATGCTAATAAAAATCCTGATATAATTCCAGGAGCCATCAANGGTAAAAGAATTAGNCGGAATGCCTGAAATCTTGTNGCGTAAAGATCCTGTGCCGCTTGCTCGTANACATCCTCAATACCCTGCATGCGGGCNGCAATTGGCANATAAGCAAACGGAATGCAAAAGACTATGTGCGCGATTAGGATTGTCAGGTAACCTGTTGTAAATCCGATTGCAGAAAAGAAGATTANTGTAGCAACTGCAGTAACAATTTCAGGTACCATCAAAGGTAAATTAATCAGTGCAAAACTTACAGATTTGCCTCNAAACCTTCCTGCACGNAGCATTGCNGTAGCTGCCATTGTTGCGATTACGGTTGCCGATATTGCAGCCATTACAGCAATCGATACTGAATTTATCGCCGCGGTTTTGAATTTTGGGGCATCTACTCCATAGAATAAATCGTAGTACCATCGCAACGAGACCGTATTCCATCGCGTGATAGAGTTACTGTCATTAAAAGAATAAACCATAACAATGATTAAGGGTGCATATAATAAAAATAGACACAGAAGTGTTAGGGATTTGAAGCCCGTAAAATGGCGCAGATCGACATTCTTGGTAGCCATCACGTCTGACCCTTTGTTTGGTTCCGCGCATAAAATGTAAGAACAATTAACACAAGAGATAACAATATCATCGACGTGGCAGCACCAAACGGCCAGTTGCCTGCGGCGCCTTTAAATTGCTCCTCAATTAATGAACCTATCATAAAATTCTTAGCTCCCCCAAGTAAATCGGGCGCCAGAAAGGCGCCTAAACTAGGAACAAAGACAAGAATACATCCCGCGACTATGCCAGGCTTCACAGTTGGTAAAATAACTTTAAANAGCGTCACAGTTCGCGAGGCGTAGAGGTCAGCCGCCGCCTCNCTTAGAGCAAAATTATAGCGTTCGACGGCGGCATAGATAGGAAGAACCATGAATGGTAGATACGAATAGAACAGCCCCAGTTGTACTGCAAAATTTGTGTTAATNATGTGAAAGGGCTCCGAGATCAGTCCNATAGATAGAAAAAATTCATTNAAAGGGCCATTATCCCGAATAAGAAACTTCATTGAAATTGTACGTATTAATAAGTTCACCCAATAAGGAATTGTAATTAAGAAAAGCCAAATTGTTTTGTTCCTTCCTGTTCTCGTGGCAATAAACCACGCAGTAGGAAAACCTATTATTAAGCAACAAAAAGTAGCAAGCCCAGCCTGCCAAATTGAACGCCAGAAAATACTTATGTAGGTCCATTCTATTACTGGCGGGCTATCTCCGAAAAGCCCTCGATAAAGAAAAAATTGGTCATAAGCAGAAAGCGAAAATTCCCAAATAACGCCACCGCGAAACTCTTTCGTTAAGAAAGAATAAACTAACATCATAGCGACTGGTATAACCAGGAAAAACCCAATAATGATCCACGCAGGTAAGATTAATGGTATACCAAAACCGCTATAGGTTTTGGCTAAGCCTTCAGGGTTTACTTTTGGTAGCTCAGCCATCAGTCTACCAGTAACCGGGCGGAGCTTGCTTCAAAATCAAGCCCTACGGATTGACCCACATTAGGAATTTTTATTTGAGTGGAGTTTTGCATTCTTACCGTTACATGCGAACCGCTCGTTAGACTGACCTCAATATGAAGGTCGGTTCCAAGATATATGTGTCGGACTGCCTTGCCCTCTAGCATACCTTTGCCTGAAGCAGTAATTTTAATGCGCTCAGGACGTAAGGATAGATGTCCTGACCCAACAAGCGCACCTTCCGCAGCCGAGCATATGATTTGTGCTCCACCAGGTAGGACGCAAGAACCTTTTCCCTTTTCAACGTTCGAAACGGTTACATCGATTAAGTTTGTTTCACCTATGAAATCAGCAACAAATTTGTTCTCAGGGGCCTCATAAATTTCTCGAGCAGATCCAACTTGTTGAACTCGCCCACCCTCAAGAACTGCAATGCGGTCAGACATTGTCAGTGCTTCCTCCTGATCGTGGGTTACAAAAATAAATGTTATACCAGTTTGGACTTGAATTTGTTGTAGTTCGAGGCGAACAGCTTGCCGAAGCTTGAGATCAAGCGCAGACAATGGTTCATCAAGTAGTAATACCTTAGGGCTTGGGGCAAGAGCTCTTGCGAGAGCTACTCTTTGTTGTTGACCGCCAGATAATTGGCCAGGCATCCTGTCTGCAAAATCAGATAGTCTAACAAGTTCAAGTACCTCCAAAACTCGGGCTTTAGCTTTAGAAGTATCTTGGCCTAACCGCAGCAAGCCAAACATAACATTATCGGTAACATTCATATGGGGAAATAATGCATACTGCTGGAACACGGTATTTATTGGGCGCTCATTAGGCAATAAATCAGCAATATTCTGACCATAAAGGTGAATTGCACCATCAGTGACCTCTTCGAAACCTGCAATCAACCTCAGCAAGGTTGTCTTTCCACAGCCAGATGGTCCTAATAAAGTGAAAAATTCATTATCACGAATATCTAAGCTGACGCCATTTAAAGCGGTGAATGCACCAAACCTCTTTGTTACATTTTGAATATCTATTGAANTTTTNTTGTCTGTAGACATTAGATCCCAAAAATTAGATGCGGCTATACCCCTAAAACTTACTATAATATAGTATCTGAGGCAATTTGAGGGGTATATACCCCCAAAGAGGTAAAATAATGCATGTCNAAAACTCTGAAATACTTTTGGCAAAAACAATCAAGTCATTGAAAAAAAACACCTTTCCAGAAAGTTTAATTAGGTGGCTTCGCACTTTGGCAAACCACGACAACACCACAATTTTGGCTTACTTTCGCGATGAAACACCTCAGATTCTAGTAACAGATTCGGAAACTGAAGCTGTGCACCAAAACATGACGCAAGTATACCTTAGTGGCGCTTACCTGCTAGATCCATTTTATGAGTTGCACAATTCTAATGCTGATACCAACCTGTATCGGTTGTCAGATATTGCACCGGATCAATTCAGTCGAAACCAATATTTTTTGGAATATTATCAACGAACTACAATAATTGATGAAATCGCTTTCCTAATCTGGCCATCCCCTCAAATTAGTGTACATGTCTGCTTGGGGCGCGATATTAAATCCAAGCGACGATTTTCTATACGAGAATTATCTTCAACTAAACAAGTCGTTCCAATAGTTGAAACACTTATTTGTGAACATTGGGGAAATCTACGTTTTAGTAGTGAAGATCAAGGTGAGGATACACTNCAAAGGATGGTCNGATTAGTCGCTGAAAACCACAGTATAAATTTGACCAAACGGCAGGCAGAAGTGGCACTATTGGTTCTTAGAGGGCACTCGTCCGCATCAATTGGATTAAGGTTAGGCATCTCTCAACAGACCGTTAAAGTATTTCGAAAGCAGTTATATCGAAAATGCAGTATATCGTCTCAAGCAGAGTTATTTGCTCTTATAACCCCTCTGTTGGTAAATTAATAATCAATGCTGGTTTTTGACTTTTGTATCCAAGATTAACATTAATGCAGTTACAAAAACTGATCCAAATAAGCTTATAACTAAGACGTATATAAGCGGAACCATTTGTAACAATATAGCAAATGCAACACAAAAAACTGCCAAGCTTATAGTACCAAGTAGAGCAGAATAAACAACTCCAGTTACAATGCTCTTCCCAAACACCTGATGAATATTGAACGAAATTAAAATATACGCGATCGGGAATGCTAGAAGAGTGCCAGACAAGTTTGCGCCTAGCCGAGAGGCAAAAACAGTAACANCAGAAATTATCATCCCACCAACTACAGCCCTTAAAAAAAGTATTAAATCATTTTCTGATTTCTTTTCGACAAGCCCCTTACCAACGAAAAACCGTCCGACATAGCGTGTGGCTAGAGTTGAAAAGCTAAAGAAAAATGTAGCCTGTAGCAAATTAAAATTAAGTTGGTAGAGGTTACTNGCCAGCAAGACCCATATTCCCACAGAACCCAATGTGCAGTTCAAAGGTTTAAAAAACTTTGCTAAAATAAGATATGCGAGCAAAAAAACCTGCGTGGCGCTCAACGCTACTAGTGAGTAAAGAGCTGTCTCATACAAAAAGCTCTTATCACTTTCTAGCATAAGAAAATAAAACCCAGGACCTAGTCCAACTGGAAGCCCTGCAATTAGTCCCCCCATAGAGGGGCCAAGCCTAACTACCAGTTTAGCTACAAGTATAACAATAAACGCNGCCACTATTACCCTTGTGAGCATGGGCACAAGCATAAGCCCGATACTAAGTTCCAATATATTCTCCAAGTTGTCCCGTAAAAAACTCAAATGTCATTGAGCACTTTTTTTAATGAACCAGAAATTTCAATTTCATCAAGATTACGCCCAATAAGGACTACTTTGTTTTCAGTTGTTTCGGTTGAACCATCAAACTCATCAGGAATACGTTCTGGATTTTGCATAATTTTCCGTACCGACTGCAGTAATAATCTACCATTTGGTGTTCGAACTATCCCTTTAATTCGGACAATTTGATTACCATGTCGATTTAACAATGCCGATAGCCAGACTGAGAAGCCTACCCATGTATCATCGCGTAAGGTTAAATCATCAAGATTAAGTTGAATAGACTTAATAGGTGACAAGTTCTCAACTGTTTCTTTTGTGCTTAAGATAATCGGATCTGTAGGTATTAATTCTGGCATAGGACTTTCCACACCAAATAAAGATTGACTGATGTTATCTATGGGGTTCATGTAATTCAGGGTTGCTACAAGTTTCGATAGCTCATTTTCAGAGCAACTTTCAGCCTTCGATATAATTATTTGATCTGCAGCCTCAATTTGCGAACGTGCTAATGGTTCATTCTTAATTTGCTCAATCCCATGCAAGGCATCTACGATTACAATTATTCTTTCCAAAACTATATGACGAGCTAGAACCGGATCATCATTTATCGCGGACATAACATTTGATGGGTCGGCAACCCCGCTCATCTCAAAAATAAGGACATTACTGCTGTCTTCGTTCGATTTAACTGTACGCTGATTACAAATGCTGTGGAACAGTTCAATCATTTGAGATTTCAGCTCACAACACACACATCCGCCTTGCAAAACATCTAACGCCAACGCTGAACTCAAAAGCGTATCATCAACTGCCTGTGATGCTACTTCGTTTACAATTATGTGCGGTTTATAAAATGTTCCAGCATAAAGCTGATGCCGGAGCCAGGTACTTTTACCAGCGCCGAGAAAACCGGAAAGTATTATCAGCTTCAGCCGGTTTTCACTATCGCTCATAGTATATTAGTTTACCCGCAAGGGATCGTAAGGGTTCCCAGTAAATATTTCTACTTGCCTCCACACGTCTTCGATAGTTGGGCAAATAACCGTTTTGCCCATTCCATTTGATAACTGAATGCCTGGCGAAGTACCGGCGTCGGTGGCAGTAATTCCAAGCGGCTTAAGTAATTTATTAATTAAATTGGCACGAGCAAAACGTATTTTAAGCCTTTCATGAGGTGTCGCCCCACCAGCGTCTGTCCAATGACCAACTGCTGGCGGGAAACCACATGCTGAACACATTAGTCAGTCCTTNCTAAAAGAAACAGTCGCAACAAGTAAGCTTCAACAATCATATTGTTTCAGGACGTTTGTCACTATTGAATGGATATCGAACACGGAAATCGTCGGTTATATCCTGGAAAGTAGTCCACTCCACACCAGATTTTTTGTTAATGTATTCTATTAAACGTTCTAACATAAGAAGTACTTGCGGGCGCCCTGCAACATCAGGGTGAATGGTAAAACAAAAAGTAGCGTAATCCATTTCACGATAAACCCAGTCAAATTGATCCCGCCAAAGAATTTCAATATCCCTAGGACTCACGAAACCATGGCTATTTGGAGCAGCCTTCATAAACATCATTGGAGGTAGATCATCAACGTACCAGTTCGCAGCTATATCCACTAGGTCAATTTCTTTCCCATGCTTCATAGGACGCATCCAAGTGCTAGCGTCTTTTGAATAGTCAATCTTTGACCACTCATCGCCAACCCTAGCATAGAACGGAAGAAAATCCCGATACATCTGGCTATGATCGTACGTGAAGCCATATTTCTGCAGTAAAGCTGCAGTATTCTCAGACATTTCCCACCAAGGCGCCACATAGCCACGGGGTTTGTCACCAGTCAAAGCTTTTATGACCTCTACTGAATAAGCTAAAATATCTTCTTCTTGTTGCAGTGTCATCGCAACAGGATTTTCATGCATATACCCATGAGCTCCAATTTCATGATCAGCTTTTTTAATCATCTCCATTTCTTTTGGAAATGAATCCATTGTATGACCTGGGATGAAAAAGGTTGATTTCATGTCATACTTTTCAAAGAGCCTAAGAAGTCTGGGTACACCAACTTCAGTAGCGAAAACTCCCCGTTGTATATCGGAGGGGCTATCCTGGCCGCCGTACGAGCCAATCCAACCTGCAACAGAATCTATATCTATACCAAAGGAACATTTTATCTCTTTCATTGCCAAACCTTTCTCACAGTTTTCAGCTACAGCCGATTTTANTTTCAATCCCTAAACAAATTTATGCACCAGTTATTGAAAAGTTCAAAATATATTTTTATTCATACACCTAGGATATGAACATAAATAAAAAACTATCATTATTAGACCCCAATAGGCATAAGCTTTGAGTCTCGTTTGATAGATCTTGGAGCTATTAGCTCCTTCCAAGTTGATAATGCTGTATTTGCAGCTGGAAAAGACGGCCGTTCAATATGCTGACCGCGACCAGGTTGCGCAACAGAATTAGTACCTGAATCCCACACGACATCTCCACGTGACATCGTATATCGAGGTAAACCTGCAACTTTGAATCCTTCAAATACGTTATAATCGATAATTGATTTTTGAGTTTTTGCGCTGATGGTTTTCTCAGCGGATGGGTCCCATATTACCAAATCTGCGTCAGCTCCCTTCATAACAGAGCCTTTCCGCGGGTAAATATTTAAAATCTTTGCAATGTTGGTAGAAGTTATTGCAACAAACTCATTTGGAGTTATTCGGCCACTTCCCACTCCATATGTCCATAACAATGATAACCGATCCTCTAGACCACCCGTTCCATTTGGAATTTTAGTAAAATCTCCGACGCCCATTCTTTTCTGCTCTGTTGTGAAAGCACAATGGTCTGTAGCTACAACATGCAAAGAGCCTGCCGATAATCCAGCCCATAGCCCATCTTGATGATACTTATCACGAAACGGTGGCGACATTACCCGCTGTGCAGAATAATCCCAATCCTCATTGAAATATTCGTTTTCGTCTAGTAGCAGATGCTGTACTAACGGTTCTCCCCAAACCCGCTGTCCTTTTTGCCGTGCTCGTCGTATAGCCTCATGCGCATCCTCACTCGAGGTATGAACAACGTATAAAGGAACGCCCGTGGCGTCAGCAATTGTTATAGCGCGGTTTGTCGCTTCGCCTTCTACGGAAGGAGGCCTTGAATATGCATGCGCTTCTGGCCCACTATTTCCCTCCTCCAAAAACTTTTGCTGCAAACTTGCTATTAGATCTCCGTTTTCAGCGTGAACTAAAGGAAAGGCTCCTAACTCACCACATCTTGTGAAAGAGGCATACATTTGATCATCATTGACCATTAATGCACCCTTATACGCCATGAAATGCTTGAAAGTATTGACACCCCGACTAACAACATCTGACATTTCATTAAATATTTCCTCAGACCAATTTGTTATCGACATGTGAAAGCCAAAATCACATGACGCTTGCCTGTTTGCTCGCTCTAACCATTCATCTAGTGCAACCAACAGACCTCTTTCATCTGGGACGATCATATCGATTATGGTTGTTGTTCCGCCAGAGAGCGCAGCAAATGTACCACTTTCCCAAGTTTCTGCTGTCGTCGTACCCATGAAAGGCATTTCTAAATGAGTGTGAGGATCAATGCCTCCTGGCATAACGTAGCAGGAACTGGCGTCAATTATTTCATCACCAGATAGGTTGTCACCAATCTCAGAAATAATACCTCCATCTATTTTTACATCGGCGGTGTAACTTCTATCCGCCGTGAGCACCGTTCCACCTTTTATAACTTTAGACATCCTACACCCTTCCACTAGCAATCACTACATACTTAATCGAGACTATATACATTAAACTATTCCTGATAATGAAAAATATCCATCACCCATTTGGTACTGCAAGCATCCCCTCTCCGAGCAAAGCAGCTGCATATACCCCATCAACAACTGGCATATTAAATTCTTTACTAAACGGATTAGCCAAATGTGCCATTCCTGCACAACCTAAGGCTATGGCACCAACCGAATATTCCTGCAGTAAACTATGGATAATTTCTCTCATCTGAACTTGGGTTTCTTCTGGTTTGTTTTCAAAATCCAAAACAGGGATATTACTAGCGTGTACGAAGCTACATTTATCAAGTAGACCATAATTTTTAAGATTATCTTCAATTACTGGAACGGCTTCTGAGACAGTTGTTATCACNCCGAATTTATCAGAATAAAGTGAACACATTGTAAAAGCTGCCCAGCCTATCCCAATAGTAGGAATTGATATAGTTCTCCTTGCTTCAAAAAGAAATGGATCGTCAAAGCACGCTATAACAGCCAATTTTGACTCTGCTTTTTCTGCTTCCTTTAAATTTGAAAACAAAATTGGCTTTGCTTTTTCTGCATCACTCGGACCTTGTATAGCACTTGGAGCGCCAAAGCATGTTACCCCGGTGACATTTCGACGGTTATTTAAAGCAGTGTTAGCTGACAAAACAATTTTATCAGTCATAGACTGTGTTGAATTTGGGTTTACAAAAACAATATCGCTGCTCTGCGTCAAACAAGACCCTTTCCAGCATCGGACCCTTTCTTGTCACGTCGCCTCTGTGATAATACAAAAAACGTGAGAAAGAAAACGATGATTAACAGAGAAAATAATGTTGTAAGCGTGCCAAGTGCGTATATAACTGGGGTTGTCACATTGGTTGTCATCCCAAAGATTTCTAACGGCAAGGTATTGCGACTGCCTGATGTCAACAATGTTCTGGCAAATTCATCATAACTTAATGTGAAACCAAACAAAGCCACACCTATTAAAGAAGGAGCAATTATCGGCAGCACAATCAAACGAAAAACTTGAATTGGACCTGCACCTAAATCTCTGCCAGCTTCTTCATATGCTTTGTCAAAACGATTGAAAACCGCAAACATTATCAGAATTCCAAAGGGAAGCGTCCAGGTTAATTGAGCACCCAAGCCCGAAGTAGACCAATGAACTTCCCAATCTAATTGAGAAAATATCAGGCCAACGCCTAATGACACTAGAATTGATGGAATGACCAAGCTTGCAATAATAAGGTAAAAAAGTGGTGTTGAGCCAAAGAATTTTTTTCGATAAGCCATCCCAGCCCCAACCGAAAAAACAACTGTTATGACCATTACCGTCAAACCTAGGATGATACTTCGTTGGAACGATCCCCAGATATCACCAACCATTTGTGTTCTAAATAATTCCTGAAACCAATGCAAAGATGTACCTTGCATCGGGAACGTTAAACCCCCAGTTGGGCCCTGAAAACTAAGAATACCTATTGTTATGACCGGGCCGTAAAGAAATACTAAAAACGCAATAAATATTGCAGTTAGTACATAAAAACCTGTAGATCGCTTTTCACCCAAAGTTATAACTCCTTACGAATATCCACAAAACGGAGCATGATTGAAATCATAATGACCACGGTTGCTAATAAAACGACTGCAGTTGCACAAGCGGAGGGATATTGAAGTAAACTTATATCGTTAGAAATCAGTCGTCCCATATTAGCTATTTGCGAACCCGACATAAATCTAACGGTAATAAAATCACCCATCACCAGTGCCACAACAAATATTGAACCAATCATTATTCCAGGCTTACAGAGAGGAATTATAACATTTACTAAAATCTGCGTACTAGATGCCCCAGCGTCTCTAGCTGCCTCTATAAGCGATTTATCAATTCTCATCATAGTGTTGAAGATCGGGACAACCATGAACAAAGTATACAAGTGAACAAAGGCCAAACAGACTGAAAACTCAGAATATAGAAGCCACTCGACTGGCTCATCCACTATGCCCATCTCGATCAATGACTGATTTGCCAATCCATTCCTCCCTAGAAATGGAATCCAACTAATCATTCTGATGATGTTTGACGTCCAAAATGGGATAGTGCAGAGGAGNAAACAAATGATTTGCCAGGTTAGAGAGTGTATGAAAAAAGCCAGATAGTATGCGACTGTAAATCCTAAAATAAGTGTTATTGCCCAAACCAAAACTGCAAAATATAAAGTTCTAAAAAATACCCGATAAGTGACATCAGAAGTTAACAAAAATTCGTAGTTATCAAAGAGAAAAGCAGGGTAAATTGAGAACTCTGTGGAACCCCAAAAACTTACTGCTGTAATTAGGATTATCGGAACAATAATAAATGCCGACAAAACCAAAATCACTGGACTGGCCAACAGTATACTTGAGATATTTTTTTGTAATACAGCCAATATTAGCGTCCGTAATCTATTAACAATTTATTAAGGCTAGTAAAGATGCCCTTGAATCATTGGTCGACGCAAAGATTTGCGTCGACCTTTTTTCTTTAAGAAGCGATGAATTCGTTCCACTTCCTAACCATATATTGGTTTTCATCCATAACGGCATTCCAACAGGCCACACTGCCCATTCGGTCATAGAAAGAACCGCCATCACGCACTGCTCCAGCGCTTTCCATTTTTACCCCTTGCGGATTAACGATATCACCTTTGGCTGCTTTACCTTCAAACCAATAACCCCACTCATCAGCGGACATGTATTCTTTTGAAGTTTCAACCGCTGCAGAATAATAGCCTTGACGCATCAGGAAGCCACCAACCCAGCCAGACAAGTACCAATTGATATACTCATACGCCGCGTCCAACTCTTTACCGCTCAGGTGTGCGGCAATTCCTAATCCGCCGCCCCAGCTACGGTAGCCTTCTTTTAATGGCTGATAAACACATGGGATCCCTTTCGATCGCACAGCAGTAATCGCAGGAGACCACATTGACTGAATTACGACCTCACCAGAAGCCATTAAATTGACAGATTCATCAAAGCTTTTCCAGAATGCTCTAAATTGGCCCGCCTTTTTGGCCTCAGTGAAGATACCAATAGTTTTATCGATTTCCTCTTTGGTCATATTACCCTTATCACCGTACTGAATTTCGCCCATAGCTTCGCAAACCATTGCCATATCCATGATACCGATAGATGAAATATCCAGAATTGAGGCTTTGCCTTTAAACTCAGGGTTGAGCAATTCCGCCCATGTATTGATCGGTCTGTTAATAAGATCTGGTCTTATTCCCAGTGTATCGGCGTTATAAATCGTTGGAATCATTGTCATCCAACCAGTTTCTTCTGATGAAAAACTTTTACCATTAGCGCCTTCCACAAAGCTCACTGTATGAGGTGCAGTGCCTTGGGCAATAGTGCTTGTTGGGGTCAGCTTACCATTTTTAAAGATACCAACAATTTTGTCATAATTAGCAATCTTGCTTGTATCCATTGCTTGTAGGTTACCAATTGGCCAAACTTTTTTACACATCCAATACTCAATATCTGCGATATCGAACGCCTTGGGCTGTGTTGCAACCTTTTGAACAACGGAGTCACTNTCAAGTGCAGTCATCTCCATTGTAATGCCAAGATCTTCTTTAGCCTTTGCTGCAATTTCATTAAAGGCAGACACGCCTGTACCTGATTGCCTCAAAACAATGTTACTTTGTGCCCAAATCATAGGGGCTCCAAGTGTTCCTGCAGCNGCAGCTGTAGTAGCGGCTACACCACTTTTAAGTAGCGATCTGCGGGAAATTTTACTTTTGCTATTTGCTTTCATATTAATCTCCAACTTGATTTATGACATCATTGAGTTTTCAAAGTTTTTGCATCGATGTCGTTCCAAACTGCAAAAACTGTTTCTCCGATACTAAAAGGTTTATCGAAAAAAGTTGCTTCTGGCATTTTTGCCAAGTACTCACCACCTGCATCATCTTCCACCGACACAGTCACATTATCACCAAAATATTCAATCGCGTTTACTTCGCATTTCAAATTTCCTTTTGAGCGTTTGAGACCAAAGAGATCCGAACGGACGGAAATAAGGGCTTCTTTCCACTCAATTACGTTGTGACCTCCAAGAAATTTTGCGACAAATTCTGTTTCAGGATTATTGTAAATGTCTCTGGGAGAACCGCTTTGTTGGATTTTAGCATCATTCATCACAACAATTTGGTCAGACAGTGCCATCGCTTCATCCTGACTGTGGGTAACGTGCAAAAAAGTAATTCCAAGTTCTGACTGCAGACGCTTCAGCTCAGCGCGCATCTTTACTCGAAGGAATGGATCAAGGGCCGACAGGGGTTCATCAAGTAATAAAATTTGCGGATCGGTGATCAAAGCTCGAGCCAAAGCCGCGCGCTGCTGTTGACCACCAGATAACTGGCTTGGCAGGCGTTCTGAATATTGAGACAAACCAACCGTCCCCAGCATTTTCTGAACCCTTTCTTTTTGTTCCGACGCAGAAACTCCTTTGATTTTCAAACTAAATGCAACGTTTTTCTCTACAGTCATGTGGGGAAACAATGCATAATTTTGGAACATCATGGCAGTACCACGCTGCGCAGGAGGGAGCTTAGATATATCACGTCCATCCAATACCACCGCACCTTCAGAAACTTCTTCGTGCCCGGCGACCATCCTCAACGTCGAGGTTTTTCCACAACCAGAGGGTCCAAGCAAACAAATGTATCCTTTGTCATTAAATTTAATGCTTATGTTGTCTACTGCTACGGCGGACCCGTAAAATTTTGAAACACCTACTAACTCTAACTGCGACATATATTCTTTCTCATGGGTTGGACTGCAAGCTGTCAGCGACTCGGCCGAATGTCTGCTTATTAGGTGGCAATTAGAGGGAAAAATCAAACAAATTGATTAAAAAAGAAGCACAAATCTATATANTTGCACATTTTTTTATCTCCGCGAAATGCCGATTATTTGCATTTTTTGCTCAATCTAGAGGCAGAAATTTACAAGTTATCAAAGGAAGAATCTACGAACAAAATTTAAAGAAAGCTTAAAATTCTTCTACAACATCATGTTATATTCATCTTTGGCTATCTTTTCTGTAATTATTTCGTTTTCTAAATCTGATTTTACCATTTCTGGATCTCTTTCTGATTTAGATCCATATCCTCCGCCGTTTGGCCCCAGAACCTCTATTTTTGTTCCGACAGGAATTGGCTTATACGGAATTTTAGATGGCAAGCTCGACTTATTATTTGATTGTTCTACTAAATTTATTTCCGCTGTAGACCCATCGGCGCCACCATCGAACCCCCAAGGTTCATACTTATGTCCATCTCCCTCAATTGATATCGCGCCATCATCTAGAAATTCAAAAAGTCTCACTGTGCCTAAACCGCCACGCCACTTACCATGACCTGCATCAGCTTCCCTCAACTCATATTTTAAAACTCTCAATGGCAGATGGCTTTCAATATCCTCGATCGGGTTATTTCTAGTATTCGCATATAGCGTATCCACTGCATCCATACCGTCTTGCCCATATCTCCCACCATAAGAACCCTCCATTATTTCCATGTGAACCCATTGGGAGTCTGCCCGCCCACCAGAAAAAGCAACGACCCTTAGATTTCCGATACCCGCGCTGACTTTTTCCGGAACGGCCTTTGACATCGCCTTCATTACCGTATCAGCCACAGCATTACCTGGGCAAAATCTTGCTATTACTGGTGCGGGAAAAATTGGATTTGCAAGACTACCAAGCGGCGCTGTTATTTCAATAGGTCTAGTAAGACCACTATTTTGAGGTATTGCACCGAACTCGTTACTATCAAGCAGAATAGAACGAAGCGTCAACCATATTGCACAATCCACTGTGCCAACAAAGGGCATATTTATNGGTTTATTATCAATCTGCTTGGAAGTGCCTGCCAAGTCAACTTTCAAGTTCGACCCTTTTACATTAATTGACGCGGCTATTTTAATGTCTTTTAAATTTGCATCCTCACTATCTAGAAATCCATCTATGAATGTTTCTGCATAATAAGTCCCATCGGGAACCTCTTCGATCGCTTTGCGCATCAGCGTCTCTGAATAATCTAGAAGGTTCTCATACGCAGCAGTTATGGTCTCAAGCCCATATTTTTGAATAAGTTCATTAAATCTCTCCGCGCCAATTCTTGCTGCGGAAACTTGTGCCTCCATATCTCCAACTACTAGGTCCGGCATCCTTATGTTTGACCTTAAAATTTGCCACACTGGCTCAACTTTTTTGTTATTTTCATAGACTCTGACTGCTTTAAACTGGAGGCCTTCAGCATATGTATCGACAGCATCAACAATTCCACAACTTCCAGGTGTCAAAGCCCCAACGTCAAGATGGTGCGCAGTCGTGACTGAAAAACCAACGAGGTCATTATTAGAGAAAACAGGAACAAGAAACCCAACATCTGGACCGTGTGAAGCACCATTGTAAGGATCGTTGTGCATAAAAATATCCCCTGGCTTAATTTCATCGCCACGTCCTTTTAATTCCTCCAGCACACCCATCACATATCCTGGAATTGGGCCAGATTGTAGCGGAGTACTCATGGTACATTCACATAGCTGCCGCCCAGTTTGATCCGTTAATGCAGTTCCAAAATCTTCACTTTCTCTGATAATACTTGAGTAGCTCATGCGCATAAGCTTCTGGCCCATTTCCAACGCTATGTCTTCAAGCGCCCCATGGATCACTGATGCTAAAAAAGGATCTATATTTTTATCAATCATTGTTATTATCCAATTTTCTTAATCTNAGAATTAGGTCATCATCAACAGACATTGTCCATCCAGGGGGTACAACTGTTGTACTGTCCTCTTGATAAATAACGTTTGGACCAGCTTTTTGGGCACCGCCTGTCAAAGTCTTCCTGTCGATAATTTCAGTTTCAAAACTTTGGGGTTTNCCATCAATGCTAAATTCTACTTTAGTATTAGGTAAATTCAAACGACTAACAGTTTCATCACTGCTATTTTCAAAAGAAAATTCATCGCTCGAATTTTCTTTTTTAATTTGTGCTTTCAACTTTACCGATACCATTTCTATGTCTGCAGATAAGAAATTGTGGCCATATTCTTGTTTATGCTGTTTGTGGAAGGCATCCCATACCTGCTCCAAGGTTTCTGGCTTAAGCACATCAGAATTAAGGGGCACTTTTAGCTCATACCCCTGACCTACATATCTTAGGTCGGTAAACGCCTCATAGCGTATTAATTTTGTGTCAGCATTATCCCGTTTAAAAATTGAAGTCAGATCACTTTTCATTTCAGATAAGGTTTCATTTAGGGTGGATAAATTAAATTGTGTCTTTGTCATAAGCAACGTTTTGACAGAATGGTATTCAACCCGGGAAATTAACAATCCAAAAGCACACATTATTCCAGGATTCTGCGGTACAATAACTTCATTTATACCCAAAATTTCAGCCACACCAACTGCTTGTAAAGGCCCCCCTCCACCGAACGCGCATAAGCTAAAATCTCTTGGATCTATACCTTTTTGTATGGTCCTCGATCTTATGGCTGAAGCCATGTTATTATTCAGCACTGAAATTGTGCCAAGTGCCGTTTGATTTATAGTACTTCCAAGGTTTGAGGAAACTTCTCTCAGGCTCGTTTCTGCCATTTGTGAATCCAGCGTCATTCTTCCATCTAGAATTCTGTCACCTAGCAGCCTACCTAACACTAAATTTGCATCTGTTACTGTTGGTTTTGATCCACCTAAATTATAGCATGCTGGACCAGGAGAGGCTCCAGCACTCTCAGGACCAACCTTAAAACCACCACCAGCATCTACTCTAGCAATCGAACCTCCCCCCGCGCCAATCGTGTGAATATCAATCATCGGTAGCTGTACCGGGTAACCTGAGATACTTGCATTACGTGAGCTGACCTCATTCAATTGGCCATCATTAATAATTGAAATGTCAGCACTAGTCCCGCCTATATCTAAAGTGATTAGGTTTTTCATTTTTTTCTTTGATGCGAGCCATAAACCAGCATTTGCCCCGGCAACTAGTCCCGAAAGCAAGGTAAGTTCTGGGTGCCTCATTATCATTTCTGGTGTAGCCAGTCCGCCACTGGAAGTCATAATTCTCAACTCAGCGTTCTGGCAAATATTCTTTAAGTTAAGTGATAAATTATCAATATATTGCGTAACTTTTGGCCCAATGAAAGCTGCAACGGCACCAGTAGTAAAACGTTCAAATTCACGAAATTGTGGAGAGACACTCGATGAAGTCGTAACAAAAGCGCTTGGCATTTGCTCTCTTACAAGTTCTAAAACACGATTTTCATGTGCATTATTTCGATAAGAAAACAAAAAAGCTATGAGAATAGAATTTACATTATTCTCCTCAAAAAACTCTAAATGAGCCAAAATACTTTTTTCATCTAACGGTGTAATTTCTTTACCAGAGCTATCTAGACGGCAGTCTACGGTCTTTCTAAACTTACGCTCTATCAAGGCTCTGTTTTGCCAAGGGATTTCCTGTCCAATCGAATAATGTTGCGGCCTTTGATGTCTCCCAATGTGCAAAATATCTCTAAAACCAGAGTTGGTTATTAAACCAACTTTTGCGCCTTTGCCCTCAAGTATGGAATTAGTTCCAACGGTGGTTCCATGAAAAATGGTGGACACGTCTTTTGCTTTGATCGAGTATTTTGCTAAGAGCGCCTCCAGACCGGAGCAGACTGCTTTGGATGGGTCATCGGGCGTTGATGCTGTTTTATACACAAAAGTTTTTTGATCAGAATGATCGAAACAGAAAAAATCAGTAAATGTACCACCGACATCAATACCAATTGAATACAACTTCTTCTTCCTTTTAATAAAAGTATAGTGTTACCATAATGTGGAGCAGATTTTGACTATGAGTCAATAGACAGAAGGGGTCGCTCGGATGAAGGGAATTCAAATAAATAAAATTGATGATAATTTCCGCAGAAGTTTGGAAATTAATTTACCCAAGCCTGATTTAAACAACCGTGAAATTTTAGTTGAAGTACATTATGGAGGGTTGAATTATGCTGATCTGATGATGTGCAATGGCTCTTATCCCCATCCCAAAGGTTACCCACTTCAAGCAGGAATAGAGTTTTCAGGCATTGTTGTAAAATGTGGCTCAGAAGTTCAAAATTTTTCAGTTGGTGACAGAGTAGCAGGCTTCTCCGAAAACGCTGGTGCCTTTTCAGAGTTTTTAAGTGTACCAGAGACTAGCGTCACAAAATTGATTGACGAAGTTTCTCTTGAAGACGGTGCTGCGTATTACGTCCAAACAACAACGGCATTTCACTTATTGCATACTATTGGCAAGGTAGAGGCCAATGATATTGTACTCATTCATGCCATAGGTGGCGGCGTTGGATTGAACTTAACTCAGCTTGCAAAGCACTCCGGAGCAACGGTAGTTGGCACTGTCGGGACAACTGGAAAGGAGAAAAGACCATTAGAGTGTGGAGCTGACCTTGTTTTGGACAGGACCAAGCAGCAATTTACAGAAGAAATTCAGCAAAAATTTGGAAAATCTCCTATAAGACTTTTAATCGACTCCACCGGTGCAGATATTTTAAATGACAGTTTCGATTTAATGCAAAACTTAGGTCACGTTGTAAGTTATGGAGAAGCCAGTGGTAAACCTTATGATAACCTTTGGTCCCAACTAGTTCTTAGGTCTTTAACTTTCTCTAGGCTGCATATCGGCCATATCGATCATCGATCAGACGAGTGGCTTCAGTCACAGATTACTATCCAAGAAATGATTAAAAACAAAAAACTTACGTTATTTATTGAACATATTTTTGCGATCGAAGACTTTGATTTAGCTTATCAATCACTCGACAGCCGTAAAATATCAGGAAAAATTTTAATCAAAATAAAATGAATTGCCATTATTTCAAAAATCAGACTAGCAATAGACCACTATACTTTAATTCTCGGCGAGTGCCGTTTAACGAGGCTCAGGCACTTATAAAAAAAATTCTACCTGACGCAGGATTTACTTCTGCTTACGAAACTATTTCTAAGTGGCCAGGTTATCAGCCAACATCGCTAATTAATCTTGACAATGTAGCAGATGCATTAGGGGTCAAATCTGTTTTTTACAAAAACGAGGCAGAGCGGTTTGGCCTAAAGAGCTTCAAGGCTTTGGGTGGAGCCTATGCGGTACATAAATGCTTAGAAATGCTAATTGGAAAAAATCATGTTAGTGATCATAAAAGTCCAAAAATCAAAAAGATGATAGCCGGGATAACGGTCACTTCGGCAACAGATGGAAACCATGGAAAATCTGTAGCCTGGGGAGCCAAGATGTTTGGCTGTAAATGCGTAATATTTATTCATGAGAAAGTGAGCAAAAATAGAGAAAACGCCTTAAAGAAATACGGGGCGCAAGTCGTAAGGGCTGGAAAAAATTATGACGAAAGTGTGAAAATAGCTCAGGAGAAAGCAAAGGAAAATGACTGGCACGTAATTTCTGATACATCATACGCCGGATATTCCACAATCCCAAAACATGTAATGAATGGCTATGAAGTTATGATCTATGAGGCTGTAATTAAGCAGAGTGTTAGACCAACGCACGTATTTTTGCAAACAGGTGTGGGCAGCTTGGCCGCAGGAGTAACTGCAAGCCTTTTCCGTAACCTCGATTATTCGCCCAGAATAATTTTGGTAGATCCAGAAAATGCAGATTGTTGGGTGCAATCAATTAAGCATCAAGAACCTGTCGCGTGTGTGGGCAGCCTTGATACTTATATGGCAGGATTAGCTTGTGGAACCGTTTCAGTAATAGCTTGGGAGATCCTTAGCAAAACCATAGAAGCCTCAATGAGCATATCTGATTTAGATGCCGCGAGAGCGATGCGTTGTTTAAAATTTTGTAAAAGATCACACTATGCAATAGAGGCTGGAGAGTCAGCAACTGCCGGATTGGCTGGCCTCATTTTAACCTCAAATACCTCAACTCTAAAGCAGCAATTGAAAATAAACAAAGACTCACAAATTTTGATTATAGGTAGCGAGGGTGTTACCGATAGAGATATCTACAACAAAATTGTGACAAATGAACTACTTTCAGAAACATGAAAAATAGATCTAAATATATAGCCGCTGCGGCTCAACTTGGCCCTATCAATCCAGAAGACAGTAAAGAGTCCGTTATTTCCAGAATGCTGAATCTTTTAGTCGAAGCAAAAGCACACGAAGCCAAGCTAGTAGTATTTCCGGAGCTCTGCTTAACAACTTTCTTTCCAAGGTATTACATAACGGATCAAGCTAAGCTAGATAAATTCTATGAAACTGAAGTCCCATTCTCACTTTTGGCTGAGATATTTGAGTTAATAAAAGAAGAGAACATTATAATATCTTTTGGATATGCAGAAAAGGATAATGGGGAACCTTTCAATACTTCCGTTTATGTAGAAACTTCTAAAAAAATAATTGGAAAATATAGAAAGATCCATTTACCAGGCCATAGTGAATATGAACCACAGCGTCCATTCCAGCACCTGGAAAAACGATATTTTAAAAAAGGAAATCTAGGATTTCCAACTTTTGATACTAGTCTCGGCAAGCTCGGAATGTGCATTTGTAATGATCGACGCTGGCCAGAAACGTATAGGGTACTAGCGCTTCAGGGATGTGAGGTTGTGACATTGGGTTATAACACTCCTAAGCATTATCCATTGGCTCCTGAGCATGATCACCTTCAAGAATTTCACAATCATCTTTGTATGCAAGCAGGCGCCTACTCCAATGGTCTTTGGGTGATAGCCTCGGCAAAGGCTGGTTTAGAAGATAACTGTGAATTAATTGGTGGGAGCTGCATTATATCTCCACGCGGAGAAATTGTTGCAGAAGCGAAAACGGCAAAAGATGAACTCGTGCTTGCTGAAATCAATCTTGATGAATGCAGGCTGATAAAAGAAAATATTTTTAATTTTGATTTGCACCGACAGCCTGAGGATTACAAACTTTTAACAAAAACAACAAAATAGAACGGTTTATGAGACCGTACGTGAGGATCCAATGAAAATACTTGTTATAAACCCAAACACAACTTTAGAAATGACAAAAAGCATAGGAGAAATGGCTGAAAAATACTGTGCTCGAGGCACAGAGATTACAGCCATAAGTCCTGACTGGGGTCCACGTTCTATTGAGGGACACTTCGAAGAATATTTATCGGCTATGGCAACGGTAGAAACGGTTGCAAAATATAAAGAAGATTATGATGCATTTGTCATCGCCTGCTATGGAGATCCAGGTGTTTCAGCATGTAGAGAAGTCACCGAAAAACCCGTGGTGGGAATCGGTGAAGCATCTATGCATATGGCATGTTTTGTTGGTCACAAATTCTCTGTAGTTACTGTTATTCCAAGAATTAAACCACTTTTGGAAGACTTGGTAAAACAACTTGGGCTAACTTCAAAATGTGCATCTATACGAGCGACTAATCTTTCGGTCTTAGAGATAGAACAGGATCCTGAGCGAGCTGTTAAAGAGATGATTGATGAGGCAAAACTGGCTGTAAAAAATGACGGTGCAGAGGCAATTTGCCTTGGGTGTGCTGGAATGGGTCCACTCGATTTGAGGGTGCAAGATGCTATAGGGGTTCCAGTTTTTGATGGAACAGTTTCTGCCGTAAAAATAGTAGAGGGTCTCGTCACGTATGGTAAACACACCTCTAAAATTGGGGCGTACTCCTGGCCAGAAAAGAAAGAACTTGTGGGTTGCTCAACTATACTAAAATCAATTTCGGAATAGCATTGCGTTATTTAGTCAGTTTATTTTTGGCACGACTACGATTCATATAAACGTTGTTTAACTTCAAATTTTATATCCAAATCTTCAAGGATACCTCTTCGCAACTGAATGCCTGTAGATGTTTAGGGCTGTAGTTGTTGCCAATCCAAACAATCTGATATTGCTCAGTAGAGTGTACTCGACAGGCAACCTATAAAGTCGTCGGATAACTTCAGCAAATGGGTTATTCAAATCGCTTTAGTCACTAAATAAGTATACAGCCCAAAAAGCGAGATGTATAAGTCTCTGCAACACAGTCACATTACTTTCTAGGTTCATATTATGAGTAGACCATCTTTGCTTTTAATTTCGATGGGTGAACTTGCAACCCATCTATTAGAGGCAGTCGCGAGAACTGATGTATTCGATACTATTGTGGTTGCAAGCAGAGATCTTGAAAAAGCAAAAAAAAGAACCAACAATGCAGTACTGGGTGCTGGGATAGAGGGTTTTTTCCCACGCATAGTTGCAGAAAAATTAGATGTTCACAGCAATGATTTCTCTACGAGACTACGGGAAATAAAGCCAGATTTTATTTTTTCAGCCCCCTCACTATTACCGTGGTGGAAATTAGCGCCAGATGGAATTGACATACCATTTGCCGGTTATACAGCCCTGCATCTATCACTTATGCAGAAATTTAGAAACCGAATTGCACAATCTGGTATCAACGCCATTTGGATTGGAGCATCTTTTCCAGATGTTATAAACGCTATGCTAAACCGTACCGGATTTGGCCCGGACTATGGAATAGGAAATGTTCAAGAACCAATTGCAAAAATCCAAATTGGGATTGGCCAAGAACTTAATTGTTCACCAAAGGATGTTGAAGTTAAGTTGGTAGCACAACATGCTTTTGAGTATTATGTTTTAAATGATCATAAGCCAGATAAGTTACCACCTTATCTACTCAAAGCGACTTTATCAGGCAAAGATGTTACGCAGCTCGCCGAAGATGTCCTCCGCGAGGTTTTCCCATTTCCTTATGATTTGCATTTTAACCGTGTAACGGCATCATCGGGCCTTGTTGCACTGCGTGCTCTCGTTGGGGAAACGGAAAGGTTAATACATTTGCCGGGTATCGGTACACTTGTTGGCGGGTATCCCGTGCGGGCAGGTAAATCGCGCATTACAATTGATCTTCCGGATGAATGGTCTTTGGAACAGGCCATTGCGGTTAATGAAGCATCTTTAAAGTGGGATGGTATTGACGAGATGACAAAAGATGGAACTATTGTTTTTACTGTTGAGACACAGAAAGCACTTCGCAAGCTTCTTGGAAAAACCATTGAGNCCCTTTCNACCGAAACGGCCCAAGATCAGGCGAACGATCTTCTGTATGCTTTGAGATAAGTGCGAATTTGATGGGACAATATATGCAACACAAACAATCTAAAGTTTTATTTGAGCGAGCAATGAACGTTTTAGTGGAAGGATGTAGCTCTGCATCACGGGGGCCTATGAATTACAAACCCTTTCCTCCTTATATACGAGAAGGTCGGGGATCTAGGGTTTGGGACGTCGACGGAAATGAATACATCGATTGGCAACTGTCATTTGGATGTCTTCCCATGGGCCATGCCCATCCAAAAATTGTAGAGGTCATTCAGCGAGAAGTAGCCGGAGGCACCCATTTCGCAACAGCCCTTGAGGTGGAAGTAGAGACCGCCGAACTGATGGTCAGCATGTTGCCTCATGTCGATAAAGTGCGCTTCGCAAATACCGGCACAGAAGCCTGTATGACCGGGGTTAGAATGGCACGAGGCATTACTGGGAAGCGAAAAATTCTCAAGTTTGAGGGCCATTACCACGGTTGGTATGATGGCCTACTGGTGAGTTCTAATCCACAGTACGTCACTTCGCTAGGGCATCCGAATGATCCCGTGCGTATTCCTGACAGCTCTGGATTAACACCAGGCTCCTGGGAAGATACTCTGGTCTGTATTTGGAACGATGTGGAAGCTTTAGAGAGAGTACTGCGCTCTCATGGAAATGAAATTGCCTGTGTTGTTATGGAGGGTGTGATGTCAAATATGGGCGTTATTCCACCTAAACCGGGCTATCTAGAAGCGGTACAAACTCTTTGNAGAGAGTTTGGGGTCTTGTTCTACCTCGACGAAACGGTCACGGGTTTTCGAGTAGCGGCGGGCGGTNTGGCCGAAATATACGGATTAAAGCCTGATATTGTCACCTATGGAAAAGCACTTGGCCAAGGATTTCCGATCGCAGCAATCGCAGGTCCCAATCATATCATGGAAAGTATCGAATATGGTAAAGTACTGCATTATGGAAGTCACAATGCCCCGCGTTTGGGTCTCTTTGCTACAAAAACCATGCTTGAAGAAATGAGCCGTGATAATTTCGCTGGATTTAAAAAGATTTCTGAAATTGGAGATCAAATAACCAAGCGTTTAAACCAAGCTGCAGCAGATACAGGACAGAACATGAGAGTTCAAAATGTTGGCTCAATGTTTCACCCAGTCTTTACCGACCTTGATGATATTACAAACTATCGGGACTTTTGTCAGACGGTTAATTTGGCAAAGTATGCGGATTTTTCACAAAAAATGAGGGATCAAGGGATCTTCTTTTCCGGCAATAAAATCCTTCATAATTTAAGCTGTACCGAGCATACCCAAGCTGATATTGACGCTTCAATTGCGGCCGCAGGAAATGCATTGGAGCAGATGGCACACGAGCGAAAGGTTTATAATGACTGATCACAAAATTTACGAGATGCCTTTTGCAGATGTATTTTCTCATTACGTTGCAAAAAGTTAATGGCAAAGCCTGAGAGCTGTAAATAGTCTTGATTATCTAATTTGACTCTTATGAATATTGAAGTCCTTTTTTCTGAACAATCACCAATACCTTCGCACGCAATCGCCGCACTTTTGGCATTGGGAATAGGAATATTACAACTGAAAAAAAATAAAGGTACCAGCCTTCATAAGTTCATAGGTTATACTTGGATTGGCTTAATGTTTTACGTCTCGGTAAGCAGCTTTTTTATACATAAACTTAGAATTTTAAACATATTATCGCCAATTCATTTACTATCAATATTTACAATCGGTTCTTTGATTTATGCGATACTGATGGTCAGGAAAGGTGAAATAGAAAAACACAGTAGAACGATGACACTTCTATTTTATCTAGGGCTTGTCTTAACGGGTGCATTTACTTTGCTTCCAAATCGGATCATGTATACTGTCATTTTCAGTTAATATATTTAAGTGAAATTAATACCAAGCATTAGGCAACTCCTCTTTGCGTTTAGCAACAAAGGCTTCGAGTTCGCCCTTCAGGGCGTCATCCATTGGCGGGGCCTCGTAATCAGACAGCATCTTTTTTACGCGGACATTCGCACGGCGACGCATGTCCTGCGACCCAGTCTCTTCCCAACTTTCAACATTCTCGCTGTCGCTCAGTGCGGTTTCGTAGAAGGCATTCTGATAGTGGCGCATCGTGTGAGCACAACCAAGGAAATGGCCGCCCGCGCCAACTTCCTGGTAGGCATCTCGCGCCAACGCATCATCGGAGATATCAAGCCCCAAGCTTAGAAACTTCTGATAACTACCCAGCCGATCTGCATCCATGATCAGCTTTTCGAAGCCAGTGCACAGGCCACCTTCGAGCCACCCTGCCGAATGCAGAACAAAATTTGCTCCTGCCAACATGGTAGAATGCATTGAGTCGGCGCTTTCATAGGCTGCTTGCGCATCTTCAACCTTGGACGCGGTAAGCGAGCCACCGCAGCGAAGCGGCAGGCCCGCACGCCGGGCGAGCTGACCGATAGCGTAATTGGAGATCACCGGCTCTGGCATTCCGAAGGTCGGCGCACCAGATTTGAGTGACATTGACGACAGGAAATTGCCCAACACGAATGGCGCTCCTGGGCGCAATAGCTGCACATAGGCGCAAACCATCATCGCTTCGGCCATGGCCTGTGCAACTGAAGCAGCAGTCGAGACAGGCCCCATCGCTCCGCTCAGTATAAACGGGACAACAATGAGACCCTGACCGCGCGAGGAGTAAACGCGAGCGGATTCAGTTACCACCTTGTCTACAAGCAAGGGTGAGTTGGTGTTCACATTACCCATGATAACGCAGTTATCCTCCATAACATCGGCGCCAAAGACGATCTCAGCCATATCGACACTATCTTGAGCCCTGCTCATCTCGGTGATGGCCCCAAGGTGAGGTTTGTCCGAGAGTGTCATGTGAGCAAAAAGCATATCGAGATGACGTTTGCTGACTGGGACGTCACAAGGTTCGCAGGTGACAAACCCGCCATGATGCAGGTTTGGGTGCAAGTAGCTCAGGCGCACTAGGTCCTGGAAGGCCTTCATATCGCCATAGCGCCGCCCGCCTTCCAGGTCGCGCACAAAGGGTGCTCCATAAATCGGTGCGAAAACCTGGTTGTTACCGCCAATAACAACCGACCGTTCCCGGTTACGAGCCAGCTGGATGAATTCACTGGGCGCCTTTGCGCACAATGCGCGAACCCAGTCGGCGGGCGCACGCACGATGTCGTCTTCAATTGTAGCGCCTTCACGTCTCCACAATTCCAGCGCGGTTGGGTCATCACGAAAAGCTATACCTACGTCCTGTAATATCCAATCAACCTGGCCTTCCAGCCGAAGAATCTGGCNTTCGTCAAGTATGTCAAAATGGGGTATTGTGCGACAAATATACGGTGACGGTGGTACGCCTTTTTGTGCCATATCTCTTGATCTTGATGAGCCTGCCCGACGCGCCATGTGGATTCTCCATGTATCAGTAATGGTAAAATTAATTCCCGAAAGTGCNTTTGTGAAGATTGAAAAAGGAAATGCCTAAAATTGAAAGGTTTTTATTCTTTACGAGGCGTGCAATTTATCTTAGCCGTACAAACAACGAATATCTCTTCACAAAGTTTATAAATATGCGCGCTGCTAGTACGGTAAGAATAGAAATCTTATATGGGATACGTGATATGTTGCCGATGTCGCTTGCGGCAGCGACATATGGATTAGCGTTCGGACTTTTAGCAAGTCAGTCTGGATTTAATAATTTTCAGGCAATTAGTATGAGCGCATTAGTATTTGGAGGTTCATCTCAGCTTGTTGCTATGGACCAATTGGTACTCGGAGTTGGTCCAGCTGCAGCTATTNTTGCTGGTGCCGCATTGAATATGAGGATACTGCTCATTACTGCCTCNATGGAAAGTATTATGCGCGATCGTTCTTGGTGGCATATTGGCCTTGGAACTTTTTTGGCAACCGATGCNTCTGTAGCCCTAATGCAAACAGCAAAATCACGGTTAATGACGGATAGTTANTGGTATTTTTTTGGTGGCGGTGCATCTCTATACTTTGTCTGGATAGTGGTAACAACAATTGGTGCGTTTCTATCCAGTGGAATACCTGATCCTGAATTGGTTGGATTAGATTTTGCGATCATTGCGATTTTTGTGGCTATCTTACCNGGCATGTGGCGCGGGTATGTTGACATATTTCCGTGGTTCATAGCTGCGGGTACTGTCATTTTTTTTGGGGTGTGGTTGCCAGAATATGCAAGTTGGGGGTTAATCTCCGGTGCAATATTTGGTGCGATGGCAGCAGGTTTAAAAAATGACTAACGAGATTTGGATAACGGTATTTGGTCTTGGCCTTATAAGCTTTTTAATTAGAATATCAGGNTTCATTCTAGCATCTCACCTCCCTAAGCATGGGGCTTGGGCCCGTGGTCTTGAAGCTTTGCCAGGTTGTTTGATCGCTTCGCTGGTCACCCTAATGATGATTTATGGATCAACCTTAGAATGGATTACAGGAATTATAGTATTGGTCATATCAGCCCTAACTCACAAACCAAATTTAGCAATGTTTTGCGGCATAGCGCTCATTGCAGCTTTGCGACAATTGGGGCTNTGAGGGTGCTGTGGTTATTTTGTCTATTGCAATATCAGTTTNCTCATTATNCGCGACTAAGGGGGGCAGCTTNCGAGAAAAGTGGTGTTGTAATAGTGGCTACCCGACTACAAATATCTTGAAAGTCGATTAATTAAAGCAGACTGCGAGCGATATTTAGAGCTTTTGTATCCATTGAAGACCCAATCAAGTGGTGTCCAAGCGATGAATGTATAGTAGATTAGAACAGGAAAAAAAATACCCGCCGCGAAGCCGAGCAAAACGACTATCCAGTCGTTGACACCAAANAACATCAATGTCCCACTAACACTAATTACAAAAATTACGTGAAAGACGTAAATCGGATATGAAAGCTTAACCAGCCAGCGAAGAGTTCGACCGCTTGATGAAATTCGACACATCGCACAGCCAATAATTGACAGGACTAGTAACAAAGTTGCACTGCCGGCTAGGCCATTTACAATCCACATTTCCAATGGGCCTGCAAAAGTAAAGGGTTCATCCTTAAATCCACCCCANCCCAACAAACCGACCGGTACCAGACTAAAAACAATTAAACTAGGCAACCAAAATTGCCTCCGCTGTAGACTCTCTAAGANCTGTGAGCTTTTATGGATTTGTAGTCCGATCATAAAAAACGAAGCCATGAACAACATTGAGCCTAGCTTAACCTCTCCAAAAGTTGTCGGAATGTCCCCAAAGATGCCGCCTGTTGGCTTATTTAGNGGAGAAAGTAATATGAGTATTGGCAGCCACAAAATTAGAACACGACTTAAGCTGAGTTTATAATCTGCGATGAATGAAAAGATCTCTGGTATAATACTCTTTAGCAACAAAAGAATCCCATAAAATATGAGTAAATAATAAAGGAACCACAGGTGATCCAACCGCANTGTGAATGGCACATCGTACAACAACCAAGATATGAGTTCGGGTATTTTGAATATTACCGCAGCCTCTTCATCGATTGCGGGAATGACAGACCATAGTAGTAATATTGGCGCGCCCAACCTTATCAATCTATTTAATGCGTAATTACCAACGTCCCTCTTTGATAAACTAAGAGCAGTAAAAAACCCTGCCAAAAGCATGAACAAAGGCATGCGCCACGTGTGTATCCAAATAAAGATAATAGAGGCACCAAGCCTTGGCTCAGAACCATCGAATGGTTCCAGGAAGAGCATCAAAACATGTATGAGCACTCCCATTAAAAGTGCAAACGCTCTTAAAAAATCAAGNCTGTGAAAACGATCGGTCATATGNGGTTTANACAGTAAGCCATTCGCNTCTCAATAAAGAACTNTTGCTGAATTTTTTCATTTAACGTCGCTGCTGACACTTTCCCGCAGAATNTGACTCACTGGTCCCGAACTCGGTCCGGGACATATAGGGGCTGATGGCCCACAGCACCCTACCCCCATCTTATATNCAGCGTCTGACAGCCTAATGGATGATTTTATTCAAATCTCACCATTCCACAAGCTCTGTCCAGCGTCCCTAGGTTTGAAGCTTTAACAAGCATTTCCTGAAACTCTGCCGAAATACCAACTTCATCAATCGCCTTGCCTATAGCCACCATATCTGGTGCAGAATAAACAACTTGAGCNCTCTTCATATCTTCTGCAATCACNGGTGCCCACATTGTTACATTTACATCATGGCCAGCAAGCATATCTGGAACAGTAGATACCATCGCAGCCGCCTCAGCCAAATTTTTACGTGGAAGGACATATTCCCTTACCATGGCTGCATTATGATCTGGGTTACCTTCTCCAGCGACTACTCTGGCCAACTCTGGACCAGTCATATCTGCTGCAGGAGCAGCTTCTCTCTCTGCCATTAAATTGCCCCAAGCTTTATCATTTTGTAAACTGGCACTTACTTGAAAGGCATGCTCAACTGAGTTGAAAAAAGAGTACATGTGGAGTGTTTCCGCTCCATATCCACCAAGCACCTGGGTAAGATCAACGGCATTTGCACCATTATTTACCATTATCTTTGAAGCTTTTCTCAATCGCTCTTTCGCCAACTCTGTTTTGCCACTNTGTGGCTTTAAAACTCTTCTTGATCCAAACATCTTATCTCCTTTCATCAATTTTGGAATTTCAAAAGGTCTGTCGATAATGGCAAGTTTATATTTTTCCAACTAGTACATTTCTTATACTTGCTAGAAATTTTTTAAAATTAGAAAACACCTATAGTGGTTATCAGTCTTTATAATTTAGAGAGAACAAAAAAAGGAGTAAGTTATGAACACGGCACAGGATCGGGCAAATCGAATAGCAGCAGTAACAGTAAGAAGTAGAGACTTATTTTGGATATTTAGCATAACGGCCGTAATGCATTTTGTAGTGTTTGGCATCATCGCTTTTGGTAGTACCACTGCCAATCTACCAATCACTGTTTTTATAATCTTCGGTACTATTATTGGTATAATGGGAAGTCTGGATTGTCTGGACGATATTAAGGCGATTGGCATGGATCGTGGAGAANCTGAAGTTAATACACACTTTCAGAAACGCTTTGATAGTGTTCAATGGGGAGCATTTAAGGGACTAATAGTTGTTGGGTTCGGCCTGACGACTTTGGCAGAACTCTATGTGATGTACATGATGTAATCATCAACTAATCTAGCACCTATATTTTTTTACTTTGGCAATTCAGGGNAATAAATTTNGGGCTGCCAAAATGGAGGNTGGANTCGGAGCATNGAAANAACGCGGTGTACTTATTGAAGAATAACCTNAGNCAACAGNCCCGGCATNATTGTCGCTGANCCTTAGATTCAAATGTCGCACCATTAAATTATAAAGTGCAATTTGACATTCATAAGATTATATTCGGACATATAAACGAAAAAGGGTATGGATGATGATCTCAGATCAAGTTTATAATGTGTTAACGACAGGTGTAGGCCATATTGGATGTGCGTCTTCTTCGTTGAAACCATTTCATGCTGATGCACTGGGTGTCTGCTGCGACCAAGCCACGAGCAGTATTGTTTGCTGTGTGAACAAAGAGACAAACAAGCCATTTGTAAATACTCTAGAGATAGGCTCACGTGTCAGTCTTTTCGTAGGTGTTATTAGTCATGAAGCGTATAACCTAAAAGGTGATGTAACGGAACTGCGTGATGTTTATGATGATGAGAGACAAGCCTGCGATGACCTAAGAAAACAAATGTATAGTCTTTATGGTGAACTAGGGATTCCTGAAAATTTAGCTGAAAAGTATTGGTTAAAGCCCGCAAACCTAGCCGTAGTTTTTTCAGTCGACAAAGTTTTTGTTCAAACGCCCGGTCCTGATGCAGGGAAACAGATCTAACATTTGGGAGATATTAAATGATTACTGATGACCACCTTCCTGCGCTGCAAGGCATGTTTCCAAGTTGGATTACGACTGTATCAAATGATGGGGAACCCAATACAACAGTTATATCACAAATATGGCATGTAAACGAAACAGAAGTTGCTTTATCTTTTCAGTTTTTTAACAAAACGAAAAAAAATATAAGCCAAAATCCATTTGCGTTTGCTACAATAACTAACCCTGCTTCTTTTGACATGTATACGCTTGAATTGGANTATAGTAGAACTGAGAATGAGGGCGATCTGTTTGATGAGATGGACATGAAACTCGAGGCAATTGCATCTATGAGTGGAATGTCAGGCATTTTTGAGCTTAAAGGTGCAGATATCTACACCGTGCTATCAATTTCTAAAAATAATTTATAGAGTAAACAATATTGATTGCGTGGCAAGGCAATCACGGGAAAACTTTATAGGTGGGATCAAATGATCGATAGCGATGCCAGAACCGTAATTGAGCAGCTAGAACGTCGCAATAAAGAGATTGAAATCATTGAGAGAGTCGCATCGCAGATTAGTAAAACCTTGAACTTGGATGCGATTGCCAAAACCATGCTTGTCAGCATGGAAGAATATTTCAATTTTAAGCATTCAATGATCTTATTACTCGATAATACGGAAAGCGTTNTAAAAGTCATAGCAACTCATGGCTACAAAGACGAAGGTATCGGCGCTGAGGTAAACATTGGCGTCGGTGTAATAGGCATGGTTGCCAAAAAAAAGAAATTGATGCGCATGGCGAATCTTGGTGCACAAAAGCAATACATGCAGGCTATAAAACAACAGATCAAACCCTCTAAAGATGCAGCGGTTGATGAGGAAATAAGTCTTCCCGGCCTCAAAAATGCTGAAAGTCAAGTTGCAATACCAATGTTGATGGAAGACGAATTAATTGGGGTGTTTTCGGTAGAGAGTGAAAAAGTAAATATTTTTGATAAGTCTGATGAGCTAATAATTAAAATTCTTGCAAACCAAACGGCTAACGCTTTGCAGAATGCTAAACTCTATCAGTTAGAGCAGCAACGCTTGCAAGAATTAGACAAAGCACACGCAGAACTTGCTGATCTAAANACCAATTTAGAAAAAAAAGTTGAAGATCGGACAAAAGAANTNGTAGCCCTTTCGGAAAAGTTAGCAAAGTATTTTTCACCACAAGTATACGATTCNATTTTTTCTGGAGAACTTGATGTAAAAATTCAGACACAGCGTAAGCCACTAACCGTCTTCTTCTGCGACCTACAAGGTTTTACGCAACTGACTGAACGNCTTGAACCGGAGATACTAACGGAACTTTTAACTCAATACCTGACGGAAATGTCCAAGATTGCTATTCGTTGGGGAGGGACTATTGATAAATTTATTGGCGACGCAATTCTGGTATTTTTTGGTGACCCAGAAAGCAGGGGGAATAGAGAGGACGCATTGGCTTGTGTTTCAATGGCTCTCGAGATGTTAGAAAAGCTGGAGCTCCTGCGTGAGGCATGGCGTGAAAGAGGGTTAGCAAGATCACTAAATGCAAGGATGGGTATTCACTCAGGTGTATGTACAGTTGGAAATTTCGGATCTGAGGATAGATTAGATTACACGGTTATTGGCAATGGAGTAAACCTCGCGGCAAGGCTTGAGTCTTACTCGGATGCAAATAAAATTCTTATTTCTGAAGACACTTATCTACTGGTAAAGGAAGAAATAAAATGCATCAAAAAGCAAGAAATCTCGGTAAAGGGAATTTCTTATCCAATTCAGAGTTATGAAGTATCAGGATTTTCATCTAACAGCAGTCTCTATTCGTCAAAACTGGTTAAATCGATCCCGGGNTTATCATTAACTTTCGACCCTAATGAAATTGAGGACAGNGATAAAGCAATGAAACTAATTTCAGATGTATTAAGTCGACTTGTGTAGATATACATAAGCCGGCTTGGGGTCGAGGGCAAAGCAAAATTAGAATTGTATGAGATTACTAGGTTACCATTCTTAGGATCCAGAGGCGGCAGACATCTTTATGCTAGCTGTCCAGTCCAAATAATGTATTCTTCCCNAAATAGGACCTAGCATATGACACAACAAGAGCCGCACTCAAAACCATTACTGGCCGATGATCTGGTGCGAAAGCATATGACGGTCTGATAAAAAAGGGAGGAGATCGCAATGACCCAAATACCAGATTCTNGAGNNCNATTNCNGNTCGCGAAATTCGCGATGGTTTATCAACCGGGAAATTTACAGCTGAGGCACTGACTGAGGCCGCTCTTGCTCACGTCAAGGCCATGAACCCGACATTTAACGCGATTATTTTCCACAATGATGAAGCCGCGCTTGAAACCGCCAGAGATGTCGATCGCCGGATTGCGGCCGGTGAGCCAGTAGGCCCTCTGGCCGGCGTCCCAATCGTGGTGAAAG
>FUFK010061678.1_pt1 | contig 34679 bp, 31 predicted proteins | sample 1021851 | NCBI WGS metagenome assembly FUFK01 (sample SAMEA51879418, study PRJEB19060) | metagenome | reverse complement strand
GGGCGCTGCGCGGCCGGGCCGGCCGGGAACAGGACGCGCCGCTGTCCGATAGCTGGCGCGCCCTGCTCACCGGCGCGGTGGCGGCGGTGCTCACCGCCAGCGTGACCCTGGCCGTGAGCAGCACCGCCCAGCCGGCGCCGGAGGTGGCCCTGCACCGGCTGGACGGCACCCCCGTGACGCTTTCCGCGTTATCCGAGGACCGCCTCACCCTGGTCAATCTGTGGGCCAGCTGGTGCCCGCCCTGCCGGCGCGAGATGCCGGTGCTGGAACAGGGCCAGAGCGACTATCCGGGGGTGCGTTTCGTGTACGCCAACCAGGGCGAGTCGGCGGAGATTATCCGCGGCTATTTGCTGGAAGAGGGTTTGCGCCTGGACAACGTGGTGTCGGACCCGCACAGCGACCTGGCCCGGGGCCTGGGCGGCAGCGGCCTGCCCACCACGGTGCTGATCGGCCGCGACGGCACCCTGGTCAACAGCCATGTGGGGCCGCTTTCCCGGGCCAGCCTTCATCATTTTATTAACCCGCACCTTCAGGAGTAGCCCATGCACACTCGACCGACCGTCCGACAGACCCTGGCGCTGGTGGCGCCGCTGCTGATGGCGCTGACGGCGGCATTGTTCAGCCCGCCGGCCAGCGCCCAGATCAGCGAGGAGCAGGCCCGGCAGGTACGGTCGCTGCTGGCGGACAGCCACTGGGTGGCGGAAGGACCGGAAAATCCGGAGCGGGTCGCCTACATGTTCACCGACATGGAATGCCCGTACTGCGCGCGCCAGTGGGAGGCGATGCGGCCCTTTATCAATGATGCGGACAACGTCACCCAGGTGCGCCACGTCATTGTCGGCATTCTCAAGCCGCAGAGCCACGCCAAGGGCGCCGCAGTGCTCGCCGCCGACGACCCGCTGGCGGCCCTTGAGAAAGGGCAAAAAGAGTTCGACGCCGGCGGCCTGGCACCGTTGCGGGATGTCCCCGAGGACATCAGCCGGGCGCTGGGGGAGAACCGGCGGCTGATGCAGCAGTTGGGCATTCGCGGCACGCCGGCGACGATCTTCACCGATACCCGGGGGCAACTGCAGTTCGCCCCGGGTTTGATGGGCGAGTCGTTGCTGGCGACCCATCTGTTTCAGATGGAAGTGGACGCCGGCGTCAGTCGCTGAGCCAGCTGACCTTGCCCTGGCAGACGGTCAGCTTGACCACCCCGGGCAGGGTGGCGTTGCGCCAGGGCGAGTTACGGCCCGCCGACAGCCAGTGGCTGGCCAGGCCGCGGCTTTCATCGGCGGCCAGCACGCACAGGCTGGCCGGGCGGCCGGCTTCCAGCTGCCCCGCCTGAATACCCAGGCAGCGGGCCGGCGCGGCGGTGACCGCGTCCAGCGCCCGGTGCAGCGGCAAGGCGCCTTCCGCCACCAGCTTGAGGATCAGCGGCAGCAGGCTGTCCAGGCCGGAGATGCCCGGTTTGGAGGCCGGGAACGGCGCCGCCTTGCTCGACGACCCCACCGGCTGGTGCTGGGAGCAGATGGCGTCGATGGTGCCGTCCGCCACCGCCGCCAGCAGCGCCTCCCGGTCGGCGGCGCCGCGCAGCGGCGGAATCACGTGGCAGTGGCTGTTGAAGCCTTCGATGGCGGACTCGTCCAGCAGCAGATGGTGAATGCTCACATCGGCGGTGACCGGCAAGCCCCGGGCCTTGGCTTCGCGCAGCAGCCACAGGGATTCACGGCTGGAGATCTGCTGGAAGTGGGCGCGCACGCCGGTGGCTTCCACCAACAGCAGGTCGCGGGCCAGGTCCACCGACTCCGCCACGGCGGGGATGCCAGGCAGACCCAGGCGGGTGGCCACCGGCCCGTCATGGGCACACCCGCCGCCGGCCAGGGCCGCGTCCTGGGGACGGAACATCACCGGCAGATCAAAGGTGGCGGCGTACTCCAGGCCGCGCTTGAGCACCAGGGCGTCGACCACACGGGCGCCGGCCTGGCCCACGGCGATGCAGCCGGCCCGGGCCAGCGTCGCCATCTCCGCCAGCTGATTGCCTTCCAGCCCCTGGGTGAGCGCGGCCACCGGCAGCACCCGGGCGAAGCCGGCCTGGCCGGCCTGCTCGCGGATCAGCCGCACCACCGCGGTGGAGTCCACCGGACCGCAGTCCGGCTGCGCCGCCATGTGGGTGATGCCGCCGCCGGCGGCGGCGCGGGTTTCCGAGGCGATGTCGCCGGCGCGGCCGCTGCCGGGCAGGGACAGGTGCACGCAGGCGTCCACCAGGCCGGGGATCACCCAGTGGCCCTCGGCGTCGATAAGCTCGGCGCCGGGGGCGTCCAGGCTGGCGCCGATGCGCACCAGCCGGCCGTCTTCCACCAGCAGGTCGGCCACTTCGTCACGGCCGGAGAGCGGGTCGATCACCCGGCCCTTGCGGATCAGCAGATGGGCTCTAGCGGCCATGGTCGCCTCCGTGGTCCGGGTTGCTTTCCTGGCCGCTGATGGTCATCGACATCACCGCCATACGCACCGCGATGCCGAACGTCACCTGGTTGAGAATCACCGAGCGCGGGCCGTCGGCCACTTCCGAGGCGATCTCCACGCCCCGGTTGATCGGCCCCGGGTGCATGACGATGGCGTCCGGGCGGGCGTGGCGCAGCTTCTCGTTGTTGAGGCCGTAGAGGCGGAAGAATTCGCCCTCGCTGGGCAGCAGCGCGGAATCCATGCGCTCCTTCTGCAGGCGCAGCATGATCACCACGTCCACGTCCTTGAGGCCCTGGGCCATGTCGGTGAACACGGTGACGCCGAGCTGCTCCACGTCGGTGGGCAGCAGGGTGCGCGGGCCGATCAGCCGCACTTCCTCGGCGCCGAGAATATTCAGCGCGTGGATCTGCGAGCGCGCCACCCGTGAATGCAGGATGTCGCCGACGATCGCCACCCGCAGGCCGGCGAAGCCGCCCTTGTAGTGGCGGATGGTGTACATATCCAGCATCGCCTGGGTGGGGTGGGCGTGGCGGCCGTCACCGGCGTTGATCACCGCCACTCTCGGCGTCACCTCGTTGGCGATGAAGAAGGGCGCGCCGGAATCCTGGTGGCGCACCACGAACATGTCGGCGGCCATTGCCTCCAGGTTGCGCAGGGTGTCGAGCAGGGTTTCGCCCTTGCTGGTGGCCGACTTGGCGATGTCCAGGTTGAGCACGTCGGCGCTGAGCCGCTTGGCGGCCAGCTCGAAGGTGCTGCGGGTGCGGGTGCTGGATTCGAAGAACAGGTTGACCACCGTCTTGCCGCGCAGCAGCGGCACTTTTTTGATCGCGCGCCCGCCCACGTCGACGAAGCTGGCGGCGGTATCAAGAATGTCTTCAAGCAGGGAACGGGGCAGGTGTTCAACGGAAAGAAAGTGTCGCAGCTTTCCGTCTTCGGTGAGCTGCACGCGGGAGGAGGGCGGCGGCGCAAGCGTCATTCTTCGGGCCTTATGTCTCGAATCTCCGCAGTCAAAGGCGCGGGCCCGAACAATTCTACCCGCTGATGGGGCGGCAATGCCAAAGTTTCCCCGCAAATATCCGGGCGGATCGGCAATTCCCGGTGACCGATATCGAACATTACCGCCAGACGAATCGAGGCCGGCCGGCCGAAATCGAACAACTCGTTCATGGCGGCACGAATGGTGCGTCCGGTCATCAGGACATCATCCACCAGCAAAAGATGAGCGCCATCCACCTCGAAGGGAAGATCCGACGGCTTCACCGATCGCTTGAGGCCCCGGGTGTCGAAATCGTCACGGTAGAAACTGACGTCCAGGGACCCGATGGGCGGTTCCACCGGCAAGCGCGCGCGTAACGCCGAGGCCACCCAGGCACCACCGGATTGAATGCCCACCAACAGCGGGGGCGCCGCATCATAAAGCGACGCGACCTGCTCCGACATCACGGTGATCAGGGCGTCGGTATCGGCTTGATTCCAGCGCACGGGGCTCTCCTTCGGGTTAGAACGCCTAGATTAGCAGATCGCCCCGTGCGACGGACAATATCGATGAACCGGTTCAGCCCTCCGATCTACCGAAGGAGCAATCGTTGGCGAGATCGGTGACGTCCTCGGGTTCGCCATCCACGAGTATGTCGCCGTTACTCGCGGTGACGGTATGCGAGCGCCCGGAGCTTGCCACGGTGACCGCCAGCTCCCCCGCGATCAGTCCCGCAGCGGCGTTGTACCCCTGCTGCTGGACCAGGGGTTGCCGGGTCTCGTAGGTGACATCGAAATGGCATTCGGGATCACCAAGGGTGGACGCCAGGCGGCCGCTCAGCTCGGTTTCGATCTGATCGGACGCCGGCTGGCCGGCCCGGCTAACCAACGAGAAAGGCGATGACTCGCTCTCGCCGATGCGCAACATGCCGTCGCCCTCCAAGGGCGGATTCATGCGCACGAACATGGCAACGGCCGCATCAAGTTCGTTGCCGGTGAATGCCGACAGATCCCCGTTGCAGCCTGTGCAAGAGCGAATAACACCGCGCATATCGATGGCCCGGGTGCCGGTGTCGGAGCGGTTCAGCGTCGACAGATCCGGCGGCGTCACCGGGTCCAGGGAATCATCCGCCAGGCCGCCCATGCGGTTGAAGGCGACGACGTTATCCGAATCGCCATCCACGCCTTCGTAAATCAAGGTATCCGTGGCGCCCTTCAACAGGAAGGGGCGGCCGGAAACCTCGCCTTCACAATCCGCCCGCGTCTGGGTGCCGGCGAAGCTGCCGCCACTGCTCGCCAACGAGCCGCTGAAGCGTGGATCGGCCTTCATCACCGTGTCCAATGCGCCGGTGGTGTCCACTTCCGAACCGTTGTAGTGAATCCGGGTATCCGGCTGGCTTCCGGACGCATCACTGTAGGCGTAAATCGAGCCCTCGCCGTTTTCCAGGGTGGTGCAATCAAGCTGCTCCGCCTCCGGAATAACCGCTCGCGGCGTGGGGCCCGACAATGCGCGCTCGCCGGTGTCCGGCACGCCTCCGGTTCCGGCCTGCGCGACCTGTACCGCGCTGTTGGCCGCCGCTACCGACAGCGCCGCCTGCTGACGGCTGGACAAATCCGAGCCGCCGCCGTCTCCGCCACCGGTGACGGCATCATCGGAATCGCCACCACAGGCGACGAGCAGGGCAGCGACCGTTAAAAGAGACCCGTTTCGCATGGTACCCCCTTGTTGAAAGTCGGTCGTTGAAGACCGGTGGGTTGATCGTGGCAGTCAGCGTGAAACGGGAGCCGGACGGCAACAATCACACAACCGGGCTAGCCAGTGGTCACCCGGCAAGGACGCCGGATTCAATCAAGCGGGCAGGAAAAGCGGGTCCAGGCTTTATGATCGCGGATATCAAAATCGAAGGTGCCGCCCAGCTCCCCGGCCCGCGTGCGCATGTGGGTGAGCCCGCGCCCGGACAGCACATCGTCGGTTGTCCGTCGGCACGGCGGCACGCCGTCGTTGACGCACTCCAGCATCAGGTTTTCGCCGCTTAAACGGATGGAAATGGCGACGGTCTCGGGGTTGGCGTGTTGAAACGCATTGGTGAGGGCTTCGCCGAGGATTCTTCGCACATTAATGTCGTGGCGAACCGTGATCGACCTGTCTCTCAGGCTCTGGTGCCAGCGTAACGTCACCGCCTCGCGGTGGCATTTTTCACGGCACTCAAGGTGCCAGTCCTCGACGCTATCGGCGAGGCGGCACACGGTTTCTTCGTCCAGGGCGCGCAGACTCTCGCGCAGGGACCGCATCGCCTGGCGCGCCAGACCCGCCTGCTGGTCGTTCGGCGCGTTGCGCAGGAGACTGAGGATATGCCCGCCCAGATCATCATGCAGGTCACGGATAATGCGCTGGCGCTCAACTTCCGCGCCGGCCTCCCGGGCCCGGGCAGCGACGATGGCCTGGCCGGTCAGCGCCCGCAGCAGGCCGGCGACCCGTAGATCCGCACGGCGGAACAGGCGCCCGCCATCACCCGGGTAACCCACACGAAAGTGGGGCTCGCCCTGCGCCAGGGCGCGTACAAACAAATGCGTGCCGTCCGCGTCCACCGCCACATCATGACGCTCAGGCGCCTCGGCAACAGGGACCAGCCGTAACGGCCTGAAACTGCGCCAGAGCAAATCCGGCCAGGCCGCCCGGATGCGGGCTTCACTTTGCGCGGTGAAAAGATTGTCCACCAGTTTTTGCAAGGCGGCGTCCAGGTTGTCGTCCCGGTCACGTCCCAGATAACGCATCAGACTTTGCCGGACCGGGAAATAAACCCAACCGGCCACCGCCAGCGCCACCAGCAAGGCGTGCTCGCCGCTCCAGCCGATGCCCAGCACCAGCACCGCATCCAGCAAAAGCACCAGCACGCCGCCGAAGAACCAGGCCCAGGTCTTGAACCACCACTGCTCCAGGTGGAAAAGCCGGTAACGCTTCAGCCCCGCCGCCAGACCCAGGTACAGAACCAGGATCGAAGCCAGGCTCACAAACAGTGGCATGGGGCGGTTCAGCCCCAAGGCCGGCGGGATCATGATCAGCACCATGAGCAGCAGCGACCCCACGAAAATGGACAGCACACACCATTTCATCGCCGCCCTGGCCACCGGGTCACGGCCACTGGCGAACCACTGAAAAATCATGATCACAATGCCGGCCAGAAAGCCCAACGTAACCGGCAGGTAGACGGTATAACGGGCTCCGGGGCCGAGCTGCGCCAGGTCGGCGCACCAGGCCAGCAAGGCCAGCAATACCGCCAGCGTGGGGAGCGGCGCCTGGCCCTGGCGAACCGGATAAACCCAGAACAGTGTCGCCAGAGGGGCGCAAACCATGAGCACGGAAAGATGGTTCACCGCCATCAGCCAGGCCAGCAAGGTCCCGTCCAGAGCCAATTCCCGGCCTCCGTAGACCGCCAACGTAAGGGTGGTGCCGAACACGCCCAGGCCGGACAGCGCGAACAACCGGGTTTCCGCCCGTAGTGGGCTGAACACCCAGATGCCCAGGGAAATCAGCAGCGCCACCCACCCATAGGCAGCGTGCCCAGGGCGTACCCCAGAGCCGGGGACCACGGAGTCGGCGCGGCACGCAGCAGGATACGACGGCCGTCCGCGTCGACCACCTCCAGCCGACCCTGGCTCAAGGCCTGGTAAAGCAGGTCCTGCCGCTCCAAAAAGCGGTTGTAGGCGCGGTAGTCGAGTAAATCCGGCTCTTCGATCAGGGTGGTGGGGTTCAAGGGAACACGCCGGCCGTTGACCCGTGCCGCCACCAGCACGGTGCCGGGGCGCAGCCGATCCAGATTGGGCGAGGTGCTCGCCACCTGCTCCACACGCACGGCTGGCGGCTCCGACACCGGAGCCAGCTTCACCCCCAGGGACGGCGTCGAAGCCACCCGCGCCAGACCGACCAGGCTAAACAGAAACGCCAGCCCCACAGCGACCAGTAACCGCCGTCGGGGGGCTGCCAGCGCGTCGGGCCAAGCCATGGATCAACCTTCGTCGCGACGATTGACGATACCCAGACGGGTCGCCTCCAGCGTGGCCTCGACCCGACCCGAAACATTCAATTTGCGGTAAATGGCTTTGGTGTGGGAAGCCGCCGTGTTCACCGACATATCGAGCAAATCGGCGATTTCGCCGCGCCCCAGGCCCTTGGCGAGCAGGGTGAGCACCTCTTCCTCACGCTCGGACAAGGGGTTATCGGGTTCGGTGTCGCCGTGGCTGTTGTGGAAGTGAAGCAGGATGCGTCGGGCGACCCCGGGGCTCAACGGCGGCCGCCCGCCGGTTATTCCCACCAGACTCTCCACCAGGCTACTCTGGGGCTGGTCCTTGAGCAGGTAACCGCTGGCGCCGGCGCGCAGCGCCCGGAAAAGGTGTTGGTCGTCATCGAAAATGGTGGTGACCACGGAATAGGTTCCCGGGCATTGCCGGCTAAGACGCTCCAACACCCGCAGGCCGCTGCCGTCCGGCAGACTCAGATCCACCAGTGCCAACGACGGCACGTCGTGATCCAGCAGGCGCTGAGCCCGGGCGAGGGTGTCCGCTTCTTCGATGACCGGTTCACCAAACGCCTGCCGGCAAATCCCGGCCAGCCATTCGCGGGTCTCGCGATGATCCTCGATAATTAAAATCCGTTGCATCTTGTTGTCTGGGTCGTTCCGCGATAACCCAACCGTGGCAGAGTTGTACCGGCGAAACCAGCCTCCGGCCTTACCCGTTCGGGCTAGCCCGACAGAGGCAAAAGCAGACGGCAACACTACAGTTTTTTCGATCTAACAGAACGAATCGCTATGCTGGCCCATTCACGTTCGCTGGGCCACTCTTCGGTTATGAAACTACGCAATGACAAGGCTCGCTACGGCTGGGTCGCGATCGGCCTGCACTGGCTGGTGGCGCTGGCGGTGTTCGCGCTGTTCGGGCTGGGGCTGTATATGGTGGAGCTCAGCTATTACGACCCCTGGTACCAGAGCGCGCCGGACCTGCACCGCGGTGTCGGCCTGACGCTGCTGGCGGTGGTGCTGATCCGCCTGGCCTGGCGCGTCCTGTCACCGCCGCCGGCGCCGCTCGCCAGAGCCACGCCACCGCTGGGAACGAGTCGGCGCGCGGCTGGCGCACTGGGGGCTGCTGGGGTTGCTGTTGGTGGCGATGATCAGCGGCTATCTGATCAGCACCGCCGACGGCAGCGGCATCGATGTGTTCGGGCTGTTCGAGGTGCCGTCGCTGACCGGGCGTCAAAACGGCCTGGAAGACAGCGCCGGCCTGGTGCACTACTGGAGCACCTGGGCGCTGGTGGTGCTGGCCGGGCTGCACGGCCTGGCGGCGCTGAAACATCACTTTATCGACCGGGATGCGACACTCAAACGGATGTTGCGCCCGTAACCCTGCGACCAAGACCGGAAAGGAGAACACCATGCTGAAACACCGAATCCTGATCCCGCTGCTGGCGGTGCTGCTGAGCACCCCGGCCTTCGCCGACAAGCCCGGCGGCACCTACCAGTTCGATACCGAGGGGCAGCACCAGTTCATCCTGTTCAAGATCTCCCACCTGGGCTACAGCTGGCTGTACGGCAACTTCAACGAATTCACCGGCAGCTTCACGGTGGACGAGGAGAACCCGGAGAACAGCAAGGTGCGCGCGGAGATCCAGACCGCCAGCATCGACAGCAACCACGCCGAGCGCGACAAGCACCTGCGCAGTGACGACTTTCTGGATGTGAGCGAATACCCCACCGCCACCTTCGAGAGCACCCGCATCGAACAAACCGGCGAACGCACCGCCAAGATCACCGGCGACTTCACCCTGCACGGCGTCACCAAGCCGGTGACCCTGGACGCGAAGATGATCGGCTACGGCGACGATCCCTGGGGCGGTTACCGCATGGGTCTGGAAGCCAGCACCACGCTGAAGCTGGCGGACTTCGGCATCACCAAGGACCTGGGCCCGGCTTCCGAAACCGTGGAGATCATTATTTCCGTGGAAGGCGTGCGCCAATAACCGCGGGGACCACCAGCTAAGGCGCCACCGGCGTGGCGCCGCCCAGGTAGCCCTCGGCGATCACCGCCGCCGCCATCGAGTCCACTTTGGGATCGGCGCGGCGGGTGCCGGTGCGCTCCCGGGCTTCCCGGGTGGAGAGCCGTTCGTCGATCATCCATACCCGGATGCCGAAGCGGCCGTGCAACCGGCGGGCGAATTTGCGCGCCCGCTGGCTGGATTCGCTTTCACTGCCGTCCATGTTCAGCGGCAGCCCCACCACCAGCGTCTCCGGGCGCCACTCTTCCAACAGGGCCGTCACCCGGTCCCAGTCCGGCTGACCGTCACGGCAGGCCAGGGCGGGTAACGGCGTGGCGGTGCCGGTGATGGCGTTGCCGCTGGCGACGCCGATCTTATGGGTACCGTGGTCGAACGCGATCAGGGTCAATCGGGCCTCGCCATCAGCCGTGGCCGACCTGGGTGGCGATCAGGCTCATATCCACGCCCAGGCGGGCGGCGGCGGCGTGCCAGCGCTGATCGAAGGGGGTGTCGAGCACCAGTTCGGGGGTGCTGGCCACGCTCAGCCAGACGTTGTCCGCCAACTCCTGTTCCAGCTGGCCGTCGTCCCAGCCGGCGTAGCCCAGGCACACCAGCGTGGCCTCCGGCCCCTCGCCGATGGCGATCGCTTCCATGATGTCCCGGGAGGTGGTCAGGCACAGGCCGTCCGCCAGCGTCACGGTGCTGTCCCAGTGGCGGGCGGTGGCGCGGTGCAACACGAAGCCGGCGTCCTGCTGGATCGGGCCGCCGGCCACCACCTGGTGCTGCTCGGAGGGCGGCACCTCCACTTCGATGTCCATGTCCACCAGGATATCGAGCAGGCTCAGCGACACCGGGCGGTTGAGCGTCAGGCCCATGGCGCCGTCGTCGCCGTGCTCCACCACATAGGTGACGGTGTGCTCGAAGTTGGGATCGTCCATCTGTGGCATGGCGATCAAAAGCTGATGTTTGAGGCTGGCGTTGTCCATGGCCCCAGTATCCGGGGGCGGCCCGGCGAGGGCAAGGGACAGGCGGCCAGGAAGTGGTTTCAGCGGCGCTTACTTGGAGGAAACCCGCCGGTTGGCGTCGAATTTCCAGGTACGGATGATTTCCAGCACGTCCATGCGCTCGCGCATGTCCTGGGTGAAGGGCTCGAACGGGGCCGCCAGACGCACGCTCTGCACCGCCGCCTGGTCGAGGAAGTCATGGCCGGAGGATTGCAGCACCTCGACCTCCTCGATACCGCCGTCGCGGCGCAGCGCCACCATCAGCCGCACGCCGCCGAAGGTGTTGCTGTCCAGCGCCCGGCGCGGGAAATGGCGGGTGCCGGTGGCTTCCACCTTGCGGCGGAACGCCTCGATGTAGGCGGCCTCGTAGTGGGCCTTGGCGGACACCGAGGTGAGCCGGCGCACCCGGGGGCGTTTGGCGTAGGCCTGCTTCTGCTTGTCCAGGCGCGCCTGCAGGCTGGCGATCTCACGGCTGAGCTCGTCCACGTTGTCCTGGTCCGCCTTGCGGCGCGGGTCGTCCTGGTTGCGGTCCTGCTGTTCGCTGGCGATGTCGCGCTCGCTGCGCGCCCGGGTGACGATGATCTTCTGGCGGGTGACCGGCGTCGGCTGGCGCGCGGTGGGCTCCTGGAGCTGCACCTGGCGGCTGTCCGGGTCGCTGAAGGGGGCTTCCTCGGTGGTGGTCAGCTCGCTTTTGTCCTCTTCGGTGCCGGAGCCCACCTGGTTCGCCTGGGCGATGAAATCCGCCTCCTCGGGGGCGTCGTCGGCGCGGTGCATGGCCAGGGTCACATCCAGGCTGTTGGGCGCCGCGCGGGGCTCTTCCGGCGCGAAGCCGACGCCGAACAGCAGCACGCCGTGCACCGCCAGGGCGAGAAACAATGTGAAGCCAAGCCGGTCGCCGGCGGTTACCTGAGGTGCTGCCATGGTGTCGTTATTTTAGTTCCAGCAGGGCGTCGAACAACTGTCCGGCGATGTTGATGCCGAAGATCTGATCCAGCTCGCGCACGCAGGTGGGGCTGGTGACGTTGATTTCGGTGAGATAATCACCGATCACGTCCAGGCCCACGAAGTATAGGCCCTTGCGCTTGAGGGTGGGGCCCACCTGTTCACAAATCCAGCGGTCGCGGTCGGTGAGCTCGCGCCCTTCGCCGGTGCCGCCGGCGGCCAGGTTGCCGCGGAATTCGCCCTCCTTGGGAATGCGCGCCAGGGCGTAGGGCACCGGCTCGCCGTTGATCATCAGGATGCGCTTGTCGCCCTGCTTGATCTCGGGCACGAAGCGCTGGGCCATGATCGGCGTTTTGCCGTCCTCGGTGAGCACGTCGATGATCACGCTCAGGTTGGAGCTGCCCGGCTCGATGCGGAACACATTGGTGCCGCCCATGGCGTCGAGCGGTTTCATCACGGTGTCACCCTGCTCCTTTACAAACTCCCGCAGCAGGGCGGCGCGGCCGGACACCAGGGTGGGCACGCAGCACTGGGGGAAGTCGGTGGCGAACAGCTTTTCGTTGCTGTCGCGGACACTGGCCGGGCGGTTGGCCACCAGCACGCCTTCGCGCTCGACTTTCTCGAGCAGGTAGGTGGCGTACAGGTAGGCGGCGTCGAAGGGCGGATCCTGGCGCATCAGGATCATGTCCATGCCGGTCAGGTCCCGGGGGGCCGGGTCGCCCAGGGTGAACCAGTCCTGGTTGTCGTCGCGCACCGTCAGGTCGGAGGTCACGGCGAACACCCGGCCGTCGCGGACGTAGAGGTCGGCGGGCTCCATGTAGTGCAGGTTCCAGCCGCGTCGCTGCGCTTCCAGCAGCATCGCCAGGGTGGTGTCTTTCCAGGGCTTGATCTGGGCGATGGGATCCATCACCACGCCGATGTTGAGGCTCATGGTTGCTCCAGGACGACCGGGGAAGGGGGTTGCCCGGCAATGTTAGCAGTGCGTCGCCCGCCCCGCTACGGGACGCTTTTCTCAGGTCTCACAGGGCCTTATAGATTGAATGTAGAATCTGTGTTAAAACCTCGGCTTGGGCTGTTTCACCCATAAGGTCCTCGGAAGAACCCCTTAGAAAAGGGGCGGTGGCATGTAGTGGGGGGAAACACGAAGGATCGCGGGCCCTGCCTATCGCATGACAACAAAGGCTCATAATTAAAAGACGTTGCGGCCTGTAACGGTTCACGGTTTAAAGGCAGTTCTCCATGACTGACAATTTCCAAGACCTCAAGGTGATGGTGATCGACGACTCCAAGACCATTCGTCGCACCGCCGAGACCTTGTTGAAAAAAGCGGGTTGTGAAGTGATCACCGCCACCGACGGCTTCGATGCCCTGGCCAAGATCGCCGACAGCAAACCCAGTATTATCTTCGTGGACATCATGATGCCGCGACTGGATGGCTACCAGACCTGCGCGCTGATCAAGAACAACAGCGCATTCAAGGCGACCCCCGTCATTATGCTCTCTTCCAAGGACGGTCTGTTTGACAAGGCCAAGGGTCGAATCGTGGGCTCTGACGAGTACCTGACCAAGCCGTTCTCCAAAGACGAGCTGTTGGGGGCGATTCGCCAGCACGTCTAGCGCTCGCCGCGGGGGCGTATCCCNCGGNCGGTCGCGGTGCTCAACCTGAAGAGGAAAAGATGGCACGCATTCTTATTGTCGATGACTCTCCCACCGAGTGTTACAAGCTGCGGGAGATTCTGGAAAAGCACGGCCACCACGTACTGGAGGCCGCCAATGGCGCCGACGGCGTGGCCATGGCACGCTCGGAGCTGCCGGACCTGGTGCTGATGGACGTGGTGATGCCGGGGCTGAACGGCTTCCAGGCCACCCGACAGCTCACCAAAGGCGCCGATACCGCCCACATTCCGATCATTATCGTGACCACCAAGGATCAGGAAACCGACCGGGTCTGGGGCAAACGCCAGGGCGCCAAGGATTATCTGACCAAACCGGTGCATGAAGACGTACTGTTGAAAACCGTGGATCGGCAACTGGCCGACCAATGAACACAGAGGTGTCATGAGCGCAGCCGCATCCGCCGCCTTCATCAAGCTGGCGGACTATTTCGTCCGCTGCCGTCGGCAGGCCGCCAGCCTGCCGATGCAGGAAGACGCGGTCCAATACTGGAGCGGCGTCGGCTTTACGCTGGACGAGCGCTTTTACGTGGCGCCCATGGATGAAGTCTCGGAAATTCTCTCGGTGCCGGCCTATACCCGGGTGCCGGGGGTGCTGAACTGGATGAAGGGCGTCGCCAATGTGCGCGGGCGCCTGATGACGGTGATGGATCTCAGCCGCTTTCTCGGCAAGACCTCGGAATTGCAGGAGAAGCGGCGCCGTCTGCTGGTGCTGGATCAGGACGATCTGTACACCGGCGTGATCGTGGACGAAGTGCTGGGGATGCAGCACTTCCCCATCGAGGCGTATCAGGAGCAATCGCCGCTCGCGGAACAGGATGTGGGTCCGTATCTGCGTGGCGGTTATCAGAGGGACGGGGAATTCTGGTCCGTGTTCAGCCTTTCCCGGCTGGCACAGGACCCGCGCTTCATGCAGGCGGCCCGAACGGGCTGAGCGGCGTGCCGCGCAGGGGAGATAAGAACAGAGCCAGGCCAGGAGCCAGTTATGAAGTTCAAACCGGGAAACGTGTTCAGCAAGGTGCGGGGGGGCGCGGGCAGCAACCCGTTGAATATTGCGCTTTATATCGGGCTGGCCATTTTTGTTGCCCTAGCGCTGGCCAACTTCCTGTTGTCGGCCACCACCGCGAACCGGGCGCAGGAAAACATCACCGAAGCCTCGGAATTGCGCGTGGTCTCGCAGCAGATCGCCAAAAACGCCCTGGAGGCGGCGTCCGGTAACGCCGACGCCTTCGAGCTGTTGGAGGCCGCGCGCGGCGACTTCCAGTCGGCCTGGGACGGCCTCAAGCAGGAGCCGGTGGCCAACGACCAGGTCAAACAGCGGCTGCAGGCCCTGTGGGACCAGGTGCGCCAGGACACCGGCACGATTCTGAACGGTCAGGACACGGTGCTCGACCTGCACGAGGTGGCCGACACCCTGGCCCAGGCCATCCCGCAGCTGCAGTCCGAGTATCAGGCGGTGGTCGACATCCTGGTGGACACCGGCGCACCGCCGGAGCAGGTGGCCTTCGCCCAGCGCCAGATCTGGCTCACCGAACGTATTCTGCGCTCCATCTCCCGGGTGCTGGAAGGCGACGACAACGCGGTGATCGCGGCGGACAACTTCGGCCGCGACGCCACCGAATTCGGCCGCGTGCTCAACGGCATGCTGGCCGGCGACGAAGCCATGGGCGTGCAGCAGATCGTCAACCCGCAGGCGCTCAACTATCTGGACCGCACCTCACGGCTGTTCGACGAGTTCGTTAACCAGTCCGTGGACGAGATTCTCGAGACCGCCCCGGAACTGTTCCAGGTGGCCAGCGCGGCGGACTCCATCTTCCGTAACTCCCAGGACCTGCTGCAGGAATCCACCAACCTCAACGCCCAGTTCGAGCAGACCACCACCGGCCTGTTCCCGTCGCTGTGGTTGGGGGCGGTGAGCGCCGCCATCGCCGTGTTGCTGTTCTTCCTGATCATGCTGCAGCGTAACCGTGAGGCGGCCCGCCGCCGGAACGAACTGGAAAGCGAGAACCAGCGTAACCAGGCGGCGATTCTGCGCCTGCTGGACGAGCTGGGCGACCTGGCGGACGGTGACCTGACCGTGGAAGCGACGGTGACCGAGGACTTCACCGGCGCCATCGCCGACTCCATCAACTACTCCATCGACCAGCTGCGCAGCCTGGTACAGACCATCAACAACTCCGCCGTGCAGGTGGCCTCGGCCGCCCAGGAAACCCAGTCCACGGCGATGCATCTGGCGGAAGCCTCCGAGCACCAGGCCCAGGAAATCGCCGGCGCCTCGGCGGCGGTGAACGAAATGGCGGTGTCCATTGACCAGGTATCCGCCAACGCCGCCGAGTCCGCCGCGGTGGCGGAAAAAGCGGTGGCGATCGCCAACAAGGGCGCCGAGGTGGTGCAGGCCACCATCCACGGCATGGACACCATCCGCGAGCAGATTCAGGAAACCTCCAAGCGGATCAAGCGCCTGGGTGAATCCTCCCAGGAGATCGGCGACATCGTGAGCCTGATTAACGACATCGCCGACCAGACCAACATTCTGGCACTGAACGCGGCGATCCAGGCCTCCATGGCCGGGGAAGCGGGCCGCGGCTTCGCGGTGGTGGCGGACGAAGTACAACGCCTGGCGGAACGCTCCGCCGCCGCCACCAAGCAGATCGAAACCCTGGTGAAAACCATTCAGACCGACACCAACGAGGCGGTGATCTCCATGGAAGCCACCACCGCCGAGGTGGTGAAAGGGGCGCGCCTGGCCCAGGACGCCGGTGTGGCCCTGGAAGAGATCGAGAACGTATCCAAGAACCTGGCGGACCTGATCCAGAACATTTCCAACGCGGCGCGCCAGCAGGCGGCCTCGGCGGGTCACATCTCCAACACCATGAACGTGATCCAGGAAATTACCTCGCAGACTTCCGCCGGTACCACCGCCACCGCCCGCTCCATTGGCGACCTGGCGGAAATGGCGCAGGAAATGCGGAATTCAGTCGCCGGCTTCCGCCTGCCGGAGCATTCCTGAACCGGCGTAAGCCGGTTCCGGAGACGGAACCATGGGTTTTGCAGTGACAGATCGCTGGTCGATCAAGAGCGCCCCCGCCATGGATGCCGAGCAGTTCCAGCTCTGGCAGGCCCTGCTGGAGGAGCGCACCGGGATGACGCTGGCGCCGGAGCGCAAGCAATTCCTGGAAAGCAGCCTCAATATCCGCATGCGCGAGCTGGGGCTGGACGACTACGACACCTACTATCAGCAGCTGGTCACCGGGGCCACCGAGTCCCGCGCCATGGAATGGTCCACCCTGGTGGACCGGCTGACGGTGCAGGAAACCAGCTTCTTCCGTCACCCCGGCTCCTTCGCGCTGGTGGAGGACTACCTCGGCCAGTTCGCCGCCGAGCGGGGCACCGGCGCCACCCTCAACGCCTGGAGCGTGGGCTGCTCCACCGGCGAGGAAGCCTACTCCCTGGCGATGCTGATCAGCGAGCGGTTCCGTGCCCACGGCAAAGCGCTGTTCTACGGCATCACCGGCACCGACATCAGCCTGCCGACGCTGGCCAAGGCGCGCCGTGGGCTGTTTCCCCGGCGCCGTGTGGAGCAGATCGACCCGGCGCTGCGCGAACGCTATTTCAAGGACGCGGACACGCACACCATGCAGGTGGCGGACGGTCTGCGCGAGCGGGTCTGCTTCGCCCATCTGAACGTGCTGAATCTGGATCAGGCACCGATGGACGACATGGACCTGATTTTTTGCCAGAACATGCTGATTTACTTCCGCCGCTGGCGGAAGCGGCAGATCGTTAACCAGTTGGCCGGGCGCCTGGCGCCCGGCGGATTGCTGGTGCTGGGCCCCGGCGAAATCACCGATTGGCACGACCCGCGCCTGGAAAGGGTGCACTTCGCCGACACTCTGGCGTTCCGGCGCCGGCAATGAGAGGCCTGAGTTCCATGGGGGAAAGGGCATGAGCGACCGTCACGACTATCTGGCGCTGGACTGGGTCCGGGGGGAAATTCAGGAGACACTGAATCAAGCCCAGCAGGCCCTGGAAGCGTTCGTGGACAATCCCAACGATTCCACGCGCATGCGCTTTTGCCAGACCCACCTGCACCAGGTGTGCGGCACCCTGCAGATGGTGGAATTCTACGGCGCCGCCCTGCTCGCCGAGGAAATGGAAAAGCTGGCCCGGGCACTGGTGGACCAGCGCGTCGGCAACGTGGCCGACAGCCAGGAAACCCTGATGCGGGCGATCCTGCAGCTGCCGCCCTACCTGGACCGGGTGGCCAGCAGCCGGCGCGACCTGCCGCTGGTGCTGCTGCCGCTGCTCAACGACCTGCGCGCCGCCCGCGGCGAAGCGCTGCTGTCCGAGACCGCGCTGTTCAAACCGGACCTGCAGCACGCCCAGGGCGACGGCCGCCTCTCCGACGCGGTGCTCAACGACCCGCGCTTCGCGCAATTGGCCCGCAAGATACGGCAGATGTTCCAGCTCGCCCTGGTGGGGGTGATGCGCAACGAGGACATGGACCGCAACCTGGCCTATATGCGCAAAGTGTTCGCCAAGCTTGAGCAGGTCACCGGGGAGGCCGCCCGCGGGCCGCTGTGGCGGATCGCCGACGCCCTGGTGGAGGGCCTGCAGGAGGACGCCATCGCGCTGGGCACCTCGGTGAAACAGATGCTCGGCCAGATCGACCGCACCCTGCGCGAGCTGGCCGCCGACGGCGTCGACAGCCTGGAACGCCCGGCGCCCACGGAACTGCTCAAGAACCTGCTGTATTACGTCGCCAAGGCCGACCACGACAGCCCGCGCATCCGTGAAGTGCGCGCCGGCTTCCGGCTCGACGACGCGCTGCCGTCGGAAGACCTGGTCAACGCCGAACGCGAGCGCCTCACCGGCCCGGACTCCATGGCCATGAGCTCGGTGGTCACGGCGCTGTCCGAGGAGCTCACCAAGATCAAGGACGCCCTGGAGCAATTCGTCCACCAGGGCGATTCCGACCCGGCCACGCTGGCGCCGGAGGCGATCCGCCTGAAACAGGTGTCCGACACCGTGGCCATGCTCGGCCTCGGCCAGCCGCGCACCCTGGTGGAAGAGCAGCTCAAGGTGATGGAGGCGATCGTCGACGGCCGCCGGCCCGCGCACCGCGACACCCTGATGGACGTGGCCGGCGCGCTGCTCTACGTGGAAGCGACCCTGGCCGGCATCGGCGGCGACAGCCGCCGGCCGGCCCCGGCCACCGGCGCCGACCTGCCCCGCCATGTGGGCCAGGCCCTGGACGCGGTGCTGCGCGAATGCCGCGCCGGCCTGGAAGAGGCCAAGGACGGCATCATCGAATTCATCGCCTCGCACTGGGACCACCAGCACCTGAAAACGGTGCCCGACCGTCTCAACGCGGTGCGCGGCGGGCTGGAGGTGGTTCAGCTCGATCGCCCGGCGGACATTCTTCGCCAGTGCGTGCGCTTTATCCAAGAGCAGCTGATGGCGGAGCAGTCCAAGCCGGACTGGCGCAGCATGGACACCCTGGCCGACGCCATCACCTCGGTGGAGTACTACCTGGAGCGTCTCAGCGACGACCCGGAAACCCGCGATGACATCCTCGGCCTGGCGCGGGCCAGCGTCAGCGACCTGGGCTACCCGTTGCCGGAGCCCGTCGACGAGGCGGAAACCGAAGAGCCGGATTACGCCGATCAGCCGGACGACGTCGAGGACGCGCCGGCCGATTCGCTGGATGAACCGCTTGATGAACCGCTGAATGCGCCACTGGACGAACCGCCGGTGCTGCTCACCGAGGACGCCCTCCAGGACGATGACGCGCTCGAAGCGTCGCCCGACGAAGCGGCGGCGCCGGAGCCTGCCGACCAGGGCGGCATCGAGGAACACGACGAAGAGCTGATCGACGACGAAATCATCGAGATCTTCGTCGAGGAAGCCGAAGAAGTGCTCGAGGCCCTGGATCAGTATTTCCCGCGCTGGGCGGCCAACACCGGCGACGAAACCGCGCTGGTGGAATTCCGCCGCGCCTTCCACACCCTCAAAGGCTCCGGCCGCATGGTGGGCGCCACCACCGTGGGGGAGCTGGCCTGGTCGATCGAGAACATGATGAACCGGGTGATCGACGGCGCCATCGAGCCCGACGCCACCCTGATCGAGCTGGTGCGCACCGTGCACGGCCTGATCCCGGATCTGGTGGACGCCTTCGCCCACCGCCGGCCGATGCCCTACGACGTGACGCCGCTTCAGGAAGCCGCGTTCGCGCTCGCCGACGGCCAGCACCTGGACGCGGTGCCGAGCATTGACCGCCCGGACGCGCCCCGGGAGCCGGAAACTGACACCGGGCCGGAGCCCGAGCAAGCCCCCGACGCGACGCCGCCCCTGGACGACGACCCGCTGGCGGACCTGGATGCCCTGGATTTCCAGATCCCCGAGGAGACCGAAGCCGCCGGCGACGCGGTCGACCCGGTGCTGCTGGATATCTTCCGCAGCGAGGCGGCGCGCAACCTCGGACTGGTGCGCGAGTGGCTGGACCAGATCGACCCGGACTTCGCCGAGCACCCCCTGGACGACCAGGTGCACCGCGCCCTGCACACCCTGAAGGGCAGCGCCCGCATGGCCGAGATCAACGCCATGGCGGAGCTGGCGGAACCGGCGGAGAAGCTGGTCAAGGAGCTGGTCAACGGCGGGCGCCGCGCCGACGCCGACACCGTGGAAATGATCGACCAGACCCACCGACTGCTGGATGCCGGTTTGGCGCAGCTGCACGACGGCGCCCTGACGGAATTGCCCGGCGACGCGGCCACCCTGATCGAACGCCTGGTGCAGGCCCGCGAAGCGCTCAACGAGCACCGCGACGGCGCCGACCCGCATATTCTTTCGGTGTTCCTGTCCGAAGGCATGGACCTGATCATCGACACCGACAACCTGCTGGAACAGTGGGCCGAAGAGCCGGGCCACACCGAGGAGCTGGCGCGCCTGCGCGACGAACTGGAGCTGCTCGCCAACAGCGCCCGCACCGCCAACCTGGATGAAATCCACGGCCTGGCCAAGGCGCTGGCCAGCGTCTATTCCGGCGTCAACCAGGGCCGCCTGCCGTTCAGCGAAGCCTTGCTGGAACTGGCGCGCGAGGGCCACGAGGCCCTGATGAACATGATGGACTGTCTGGCCGCCGGGCAGACCGTGCGCCCGGAACTGGGCCTGGTGGACAGCCTGCGCGACCTGGCCGAAACCCCCGGCCCGGACGGCCCCGGCGGCGGCGTGCCGGCCCCCGAGAACCGCGCCGCCGGCGGCGACGACGCGCCCCTGGACCCGGAGCTGGTGCTGCTGTTCCTGGAAGAAGCGGAAGACCTGCTGCTCTCGTCCAGCGAACACCTGACCGCCTGGGAGCACGGCGAAGCCGACAGCCTGGCGGCCCTGCAACGGGACCTGCACACCCTCAAGGGCGGCGCCCGCATGGCCGGCGTCACCGCCGTCGGCGATCTCGCCCACGAGCTGGAAAACCTTTACGAAATGGCCGGCGCCCCCAACCAGCCGGCACCCGCGCCCTCGCTGTTCGACGTGCTGCACCGGGGCCACGACCGGCTGGCGGACATGATCGACACGCTGCGCAGCGGCGGCAAGCCGGAGCCCGCCCCGGCGGTGATCGAGGCGCTGCGCCAGGCGATGTTGCGCCAGGCCCCGGACCCGGCCGCCGCCCCCGACGCCCCGGCGCCCGCCGGCGGCACCCAGGGGGACCCGGAACTGGTGGCGATCTTCCTGGAGGAAGCCCACGACATTCTCGAGTCCGCCGGCCGCAGCCTGGACACCTGGATCACCGACACCGGCAACAGCCTGGAAATCCAGTCCCTGCAGCGCGATCTGCATACCCTCAAAGGCGGCGCCCGCATGGCCGAGGTGCAGCCCCTCGGCGACCTGGGCCATGAACTGGAAACCCTTTACGAAGCCCTGGCCCTGGACCGCCTGCCGGTGCAGCCGGTGCTGTTCGACCTGCTGCATCGTTGCCACGACCGGCTGGCGGAGATGGTCGACCAGCTCGGCGCCGGGCAACCGCTGACCGGCGGCGACGACCTGATCGCCGCGTTGCACGATTACCTGCGCGACCCGGGCGCCTTCACGCTGCCCGCCGCGTCCGCCGAACCGGCGCCGGCGCCAGCGCCGTCCCAACCGGTCGAGGCCGACGCCGACGCCGAGCCCGACACGCCGCTGCCCGATGAAGTGGACCTGGAGATTCTCGACGTCTTCCTGGAAGAGGCCGAGGAGCTCTGCGAAATCATCGACGGCTGCCTGGTGTCCTGGCGCGATCACCCGGAAAGCCGGGATTTCAGTGACGACCTGAAACGGGCCCTGCACACCCTGAAGGGCGGGGCGCGGCTGTCCGGTCTTAATGAGCTGGGGGAGATGAGCCACCGGTTCGAAACCCTGATGCACAACCTGGAAAGCCAGCGGCGCGACCCGGACGAAAACGATTTCCAGGCGATGACGGCGGAATTCGACGCCCTCAACGAGCGCCTGGTGGAACTGCGCCGCGCGGCGGCCGCCCAGCCGCTGCCGGCGCAGCCGCCGGCGACCCGCGAGACCCGCCCGGAAGCCAGCGCGCAACCCGGCGTTAAACGCGAGGAGCGGCGCCCCCAGTCACAGCCCCAGGAAATGGTGCGGGTGGGCGCCGACGTGCTGGAAGCGCTGGTCAACCTGGCCGGCGAGACCTCCATCAACCGCGGCCGGGTGGAACAGAGCATCAGCGAGTTCGGCTTCAACATCGGCGAGATGGGCGCCACCGTGGTGCGCCTCTACGAGCAGCTGCGCCGGCTCGACGCCGAGACCGAAGCGCAGATCATGTCCACCTACCAGAAGGGCGTGGACAGCGGCGAAATCGACGGCCGTTTCGACCCGCTGGAAATGGACCAGTATTCGGAACTGCACCAGATCACCAAACAGCTTTCCGAGTCCGCCTCGGACCTGCTGGACCTGAAGAACACCCTGCTGGATCGCACCCGCGACACGGAAACCCTGCTGCTGCAGCAACAGCGCATTAACACCGACCTGCAGGAAAAGCTCATGCGCACGCGCATGGTGCCGTTCTCCCGCCTGGTGCCGCGGCTGCGGCGCATCGTGCGGCAGGTGTCCGGCGAAGTGGGCAAGCGTGTCGCCTTCGACGTGATCAACCCGGAAGGCGAGCTGGACCGCACCCTGATGGAGCGCGTGGTGGCGCCGCTGGAGCACATGCTGCGCAACGCCGTGGACCACGGCATCGAGGACCCGGAGCAGCGCCGTGGCGCCGGCAAGGAAGAGAGCGGCCATGTCAGCCTGGAGCTGTCCCGGGAGGGCGGCGAGGTGGTGATCACCCTGGCCGACGACGGCAAGGGCATCGACACCGACGCGGTACGCCGCAAGGCCATCGAACGGGGTCTGATGGCGGAGAACACCCCGCTGCCCGACCACGAAGTGCAGCAGTTCATCTTCCACGCCGGCTTCTCCACCGCCAGCCAGGTGACCCAGCTGTCCGGCCGGGGCGTGGGCATGGACGTGGTGGCCAGCGAGATCAAACAGCTGGGCGGCTCGGTGACCATCGACTCGCGGCCCGGGCAGGGCACCCGCTTCGTGGTGCGTCTGCCGTTCACCCTGGCCATGAACCGGGCGCTGATGGTGCGCGTCGGCGAGGACGCCTACGCCATCCCGCTGAACCAGATCGAAGGCATCGTGCGGGTCAGCCCCTACGAACTGAGCGACTATTTCCAGGCCCGCCAGGAAGGCGGCCTGCCGGCCTACCGCTACGCCGGCCAGGAATACGACCTGCACTATCTGGGCCGGTTCGTGCACGACGTGGCCCAGCCGCACCTGGACAACCACAGCCAGCCGATGCCGGTGCTGCTGATCCGCAGCGCCGATCACACCGTGGCGCTGGTGGTGGACAACCTGATCGGTTCGCGGGAAGTGGTGGTCAAGTCCGTGGGGCCGCAGCTGGCCAGCGTGGCCGGCATCAGCGGCGCCACCATCCTCGGNGACGGCGCGGTGGTGATCATTCTCGATATCCACTCGCTGATCCGCGCCGCCCAGGCCCAGCAGGCGGCCCTGCCGCAGGCNCNGGAAGCGCTGCCCGCCGAGCCGGAAACGCCGGATTACGAGCACGAGCGCCGCGTGGCACCGCTGGTGATGGTGGTGGACGANTCGGTGACGGTGCGCAAGGTGACCGGCCGCCTGCTGGAACGCAGCGGCTTCGAGGTGATCACCGCCAAGGACGGTATCGACGCCATCGCCACCCTGGAAGAGCACACCCCCGCCGCCATGCTGCTGGACATCGAGATGCCGCGCATGGACGGCTTCGAAGTGGCCACCCANGTGCGNCACGACGAACGCCTCAAGGACGTGCCGATCATCATGATCACCTCGCGCACCGGNGAGAAACACCGGGAGCGGGCCTTCGACATCGGNGTGAACTGCTATCTGGGCAAGCCGTTCCAGGAGAGCGANCTGCTGGTCACCCTGCGTGANCTGCTCGGCGAGACCCGGGAGACCAGCCANTNATGGCCGCCCCGGGCCGGGTNGGCGTGATCGCCGACGATACCCTGCAGGGGCATCTGCTGGCGGGCGCCATCAAGGGCCAGGGCTACCGGGTGGTGGTCAACACCGACCCGGANCATCTGGAAGACCGCTGGCTGGCCGCCGACGCCCTGGACCTGTGGGTGGTGGANCTGTCCCGGGAGGACCGCTGGCAGCGCTTTCTCGACGGCCTGCTGGAAAACGCCGCCGCGCCNCTGCTGTTCTGCGACGGCCAGGCGCCGGCCCGCACCGCCGACCANTACCCGCGCTGGGANCGGCGCCTGATGACCAAGCTGGTGNGCTATATCGGCGCNCCGGNGCTGGAGGAAAACCTGGCCNCNGTGCCNCANNCNCCGCTGGCGGCGCCGATTCCNGAACCGCGNGAGTTNCGCGCCCTGGCCGGCGACACCACGGCGCAAAGGGTNTGGGTGNTGGGCGCCAGNCTGGGCGGCCCGGCGGCGGTNAANCAGTTTCTCGACTGTCTGCCGGNNCANCTGCCGGTGGCGTTCGTGCTCGCCCAGCACATCGACGGCGGCTTCCTGGACACCCTGTGTCAGGTGCTGCGNCGGGACAGCCCGTTCCACTGNCAGGTGGCCGGCGACGGNGACCGNCTCGGCCACGGCCGGGTGCTGGTGGCGCCGGTNNCGCAAAGCCTGNNGTTCGACACCGACGGCGTGGCGCGGCTCACCGGCGANNCCTGGGANGGCCCCTACGCGCCCTGCATCGACCAGGTGATGAGCANCCTGGCGCAGGGCTTCGGCCACTGCGACGGCGCCATNCTGTTNTCNGGCATGGGCAACGACGGCGCCATCGCCGCNCCNCGGCTGGCCGCCCAGGGCGCCGCNATCTGGGCGCAGTCGGCGGACAGCTGCGCGGTCAGCAGCCAGCCGGATTCGGTACGCGAAACCGGCTGCGTCGGGTACAGTGGCACACCGGAACAANTGGCGCGGCANCTGGTCGACCGAGTGCGCCGGGAAGTGGCCGAGACGGCCCGNGTTTCCGGTGAANCAAGAATAAGTTGAGGAAGTCGCATGTCCGAGGCGCAAATTCCCGAGTCCCTGCCCAGCCTGCTGATCCCGATGAACGGCCGGCCCTGGCTGATTCCCAACNTCGTGGTGGCGGAGGTGATTCCGCTGCGCCAGCCGGACCGGCCCGGTCACGGCCCGGAGTGGCTGCTNGGCTGGATTAACTGGCGCGAGCAGGACCTGCCGCTGATCTCCTATGAAAANCTGAACGAGTCCGGCCAGGTNNCCATCGGCCCGGACGCNCGCATCGCGGTGATCAACACNGTNTCCGGNGNGTCCCGCTTTTACGCCGTGGTGGTGCAGGGGATTCCCCGNCTGCTGCGCGTGGACAAGGGCGACCCGGTGGANGAGCCCGGCGACACCGGCCCGGCGGAAGCNATGTACGTTCAGGTGGGCGGCGANCTGGCGGTGATCCCGGANCTGGANGCGGTGGAAGGCGCCGTCGCCGGGCTGTCGCGATGACCGACTGGGCNCGNCTGGAACAGCTGGCGGCGGAGCGGCCCCACGACGGGCGGCGCTTTATCAACCGCTATCCCACCCCGCACCACGGCCTGCGCGAGTTNCTGCGCTGGCAGCGCNANACCGGCGGNCGCTTTCCGCGCCGNCTGCCGTTTCCNCTGCGCCGNCCGGACCCGGNGGNGCTGGCGGCGCCGGCGCCGCNACCGCGCNTTACCTGGATCGGNCACGCCACCTATCTGATTCANTACCAGGGCTGGAACCTGCTCACCGANCCGGTGTTCGCGGAACGCTGCTCACCGCTGTCGTTCGCNGGCCCCAANCGCGCCGTNGCNCCGGCGNTGNNNATTGANGAGCTGCCGCCGATCNACGCCGTGCTGGTNTCCCACAANCACTANGANCANCTGGACCGCGNCGCCGTGGACGCGCTCNACCGCCGTTTCGGCGACCNGGTGCTGTGGTTCGCGCCCNCCGGCGTGGGCGCCTGGCTGCGCCGGCGCGGCATCGNCCGGGTGGTGGANTTGAGCTGGTGGCAGCACCANCGGGAAGGGGANGTNGANGCNTTCTGNNTNCCGNCNCANCANTTCAGCGGNCGCGGCNCCCGNGANCGCAACCGTACCCTGTGGTGCGGCTGGCGNCTCAACTGGCCNGNCTTCAGNCTGATGTTCGCCGGCGATACCGGCTACGCACCGGTGTTCGAGGAAATCGGCGACGTGCTGGGGCCGGTGGACGCGGCCCTGCTGCCGATCGGCGCCTATGCGCCACGCTGGTTCATGGCGCCGGTGCACATCAATCCGGACGAGGCGGTGCGCATCCATCTGGACCTGCGCGCCCGCCAGTCCCTGGCCATGCACTGGGGCACCTTCGTGCTCACCGACGAGCCCCTGGACGAGCCGCCCAAGGCGCTGGCCGCCGCCCTGGCGCGCCACGGCGTGGCGGCGGACGCTTTCCGCGTACCGGGGCATGGCGATACCCTGACTCTGGAAAGTCTCTGAGCGTGCATTGGGAGGAGCCGCGACCATGAAGACCCAGCGTGGACGACGCCTATGGTGGCTGATCCGCTTGATCGCCTGGCTGCCGCTGCCGCTGGCCGCCGGCCTGGGGGCGATACTCGGTGATCTGATCACCCGGGTACCGCTGCGCTATGCCAGCGCCTACCGGGTGGTGCTGATCAACCTGCTGGCCACCCAGCCGGGTATCAGCTTCGACCAGGCGCGGGCCATCGGCCGGCAGAGCCTGCGCGAGCTGGGCCGCTCCTTCTGCGAATTCGCCCATGTATGGAGCCGGCCGATCGACGAAACCATGGCGCGGATCAGCCACATTCATGGTGAACAGGAATATCTGGACGCCTGCGCCAGCGACCGGCCGGTGTTGCTGCTGTCGCTGCATCTGGGCAGTTGGGAAACCATGAACCCCTATCTGGGACGCCAGGGCACCAACATCATGTATCAGCCGCACCCGGCAACGCTGGTGGACGAACTGGTGAAGCAAGCCCGCGAGCGCAGCGGCTGCCGGCTTATTCCGACCAACAACCAGGGCATCAAACACGGCCTGGCGACGTTGCGGGCCGGCGGCACCCTGGCACTGCTCGCCGATCACAACCCGGGCAACCGCAGTAACCCCTACGCGCCGTTCTTCGGCCATCCGGTGCCGACCCCGGCGCTGGTCGGCAAGCTGGTGCAGCGCTTCCGGCCGCGGGTGTTCGTGGTGTCCTGTTACCGGGGCGAGGGCGGCATCAAGGATGTGGAAATGCACTTCAAACCGGCCCCGGAAATCGAAACCGCCGCCGACACGCACACCCTGCTCTGCGCCATGAACCAGGCCCTGGAGACGTGCATTCAAAGCAACCTGTGCCAGTACCAATGGACCTATAAACGCTTTAAATGGCGCCCCGGCGGCCGCCGGCTGTGGTACCGCCAATCCTACGCGCTGCTGCGCCGCGCCGCCCGGGGCGAGGACAGTGCGTCCCTCGGCCTGGCGCCGGACACCACCCCGAACCCCTGATCCGGAGACACGCCCCGCATGCCGATTGAAAAAGACAAGGTCGTCACCCTGCACTACACCCTGATCGACGCCGACAACGACCTGACCCTGGAAAAAAGCGGCGCCGAAGCGCCGATGGTCTACCTGCACGGCGCCGGCAATATTCTCGCCGGCCTGGAGCAGGCCCTGGAAGGCAAGGACAGCGGCGACCGCCTCACCGTCTCCCTGGACCCGGAGCAGGCCTACGGCCGCCGCGACGAGTCGCTGCGCCAGCGCCTGTCCGCCAAGTACCTCAAGCACGCCGGCAAACTGAAACCCGGCAAGATCGTGCGGGTGCAGACCGAGCAGGGCCCGCGCATGGTGACGGTGCTCAAGGTGGGCCTGAAAACCGTGGACGTGGACGCCAACCACCCGTTCGCCGGGCGTCCCCTGCGTTTCGAACTGGAAGTGATCGATGTGCGTGACGCGGACGCGGACGAAAAAGCCCACGGCCACGTGCACGGGCCGGGCGGACACGCCCACTGACGTCTAAAGGTGCTACTGTTGGCGGCCAATCAAACACTGCGGGGCGATGAAGCATGCCGGAATACAGCTATTGGATTATTTTCGGGCTGATCCTGATCATCGGCGAGTTCGTGGTCTCCGGTCTGGTCCTGATTTTCCTCGGGCTGGCGGCGGTGATCGTCGGCGGCCTGGCCTACTTCGGCCTGATTAACGACCTCACCTGGGAAATCACCCTGTTCGCGGTGCTCAGCCTGGCGCTGCTGGCCGGCGCCCGGCGCTTCCTGCGCGACTGGCTGTTCGGCAAGGAGACCCAGGGCCGCACCAGCGACGACAGCGCCGGCCTGGTGGGCGGGCGTGCCACCGTCGAGGCGGACTTCGTCGACGGTGTCGGCTCGGTGCGCTACCGGGGCGCCCGCTGGCAGGCGCAATCGGACCAGCCTTTGAAAGCCGGCCAGATGGTACGCATCAGCAAACACGAAGGACTCTGGCTCACGGTTCAGGCCTGGTCCGATACTTCTTCCACGGACCAAGAAAAGGACTCTGAACAATGATGGGACTCATTATTCCCGCTCTGCTCGCGCTGGCGGTGATCACGCTGCTGTTCATGACGGTACGCATCGTGCCGCAACGGCAAATTTACGTGGTGGAACGGCTCGGCAAGTACCGCACCTCCCTGGAGGCCGGCCTGCACATCCTGATGCCCTTTATCGACCGCGTCGCCTACCGTCACTCGCTCAAGGAAATCGTCCGCGACGTGCCGCGCCAGAGCTGTATCACCAAGGACAATATCGAAGTGTCCGTGGACGGCGTGATGTATCTGCAGGTGGTGGACGCCAAGGCGGCCAGCTACGGCGTCGACGACTACGTGATGGCGTCGCAGCAACTGGCGCAGACCACCCTGCGTTCGGTGATCGGCAAGATCGACCTGGACAAGACCTTCGAGGAACGCGGCGAGATCAACATGGAAGTGGTCAAGGCCGTGGACGAGGCCGCCCAGCCCTGGGGCGTCAAAGTGTTGCGTTACGAAGTGGCGGACATCAACCTGCCGGCCTCGATCAAGGACGCCATGGAGAAACAGGTGCGCGCCGAGCGGGAGCGCCGTGCGGTGGTGGCGGAATCCGAGGGCGACCGGCAAGCCGCGATCAACCGATCCGAAGGTGACCGCCAGGCGGCCATCAACCGCTCCGAGGGTGAGAAGCAGGAAATGATCAACATTTCCGAAGGTGAGAAGCTCAAGCAGATCAACGAAGCGGAAGGCCGTGCCCGTCAGATCGAGCTGCTGGCCCAGGCCACCGCCACCGGCCTGCGTGAAGTGGCCCTGGCGGTCAAGGAAGACGGCGGCGACGAAGCGGTGAGCCTGCGCATCGCCGAGCAGTATGTGGCCGCGTTCGAAAAACTGGCCAAGGAATCCACCACCCTGTTGCTGCCTTCCAACCTCAGCGACGTGGGCGGCACCGTCGCCGGCCTGCAGAAAATTCTCAAGAAGATCGACGCCACCGCGCCCTGATAGAAAGGTAATGTTCCATGCCACGTCATTTTGAAAACGCCGAAGGTCTTTGTCAGCAACCCGACGCGGAAACCCAGCGTTATCTGTTCAACCAGACCATGCTGCGAATCAAGGATCCGAAAGTCAGCCTGGACTTCTACACCCGGGTGCTGGGCATGCGCCTGGTGCGCAAACTGGATTTCCCGGAAATGAAATTCAGCCTCTTTTTCCTCGTCTATCTGGGCGACGAAGAAGCCGCCCGGGTACCCGAGGATGACGCCAAGCGGCTCACCTACACCTTCGGCCGCGAAGCCATGCTGGAACTGACCCACAACTGGGGCAGCGAGGACGACCCGGACTTCCAGTACCACAACGGCAACGACGAACCCCAGGGCTTCGGCCATATCGGTGTCACCGTCCCCGACGTGTACGCCGCCTCACAACGGTTCGAAAAACTCGGCGTCCCGTTCGTGAAAAAACCGGACGACGGCAAGATGAAAGGCCTCGCCTTCATCAAAGACCCGGACGGTTACTGGATCGAGATTATCCAGGCCGACATGATGGAAAAGCAGCAGAAAGGTTAGCAGAACTTCTGGGGAGGGATGGGGGAGCGGGCCATGCCCGCTCCCACCATTCCTGGGTTACAACTCCGGAGTAAAGGTCGGCGCCACCCGCGGCTGGAACTGCTCCTGATAGGCATACGCCAGCTTGATCAGGGTCTCCTCATCAAACTCGCGGCCCAGCATCTCCATGCCCACCGGCATGGCCGGCTCCAGGTCTTCCGCCATGCCGGCCGGCATCACCAGCGCCGGGAACAGCGAGAACGGGCTCAGACGGTTGTTGCTGCCGGCGGAGGGACTGTTGCCCAGATCGCCGGCCAGACCGGTGATGGCCGGGTAGAGCAGCACATCGTAGGCTTCGCCCAGCGGATTACCGTCCACGTCCAGATTATCCAGCGCCCGCATCAAACGTTCTCGTACGAACACCGGCCGTTCAATCGTGTTCTTTTCGTACACCACCCGTTGCTCGTCGGTCAGGTTGTTCAGGTCGATGCCGCCCCGGAACTCAAGGCCGGACTTGTAGCTGTCGAGGTAACCGCCGCTGGCGACCAGCTCGTCATAATCGAGGATGTGGCCGTCCATGGTGTTCGGCCAGCTGTTGAGGTATTCCTCCAGGTCGTGGCGGAATTCGTAGCTGGACATGGACTGGTAGTCGCCGAGGATGGTGCCGAGGTCGTCGATGGTCACGTCTTCCACCACGGCGCCGGCGGCTTCCATGTTGGCGATCGCCTGATCCATCACCGCCAGCACGCTGTCGTTGGTGCCGAAAAGATCACGGACCACGCCGATGCGCGCGCCGTCCAGACCGTCGGCGTCGAGGAATTCGGTGTAGGTTTCCGGCACGCCGGTAACCTGCTCATATTCCTCTTCGTTGTTGATCAGGCGGGCGTCGATTTCAAAGCTGACCCGCTGGTTGCTGGCCGGTGAGGTGTCGAAGCCGACCATGGCGTCCATCAACAACGCACAGTCTTCCACGGTACGGCACATGGGCCCGCCGGTGTCCTGCCAGGTGGCGAGCGGCATGATGCCGTCCAGGCTTACCAGGCGCAGGCTGGGACGAATACCGACCAGACCGTTCAAGCTGGAGGGCACGCGCACGGAACCGCCGGTGTCGCTGCCGGTACCCAGCAGGGCCAGGCTGGCGGCGATGGCGGTGCCGGTGCCGGTGGACGAGCCGCCGGAGCCCTTGGTCAGATCGTAGGGGTTTTTGACCAGGCCGCGCACCGAGCTTTCGCCACGGAAACCGAACGCGAATTCATCCATGTTCGCCTTGCCCAGCACAATGGCGCCGGCCTCGCGCATCCGGCGCACCGTGTAGGCGTCCCGGGTGGGCTGATTGTACTGGAACGCCAGCGCACCACCGGAGGTGGGCATCTGCTCCGTATTGAAGTTGTCCTTGGGCAGAATCGGCACGCAGTACAGCGGGCCATCAATGCCGGTGACCGCGAAGTTGAGATCCTTTTCCCGGGCGTCGATGATCGCCTCCGGGTTGATCGCCACCACGCTGTTCAGTTCGGTGCTGGAGCCGGTGTCGTCATAGGCTTCGATACGGTCAATGTAACCCTGAACCACTTCCTCACAGGTAACGCCACCGGTTTCCAGAGAGGTATGCAGATCGGCGACGGTCGATTCAACAAACGAAAACGCGACGCCATCGTCGCCACCGGACGGCGGTGTGCCCGCATCGTCGGACGAAGAGGATGAGCCGCCGCAACCGCTAAGCAGCGCCGCGAGCACCGCGGAGCCCACCAGTAATTTGGGATCAAACATGAACATTCCTCAGGCAGAATCAAGACAAGGCACCCCATGAAGGAGGCCGTAAAACACAACAAAAAGCGGGCGTCCGGGCAGAGGATCGGAAACGCCCGGAATAAATACATCAAGAAACATGCCAGAGTTTGGAAAGGCTTTAGCGGCGCGGTTTTACAAGAAGGGATAGAACTTTCAGGGCAATAAAACAGGTAAAATTAGATGTATTTTGGTGCACGGAATGCCCCGTTCGGAGGCTCCGGTCAGGACAGCAGCGTCCATAGCGAAGCGAGCAACGCCACCGGCGCGGTTTCCGCGCGCAGCACCCGTTCGCCGAGCGCAAAGCCGTGGAAGCCGGCCTGCCGGGCGGCCGCCAGTTCGTCGTCGGAGAAGCCGCCTTCCGGGCCGGTGAGCAAGGCGATGTCGGTGGCGTCGCGCACCGCGCCGGCATCCAGCGCCCGTTCGCCGGGATGGGCGATCAACTTCAGGCCCCGCGCCTGATCCATGAAGGTGTTCAGAGGCATAACGCCGTCCACCACCGGCGGCCGGTTCAGCCCGCACTGTTCGCAGGCGCTGATCACCACCTGCCGCCAGTGCTCCAGCTTCTTGTTTTCACGGTCGCCCTTGAGGCGCACTTCGGTGCGCTCGCTCTCCAGTACCCGGATCGCCGCCGCGCCCATTTCCACCGCTTTCTGAATCGCGAAGTCCATGCGGTCGCCTTTGATCAGCGGCACACCCAGGGTCACCGGGCGGGGCGCGGTACGGTCGATGTCCACGAAGGTGTGCGGCAGCACGGTGACGGTTTTCTTGTCCACCGCTTCCAGGGTGGCGGACCATTCACCGCCTTCGCCGTTGAACAGGGTGAGAGGGTCGCCGGGACGCATGCGCAGCACCTTGCCGATATGATGGCTGGCCTGCGGGCCCAGCTCGGCGGCGTGGCCGGCCTGGAAAGGTTGCGGATCAAAGAAGCGACGGCTCATGNGTTTCGGTCCTGGTCAGCGGGGACGAAGCAGGCGTGAAAGGCTAACATAGGCGGCCGTTGATTCACNGGACAGAGACTCCCAACCCATGGGCGAAATCATTCCNGCCGCCTTCCAGCCGCCGGCCTGGCTGCGCTCGGCGCACCTGCAGACAATGTGGTCGACCTTCTTCCGNCGCCCCGAGCCGCTCAGCCGGCGCCGGGAAACCCTGCCGCTGGCGGACGGCGACCANCTGCTGCTGGACTGGGCCGGGCCGGCGCCGGAAACCGGNGCCTTGNGAGTNTTGNTGCTGCACGGCCTGTCCGGNTGCAGCGACTCCCNNTATATNCGCGGCACCCAGGCGCGGCTGGCGGCGCTGGGGATCACCTCGGTGGCGATGAACTCGCGCGGCGCGGCGGCGCCCAACGACACCGCCCTGTGCGCCCACGCCGGCGAGATCGNGGACCTGGACGCGGTGATTCAGGCNNTGCGNCAGCGCGACCGGCACGGCCCGCTGATCGCCATGGGCGTGTCCCTGGGCGGCAGCCGCGTNCTCAACTGGCTGGCGCGGGCGGACGACGGCTCGCTCAGCGCGGCGGTGGCGGTGTGCAGCCCGCTGCGCCTGGACCTGTGCGCCAACCGCATGGACCAGGGNCTGTCGCGGATCTACCGGCGCCATCTGATCANCAANCTGCTNGCCACGCTGANACGGCAGCGGCGGCACCTGGAGCGGGTCGACCCGGCCCAGGCCGAGCGGCTGGCGGCCCTCAACCTGCGCGGCATCCGATCGTTCTGGACCTTCGACGAGCGTGTCATCGCACCGCTCTACGGCTTTCGCGGCGCCGCCCACTACTACGCCGAAGCCTCCGCCGGGCCGCGCCTTCAGGCGATTCGCACCCCGACCCTGATGATCCAGGCCGAGGACGACCCCTTCATGACCCCGGCGATACTGCCGGCCCTTGGCGAGCTGGGCCCCGGCGTCACCCTGGAACTCTCTTCCGGCGGCGGCCATGTGGGCTTTGTCGGCGGCCGTCCCCGGCANCCNGAATNCTGGCTGGANCAGCGGCTGGCGGCGTTCGCCAGCGGCTTTCTGCCGGTCTAGCCCGCCGGCGCCAACAGCAGGGTCAGCAGGGCGCCCAGCCCGCCGGCCACCAGCAGCGCCACCGCCGACAGCGGCCAGTTCCAGCGCAGCGCGCCGACCCGCGCCGGATAGCCGGTGAGGCGCTCGAGCAGCAGGGCATTGGCGGAATAGGGCGTGCCGGCGATGGTCACGCCCCAGCCGCACACCATCGCCAGCGCCAGGCCCAGGGTCGCGCCCTGCGGCCAGATCGGCGCCAGCACGCCGCCCACCAGGGCGCCGGTGACAATCGGGTTGAAGCCGACCAGCCCGGCGACGAAAAACAGCCAGGGCACCAGCAGCGCGGCCAGCGGATACCCCCAGACCGGCAGCACGAAATCCGCGCCCAGCCCGCGCGCCGCGAAGGTGCTCACCAGCGCCCCCAGAAAGGCGGAGCCGCCGACGATCACCAGCTCGTTGGTGACCGGCGCCAGGGACGGCAACGACGGGCGGTGCCCCCGCCAGCGCTCCACCAGCAGCCCCAGCACCACGGTGGCCAGACAGCTCAGGGTCACCGCCCGGGAATAGCTGAGCCCGGCGAGACCGCTCAACCCAAAGGTGGCGGCGCAGATAGCGGCGATCACCGCAGCGAACCGCAGCCAGGGCGCCCATCCCGTGGACGGTGCCGGCTCACCGTCGGCGGCGGCCGGCTCCGGGTCCCGCAGAAGCGCGCCGCCCAGCAGGTACAGCAACGCCAGCGGCAGGCTGCAGGCGATCAGCTGCCAGCCCGGCAGGTCGGGCAGGAAGGTGAGGGTCACCACCACCGAAATCGACAACGGCGAGCAGATCGGCGAGGCGCCGAAGCCGCGCAGGGTGGCGCGGGCGGCGTTGCGGGTGACGGCGGAATCGCCGCGCTCGCTGATGCGGCCGCCCACCAGGGCGCCCACCACGCCCACCGAGCCGAAATTCAACGGCACCGACAGGAAGGCCGTGCCCAGGGAAAGGCTGAAGTAGCGGCCCAGAGGCCGGCCCGCGAACAGGCTGCCGGAGATCCGGCCCAGATCCGGAAAGCGGCCCAGCACCGAGGACAGCAACATCACGGTGAGAATCAGCGCGGTCAGCCGGGTCATGGCGTCGGCGGCGTCGATCAGCACCACCGGGCCGTCCGGCAGGGCCAGCACGGCGACGACGACGACCAGCACAAAGATCACCCGTGCCATCCGGCGCAGGTCGCGCCAGCCCAGCACGATGGCCGCGAACACGGCGGCGGCGCCCACCACGCCGGCACCGGGCAGCGGCGCCAGCACCCCCGCCGCCAGCGCCA
>FUFK010041945.1_pt1 | contig 34684 bp, 50 predicted proteins | sample 1021851 | NCBI WGS metagenome assembly FUFK01 (sample SAMEA51879418, study PRJEB19060) | metagenome | reverse complement strand
CNCNGTANGTNGCNATATCTGAATCAATNGCGCGNTCACGTTCTGCCTTTGCAATAACTTGCCAATCTGACGGGGCCAACAATGTATTAGCTGTCTCTTTGGTTTGTGCTATCCATTGGGTTTTGACACCATATGCTATGATATCATCACCCTCCGTTGTATCATCCAACTTTTTTAGGGTTGCTTCCCACTTTCCATCTAAACCTAACTGACCAACTGAATAAAACCTCGTATCTGGTTTTGGATCTTCTGCTACCTCAACAATCCCGTAAGACTCAAGGGTTTCCTTTGACCATGTTGACCAATTTGCGGGGTGCTGTGTTCCGTTTTGATCAGTCCACGGCTTACCCGCTGTTAATCTTGTTGTATTATTTAATACAAACATTTTTGACTCCTATCTTGCCGTTGCTGGCGTTGATCCCGCAAACGGGTTGATTGCAAATGCGGAAAATATATATGTATTGCCTGACCCGTTGTACGCGCCACTATTACCCTTGATTTTTACCCCGTTTGCTAGGAAATCTATTTTATTGCCTACATTATCACCCGCCGCGCTGTCTGGTAATAACATTCTTTGTGCCGGGTTAAATTGATCACGTTTGTTATCATAGATTGCCCAGCTTGCATCACTGCCACTTACTCGTTTAAAAATAATCCATGACGCAGAAAATCCCAATTCAATAAAAGGCCCATCTGAAGCTGATCCATTTCCAACGTAAGATCCAAACGCACTAAATCCCGGTATCGCCCTCCATGCCAAGAAACTATGATTTCGCCCATGAAAAAACGCATCATCATTAATGGTGAAAGTCGTTGTGCCAGCCGCATTTATACGAGCCGCCCCGCTACCATTTATAGCATCATCATTTAAAAAAGACCTTGTCGTATTTCCTGTGGTTGAATTTATGCCGCTGTGCCACACAACCCACACATTACCTTCTGCTGAAGAATTTAATGGCTTTACAACAATCCAATCCGCTTGCCCGCCCAATCCATGCGCTACCACTCCGTTGTTACCTGAACTTCCAGCGGTAAATGTGCCAACTGAAAATCCTGACGTTGTATTCGCTGAAACAGTCAGGTTCGAGATATAGCTAGATCCTGAAGGCGTTGCTGTGCCGTTAGCCCCCAACCATTGCCACCCAACGATANNATCACCACTATCATTTAGGTGGACACCATTACCAATATCAAACCCATCAACTTCAAAATCTGTTTGACCATTTGTATCAGTGCTTTCTGGATCAAGACCGGATGTTCCGCCTAGNTGTAAGAGTTTTGAATTGCCGCGAACTGCATCAAAAAGACGAAAAGAGTAGCCACCGTTATCTCTATTTTTACCCCATAGAAAATCTGGTTTGAACTTTGAGTTTCCGTCTTGCGTGATTTTCCGTGCCGTGGTGTTACCTTGCCAGATACTTGTTTGGTGATAGGCTGTTCCATCACCGATAGCTGGTGTGTTTGATGCAAACAGATTGGCAGCGTTTATATCTTTCATGTTAGTTGGTTTTGCATGAGTATACCCAAGCGCACCAAACTCAACCTGAACGGTTCCAGCGGATGCGTGAGCATGTTGGAACATGGGAATGATGAATCCAGTAAGGTTTGAAAACGCTTCCCCAGCATTAGCAAATGATCCATCACTAGAATCATACCAAGTGTTATTTTTACCGAAGTATATTTTCCCGGCTTTTACCGCAATTTGAAAATAGTCGTTTAATGATCCACCACCGTTGCTCTGTGAATCCCACGTTGCGTTTGCAATTGTTGATGTGTTTGTAACGTTACCGTTTCCGCAACTTAAAAACCATGACCCAGCATTTGCTAGATCATTACGGGGCTTATCATTTGCATGATCAACAGTTGCTACACCAACAGCAAACGCTCCAATAGTGCTGCTCGTGGTTGTTGGTCGAATAACAAAATAATAGCCATCTGAATCTGACGAATCAAAAGCAATAGAACCAATAGGTTGATCCCCATCATTACCAGCAGTCGCTATTGTAAGATTGCCATTTGATGCGGTTCCTGAATCTGGATATAGCGGCGTCATCACCGCATAGTTTGTTGTTGGGCTATCAGTGGTTTGTGTGGGTGAGTTCGCAGCGGTAAAATGATTACCAACCATATAAACATAATGCCCTACCCCTCGACCAGAATAATATCCTAAAGAACCTTGATACAGACCTAACGCTGGACCAACGCCAGATACGTCATGTTGCCACCCCCAAGTTCCCGTATCGCCACGAAGAACAATCCAATATTTCGTTCCAGCCACTACCTCAGGCGGCGTAGAAAAAGTAGCTGTTTTAAGACCTGCACCAGAACTTGTAATTCCAGTGACCTCACCATTTGTTACAATCGTTCCAGAAGGTGCCGTGCCTGAACCTCCATCTGTTTCTAGGCGAACTGTGACGCCAGAAAAACCTCGTGACGATGCGTTCAGTTCAATTTTTGAAATTGTGCCTGAAACCGGTGCCGTAAATAACATCCCAGTACTTGGATTAGCAGAAGAGTCACCATCGTTAATTTCACTCCCTGCGTTATAAGTATTTTTTTGGACAACCGTAAGACTTGAGCTTCCACTAGAATCCTGACCAAGCCCAGCGGCGGTAGCAAACTGTAGGTAAAAGCCGTTATTGCCAAAAGTTAGGCTAGCATCTTCAATTGAAATTGGACGCCACACCTTATTGCTATCAAACTCACCTACGTCACTTGGAGTGATTACCGTGCCGTCTAAGAAAACAAATTCTGCAAGGTATCCATCAAAAGGATTGACGTGAGTACTAACGCCATTATTTACATTCGCTCCTATATCATGGCTTATGCCATTTGCATTTAAACGGCTGGATGTACCACTCAAACTAGAACGAGTGTCAGTGTCAAAATCAGTAACTTCCAACCCGTTAATATAAAGTCGCAGCTTTAGACTGTTTGTTCCGTTTCCTAGGTCATAAGCAACAATCACGTTATACCATGCATGAAAATCCCTCAGAACCTGAGTAGTAGTCAGTCGCGCTGCACCTCCCTCTTGAATTGTGATTTTGCCGGTACTCTCAAAATATAAGTTGTCATTATTACCGCTACCATCAGCACTAATGATGTAACCACCGGCATAACCGCCGCCTAGCTTGACCCAGAAACTGTACCCAAATTGGCTAGCACTTGAAGGCGTGCCAAAGGTTCTGTTTAGGTACTGTGAGTCGCCATCATTTAGCATCATACTGTTACCAACAGAAAACCCCGCTGGCGCGTCTGATACAGCAGATGACCCAATTCTAATGGAATCAGCTTGTAACGGACCACTCATTAACTTGTTGCTTTCACATCTTTACTGAGGACTGCGTGGATGCTCGTTGAACTTGCTACGAAATAATCTAAACGATCAACTGATGATGCCGCTGTTGAAAGCGTGGGCGCTGTTCCCCCAGCAAAATGGAATTGAGAACCATAAGACAGCGTTCTACTCCCTGATCCATCCTGTATGATTAAGATAGATCCGCTTTGCCCCGCGACCACATTAGAAGGGTTCGCCAATGTATATGCTCCGCTGTTATCACTTCCCAATGTGCCAGCCCCAGCGTTGTTGCTTAACTTGAAGTAATTATTAGCTGACATATCAAGTGTGATAGAGCCACCCGTTGTTGAGTTTGTTGTTGTTATAGTGCCGCGCTGTGATTTTGAGAATGTCTGATTGACATCACTTTGCACGATTGTTGTGGTTCCCGTTCCAGTTCCGTGCGTGAAAGTGCCAAGCGTAATATAGGCATCATTGGCCGTGTTTCTAAACTTGAGCTTGTTATCACCCGTATCATAATAGAATTGATAAGCGTACTTTGTGCTTGGATCAGAGCCACCTGAGTTGTTTGATGCAATCGCTTGAAGGACACTATTAATGTCTGCCCNTACTGTTGCGCCATCCGCATTTGCAATAACATAATCATGTTGTGCCATCTTTTATCTCCTAAATTGTTGCCGCCGTCACAGACATGACGCTGCATTGTATCTGATACGCTGGATCATCGGTAGTGAAAATTGCTCTGAATTTAAATCCTCTGGCATGTTCCTCAACCTGTGTAAACTTTTTATAGGCTGTAAATGTCGCCCCACCGCTCGCCGGGTCATCATCTGTTGAGGAATAAAACATATCTATATTTGTAGGTTGCGCTCCCGCTGTTCCATCAAAATCATCCCATGTATCAATATTGGCCGTTCTACTATCAATGAAATCGAGGAATATTGTTGTTGTCGCCGTGACTGTCGCTAAGAGGCGAACCCTTTTCTTGGTTGTCAAATCCATGTTCGTAGCAAAGTCATAGGTGCCTGTTGTTGCTATACCACCAATAAAATCAAAATTTGATATCAAATCAAAATTAGATTCTGAATCAAGAGTGCCGCCCCCTGCTAATTGAAGTTTGTTATTATCTACAAACAGGCTTGTTTTCGCACCCGCGAAAGCGGTGCTTTCCGTTAATGTGGTGTCAGTCGTATAGGCAAGTATTGTTGCCCCACCTGTCTGAACGATTGTTGGGCTTGTTTGTTTCACACCACTACTATCGATAAATTTTGCTAGAAAGTTCCCCGGCCTCAAAGGTACTAACGCTGTTGTTGCTATTCCCGGCGTTGAATCATCTACCAATAAACTATTCGGCCATGATGCGGTAACGCCTGTTCCTGTGTGACGTATCTCTACCTTGCCACCAACCCTGACATCCAAATCAGTAGATTGATCAAACTGGAGCAACGCCATACCGCCGACTTGTTGAAGGCTTAACCCTGTCATTGCTGTGGGCGGTGCTAATAGACCGCTTACCTCTTTAACGATTGACGTAAATTCTGATCTCGTACCTATCAGTGATACTGCCCTAAGTCTTATGTCATAGGTATCTGGATCAACGTCTTCTATCTCAAACGTATTATCCGTTGAAGTGCCACCGGAAATATAAGTTGAAGCTGACGTCTTTTTATATTCCATCTCATGGAAATACGCGAAAGCATCCGCTGATGGGGTATATGTGATTGTTAATAGTGCTTGCACCCCCCTGCCATCACGAGTTGAAACGAGCGTTTCTGTAGCTACAACATTGCCCGGTGCTTGTAGCTGAAAGACATTTGGTATTGTTGTGTTTGGCGCATCACTTACAACTTGCTGTTCTGATGCGGAAAATGAATACACCGAATCTGAGTACTCTTTACAAACAAGGGCAACTTGGATTGCCTCGGTTGTGGGTCGAAAATTAAATTCTGTTACCTCAAATAACTTCTCACTCCACCCATACCTATCAAATGACATTTTAAATATATCGCCCGGAATCAATGGCAGGGCTTTTAAATTGAAGGTTGCTTCAAACGCTAGGGGCTGCCTATTCCTAAAAAGTGCAATCTTTGCAATACGTTGCGCCATTGATGGCGATGTTGTCATTGGCAAATCAAAATCATTAAATATGCGCTCTGAGTTATCTTGGGCCTCAAAGGTTGAACTCGTTATTGGCGGGTAATCACTTTGCTGGAAATTATTTGCCTCTGATATGTATTTCCCTTTAACAGCGTTAAAATTTTCACGGCGTGATTGTCTTGGTATAATATTAATTGATTCCACAACATCTGATTCGCTCAATGAAAGAGTCGCTGTTTTTGTTGCTCCCGCATAAACGTAAAACTGACCATTGGCGTATATCAACGATCCTGACATCGCTGTAAGAATATCTTCAATGTTTCCACCGGGACTTAAAGCCGTATCAATCAAACCGTTTGCTTCGTACCGTTTCTCTGTTGAACCATCAATTAACGTGACACTCTCATCACATACGTTTGCTGCCGTTATAAATGATGCAGTATTTATCTTGGATGTTGCTACTCCCAAGCCAAGTGAATCAGTTAAATAATCATACAAAACCAACGCCGCATTAGCTGAAAACGCTGTTGACCCCGTCCTCACATCGAGTATTTTTTTACCCTTAAAACGACAGGCTATTTCTGGGATTTGATGAAACGCATCATTATCAAAGGTGCATCTCACATAATTATAGAATATCCCACTGAGCTTATGAGCATCAGTCCAACCTTCAAGTGCTGTCACAGCATCTTGGTCCGCACTCTGCCCACTTGTTCCTAGATGTGGGTTTATGGTTACAAGATCTTTATACTCACTATCAGAGCTATTTACATTGCCGCCAGCGGCTCCATTCTCTACCTGTGCAATCGGAATCTCGTTCCCATCAATAAACCAAGATATAATGCTATCAACTTCATGCGAGCAATGAACCACGAACAAATGCAAAAGATTATTTGCCTTACCGCCGCTCTCCGTTGCGGCTACATTAATAAGCGGGCCACCAGCTTTTATTTCCCCGTAGGCTATTTTTCGCGTTGTAATCGGCTGACGGAATGACCGCTCTCTATCCTGTGATGCTGTATCAAATGATGTAAAATCTAAAGATGGCTTTTTTGGCTTTGGTGTAAGAGCCATACTAACAACGGATAACGCCGCACCGATAGCCGCTGATACCCAGCTAAAGGAAAAACCGCCCGCCGTTGTGTAGCCAATCCCTGACGTAACAGCAGATATAACAGTAGGTATTACTATTCCGCCCATTAGCGAACCCCCCACGCTTTGATGAGAAATTCCCGCTCTAAATAGACATAGCCGTTTTCGCCAACGAACACCGCGCAAGAATCCGTCATAACGCCTATTGATTTCTGGTCTTCAATATCAGCGCACACGACATCACCCCGTTGGGCCATCATAATAGGTATTTGCTCCCAACCATGCGCCCCTAGCGTTTTGTTGGCTATATCAATGACGCCCTCATATCCCTGTCTTTTTATTTCTTTGATCGCTCCAAGGGCCGTATCATACTTACCTCTAAACGTAGCGGCGGGATCAATTCCGGTTATGGTCTGGACGATATCGCCCGCAAAAAGGCAACAGTCATTCTTTCCCCAACTAAATGAACGAGGTTTGCTCAACTCCTCTGCGAGAAGAGTTTGCCAATCATCCAGCCTAGCCATCAACCACGCCCCCACACAATATTTAAATCTTGTATGGATGGCACAAAGTCCAACCCCAGATCATTGGGAAAATCAATCTTTTGATCCTCGGATGTATACCGCCGCTCCTTGGCGTTTTGCAACGCAATCAATGCACTTTCACAGTGAACTGTTATGGTTGCAGTCTCACCTGAATCTTGGATATCCATCTTATCCATGATTCCATCAAATATTGTGAAGGGGTTGAGATACCCACGCTCACTAGTAACAGATATCTGTCCACCCATGCCTGAATGATTTTGACAGTAGTAGTACATCGTTGTGTTAAGACCACTNGGGACAACCCACTGATTGTAGGCTCCAGCTTGCCCCGCTGTTCCCACTTCTGTCCACCCGCTTGTGTATTGTGCGCCTCCGCTCGTAAAAGTGCCGCCCGATGTGGTAGAAATGCGAAGATTATGCGTTGCGTTGGTACTATCACTTTGATCGAATCTAAACGTGGTGCCTTCCGTAACGTAAATTATATCTTGGCTGACGTCTTCTATGACAAACTTTCCTGAACTGACTGCAACATCCAGAGAAACATACGGTATAGAATCTATAGGCAGAAAAATCATTTCGATTTTGATTGGTCTATTTTGGCAATCTTCATTTAAGGCCACTGACACAAGGGCTGATGCTATACCATTAAGACTGACTTGAACGCCGTTTGCTCTAACGCTTTGACTTTCTGCGGCTGGTGACACAGTTAGGATATCTCCCGCGCCTGTGTAAACCTCCCCTTGCGCTAATAAATTACCTGATCCTGTCCAAAATCGGAGTGTGCCGCTATCAAACTGTGCTTCTACTAGAACGGCTGGAGCGAGCAAGTTTGAACGGGCCAGTGCGCGATATGTGCTAACCAGCCCCCTATTCACGTTAGATACTCCTTAACAGCAAATGTAATCCCATAAGTGCTTATGGCATCGGCTGACCATTCAAAGTCTCCCTCAAGGCGAAACACCCCCTTGGCGTTTGCTACGGTAATAGCTGCATTGTTATCTGGACTCGTTCTCAAGGCGGGTTCGATGCTAAGTGTGGCATTACCACTGCCATCCGTGTTTGCATCCTCCACCACCATATGAAGGCGTTGTGTCAAGCCACTACCTATCTGGATGTAATCACCTTTTTTTAGATAACCGGTCTGGCTTGCTGTTGCTCCATCAATAACCAAACTGTTACCCGTCTGTGAGGCACCGTTTACAAGGGGCGTACCCGCGCTTGTGGATGCCGTTCCCCGTGCTGTCCTACCATCCCAGTCCCCAAGATACATCTGGCCTACACAGCCCCGCATGGCCGTTAGAACGGACACCCATTCTCTTGCNACAGCGTGTTTCATTGGCGGCAAAGTAACTTCCGCCTCCCACCATTCGCCGGGATATTGATAGACTTGTTGGGTTCCTGTGAAGGCTGATTCTGTTTTCGCGATAACCCTTACGATTCGGAATGTTGTGCTAACTGGCTGTGCTGTTGCATCAGTTGGTAANGTCAGTGGATATGTAATCGCCATTATGCACCTAACCCGTTGGCTATTGAGCCACCTCTTGCCCTACCATTGATAACCGCATTGACTGATTCCTGTTTAATCAACGGCATGAGGTTCATAATCTCCGCCCTTACGGTTTGCTGGACACCCGTGGTTACATTGAAGTTTTGGGTAATGTTTGGACCTGAAGCACCACCTCTGAGCGTTTGACCGCCACTCATAGCCATGTTCATCATATTATTTGGGGTGATCATGCCAGATGCCCGTGGTGTAAATAGTTCTGGCCCACGTTCTCCAACAACGAATGATCTGTTAGCGGATACGCTTCCCCCTCTATAAAACCCCCCGCCAAAAAATGAACCAAAATTACCATACCCAAAATAGTTGTCTGCGGTCCCTGTTGATCCGCCGCCAAACAAACTACTCAAGAAACCACCAAGTCCGCCGCCCCCGCCGCCCCCGCCCAGTTCGAGAGCTTTTGATGTCAGAATGGCTTGAAGGCGGGTTTCAATCAACTGCTTTAGAATTGAATTGATAAAGCCCCTGAAGGTTTCTTTGAAGCTCTTTAGCCCCTCGCCGCTTTGCGTTATGGTGTTAGCTATCCCTGAAGCTATTTCTGAGCTTACCTTGCCGATACCCTCCATGACTGCCTGACCAGCCTCACTCTGTTTGAAGATCTCCTCCCTAATCCGCTTTTCCGCTTCAATCGTCTCATCTGCCTTATCAATATTTTGCTGTCTTGCCTTGATCAAATCTTTTAAAGTCTCTTCTAGTTTTTCCGTGGATGTCATAGTGCTTTTTAACGCATTATCTACTACACCCTCTAATCTTTCCCTCTCTTCAAGTTCTGCGTTGTTTTCCCTCAAAGTTTTTAAAAGACTCATAAGCTGTTTATTTTGCTCTGTTGTATCAACCTTGAATACACCTATCCCAGCCAGTTGGTCTTCCGTGGGATCTGATGGCAACCGCCCTGCATCNCTAAAAGCCTCAATTTGATCNTCTTGGATTCCTTGCAATTGAAGTCTTGTATCAATAATTTTTTGTTTTAATTCAGCGACTGCCTCATCAAATTTTTTGGTTGGTGCTGCGGCTTTCTCTGTGGATTTTGAAGCCTCAATCATGGCTATCTCACGTTTTTCTATTGCAAACATGAGAGCGGCCTCTTCCTCACGGGCTTTTTTTAATATCTCTGTTAAAGTCTTAACTGTCTTTCCCGCTGTTCCTTCTCTAGTAAATCCTTTTTGACCTCTTGCTATTTTATCATTTAACTCAGCAATTGATTTTTGTGCGCTTTCTGCGCTTTTTCTAACGGTTTCTAATCGTTGGGCTGGCGTTTCTCCAATAAGGTTCATATCAACGGCCAACTGCCTGAAACCCGCCGCTAAATCTCTCAATGTCGTCACAAGGCTCAAAGCCGCTGGTATTAAAACCTGTCCTAGCTCTGTTCCCAAATCTTTTAACGTGGCTGAAAGATTTTTTGATTGGTTGGCAAAGCTACCAGCGGTTCGTGCCGCATCACCTTGAGCATCTTTGGTCCCTGCTAAAATAAGATTGAACCTTGCCATTGCTTTTTCTTGTGCTGTCACTTCATCTTTGGATTTCCTAATACCCATCCGATACAGTTCTTGCTGGAGTTCCGCTTCAGTTATAACGATACCAAACCTACGAACCGCCTCATGGTTGCCCACCAACGCACTTTGAAAAGCGTTCATAACATTGACATCAAGGGTATTCTTAAATGAACCAACATCCACAGAAAGCAAAGTAAGTTGCTTTGCCATTTCTGCGGCTTCACCCCGCGCAAACCCCAGCGGCACAAATGTATCCTGTACCGTTGCGGCCATCTCTTCTAGCTCAAACCTTGAACGGCCTGTTGCTTTGGCTGTTTCATCTGCAAACTGTCTTATATCATGCACATAATCCCCAAAGACCGCTTCTGACATAGATTGCATTTCTTGTGCATCACCCGCCAGATTTATAAGACTTGTCCCAACTCTTGCTATCTGACGAATAACAACAGCCCCCGCCAGAACGCCGATAGCGGCTTTCACCTTCATAAAATTTTTGGACATACTTGTCGTTGTCGCGGCGGTTTGCGTCTGGATTTTTCTCAAATCCTTCTGCAAATCTCGCATATCAGCTTCAATGCGAACCAGTAATGTATCAACAGTCGCCATTAATCTGGAAACCTTTCCATCAGATCTTGAAGCTCATCTCTCATTAATGGACTACCTGAACGATCATTATTGCCGTTAAATTCAGAGAACCCATCAATGGCCTTCATCAACTCAGGCATACCCATGTTCCAAAACTCTGTTGGCGGTATGCCCATCATTCCAATCCCTACCTTTATGAAGCGATCCCACGGGATTCGTTCTATAGCATCACTTCTTGTTCGTTTTTTTCAGAATCCTCTTCATCATCATCTTCGTCTGCTTTACCAGCCGTGAGGACATTTGATAGCACTTCTCCCACAACTCGCATACCATCCGCCATACCCGCCTCATAAACGATTTGAGCAACTTTGGTATTATCAACATCATTGCCACCACCTCTTAAAGCTGGCGTGAGGACATTACTTATATCCATGACTGTAAGATCACCCTCTGCTAACTTCGTGGCAATCTTTACAAGGCTTGCGTTACAAGCCATTTCCGCCTGTATGCACCCATCAACAGTCATGCGGGTTTTATAAGTCTTATCCCCCAGCTTTACTTGAAGCTCTCCGCGAAACGGATTTACCATTTGTTACCTCCAATAACAGCGTTTCATCACGATCACCTACGTTGGTAATCGATACAATTTTATAATCGCTGCCATTGGCGGTGACGCTATCACCAATTGAAACGCCCTTAATGAAAGGAATTTCAATTCTTGCCACATCGCTGGAGGCGTTTATGCCCCCTTTCACAGTCTCCCCTGAGACAGCGATTTCTGAGTTTACCCAAGCCATACTATGACACTACGCCCCTGCAATCGTAAGATCACCAGCACTCTGGAATGAGAAGCTATATGTGACTTCGCCGTTGAACTCACCAGCATATTCCAAAGTCTCAAGCATAAATGCACCTGTGAAAGTAATCAAATCCGGTACTAGGAATTGATAGTTCTTGAACGAGGATGCGTGCCATTGTCCATACAGGGTAGTTTCTGAAGCACTATCTGTGAAAACGCCATTACCTGACACAGATGCACTTTTGATACCACCTTGAGCTAACAAAACCCTAGCATCATTGGTTGAGTCTTTGTTTGTTATATCAACAGCCTCATCATTGAGGGTAATTGATGTTGAGCGCATACCGCCGATAGTAGTAAACACCTCTGGTGAAGCGCCATCTCCTATCTTCATCAGTAATGCGCGACCTTTTTGTGCGGCCATATCTTTCTCCTTTAGCTATCCGTAATAAACGCCCGAAAGCGCATCACACCGTGGCGGGTCACGCCATCATTCTCTAGCACCTCGCTAGAAAATTCACACCGTAAGTCTATCAGGTTTGCACCACTTACGGAAAGATTATGTTCGTGTAACAGGGTATAAATTCTTGCCTGTATATTCTTCGTCTCTTTCATGCCCCTGTAATCTGAAAAAATATCTACGTTGAAAATGTAGTCTCTGGCATCCAACGTCTTTGAACCATCATCAGAGGTCGTTGTCGGCCCAATAATTACAATCGGGAGCGCGGTATCGTCAGGAACCGCATCAAATACGCCCGTAATCAAGGCACCAAGCGTGGAGTCGCCATTGAGACGGCTATATAGTGCCTCCTGTAATTCAAAGCCGTGTAGGGCCATTTAATCCTCTTTACCCTTGGGGCGGTACAATGAATGATCTTTTGGCAACAAGTCCCTATCAAACTGCCCACTTCTAAACCTATTGTTTCTGACTGCATAGAGGAAAGCATTGACCCTTGCCAAAGCCCACTGATCTGGACCGGATACATTACGGCGTACACTCTCAGGGTTTGTACGATATGCACCAACGCCTCTTTCAAAGACCGCCCTCAACATCCGCATCGTTACCCGTTTGCCCTTTTTATCACCATGCTTTTCGTTGTGTTCCTTCATCTTGCCTTCTAAGGCTTTCTCAATCCGTGCGCTCAACGCCTTTTGCTGGCCCGTTACCCTTAGATAGATAGAGTGACTTGAGCATGGCATATAGTAATTGCCATCTGGGGTTTTGAGAGTGTGAGTGCCATCACAGCCCAAGGCACTGGCCCGCCTTGCCGCCCCACTAACTGAACGGAATACATCTCTGCCTTCTCCCATGCGCGGGTCTTGCTTATCACTCATTTCAATCCACCTCTTACGGCCTTGGTAAATCTACGCTTAAATGATGGTCGTCCCTTCTCCAGCGCGGGCTGTAAGAATGGTCTGGCTGGCATATCTTGGGTGCCAAACTCTAAAGCCGCTGAATAATCCGCTCTGCTTTCAATGCTGGCTCCAAGCTGGTCTGAATCGATTACAACATGAATATTTGTAGCTAGAAAACCAGTATCACCCGCTGGAGCATCTCCAGGTGCGGATATTCTTATTGTTCGTGTAGGATTGTACCTAGTAACTTGCGGCCCTGCCCTTGGATTGGACAGAATACTTGTGACGGCCTCATTTCTTGTTTCATTGGCAAACATTCTAACAGCCTGTCGTACACCCTTCAGTATATCCTGTGACTGNNTATCAATTTTTCTATCAAATTGCTGTTTATTGATTACCTTAAGTCGCATCGTTAATCCCTCCCTCTGTACACCTAAGTTGAAGGAAGCGATCTCGCATACCCATATTGATAACTGACTTTATGGCAAACGTGCGGGTAGTTCCCGAATCATCCCATGTGATGCGCATCTTGCCGCCGCCAGAATTGAAGTTGATATTCGAGTAATACCGGATGTACACATCGTGAGTAATGTCATGGCGAATAGTACCATCACTGAAAGACTGATTGCCATTAACAGGTACAATATCAGCAAAAACAGTCCTAACGGTTGAGAAACTAGATGTGAACCCACCACCTGTATCCGTGCTTGTTGAACGGGACTGTAAGTTTACCGAATGTCTTAGATTTCCAGCATAGGGTGTCTTTGCCATTAGCCATACCCTACCCCAAACCGTGCGATTCTGTACGGGTTCCAACAGGCGGATACCAGCGATGGAACCATAGCAACGCCCTCGCCCTTTACCACCATATCAGGGTTTTCAAACAAATGAGCCGCCATAATTAACGCTCCCTGTCTTATAGGATCCGGTACAGTGCCGCTATTAGCCCCATAGCCCGCCACATACTTGATTTCTAGGGCATTGGCTACCCGTAGCATATCNGGCCAAGTTTCGCCTGTACGAAGCACTANACGCCCCATATCACCCGCTGTATCAACGTAATATTTGCTGGCTGCAAGAGTAGTCGCCGTGTCATCGTCATCATACGTCTTGACATGCGATACGCTTCCCAAAGGTGAGAACGGCAACTTAATTTCTCTTTTGCGGTAAGTGAGATATGGCCCCGTGGTGATACCTTCCACATCAGGAAATATATCATCCGCATATGGCACGTTATCAAGAAATAACGTAAGGGTCCGATTTATCAAGGATCGTTGCAGATAGTTCTTTGCCATTTCCGTAGCCGCTGATTGGCAGACGGCTAACATGGTATCATGGGTACTATCCGTGTTTGCAATGCGTAGCTGGTTCTTAATCTCATTAATAGAGATTAGATCAGCCGTTTCCGCTGTATTGACTGTGACCCCAGACATCTAAAATCATCAGGCTTTTTTTGCGGCGGCTTTTTTCTTGGCCGCTTTCTTTTCTTTCGGGGCGACTACTTTAGTCTCTAAGTCAGCAAATCCCTCATCAATGAACGCTTGGGCAATGCTCTCCTGCCATGCCGCCGCCATTTCATAGGACTCACCTTCTTTGTACTCCATCGTGAAGGTGCCTTCTGGATTGGATGCGCCTTTCATGGACTGCTTCATCTTAATCTTCATGTCAAAATCTCCAGAACAAAGGAATGGGGATGAGCCGAGACCCACCCCCTATCCTAAGAAGTTAGCCCGTGGGCGAACCGTCATTACCACCAGAAGATGGCTTGTGAATCGGGTCAACTACACCTGATACACTGTGAGGCGTACCATTGGAGTGAGAACCCGTGGCATCAATCTTTACGCGAACATAGCGATTGGGGCCAACATAGCCAATCTTATGGACAGCATCATCTTCCGCCGCCGCATCAATAGTAGCGAAGATTCCACTACCATCCACGGTGCCGTAGGTGACAAACTTAGTGTCAGTAACCGCCGCGAAGGTGGAGTCATCCGACGAATCCTCAAGAATGTAATCGAACTTCACCGAACCACTTAGCGTATCACCGGATTCACCCACGTTCACAATCAGCATCACGCCGTTGTCAAATTGGGTATCAACTGATGTGCTGTTGGTATCCGACGTAATGGTTGCAGGATCAACCAACTGAAGCACAGTCAGATTGTTAGCAAGATCTTTCATAGCCATGATCTAAACCCTCCTTTAAGCAGAGACTTTTTGCTTACGGATAGCTTCCGCAAGCACGACCTGACCACCGACTCGCCGCCGTGCATAGTAGCGAACCGTCCCACTTGCTGCCTGTGTGAACGGATCACGCAGAATTGCAAGTTGAACACGATCCACAATCATGTAGGCTTGGTTGAAATCACCAAACACTACAGGATATGCACCCGCGCCAACATCGGCCATATCAGGAGCTTCGACATACGGCTGACCCAAAATGGTATTGGGAACACCCGCTTGAAGGCTAAATCCAGCTTGGAACACATACGAACCGTTTGAGTCCACAAGTTTACGGATTGCACCTAACGTCGAACGGTTGAACATGAAGATACCATTACGGGCATATTCAGTTTTTACCGCTGAGTAAAGGTCAATAAGACCGTTTGCCGTTAGAGCCGTTCCGTTACCGGAATTTGTCTCACCAACAGAGCCATTGACCATGAAGCCTTCTGGTTGACCTGATGCTGTACCGTTGACGAATGAGGTTCCTTCACCCTTTGCAAACTGAGTTGCAAATTCATCAGAAAGCTCTTGCTCCATGTTGAAAGCCGAATCCTCAACATCTTGCTCAGAAATATCCACCAAAGCATACTGCTCATGCGCGGTGATTTCTTCCATGCCATATGTCAGACCCGTGGTTTCGCTACGAGTACCAGTTTCAGTCACCCATGATGCTGAGAACGTACCAGTGCGGCTTGGCACTTGAACGCTACGGGCAGAAGTTTGACGGATACGAGCCGCTGAACGAACAGGGGAAATTTCCGTTACCTTCTTTACGATTTCAGCTACATACTCCGGTGGTGCAAGGTATCCGCCGCCTGTATCATTAGATACGGTCAGCACTTTTACCTCATACTCATCAAGGGCGTCTTTACCCTTACGGAGATAAGTATCATAGGCTTTCATGCGCTCATCAACTGCTTTGGTATCCATACCAGCTTCTGGGCGTTTNAGGCGAGTTTCCATTTCATCAATACGNTCAGAAACAGAATCAGCAGCTACCGCCGCCTTGGTGAGACGCTGGTTCATATCTTCCAGCGAATCAAGTGACTTCTCGATTTTCTCTAGCTTTTCATCCACCAGAGGATCGGAAGCACCCTTCTTCTCAATTTCGGCAAGACGCTCATCATTGGTGTGCTTGAACTCTTCAAACGCTTTACCAATGGACTCAACGGCTTCCCGAACTTCTGTACTATCGGACATTATGCCCTCCTTTAATCAGAAGATGTGGGTTGAATGATGCTTGCGAGACTTCCTAACAAGGAAACAATCTCTTGGTCACTTTCACCAGCGTCCCGCTGTTCTGTGAGAGTTGTTATGATTGCTTTCGCACAAGCTTTAGACTCTGAATGGCTCAATCTTCCATCATCCCGAAGGAATCTTTCCCATTCCCGAATAGTCCAGTCCTCGCCCTTTACTGATGAAACTCTGGCCTTGGGATTCATCGGGAAAGTGACTAGGCTAATCTCCATAAGGTCAACCTCTTTAAGCATCCTACGGCGGCGTCTCGCATCATAGTCTTGCTTATCNGGGTCTGCCTTGTATCCAATTGATAGGCCATCCAGTGCGCCCATCTTCATCAATTCGTATGCTTCGCGGCCCATCTGGGTGCCAAGGGCAAGCCGCCCCTTCACTGCTAGGCCATCTCCATCTTCTGAGATAGAATCAAACACACCAATCGGAATATCTTGCTTATGCTGCCAAAGCATCTTGACTTGCTTGGCTTTGCGCTTTCTTAGCGACTTAGAAAATGCGCCACTGACAACTACATCATTGCCAAGGTCTTTGTTTCCAAAGATTGAGCCGTATCCAGAGAACCGTCCCTTCTCCTCTTCATCCTCATCATCGTTGTAGGCTTTGAGATCAAACTGGATGAACTTGCTTTCAAATTCACCTTCCACCTGTTCCGATTCAACGGACTCCAGAGACTCATCTGTCATTTTCGCACCTTCTTGATAACTGGAAAGACACACTGCCGCCCTTTGGTCCCGTCTGGGATACTCCATGCTCATCTTATCATCACCCATACAGCGAGACATAAAATCGTCTTGGCTTTCCCCGCTTGATGGCATCGGAATCGGCATAAATTAATCCTCGTCTTGGGCAGTCTATCAGCAATGATTACCCTGTCAACAAGGAATATTTTTTTAAAGGTTTAGTTTTTGGGTGGTGTGTTTTTTATAGGTATAATTATTTGGGGGGCATCTTTAGCTTCCACAGGATATACGGTTCACCGCACTTCCCCGTGGTATGATCACATAGCTGGGCNGGTATNGCCTTGGCTGTTGGGTCCAGCGGTTGCTGCCCCACATAGTGCCACTCTGCACCCNGCTGCATTTCTTTTATCGCCTGTTCAAAGAATGGCTTATGATCATGGTAAAGAAAACTTGCGAGGCTTAGAAATCCGGTAAATACGATATCCATAAATGTCACCAATCAACTATGATACTGTCATAGGCATAAAGAAAGGGTGGCCCGAAAGCCACCCCTAATTCCTTACTTGTTGAAATGCTTNACGCACCAATCAGAGTTATCCGGCTCCACGCGAAACTTGAATCCGTAGAACTTCTGAGCTTCATCAGCGTAGGTTATCGCTTCATCTTGATCCTTAAACCATTTATCCGTAAGCCAAGAATTATCAGAGTAGAACTGTACGGCGTAAGCGGCTGGTTTAGTTTCTGTAGTCTTCATTAGTAACTCTCCTGTTTTCTTGTTACCATTATGTTATAGCAAACCGTTGACATATTGTCAAGCACTTTTTTTTGGAGGGTATAATGGCTCAAAAAATAAATGAACAAAGTGAACTCACGATACCGTTAAAAAATCTGATAAGCCTTCTGGCTGTCACGGCTATCTCGGTCTGGGCATACTTCACCATCAACGAGCGATTGAATTTTTTAGAGTCAGGTCAAACCATGATGCTTGAAGAGATAGAAGAGAATGATACTTGGATTGATAATTTTGAACCACCAAAGCAAGTCCAAGATACCCTGATAAAAGTCCGAGANCTTGAAATCAGACTCACAGCCCTTGAGACGAAATTTAATCTGCAAAAAAAATAAAAAAAGTTGTTGACACCCTGTCATGCTTTTGCTATAAAGGTTGAGTAACAAGCAAACAGGAGATTACAATGACTTTCGAGACCAAAGAATTTTCAAAGCGCGGTGACTTAGTTTACTACAAAGGCCGTTCCGTTGGCCGCTTCCGTAGCGGCGGCTGGGGTGCGTTCAAAAAATTCCTTGTAAAGAATTTTACGCCCGCTGAATATTTCTACTACCGTGACCAAGGACTTGCTCCCTTGGATGTTTTACACCTCAAGGGTTACATTTCCCCAATCCGCCGTAGGCTTATTGAGAAGGGTCTGGCCGAAGAATTTGACTTGCGCCTTCTGGACCCAGTTGAGCCTTACGAAGAGGCAGTTCAAAACTAATGGTTGTTGAGCAAATTGATAATGTGGCTGGTGCGTCCCTCAAGGGGCGCATCACCGCATCTTACGTTGATCTTCTTAATCACTTGGGTGAACCCATGACTACCGGTCTAGATGGCTCCACCGTTGAATGGCGGCTTGAGATTGAAGATGATTGGGGCGACATACATCGCGTTGTTGTTTATGACCGCCTTGAAGAATCAACCCCTACAGGAGACTATGATTGGTGCGTTGCCGCAAAAACCCTTGATGGTTTTGATGCGTTGTTTGATTATATCCAACAGTGTCAGGCAATTGACAACTGGTCAAAAGAATGATCTTTACAATCTTGGTTACACTGCTTTGGTTCAATCCTTCAGATTCCAAATGGAACGCCTTCCGCATTAGTCACCTGAACGGCAAGGCTTTGATATTCGCCACACATGAACAGTGCTTAGACCACATCATTTTGTATGAGCGTTATATCCGATTATACATAAAGCACATCCACGATGATAAAGCTATTGCGGGTGACATCTACTGTGACGCAATACTAAGCGAGGATGCCAATGCCCATATATCAGATAGGAATATCAAATCGATTCGTGCGGCAAAAGATAGAAAACGGTGAAACCCTCACGGCGGAAGAATCCGTCTGGGAGGACACCAACTATTTTGATATTGAAGCACGCGATGAAGAACACGCCAAACGCATCATCAAAGCATCCCATAAGGAATCTCACGGATTCGTGATTGATTGCATTGATGAATATCGATACCTTTGAATAGTTCTCCTACGAGAACGTGANACCTCCCTGAAACTCCCCCCGATGATAAATGTTGTCGGGGGGTTTTTTGCCTCAAAAAAAAATTGAAAATAAATCAAAAAAGTAGTTGACACCATGTCAAAGGTATCCTATATTACAATGGTAACAAGGCAACAGGAGCTAAAAAATGGATACCACCTATAACGGTTTTGAGATTGACCACAACTGCCCGAACCCTCGGATGTTGAAGTTCCANTACGAATCCAAAGCGTTGAACTACCGCAAGCTCGGTTANTCTTTGGAAGCAAGAGCAAAACGGGCTGGAAAAGATAGCAAAGAGTATACTCGCTATTTGAAGTTGCTTGAAACCTCTAGTGCCTACGCTGCACTCGCTAGAGAAGCCTCTTAATTTTTTTACAGGAGATTACCCATGACTATTTCTACCGCTAAATTGCGTGACTTGAAAGCCGCCCAAGCCTCTTACGGTTTGTACACCGATTGGGGCTACCGGATGGGAACTATCCGCAAGTATATGGCTGGCTGGATTTTTACCACCGCCAACCCCAACGTGAAGGGCAACGGAAAGAAATACCGCTCTTCACTCGCTAAAGCGGTCCCCGCTAATTTCACTGGGTATGTGATGAAGGGGGATGACAAGATTGGCCGAATTTCTAAAGGTCGGGTTTTTGGCCCTGCTAACACGATTCGCTAGTTTACCAACGCCTTGAAAACTTAGCCGCCAGTTCACGCTGGCGGTTCTTTTTTTGTGTCGAATAACGCTAGTGCCTCATCAATCCAAGGTACTTGAGATGGATTCCATTTCTTATATTCCTCGATAACCTCTCGATCTAAGTCAGACAACGTTGGCTTATTGAGTATGTTGTTAGCGATATTCTCCATTATCTGATCGGCCTCTTCTTGCTTAGACATCTGGCAACTCCCGTTTGTTTATGATTGCTTCTATAAGGCGGATAAATAACGGATCAACTAAGTCCTCACGATCCATGAAATACAGGCAAAAATTTTCCGCGAACCATTCTTTGTCGTTTTTATCGCCATATTTTGTTGAAGATTTACGGACTCCCTTCTTCGCGTTATCTCGCATCCATTTTTCCACAACCGGATTGAAGTAATCTAATCGGTTTGCTACGAGATATTGTTGATGCACATTATGTCCAAATTCGTGGTAGATTGTGGTCCTTAACTTATCCAGTGGATCACTGAAATATTCATCTGCCGTAAACGGTCTCTTTGATAAATCATCTTCCCATTTCCAGCCGTTTGCTGGGACGCCCTCAATACCTGTTCTTTCTCTGCGAAGCTGGTATAAATCATCATCAATTTCTGCGGTTCGATTTCGCGTAGCAAGAAATAAATCAAAGTCTTCTTGGTTCAAACCGCCCGACTTACCATCTCTTGTTAAAATGTACTTTGGGAACGCCGCATCAAGACCACCAAATTTTTTATCTGCATCAATGATGAGGTCAGTTTTCTCTTTCGTAAGCTCATCAATGCGCTCATTGATAGCCGCAATATTCTTATCTTTATCTTTCCCCTTAATTATCTTATCTGCGTCATCATTAAAGCTNTTNCCTTTAACCCCGATAACCGCATCACCCATATTTGCAAGAGCATTACTGCCCCTGATTCCTACTAAGCCCCGTAAGGGTACTACCCCGATTATATCAGCTAACTCATCCGTTTCCTGTAACAAGGCATTNGTGATTGATGTTGCTTCTTTTGATAGGGTGCCAGCCTTGGCTTTACCATAATTCGCACTTGATCTAGCCCGAAATTTACTTGCGGTTGCGCTTTCTAAATCACGCTCAATAAACATAGATTGGGCTTTTTCAAATCGCTCCTCCATGAGACCAATAGCTTTGGCCTTTGCGATAATCTGAATTTCATCAATTCCAACCCGCACCGGTCTACGCCTAATTTTTACCGGCTCAAAGGCAACTGATGGCTCTGGCCCGTCAAGGATGTCGTCCTCATCCTCAATGTACATCAAGACACAACGGCAATTTATGACTTCTGCTGGCCCTCCTCTTGGATCACCGGGATATGCCATCTTCTTGCCAGCAACAATAAAATCCTCATCCATCCCGATTTGTTGACCACTAACTGCCGCATGGGACGCCCGTGTTCTACCGTCAAGGTTTGCCATCCATTGTTTTTTCATATTCGGCGCATCAAATGATTTCTGTTGCTCATGCGTTGCGTATGCTGATGCGTTATGTATTTCAGTGCGGGCAATAGTCGTGGCCCTTGCACGGCTGAACCTTGGCTCAAACCGCTCTCGTATCGCTTGGGAAATAACTGGAACGCCCGCTGTGCTATTAGCGGCGATCACGTCTTGGAGGATTCTTTGCGTTGTGAGCGAGATGTCTCTGACTCTCTGCGCTCCTTGGGTTCTGATATACGTTTCAAACAAGTCCTCATACGTTGCGACTGCCTTTGCCCTTCTGCGATTCGCGATTGCACGATCTGAGAATACTTGGATGGTCTCTGCATATAACTGCCTAATAACAGAATCCACGCTTCTAAGTATATTCGGATACATGCCTTGAGCAGCCGATATACCCCCTGCATCAATAGAATCAGCGGTGCTATTAGCAATGTCAGAAAACAGCCGTATAAGTCGGAATGTGAAGGAGCGTTCTAGCCCAGACCTGAGTCTATTTACTTCACGATATTCCCGAAGGGGCGAGAGACGCCGACCCGTTTGTTTTGTTTGTCGGTGTGGCAACAACTGCCTTCTCCCGTTCTTTCATTATCTGATCCCGCTTGCGGGTTGACCAGCGAAAGCCAGCATCTCCACCCCACAAGTCCCACGCTATGCGGCCAGCGGAAGGAAAGCCCTCTTCCCCTTCTCTGAACCCTGTGGCTTGCTTGTCTACCTCATGGCGGGAGAAGAAACTGTACATCCGCAATACAACATCGGCTGAAAGATTCTCGCGGGCCACCAATTGACTGGCTCTCCGCGCTCCTACCCTTGTGCCGCCCCTATTATACTCTGCACGCCATTTTAAGGCTCTCTCAGCGGCCTCCGCCATCGCTTGGGTAGGTTTGGTGTCTATATCCTTGAAAAACGCACCAGCAAGCCTCTCCTCGCCTTTAACTGGCTCTTCAATGCCAAGGGCATCATGGAAGTCCTCATGGGATTGGCACGGCATATAGTAGGTAACGCCGTTGATCTCATGCGTATGCGTACCGACACAGCCAATCTGCGACGCCCTCGCTTCAGCCTGTTCTCTGGTCAGATGAAGCTCCATCCTCTTATCTTCTGTGTCTTCTTCTCTTTTATACCCATAAACCTCTTCAGCAAGCTTATCCGCCTCTTCCTCATTGGCTGGTTGCGGTGGCGTTGGCTCTGGTTGCCCCAGCGGGAATAGGTTTGCTGGGATATAGGCATCATCGCCACCGTTAAGTGGGTCAAGACTCAACCTCTGCCTTGCTTCGTTCCGTGTAATGATTCCTGTCTCAACCGCACGAATTACGTTGTCATAGATCATACGTCTNCGCTCTGCGATAGCTGGNATGTCATCTATGTTGTAAGNNAGCNTNAAGGTATCNTCACCAAATGANGGTACGAGCCATTCNTTCATATCGCTTTGGATATGCCGCAACATNGGAATGATGGTCTCTTCATACAGCGCAAGCCGTGCCTCTGCCATATTCGCGTAGGTTTGGCTATCTGGGATCCCCACAAGCTGACCCGGAACCCCGAAGCACAGGGCTATATCCCGCGCTGACATATTTTTCATACTACTGAAGTCCATGTCTTTGGGGGTCATGCCCATTTCTTTGTAGTCAAAATCTCCCTCTAAAATCATGGTTCGGCCAGCNTTTTCTGTCTTCTCAAACCTTTGTGTAAGATCAGAACGCAATTGATCACGCTGTGCCTCTGTGAGCATAGCCATGCTTCCTGACTCATCTTTGGGCTTGTACACCACGGCCCCTGATGGCCGCGCTCCGTTCATCAATAGAGCCACGTTATGCTTATTGCTCAGATTATGCTGGTCTATATCTACAGCGGCGGGATTTACAGGACTCAAGCCATAGAAATCGTTGAGGGGGTTGAACAGCTTTATTTGCTTTACATCTGATAGCCCTTCTTCGCTTACTGGATAGCTTGCCGCCACCCTGCCATTGACCATGTACTCAAATCTTTCTGGNATCTCCCTTTTNCCNGGAACNACTTGCACTCTATCGGGCCGTAACGTGTATAATTCACGGGGGTTGCCTTGATCTGGCCCTGATTTCATTACGAATGAATTACCTGATAGCAACAGGTAGCTATAGACCTCTTGAAAAAACTCTGATCCGTTAGACATCGGATTTGGACGCTTTAATATATCCAATATAGGGCTATCTTCGATTGGCTGATCGCCTCTGTTCAACTGCCACTGCACCGCCGCCGCGCCTTGCGCGATTTCGTTGACACAACGGTATACAATCGCGTTTTGCATATACCCATCGTTTGCAAGCTGGTCATATCTATCTTTTGGCGGAACCCTTGTCCCTACGTTGGCGTAAGCAACCACTGGCCCTTCTTTGACCATACGCTTCTGGCTATTTGACGCTTGAAACAACGCCGTCCATGCTTCCCGTACACCCATTACGTCACTCTCCACATCGCTTGTCCACTTGAGGCACTCAATTCCGTAATACCGAAAACCAAGGCATCAAGCCTATCTGGTGATTTGGCTGTTTCCGGTGTGTAGCTACACATCTGTTGTTCTAGCTCACTGAATATGCCCAAGTGACTAACCTTGCCTTGCTCGTACAGGGCGGATACTGGCTCTGCCCTTAACATCTTACCACGGCTTGATCGAATAGCCTTGTATGGCAATCCTACCTCAACCGTTCTTATCAAACGCTCTACTAGATCACCGCCGTTGTTGACCTCTGCGATAATCTTATCCGCATTGTGATCATAATACGCCTTGACTGCTTTTTGCGCCCACTGATCTGGCGTCATCCTACCTGATAAATCCTCAATGACATAGTATTGATTATCTACACCTTTACCAGAAACAATAATTCCTGTCTCGTCACTATTCTCTCCTGATGTTACAGCGGGATCAATGCTCACAACTATACGTTGCATTTCTGGGAGTTCTTTGACCCTCTTATCATCAATTAGAGCGTAATTCCACAGCGCACCCTCTAAATCATCTAAGACTTCCGCATAAAGCTCCTGTCTGCCTAATCGTGTCCCGCCATACTTTTCCTCAAGCATAGCCAACGCTGATGGGGCAAGGTTCTCTCTATTCTCAAAGGTATTACCACGGGTTACGACAATGTTAGTTCTCTTCATCAGTTGCCGCACGATTGGCGTAGGCTTGGGAGTAGTCGTAATGACGCACTGTGGCTTATCTCCTAATCGAAGCCCAAACTGCAATTGATCAAAGGTATCGGGATATTGCCATGCCGCAAGCTCATCACACCACGCCCTATGAAACTGTGGCCCCCGTAATCTATCTGGCTCCGTTGCACTAAAGCCCATTATCTTACTGCCATTGTATAGCCTTATCTCACTTGCTGTGGCGTTGTAGCCCTGACCACGGCCTGACATAAGACATTCACGGGGCAGATTCTTGAGAATCCCGGAAACACCTCCAAATGCTACTCGCCTGATATCTCCGAATGTTGGGGTTACGACTGCCACTTGTACTTCGGGGTTCTTGACGGCGTACAGCAAGGCATCCATCGCTCCCGTCAACGTCTTGCCCCAGCCTCTCCCAGCAAGTATTAGCCAAAGATCCCAATCTCCTGATGGGGTAAGCTGTTCTGGTCTAGCCCTCTTTTGAATCCAATCACTGGATAGTGTGATTGCCTGTTGAAGACTTTGCGCTGGCAAATTGTTCCAATTCGTCAACAATCTCTCTGAACGACTGAGGTGCTGTAACATTCGCTGAAACCTTTGATATCTCCTGTGCTTCGCCTAGAGCCAACTTACCTATCTTCTGTGCCTCACTGACAACTGATGCCAGCCTGTCAAGCATACTCGCTGACATTCCTTCATATTCTGGGTCTGCGTTTAACTGTCGCTCATCTTCCGTCAGCTTGCGGGCAACCTTTGCCATGAAGCTCTGCGCCAACCTGAGAGCATTGTCATCAAGCCTGTGACTGATCTCAACGTATTCTTTGATACGCTGGTGCTTTACCTTCTCTGCTAGCTCTGTCTGGAAGCTGTTCCGCTCCGCTTGCCAATCCTCATCCTTAGAGCGGCGATATAGCGTCTTTCTTGCCACCCCATGCTTTTCCACTAGGGCGTTGATAGAGGGGTACTGGAGGACACCTGCCTCATCTGTGTACCCTTGCACATATTCTTCCCTTATGGCCTCTGCTAGCCCCTCTGTGAGCCGTACAGAGCGTTTTTCGTTATCATTTTGTGTCACTTTGTGTCACCTAACTCTTTTGCCAGCCTTATTTGATTCTTTGACACCCACGCTTTGTTGTACTCCGCATCTTTGAATAGCTTACTGAAGCCTGTGATATGTTTCAATCTCAGCAATTCATCTGGTTCCATTCCGAGGTGGTTACATATCTCAGCATCCCCCCACCCGTTATCAAGCATCTCGAAAACCATACTAGACATACCCTGAATACTATGCGCCCCTCTGGCCCTGTTATGTCTTACGGTAGCCGCCATTCTATCATTGATTCCCTTGTTGAGCACAACGATTGGTAACTTGCCGCCTGTGCTTTCGCGTATATCCTCGTTGTTCTTGCATATGAAATACCTNTGGAANCCATCNACTATGATGTACTTNCCCTTCTCCTCATCCCGAACCGTAACNACTGGCTGGGTGTATCCATCNTGCTTTATTGAGGTATATAACAGCCCCATCTCTTGAGATGCTACAGAATTAGGGTTGTAGTCATTCGGCTCAACATCTTCNACATCTACCCATAGTACATTACCGACTGGGTGCTTATGGGGTAAATCTTTCATTTCTAAGNGTGTATCTTTTTGTTTATCCAACATCTACTTGCCTCCCCCTATATGCCTTTTTNATATATTTCAAATCNCGCTCTGGNCGNGTCCAATCNATNTTCTNNCCNCGCATAAACTTGAGNAANTTGATTGTNTGNGGCCTTCCTAAGAAATTGGATATTTTGATAAACTCCCAATCATTAGACAGCACCGAAAAGACTTGCTCCTTATACATCTCTTCAATCTTATCCATGTGCTTAAATTTTTCATCCATATCTTGAAACTTCTTCTCAAACCTCTCACGGTACTCATCCGTAATCAGATTGTGAACGAGGTAGTCACGGTATTCTTTCCAATCCTCAAACATGAAAGGCAACTCTGCCACCTTGAACATCTCTGATCTTGTAAACTGCCTAGCCTGATTAATACCTTGAAGTCTTGTTTGTAGCGCATCCCATGTGTGTGGCTCTAACTCTTGTAGGTAGAAAAGTTGATCAACAGCAGTCTCATGGTGTAGATTAGAAATACGCATCTTTATCGGTGCTACTCCGTACCTATAAAACTCATCGTATATTCGGCAATAATCCCAACCATTCTTGTGTATTGCTGTCCAAATATCTGTATAGCTCCAATCATACATCGGATTGAATGTAAACTGATTTGCTTGTTTATCTAATACGAGTCCCCATGTGATGTGCTTATAGGTCGCCGCTGTGGTTAATCCCGCCCTTCTGTTGGGGCTTTCCTCCGCTCTGACCCCACCAAGCATCGCCAAAGACTGATCTTGATATGTGTGCCTCGCCCACCCTTTAAACATCTTATGAAAGCGATCCGTCCCATACACGTTTTCGTGAACACTATTTGGCTCTTTAGGCCGCATCCAATCATCACCCTCTCGCCAACAATAAAGCCACTGGTCCTTATAGCTTGTCGCATTGAATAGCTTGATTGGCACTTGCAACCAATNTGGCTCTACNTCTTGCATCGCCATAACAGAACGGACGTATGATATAACAGCGTCCCACTCTGCTTCTTGATCGATAAAAACCACAGGAAGTGGTAATCGACCTTTTTCTTTTGCAACGATTAACGCAAGATTAAATATAACAGTACTATCTTTGCCGCCTGAAAATGATACGGCCACATTTGGAAACTCATCAAAAATGAACCGTATTCGCTCTAAGGCTGCATCCCACACCGATTCATCTTTGTAGATTTTCATAATGACTTTTCAAGGCGCTTGATTGTTTTGTCTAAACGAGTCTCATTCAACTCATTTCCGTAGAACGTCAATCCTTTATCAACGGCGGCTTGAGCGGTGTAACCCATCCCACACATAGGATCTAAAATAATTTCTGCATCGGGTGGGGCTAAGGAATCCATAATATATTTGACTAATGGCAATCCGCGAAGATCAAGACAACAATCACTGAAACTATCTGGGATTTTGACTCTACCTGATTTACTCAGAATATGAATATCCAACGGCAACAGCTTTGTGGAGCCATAGAGAGATTCAAATATACCCATACTTTGAAATCCTGATTGACTTGCTATTTTTAGAATGTCATCGCGCCACCTGATTCCATATTCTACAACGCAGATATCTTTTGCGTATCTTCGTAGGATGTCAAAGAAATGCGGCAAGAATTTCTCATAATCAATTTCATTTGGAGCTTTTCCCGTGTGCCGCTTATTTATTGTCTGCCAGTACTTTAGATTTCCCTGCCCCCACGGTGGATCGCTATAAACGAAATCAGCTTTTTGCTCCCCCATTAACAGATCAATCCCATTCATGATATCACTGCATTGCACCCTATGCTTATGAATATTTTTTATCATATCAAATCTTTCCGATACCACGCCCCACCTACTTTATAGTCTCTGATATATTCATATCCCATTGATTCATAGTATTTCTTTACCGTCCTAACATCCGCTTGCTTGAATCCATTCTTTTTTGCCCACGATTCTCTCGCTGATACGATATGCTTTATTACTCCTTTCCCTCTGTGTTCTGGCAGTACAAAATCATTACTGTGTCTGACACAGGTTGAACTAATATGCAAAAGACACCCAACCCCTAAGAGTGATTCATCCTGTACCGCCCTGAACCACGTTTCTTTTTTCTTACGATTTGTGAAAGTCGCATACTCAGTATCATAGCTATCTGGTATCCATGAAATATCCCCCCACGAACAAATCATTACAACTATTTTGGAGTTTAAGCTCAACTTCCTACAAATCGAAATGTGTGAGCGCAAGCTGGACACATTACCTCAATCCCATCATTTGATTGGCGTGTTTGCGCATCTCTTATTGATTCATCTGCGCGATCTCTTGCAACATCAATATCGCCTGATGTGATATCTGAATAGCTTATGGATGGCTGAGTATCAGGAATAAAATCAATGGGTTCAAAGTCTTCAATACCAACGAGGCTTAAATCAAAATCCATATCACTGAGTTCTTTAAGTTCACTGAAAAATGCACCATCATCCCACTGGGAGTTTTCACTCAACTTGTTGTCCGCAATCACATAAGCTCGTCTTTGTTCCTCTGACCAGCCTGAAGCAATGATGCACGGCACCTCTCTCATGTCTAAACGCTTCGCCGCCTCAAGCCTCCCATGCCCCGCAATCACATTATTGCTCTCATCGATAAGCAGAGGAACAGTCCACCCCCACTGTTGAATACTATTTGCAAGCTGTTCTATTTGGGTTTCAGGGTGCATCCTTGGGTTGCGATCATACGGAACAAGGTCATCTATTTGCCGCCTCTCAATCGCTTGCGCTGGAGTGTTCACTTTCCTTGCCCCCTGTATCTTTTATAGCTTCGTCGCTTGTGTTTGTTTTTCGGCGTTGATCTAACGCTTTGCCCGATTGATGTTCTTTTCTTAGTCGGGACGGAATAAACCGCTTGCTTTAATCTTTGTGCCATCATGACTCCGCAACAAAAAACGAGAGGGAATCATATCCCCCTCGCTTATCTGTGGCAACCCTTTTATGGGGGTGTTCGTATCAAGCGGCGTATCGTCTTAGCTGGCTGTGTGATTTGGCTTTGCGTAACAACTCCGTATCAAAACCAAAATCACGATAGCCTTGTTCAATGCTTTGGTAATACCCCTCGCTTGGTGGGTGTATCCTATGCCCTACCATCTGGTAAGTCATAAACTCCTCGCCATCCATTGTGATGTACATCTTATGGTACAGATGTGGGAAGCCTTCATATCGATCAAGGGCAATCTCGCATTGTTCCGTNATCTCAAATGCNCCAAGNTTTATTTTTGCATCCTCGTCTTGAGTAATATCCGCAACCCCTCGAAAAATTAATCGGAAGCCGTTTAACTGAAACCCATACAGCGGTTCTGCTTTTGGGCATCGCAATGCCATTTGCTCAAGGTTGAGGTTTGATCCGTAAGCTAAATATAACATCTGAATCTCCTGTCTGTTATGCCGCTAACTGAGCGCGGCGGTTATCAAAAAACTCCACCACTGGTGCAGGGACTTCTGCGTTCAGTGAGGTATCCACTGTCTGAGCGGCATCCGCTCCAAACACTTCCATCCAGAACTCAGTCAGTGCATCTTGTTTCAATGGCGTAAATCCTAATCTCTCCCATCTACGGCGGGGTCGCCATGTAACACCTGATGACCTACAAAATTCTGAGTGGTAAAGCGCGAACAACTGAGCATTGGTTTTAGTCAAACTATTACCCCGCGCATTAGTTACATTCCATGTTCCGTTACCGTTAGATTTCATCTGCCCCCCTGCATTCTCCACTTGCTCCCGCACTTCTGCGAAAGCCACACTTCCTTTCTTGGCCCAATACTTTGCGCTGGGACCAGAGGCTGTTTTTACCTTACGGCTTTGCTCCACAAAATGTTGGAGGAACAACACCCAGTTGGAAACCTTTTCGTAATCGGTGGACCCAGCGTGTTGGCGGAACTCTATTGTGCCGTGCCGCTCAGTAGCCAGCGTGTTGACTTTGGCAAACCGTGTCCCCACAACATCTGCCGCAAACATCGCTCTTCTATTTCCACCTTCGCCTTCCAAACGAGTTAGGGCGTGTTGGTTGACTACCGTATCAAGCGCCCTGCAATAGTTATTGGCATTGCCACGGCGGCTTCGAGGAAACCACTGATCGATCTCTTGCTCGTTTGCTTGGTAACGCTTGACCACGTTGGCAACATCAACCGCTTCAAGGTCGCTTGCATCTAAGTGAACGTGGACTCCCGTGTTCCGGTTAACTTGGCATCCCAACTCTGTCATGGTGTCCAAAACTACTTTGAGTTGGCGGAAACCATCCTCGCCTTGAAGTACCGGGGAAACCACTTCATAACCGCATGAAACATCGGTGGTAACTTTCCAATGTGGGCGGGTGGTGTGATTGTAGCCTTCAACACGGCAAGGAACGCCACGTTGCTCAAGTAGCGTTGCTAAAGTCCCTCGTGCCACGCCCCTACTGGCGTACTCTACCTCAACTCCAAACTTGCGTTCTGTACCTAAAAACATTTACCAACTCCTGTCTGTTTGCTTGTTACCATTGTAATATCGCATAAACGTGACAGGGTGTCAACTGTTTTTTTAAGGTATAAAAAATTTATTTGTAGAAAATATGATCTCCGATTTGCACAGTCCTCTGTTTCCACGTTGACCACTCTGGCGTGACATGGATTGAGTGATAGTGAGTTGCTCCCTGCGTGACATCTTCAATACCGTTGAATACCAAAAAATCCACGATAACCAACGCATCATGGAAAGCCTGATAATCTACTGGCTCATCTGACTTGCCATCACAGAACCAACTGAATTGACAACGGTACTTGACCGGATGACCTGATGGGTAAACCTCGGCTTGGTACACCACATCACAAGGATTGTTAGGGTAGTCTGGATGGACCACCCTATTCATCACGACTTGCGTCACCGCCACTCGACCTTGTACGCTTTGATCTCTGGCTTCAAAATAAATGTTCAGTGCCAGACACAAGACCGCTTCAAACAACATCATGCTGAAGCCCTCCACTCATCATAGAGCCGCTCCCAGATTTCTAAGGCTTGATCGTTGCTTCTCATATCTGCCCTTGATGCCACACCAAGGATTGCTCTGAGTGCATCTTGAACCTCGTTTTCATTATGTGGATTCAGATCCATTTTTTTGGCATCGCGCAACCAAGTACCAAAGGCCGCATCCTTGCATAAGATACCAGCTTGCTGGATTGCGCTTGTTGCCCGTCCATTTGTCTGTACGGCATCAGAACGAACCCATGCCACTGCGACCCATTTCTCCTCATGACTGTTTGGCAATCCAAATGAATTAATAAACTTCTCACCTTGCTCAAGCGGAAACTCCACAACCATCTGCGCTACCTTGCGCGTCTTGATAATTTTAAAATCAGAATAGGTTCCCGTAAACACAGCATCGCTCATTTCTTGACCTCCTTATAATGTGGCGATCCCAGCCAAAGGCCATAGGCCAACGCCTTCCCGTAATTGCGACTGTAACCGCTCTCCTCAAAAAACGCCTCTTCATCTCCGCGATGGTGCAACCTTGCATGATGGTTCTGGCATAGTGGGATGGCGTTCTCATCTCCCGCCTTCATTCCCATACCTCGAACCCCTGACCAAGGTCGCATCAAGTGGTGTGCTTGAATATCGCCATTACAGTTTTGATGATCCATTTGCACTAGAGCGCAATCATGTGAACGGATATGCGCTAAATGTTTTTGTGCCTTCAAAACGGTATATCATCATCTGGCATATCAGAAGATGGCTCTTGTGATTGGGCCACCTGTTGACGCTCAATCTCTTGGAAGGCAAGTGACACAAAATCCATTCCGTTCTTGGATGTCTTCTTCCACGCTGACATTGATTTAACACTATCTACGCTAATAGATTCCACCATACCTCTGGCNTCCGGTTGATTGCCTGTCTTACCATCATTCTTTTTGAGCGTTCCAATTGCACGATACAATTCCACCATCGGTTCACCTTCTTTGTTATTTCTCTTAACGGCAATGACCCTATGATCTTGCCCATCAATGTTCACCTTACCTTGCTGAAAAACTTTGTACTCTTCCCGCAATGGGAACAATGACCCTTTGTTTGTTTCATCATAGTCCGACATTTGCTTTCTCCGTCAGTGTAATTGATCTTGCTTTTCCAGTCATTACGTCCACATATCCTCTATCCCTCAAGCCCGTTATGATTCCAATCGCAGAACTCTTGTGTACTNCAAGCTCCGTTGCTATCTCCTCATAGCTTGGGGAATACCCGTTCTCTGACCAGAACTTTTTTACAAATGATAAGGCTTCTGCCTGTCTCTTTGTCATGATGTCTGTAATCCTATTTGGTCAACTAACTTTTGCGCCCTTTCCTCTAATTGATCCAACTGGCTGATGGTTGAAGGAACCTTGGTTTTCTTCTTTTCATCAGAGGCCCATTTTTTNACACCCTCTAACATCTCAANCTGTGACTTACGCCACGGTGCNGAATGGCCCATCTTNGCAATGTTCAACGACTTCGTGAACGATCCCCAATCTGTGTAAGTCCTCGCAACCTCGCCTTTCACATCGAACAATTCATATGATCGGCTTGGCTTAACTGATTTTGGTGCGGCGGCATCTCCCTTGTTCCCTTGAGCGGCATTGCCATCATCTTCGTCGTCTGCCTCAAGGTTCAACAATGAAAGGATGTTATACCGGCGATAGTATGTAATCTGGCTACCCGTTGCTTGTGGCCCACCTGTTGATTCCATCGCTATGATGCTAGACATGAACTCCCCAGATGGGATGTGTTCAAGGGTTGTCCGTAAAATACTGCCAAGACCCTGTGCTGTTTCCACCGCCACTATCTGATGTCTCAAATGTAAATCATGTGATTGCAACGCCCCCTCGACTGCCTCTTCAACATCTTTCAAGGTACTGTATCGGTGTTCCTTGTTGTTTGACTTGAAAAAAGCATTGATACCGCTCTTAGATAACGGCTGATACTCCTGTCTTGCATCATACANTGCCTTCAGAAGATTACCCAACTTATCTGACTCAGTAAGGTCAAATAGTGATTTCGGGCCAAATGTCCCCTGCTTGTTTTCGTATTCCATCGTTGAACCTCCAATCATCAACATCTGGTGTCAGTATTGACGCCAGTTCNTTCGTGTCGTTGCTTATTGATAAGAATTTTTCCAGACCATGCACAATCTTCATCACTGTCTTTTGGTGGTCTGCTACGTTCTGCACCTTGTGGCTGATTACTTCTCTGGGTGTCACATAATCAATCCACAATTCATGGTCTGGGTACGCCCACCCATAGATTGCCACTTGTCTGCAATGAGNAAGTGACGGCCCGTTGTTATATGTATTCCGCGCCACTGTCTTCATGTCGCGTATTTTTTGGGGGTATAGAAAGTCTATGTATCCGACAAATGGTATAGGCAAATCTTCATGCTGATACACAATCTTTTGCTGATACGCCTCGACATCCTCAAGCTGAGAATACAGACTGTATGCTTGCTCAACATAATTGGGCAATGCCTTCAGTTCTTTCTCTCCAAACTGAGACGAACCGTTCAATTGATTGAACTTTCTCGCCAAACTGGGATGAGCCGTTTAATTCATTGAACTTCATGTTGGCTTTAGCAATGCCTTCAGCAAGGTTGTTTTTCCGTACCGCGAACTCCAGACCCTCTTCTGCGGCAATCCCTCTGTAGGCGGCTGGCCCGACACTACCTTCTAAACCCGCCAGCTTTGCAATAGCTTGCCACGGACTTGATACCCAAGTGTTCAAAAATGATGCGCTTAGATGTCCAATATTATGAGTATCATAGACGTTGTTTTTCATTGTGTGCCTTTTGGTTTGGTTTTGTCTGGTGTTTATATGGCACTATTATACTTGCGTCAACCCCAGTGCGGGGTTATTCTTAATCATGCTGTTATATGATTGGCTAAATGATAACGATATTACCTATCGTGAATTTGCTTACAGGATTGGTTTTTCTAGTAGGACAATTGAAAAGTGGGCGCGTGGGGAAAGATACCCTAAATATAGAGCGACGAAAGCAATCCTTCGCGTGACACACGGGAAAGTGACGCCACAGGACTTGTATGATGCAACAGAACTCTTCCACAATAAAAGTAAAATATCCCCCTTCAGCTAACCGGCTATGGCGGGTCTACAACGGCCACCCCACTAAATCGCCTGAATATCGCAAATGGCTTGATCACAGCATCTTACTTGCAAAATCCCAATTCCATGAAGAAACTTACAAATGCGATCTCCACGTTGAGCTATTCATCGGGGTGCCTGATAAACGCAAGCGTGATTTAGATAACCGAATAAAGCCCTGCCTTGATCTACTCCAAGCGTCAGGCATTTTAGAAGATGATAGCCTCATATATAGGTTATACGCCCAATGGGAACCGAGCTTGAAAGATTCAGTTGTCATTTACATAAATCCCTTGACGCCCACCCACCCCACAGTGTAGTGGTATGTGACAACATGACACAGGAGTAAAAGG
>FUFK010718753.1_pt1 | contig 34730 bp, 26 predicted proteins | sample 1021851 | NCBI WGS metagenome assembly FUFK01 (sample SAMEA51879418, study PRJEB19060) | metagenome | reverse complement strand
GTCAGGTGGCGTCGGTCACCGTGAGCTGGTAGCCGGCGGCCTGGAAAAACTCCTGCTCCTGCTCCAGGTCGGCCAGGGTGAGCGGGTGCTCGGCCAGCCAGCCGGCCGGGAACACCANCTCCAGGGNGCGCTCNCCGGCGTTCAGGGTGAGCGGCGGCACCGGCGCGNCGTTGCGNGCNTGNTGCATGCGGCAGGCNANNCTNAGNAGCAGNCACANCCGCAGCAGCCGGGCCTGTTCNTCCTCGGGGCANTCCGCCAGCGTNGACAGCGGCANCTTGCGNCGGTGNCCGCGCACCAGCACCGCCACCGCCTGCTGGGCCTGGCGCGANAANCCGGGCAGGTCGGAATTGGACACCAGGTAGGCGCCGTGCTTGTGNAACTGGCTGTGNGANACCGCCAGCCCCACNTCNTGCAGCAGGGCCGCCCAGCGCAGCGTGGCCTGCGCNTCTTCGTCCTCGAGATCCCAGTCGCCGGCGGCCTGNCGNTACAGGCCNCGGGCGGTNTCCCAGACGCGCTCGGCCTGGGCGCGNTCCACGTGGTGCCGNTTCATCAGCGCCTGCACACTGCGCTCGCGGACGTCCTCNTGGGCAAAGCGNCCCANCAGGTCGTACANCAGGCCTTCGCGCAGGGCGCCGCTGGACACCTGCATGTGGGCCAGNCCCATCTGCTCGAAAATGCCCAGCAGAATNGCCAGGCCGGAGGCGAAAATCGCCTTGCGGTCGTCGCGCAGNCCTTTCAGNGANAGGGCGTCCGCGCTGCCCGCCTTGATCGCCTTGCGGCGCGCNTTNTCNAGCCCNTCCAGGCTGATGCCTTCGGTGCTCCAGCCGTTCTCCTCGCACACCTGGGCNATCGCCTTGATGGTGCCNGANGCGCCCACCGCCTGGGCCCAGCCCANNCGGCGGTAGTTGGTNTCNATGGACAGNACNTCCTGNCGGGCNGCGGTNACCGCCTTCTTGAACGCCGCCTCGGTGATCTTGCCGTCGGCGAANAANCGCTGCCCNTAGCTGACNCAGCCCATGTGCAGGGATTCGGTTTCCGTGGACTCGAAGCGCTCGCCGATNATCAGCTCNGTGGAGCCNCCGCCGATATCCACCACCAGCCGCGCGCCGGCGTCATCGGCGAGGCTGTGCGCCACGCCCAGGTAGATCAGCCGGGCCTCCTCGCGGCCCGCCACCACTTCGATGTCGTGCCCCAGAGCGTGTTCGGCGCGGGCGATGAACTGGGTGGCGTTGCGCGCCATGCGCAGGGTGTTGGTGCCCACCACGCGCACATTGCCGCGGGGGATGCCCTTGATGCGCTGGGCGAAGCGGCTCAGGCAGTCCAGCGCCCGGGTCTGGGCGTCTTCGTCGAGGCGGTTGTCGGGCCCCAGGCCGGCGCCCAACTGCACCTTTTCGGACAAACTTTCCAGGACCCGCACCTCGCCCTGGGCCTGCCGGGCCACCACCATGTGAAAACTGTTGGACCCCAAATCGATGGCGGCCAGATGTTCAGGTTGTCGCAAAACCCCTCTCCTTGACGGTCCAGAGCCGGCCGTGAAACGGCCCCGAGCGGGCGCCACGCGGGCNTTCCCGCTGCTTCGGCGCGCCNCCNATAGGCGCGCTCTGTCGGCACCATTGTTCGGCGCGCTTGAAATCCGCGCGCCAGACCCCGATATTAATCGACCTGTGACGGCGTCGGCNGCGTGTCGGCGTCATCATCCCGCGAAAGCCTAGCAGGAGATTTCAATGAGCGGCGAGATTATCAACGTGACCGACGCGGATTTCGAGGAGAAAGTCCTGAAAGCCGACGGTCCGGTTCTGGTGGACTACTGGGCGCCCTGGTGCGGCCCCTGCAAAATGGTAGCGCCGATCCTGGAAGACCTGTCCGGGGATTACGCCGGCAAGCTNACCATTGCCAAGCTGAACATCGACGAGAACCCGGACACGCCCAAGAAGTACGGCGTGCGCGGCATCCCCACGCTGACCGTGTTCAAGAACGGCGACGTGGAAGCCACCAANGTNGGCGCTCTGTCGAAGTCCCAGCTCACCGCGTTCCTGGACAGCACGCTCTGATCCAGCCGGTGAANGCGCCACGGGCCCTCCGGCCCGTGGCCGCCCTTGCCTCTCACGGACTGCGCGTCCCGGACTAGACAGCCCTCCGGCCCGGTGGTACATTCCCGAANCAACGTATTCGCACCCTCTGGCAGGGATCTCTAATTCGTACGTTTCTGAGCGTCCTTTTTCCGAGATAGTCGTTCTGTCCGGCCCCTGGATTTCAGGCCCCGCCGACGGATGATTTGCAAGGGTTTCATCGTTTATCGCTCCCGCTGAATGCGTCAGCCTTAGTCAAGCAGGCCCCGTTCTCCACGATGTCCCCGACCTTGGGAGACCGTGAAACGGCCCCTGCGAATGCAAATGAATCAATAAGAAATTCCGAGGCCCGTCGGCCCGGATCCGACCATCGAGAGANACCAATCCAAGGTGTATTCCGTCAATTCATTTCTGGACATCCTGTAAAACACCAATGAATCTTTCCGAACTGAAACAGAAGCCGATCGGCGAACTTCTGGATATTGCCAAGGAACTCGGCCTGGAGAACCTGGCGAGAACCCGCAAACAGGACGTTATCTTCTCCATCCTCAAGCGAGCCGCCAAGAACGGCTCGGACATCTACGGTGATGGGGTGCTGGAAATTCTGCAGGACGGCTTCGGCTTCCTGCGCTCCGCGGAAGGCTCTTACCTGGCCGGCCCGGATGACATTTACGTGTCGCCCAGCCAGATACGTCGCTTCAACCTGCGCACCGGCGACACCATCGCCGGCAAGATCCGGCCCCCCAAGGATGGCGAACGCTACTTCGCCATGCTCAAGGTCAGTGAGATCAACACCGACCGGCCGGAAAACGCCAANACCAAGATCCTGTTCGAGAACCTGACCCCGCTGTTNCCCACCGAGCGGATGGTCATGGANGTCGGCAACGGCTCCACCGAGGACATCACCGCCCGGGTGATCGACCTGGTGGCGCCGATCGGCAANGGCCAGCGCGGCCTGATCGTGGCGCCGCCCAAAGCCGGTAAGACCATGCTTCTCCAGGGNATCGCCCAGTCCATCGCCCGCAACAACCCCGAAACGCACATGATCGTGCTGCTGATCGACGAGCGGCCCGAGGAAGTGACCGAGATGTCACGCACGGTGCGCGGGGAAGTGGTGGCCTCCACCTTCGACGAACCGCCGGCCCGCCACGTGCAGGTCGCCGAGATGGTGATCGANAAAGCCAAGCGGCTGGTGGAACACAAACAGGACGTGGTGATTCTGCTCGACTCCATCACCCGNCTGGCGCGCGCCTACAACACCGTGCAGCCGAGCTCCGGCAAGGTGCTCACCGGTGGTGTCGACGCCCACGCCCTGGAAAAGCCCAAGCGCTTCTTCGGCGCGGCGCGGAACATCGAGGAAGGCGGCAGCCTGACCATCCTCGCCACCGCCCTGGTGGANACCGGCTCCAAGATGGACGAAGTGATCTACGAGGAGTTCAAGGGCACCGGCAACATGGAACTGCACCTGGACCGCAANGTGGCGGAAAAGCGTGTGTTCCCGGCCATGAACATCAAGCGCTCCGGCACCCGCCGCGAAGAGCGGCTGGTGAGCGAGGANGAGCTGCAGAAGATGTGGATTCTGCGCAAGGTCCTNCANCCGATGGACGAAATCGGCGCCATGGAATTCCTGATCGACCGCATGAAGCAGACCAAGACCAATGCGGAATTCTTCGATTCCATGAAGCGCAAGTAACAGCGGCNNTCNNTCNACAAGGNNCCGNTACNNAAAACGCCCCGGNNNTNGCCGGGGCGTTTTTCGTTTCAGGGCCGGGGTTCAGAACGCGCGCTGCACGCTCAGCCGCCAGGTGCGCGGCAGAATCGGGTGGTAGTGCAGGTCCTCCACCCCCGCCGCCGGCTCGCCCTGCAGGCGGGACGCGTAGAAGTAATCGATATCGTGGTCGCCGGAATCGGCCAGNTTCAGCACCTCCANCGCCAGCTCCCAATCGCCGCCACGCCAACCCGCCTTGACGTTCTGAATGGTGGTGCTGGACGACTCCTGATCCGAGAATGAATCCAGCGGCCGCGGGCCCAGATGCCGAATACGGTAACCGCCGAACCAGTGGCCGCTATGGTAGTGGGCGCCGGCGCCAATCACCCGATCGGGCGCGCCTTCCACATAGTCCCCCTCTCCGGGTTCATCATCCCGGTAGCGGGCACGGGTGGCCGCCAGCTCCAGGTCCAGGGACAGCCAATCGGTGGGGTTATAGAACACATTGAACTCCACCCCGCGCCGCAGGCTCGGCCGCCCAGCCTCGGTGTTGCCGGCGTCGCCCACGAACAGCAGCTCCGAATCCAGCCGCAGCTGCCANANCGCCAGCGACATCTCCAGATTCCGTGCCGGGTAGAAACGCGCGCCCAGCTCCTCGCCGCGCGAGCGCACCANCGGNTCCACNTTTTCNGCCGCCGAACCGTCCAGCGGGTCCACTTCAATGGTGGTGCCNCGGGCGTCGTTNCTGTGGAANCCGAAACCNCTNGAGAGGTAATACTCGGCCTGTTCGCTGGCCAGCCACACCAANCTGAATTTGGGGCTGACGATGCCGTCGTCCGCNTTGCCGGAATTGGCGGACAGGTCGACGCCGTTTTCGTTGATGCCGGCGCGGTCGTTCACATCGAAGTAATAGTGGTCATAGCGAAGCCCNGCGGTGGCCCGCCAGCGCTCGGCGAGCTGAAACTCCAGNCTGCCGAACACNCCGGCGGCGGTTTGCGACACCTCNTCNCGNCGCACCGTGCCNANACGTTGCCGCCCNGCGCTGCTGAACAGNCCCACATCNCGGATGTCGTCGTNCCGNANGNTNAGCCCCCAGCGGCCGGTCACCGGCATGCCNGCCAGACGCAGATCNTTNTTGAACGACACCTCACCGCCNTANACGCCACGCTCATCNACCTGCTCGAACTCGTCGCCGTTGGCCGGATCGTCCAGGAAGTAGGTGAAGTTGGACCAAAGATTGAGCCCGTAGTCGATGGCGTAAATCGTGCCCTGCTGGCGCGGGTTACTCCAGGAGAGCGACAGAGAATAGCGCTCGCTTTCACCGCCGGCGTCCTCATCCAGGGAGCCGAGCTCATCGATCAGACCGGAGCGCACCGCCCGCCGGGGGATCTGATCGGCGCTGTTCCAGCGGTTGCTGTAGCCCATCACCGTGGTGGTGTAGCGGGTATCGCCCTGGTTCCAGCCATAGCGAAGCAGACCGTTATACTTCTCCACGTCTTCGCTGACGTCCTCCCAGGGGCCGTTGTAGGTCTGGCTCTCCAGCGCGTAGACCAGGTCGCCGTCGCCCACCGCCGAGCCGCCGTACAGCAGCGCCCGGTAATAGTCGTCGCCCCCGGCGGTGAGCTTTAGACGCTGCCCTTCGGCGCGGGTGCGCGTGCGGATATCCACACTACCGGCACCGGAGAAGTCGCCCACGCCGGCGTAATAGGGCCCCTTCCGGTAGTAGACGTCATCGATCATTTCCGGAATCAGGAAATTGATATCGGTGTAGCCCTGGCCGTGCCCGTGGGTGGGCATGTTCACCGGCATGCCGTCCACCGACGTATTGAAATCGGTGCCGTGATCCAGATTGAAACCGCGCAGGAAGTACTGATTGGCCTTGCCGCTGCCCGAATGCTGGGTGGCGATCAGCCCGGGCACCGTTTCCATTACCTCCCCGGTTCTCAGAATCGGACGGGTGCGCAATTCGTCACCGTCCACCCGGCCTTCCGAGGCCGCCACCGGCGGCGGCTGTTGCTGGGTTTGGCCGGTCACGTTAACCGGTTGCAGCTCATGGGCGCTCACTGGCGAAGACATCGCCCAGAGCAACCCCATGACGGCGGCGCCTGCCCCGACCCTTTGAATACGCATCCCTTGGACCCCTGTCTGTTTTTAACATTCTTGGGTCTTGGTTACAGGAGGAGAGATGAAGATGGCGCGAACTTGGCCGAATACATCCAGACCCTCCTTGGATACTGGAGTCTGGTCAAGTCAACCTTCCCCATTATGAAGAGGTGTCCATTAAAGCAGGAGAGACTAAAGGTCCGGGTTGAATTAAGTGTTAGGGGCGGTTCCGCGAAGCTTCGCGAGTAAGCCACCACGCGACTACGGCCGCAAACAAGTTAATCCCGATAAACCACGGCTTCCCAGTCTGCATGAGTGAGTAATTAAAGGTACTACCAAGCAAGACATTGCCATCGATCTTGAATGGAAAGGCCTGGAGTACCACCGTTGCGTGGAAGCCGTTGGATAGAAAGTATCCCAGGATAGGGGATCCAAACGCAGGGATCTGGATCAGCCAATACTTGGCGGCGGATCGCTCGGCGCCAGGCCGATTCTCAAGCAATCGAACTCCGCACCAGACACCCCATGCATAGATGACGATAAACCCGGTACAAAATAGCCACTCAATAGGATTGCTCCGAGCCAGAAGCAGAGGAAGTGCAGCGGTAACGCCGATTGATCCTCCACCAAGAGTAAGAACACCAACTATCCGTCTCCGCCAAAGCTTCATCACGCCCCCGGAACACTCCATTAAGCTTTACCACCAATTTAGGCCATATTTTCAGCCACATCTTCCTGATTGCTCGAGGCGGCATCATTGGTTCTTGTATGAGCAGCCGGCATCATGGCTTTTCCGCTGCAGCACCTCCCGAACCGCCTCGTCCTTGGACTCCGGGGTGTAACGTTGGCTGTTCACGGCGTTCCTCCCAGCTTCAATCATAGGCCAGCAGTGTCTACTGTACTGGGGGAACTGCACCGGTCGGCTGCAGCCCCTGGTTAGCCATCCGCAATCTCCGACCACCGAAGGTAGAACAACAGATAGGGGTCCCGAATATCGAAAACGTCGTTTTCCCCATCCCATTCGACCACATTGTCGTTAGCGGAATCGTTTGCAATATTAGCTGTATGGAAGCAGGCATTTGTGATGCTGGAACCACTGGGAGAAACACCGTCACATAGCGAACCAATCCTGTCGACCAGTGGCTGATACCTAAAATTTAGCCGAGGAGGGTCGACCGATAATGCTTTAAGGAGAAACCGATACACATCTCCTTGCCACCCAAATTTTGATATATAGATTTTCCTATCTGAACCTCGTGTTTTAGGTCCATCTAACATTTTCTCAGCTATCGAACTATAGTCTGTCGAGGCGACAGTCCTGCGGCAGATTTCGTCGAAGAATTCCTTTTCGTATATTAAGTCGGTAGGGCTATCTGGGACGTCCCTTATCCCTTTTTCAAGACAAGCGTTTAAACATAGGTATTGCATTAACTGGGGCGAACCAGCTGCTTCCTCGGCAAGACGATCTACAAGGCCATTTCTATAGACTATATTTGCTTTATCGAACCCCTTGTAAGCAATTTTCTTAAGAAAATCGCTATTCCAGTAGTCAAAGTCTATTGAGAAAAAGCGGCCCCTCAAATCAGGATTGCTGCGAATGACGTCGTCAGAATGGTATGGCACAGAAGCACAGATAAACTTTACACCTTGCCTGATCGCTTCTTTAATTTGCTCAGCCAAATCAGATTGGATTGAATGCTCTATGTAGTGAAAGTCGTCAATGAAGACTACGAAATCTGTGTCCGCCAATTCTCTGATTAGTAGCTGCAAGAAATCAATCGCAGCCGTTTCCAACTCAACTTGGCCACTTTCATAACTTGCCGAAGCCGACGCTTCTCCCTTCGCTTTAGCGACCAGAATTCCGCCTTCGCCTCCAACCTTACCACCGATTGTTCCCGACTTCGTTGAGCTAGTATTGGAGCTCCTTTCAATAGGGGTCCCTATGATGTCGAAAACTCGCAGCCATAGATCAGAGGGCGTTTTCACGCCAGCCCCGGTTACCTGAATTAAATTCTCCCTTCCCAATACGTTCTCAACGAAGACTGTCTTCCCTGATTTAGAGGGACCAGATATTGATACCAGCATTGAGCCATCTTCAATGGTGTCCCTCAGCTGATCTTCCTTGTCCTTCAAGTGATCATCGACATAAGTCCATGTTGGGAATCGTCCAGGTGTAAATATTTCTCTGGTTCTCATTTAATCCTAAATCCTATTTTTTATTGGATAACGCCTCAATAACCGGCGCAGCTCTGCTGCGTCCGGCGCCGCAGGCGCGCAGTTAATCGATTTGTTATCTGTAATCTTGCTCGGAGAAGCATGTCAAACATCGTCCCTCCATACATATTACGTTTCCTTTGCAATCGTCTTCTTGGCACTTCTTTCGCTCGACATTATGTGATGCACTACAAACGACACAGAATAAAGTTTCCGAGCTAGGTGTATTTGGAGAAAGGATTGCATACTTTGAATCTGTTACATCCCATTCGTGATTAAGCCAGTAATGACATTCAGGGCAGAAATAGTTTCTCTGCTTGAGGTTGTGACCCAGCATTTCTCCCGTACGTTTATTTCCTAAATAAGAAACAAANAATTCAATATATGTAGTAACGCTGGCTTTTTCATGGTCTGAGTCGTAGATCCCAAACAATGGTTCATTAAATATATGTTCCTTAAGTTGAGTCCACCATATACCAGGACCCCATATGTGAACCATAAGCGTATAAAATATATCCAATATATATTGAGGAGTGATGTTATCTTCAATAACTCCATGCGTAATCTGATTTCTCTTTTTCCTGAGATCTTCGAGTTTGCTAGCTGTTTGATCTGATATTTTCCCCAAACCTAGTTCTTGATAGAGAGCTAAGAGATCATCAAATTGAAGTATGAAAAGCTCACTAAATTTCTTCGAAGATGTGCGACCTCCCCACTTTTTGGGCTCGTCCGCAAGAAGCATAAGAGGAGAGATTTTGCATATCTCTTTCTTGATTAAGTTTTCTAGACTTAAAAATAGTAAAGTTAAAGAATTATTTAAAATTCCTTGATGATATTTCCAGCACTCTGCCATATCCACTTCATAATCTTCGATATCCTCATCTTTATGATCGTTTGAGGTAATTAGATCTATAGACTGGATTAAGTACTGAATACTTTGACGTTCGAAGTCTTTAGGAGCTGGTCGGTCTACAATCATCTTCGGTGTCTACTTTACAGATAACGCTTGCATAAACGGTGTCCGACTAGGGCGCCCGGTGGGGGCCCATAGGGCCGGAACGAATTTGATGCATTTGTTATCATTAGGCGCCTGGTGTTTTGACATCTTTGACATCAATACTAAACAGAAGTTGGGAGATGTCCGAAGAGTAAAGCTCCTTATCGTGCATACCTACAGACCCACGAATCTGGAGACATAACCTTGTGAATGATAGAATTTCTTGTTCGGTTTGCAGCGTACCCCCAGCTCTCAGGAAATCGGCTAGGTGATGAACCACACTTGCATGGCCGTATACACAAATTCGCGATTTAGCGTCAGCTAAGTTTGAAAGCTCCCCGGTTACTGCAGTTCGTTGATCTTTACGCTGAGCCACAGCTATTTTCGATACAGAATTTAGAAAATCAGAATAGGCTTTGTTTTGCAGCTCAGAGAGACTGCTTGCTACCTGATTCTTCCGGTTGAAGAAGCCTTGTAGCAAAGCACCAACTACCACACCAAGAATACCGATAAAAGGTACTAAAGCTACGAGCTCATCTTTCACTCAATCACCTTTCGAAATTACTAACAGGTACTAGGACGCCGGCTCAAGTATCCAATGAACACGTCTTCGCCCCATCCCAACCTCTGGTTTTTATATAGAGCCGAATAAATCAGATATTTCATAAAGTTACAAACCTATCGTTTTGCGGCCCGTACCCGCTCGCGTGACCGCTTTGTTTGCCGATGCCAATCATACTGTCCATGCGGGCAGCCCCGGAGACGGTGGGTCGGCTGCTATACTGCCGCCACCTTGCAGCCGGCGAGATTGGATTGATGAAATACCGCGACCTGCGCGACTTTATTCAGCAACTGGAAAAGCTGGGCGAACTGAAACGGGTGACCCGCGAGGTGGACCCGCGCCTGGAGATGACCGAGATCTGCGACCGCACGCTGAAGGCGGGCGGGCCGGCGATTTTGTTTGAGAACCCCAAGGGGTCGTCGATCCCGGTGCTGGGGAATCTGTTCGGCACCGAGCGGCGCGTGGCGCTGGGCATGGGCCGGGAGTCGGTGGAAGAGCTGCGCGAACTCGGCGAGCTGCTGGCCTTCCTGAAGGAGCCTGAGCCGCCCAAGGGATTCCGCGACGCCTGGGAGAAGCTGCCGATCTTCCGCAAGGTGCTGAGCATGAACCCCAAGGTGGGCGGCTCGGGGCCCTGCCAGGAACACGTCATCGAAGGCGACGACGTGGACCTCACCCAGCTGCCGATTCAGACCTGCTGGCCAGGCGACGCCGGCCCGCTGGTGACCTGGCCGCTGGTGATTACCCGCGGGCCCAATAAGGAACGTCAGAACCTGGGCATCTATCGCCAGCAGCTGATCGGCCGCAACAAGCTGATTATGCGTTGGCTCGGCCACCGTGGCGGCGCGCTCGATTTCCAGGAATGGCAGGAAGCCCACCCGGGCGAGCCGTTCCCGGTGGCGGTGGCGCTGGGCGCGGATCCGGCCACCATTCTGGGCGCGGTGACGCCGGTGCCGGATACGCTCAGCGAGTACGGCTTCGCCGGTTTGCTGCGCGGCTCGCGCACCGAGCTGGTGAAATGCCTGGGCTCGGACCTGCAGGTCCCATCCAGCGCCGAGTTCGTGCTGGAAGGTCATCTGCAACCCGGCGAGTACGCCGACGAAGGGCCGTTCGGCGATCACACCGGCTACTACAATGAGGTGGAGCGCTTCCCGGTGTTCACCGTGGACCGCATCACCCACCGCCGCGACCCGATCTACCACAGCACCTACACCGGCCGGCCGCCGGACGAACCGGCGGTGCTGGGCGTGGCGATGAACGAAATCTTCGTGCCGATCCTGAAGAAGCAGTTCCCGGAGATTGTCGATTTCTATCTGCCGCCGGAGGGCTGCTCTTACCGCATGGCGGTGGTGACCATGAAGAAGCAGTACGCGGGCCACGCCAAGCGCGTAATGATGGGGGTGTGGTCGTTCCTGCGCCAGTTCATGTACACCAAGTTCGTGATCGTCTGCGACGACGACGTTAACGCGCGCGACTGGAAGGACGTGATCTGGGCCATCACCACCCGCATGGACCCGGCCCGGGACACCGTAATGGTGGAGAACACCCCCATCGACTATCTCGACTTCGCCTCGCCGGTGGCCGGTCTGGGCTCCAAGATGGGCCTCGACGCGACGAGCAAATGGCCCGGCGAAACCAACCGCGAGTGGGGCCGGGCGATCAGCATGGACGACGATGTCAAAGCCCGGGTCGACGAGATGTGGAGCGAACTGGGGCTGGACTAGGCGCCGGCCCCGGGCATTGACGACCCGTGCACGGGACGCACGATAGACTATTGCACTTTTCTGGTACGACAGTACCATTAAGGTATAAGGCGCCGCAGGTCGGCGCCGAGTACAACAATAGCCGAAAGGATTCCGCCGTCATGTTGCAACGACTTCCCCGCCGCGCCTTCCTCAAAGCACTGGCCGCGTCCGCCGGCGCCGCCACCGTGCCGACCCTGGCCGGCGCCGGGCAAACCGGCGGCGCGGCACAGGACGAACGCGCCAGCTGGCAGAACTGGTCCGGCAACCAGACCGCGCGGCCGCGCAACCTGGCTTACCCGGCGGACGAAGCCGCCCTGGCCCGGCTGCTCGCCAACACCGAGGGCACGGTGCGGCCGTTCGGCGGCAGCCACTCGTTCAGCGCCGTGGTGCCCACCGGCGACACCCTGGTGTCCCTGGAGGCCATCAACGGGCTGCGCAGCGTCGACGCCGGCGCTCTGCGTTTCGGCGCCGGCACCCGCATCGCCCAGGCCAGCCGCGAGGCCTGGGGCGAAGGCCGCAGCCTGATCAACGAACCGGACATCAACCTGCAGTCGATGGCCGGCGCCATCGCCACCGGCACCCACGGCACCGGCCTGGGCCTGCCGTGCCTGTCCGACCAGGTGGTGGGCCTGGAACTGATGGACACCGAAGGCACCCTGCACCGGCTCGACCACAACGACGGCGACCGCTTCCAGGCGGCCCGCTGCGGCCTGGGCGCCCTGGGTCTGATCACCGCCGTGACCCTGGACAGCGCCCCGGCCTACCGGCTGGAAGAGCACACCTGGACGCTGCCGCTGGACGAAGCCATGGATTTCGTGGAGCGGGAGAAGGACAACTTCCGCAACATCGAGTTTTTCGCCTTTCCTCTCGGCGGCACCGCCATCGTCAAAACCATGTCGCTCACCGACAATCCAGAGGACGACCTGGCCCAGGACGACAGCAACGACCTGCTGGAGACGGTCTGCGAGCTGAGCATGCGCGCCGGCTGGCTGACCTCCACCCTGCAGAAGCTGGTGACCTTTTTCGTCGAGGAAAACCGTCGCCGGGGACCGGCCCACAAGATCTACGCCAACCGCCGCACGGTGCGCTTCAACGAAATGGAATACACGGTGCCGGCGGAGAAAGGCATCGAGTGCCTGCAGGAAGTCTGCGAGGTGATCCGCGAGCAGGACATCAATGTGTTCTTCCCGATTGAGTTCCGCTACAGCGCCGCCGACGACACCCTGCTGTCCATGTTCAGCGGCCGCGCCGGGGCCAGCCTGTCCATCCATCAGTATTTCAAGCAGGACGCCACGCCGCTGTTCCGCGCCACCGAGCCGGTGCTGCGCCGGCACCGGGGCCGTCCGCACTGGGGCAAGCTGCACAGCCTGGGCGCCGACGAATTGCGCGAACTCTATCCGCGCTTCGACGACTTCCTTGCGTTGCGCCAAGAGCTGGACCCGCGCGGACGCTTGCTCAATGATCACCTGAGACACCTGTTCGGCATCGACGCCAAGGGGCAACCGGCATGAAAAGGCGCACCTTCCTGCTCGCCCTGGGCGGCGGCCTGGCCGCCGCCTGGTGGCTGAAACCCGGCGACCAGGGCGGCCCCCACGGCGCCTACTTCCAGCCCTACAACACCCTGTTCCGCGACAGCGGGCCGGGGCGGCCGCTGCTGTTCATCGACCGGCAACGGCTGGCGGCCAACTGCCGCCGCCTGCAGCAGGCGCTGCCGCCGGGCCGCGCCTACCGCATCGTCGCCAAATCATTGCCCAGCGTGCCGCTGATCCGCGAAGTCATGGCGCAGACCGGTACCGACCGGGTGATGGTGTTCCACCAGCCGTTCATCAACGCCATGGCCGAGGCGGAGCCGGGCTGCGACCTGCTGCTCGGCAAACCCATGCCGGTGCGGGCCGCCGCCCGCTTCTATGAGGAACTGCCGGAGGACGCCGGCTTCGATCCGGACCGCCAGTTGCAATGGCTGATCGACAGCGACGCGCGGCTGAAGGAGTACCTGGAACTGGCCCGGCGGCTGGACCGCCGGCTGCGCATCAATGTGGAAATCGACGTGGGTCTGCACCGCGGCGGGCTCACCGAGCCCGGGCAACTGGACGCACTGCTTGAGCGCATCGCCGCCCACCCGCGCCATCTGGCGTTCGCCGGCTTCATGGGCTACGACGCCCACGTGGGCAAACTGCCGGACCTGGTGGAAAGCCGCGACACCAGCCTGCGCAAGGCCCAGGCGGTCTATCAGAGTTTTATCGACCGGCTCTACCAGGTGGCCCCGGAACTGCGCGAGCAGCCGCTCACCTTCAACGGTGCCGGCAGCCCCACCCTCACGCTGCACGGCGACGAGACGCCGCTCAACGAGCTGGCGGCCGGCTCCTGCCTGGTCAAGCCGTCGGATTTCGACGTGCCCAGCCTGAAGGATTTCGAGCCCGCCGCCTTTATCGCCGCGCCGGTGCTCAAGACGCTGGACGGACTCACCCTGCCCGGCCCGCTGCCGTTGGGCGACGCCTGGGCCCTGTGGGACCCCAACCGGCGACGCACTTATTTCATCTACGGCGGTTANTGGAANGCGGAGCCGGTGTCACCGCCNGGCATACGCCGCAACGACCTGTACGGCGCCAGCACCAACCAGATGATGTACAACGGCTCGCCGGCCNCCGAGNTGGTGCCCGGCGATCAGCTGTTCTTCCGCCCCACGCANAGCGAGTTCGTGCTGCTGCAGTTCGGCGACCTGGCGGCGGTGTCCGAACACCGCATCCAGGCCTGGTGGCCCCCTCTGCCCCAGGGCGAAGGGGCCTGAGCCCGGTTACAGATCCGGCATACGGTNGAACCAGGGCCGCGCCCGCTCCAGCTGACCGGCCAGTTTGAACAGCAGGCCCTCGCTGCCGTGATCGCCGACCAGCTGCACCCCCAGCGGCAGGCCGCTTTCGCACCAGTGCAGCGGCACCGACATGGCCGGCACCCCGGTGACGTTGGCGAGCTGGGTGAANGGCACGTACTTCAGGTTCTCCTTCACCATCTGCTCCACCAGGCCGGTTTTCATCACCAGCTTTTCGGCGCCCACNTTGAGAATCACCTTGAGCATGCGCTGCTGCCAGGCCGGCGTTTCCGAGGCGCCGATGCGCGCCGGCTGCANCGCCAGGGTGGGCGTCAGCCACAGNTCNTACTGCTGGTGGAATTCCGNCAGCGCCCGGGAATACCCCTGCCAGCGCTGGTANCNNCGCACNTAGTCCGGCGCCGAGGTGGCGTGGCCGAACGCCGCCATCGCCAGGGTGTCCAGCTCGAAGCCNTCGTTGCCGCANCCGGTNTCTTCGCGNACCCAGTCCACGNTGGCGGCGCAGTTGGCGAACCACATGGANANCCAGTCCATGCTCATCGCCAGCATGTCCATTTTCGGCGACGCCTGCTCCACCTTGTGGCCCAGGGACTCCAGCAGGCGGGCGGCGTCCTCNACNGCGGCCACCGCTTCCGGGTCCACCTCGGTGNCGATCGGCGAGGTGGTGGAGNANGCNATNCGCANCGGCTTGGGGTCGCTCTCCAGCTCGCTCAGGTAGCTGCGCTNCGGNGGCGCGATGCGGAACAGGCTGCCCACTTCCTCGCCCTGGGTGGCGTCCAGCAGNANCGCCGAATCNCGCACCGANCGGGTCACCACNTGNTTCATGGAAATGCCGTGCATGGCNTCGCTGAAGTTGGGNCCCCAGGGNGTGCGCCCGCGCCCNGGCTTGAGNCCGAACAGGCCACANCAGCCGGCGGGAATGCGGATGCTGCCGCCGCCGTCGTTGGCNCCNGCGAACGGCACCACGCCCGCCGCCACCAGGGCCGCNGANCCGCCGGAGGANCCNCCCGGCGTGTGGTCGGTGTTCCAGGGGTTGCGGGTGGCGCCGAACGCCTCCGGCTCGGTGATGCCCTTGGCGCCGAATTCCGGCGTNTTGGTGCGCCCGAACAGCACCACCCCGGCCGCCTTCCAGCGGCGCACCAGCTCGGAATCCACCGGCGCCTTATGGCCGGCCCGCTTGAGGGCCTTGTTACCCTGATAGTTGGGNGCGCCGCCNATCTCCTGGAACAGGTCCTTGGTGAGCATGGGCACCCCGGCCAGGGGGCCGCTCAAGGCGCCCGCCGCCTGCTCCCGGGCCTGGTCGTANAGCGGAATGATCAGGCCGTTGAGGGCCGGGTTCACCGCNTCGGCACGGGCGATGGCCAGCTCCAGCAGTTCGGCGGCGGTNACTTCCCCGTCCGCCACCAGTTTGGCCAGCGCCACGCCGTCGAGATTGCGGTATTCGTCAAAACGCATGATGGTATCCTTATTATTTAAAACCCCAGTGACATTCGTATNCCCACGGAGACCCTATGAAGGCCGTCGGCTTTAACCAACCCCGCGCCATCGAAGACGTCCACGCCCTGGAAGACATCCAGCTGGAACAGCCCAAACCAGGCCCCCGCGACCTGCTGGTGGCGGTGGAGGCGGTATCGGTCAANCCGGTGGACACCAAGGTACGCCAACGCCCCCTGGCGGAGAAGGGCCATAAAGTACTCGGCTATGATGCCGCCGGTCGGGTGGAAGCGGTAGGCGCCGANGTCCGCGACTTNCTGCCCGGCGACCGGGTCTGGTACGCNGGCGCCATGCAGCGCCAGGGCAGCAACGCCCAGTACCAGTGCGTGGACGAGCGCCTGGTGGCGAAAATGCCCGAAGGCACCGGCATGCAGGAGGCCGCCGCCCTGCCGCTGACCGTGCTTACCGCCTGGGAAAGCCTCACCGACCAGCTCGGCCTGACGCCTGAAAACGCCGCCGGCAAGACCCTGCTGATGGTGGGGGGCGCCGGCGGTGTCGGCTCCATCGCCACCCAGCTGGCCGCCCGCCACTTCGGCATGACGGTGATCGCCACCGCCGGACGCCAGACCTCCGCGGACTGGTGCACCGCCATGGGCGCCACCCACACCATCGACTATCGCAACGGCCTGCGCGAGCCCATGAAAGGGCTGGGTATCGACCAGGTGGACGCGATCCTGCTGGCCCAGGAACCGGACGCCTACTGGAGCGACGCCTGCGAACTGGTGGCGCCGCTGGGCGGCATTGTCACCATTGTCGACGCCCGTGGCCCCCTGGACGTGAACCCGCTGAAACCGAAAAGCGCCCGCTTCGCCTGGGAATTCATGTTCACCCGCGCCCTGTTCGGCGTCGACATGGAGCGCCAGGGCGAGATCCTGCGCGCCGCCGCCCGGCTGATGGAAGAAGGGGTGCTGCAGACCACCCTTTCGGAGTCCCTGGGGCCGATCAACGCCGCCAACCTGAAAGAGGCCCACCGGCGCATCGAGTCCGGCAAGACCATCGGCAAGCTGGTGCTGGCCGGCTGGGAGTAACCCGGCTCACTGCGAGCCCAACGGCGGCAGCGTCCCCTCGCAGGCGGCGCCCGACGACGCCAGCTTGAGTTCATGCAGGCACAGCACCGGGCTGAGCGCCAGAGTGCGGCGAAACAGGGCCGGCCAGGCGTCTTCGTTGACCATCGGCCGGCCCAGTCGCGTGCTGCGCACCGCCTGCCAGGCCAGGTTGTCGGGCCCGCCCTGGGCCTCGGCGATCACGAACTGGAAGGGGTGGGCGCCGGGCACGCCGAGGCGGATGTCGGTGGCCACCAGCCGCCCGTCCTCCAACCGATAATCCAGAAAGCCGCCGGTGAACCACTCCAGACGGCGGCCGTCATCCAGCTGCTTGGCCGAGGCGACCAGATTGGCGTCCCGCGGAAAGCCCTCGATATGCAGCGGCACATCACCGTCCAGCAGCCCGGTGACGATCTCCAAGCGCTCTTCGCGGTGCAGCACCGTGGCCCGCCACAGCANGGTGGAAAACGGCATCGGCTGCACCATGCGCGGCGCCGTCTGGTAGTCCGTNCCCGCCAGCGCCTGGTGCACCCGGTGGTCCACCCACTGCTGCGCGGCCAGGCTCCAGGCCAGGTACAGGCTCGACAGCACCAGCCCCACCGTCAGCGCGCGGATCGCCGGCGGCCGGACCAGAGCGATGATCACCGCCACCAGCAGCGGCAGCGTGTAGAGCGGGTCGATGATAAAAATGGTGTGCCAGGCCACCGGCGGCCCCAGCGGCCAGAGCAGTTGGGTGCCGTAGGTGGTGAAGGCGTCCAGCAACGGGTGCGTGATCAGGATGGCGCCGGTGAAGGTCAGCCAGCGGCGGAACGATACGCTGCGCTGCCAACGACTGAGTAGCGCCGCCAGCACCACCGCCAGGGGCACCAGCACCAACAGCGAATGGCTGAAACCACGGTGCTGGGAAAAGTTGGCCACCGCATCGCCATAGTCGATCAGCACGTCCATGTCCGGCAGAGTGCCGAGCAGCGCGCCGGCGACCACCGCGGCGCGCCCGAACCGGTGCCCCAGCACCGCCCCGCCCAGGGCGCCCCCCAGGGCCGCCTGCGTTATCGAATCCATACTTTCTCGCCCCCGCCGCCGGCATAGCGGCAGCAAATAACATTGAAGCTTCTGACTTCTCTGGGAAAGATGATGAGCGAGATATCAGAAGTAACGGTAAACACAACAAGTATCTGTCTAGGAACGACGCCGAGAATGCGCTATGCCATCGACTTCACAAAGAAGAACTGGGCGGCCAGTCCAATAGTAACCGTGGCTAACAGCGCCGTTAGCGTCACGATATCGATCCAAATACTAGCAGCGTCATNAGGCACCTCTTCTTGCCTATACATAGGCACGATAATACGCATATATACTGCGAGAGCGAGCACACTGTTGAGAATCGCCACTACAGCCAACCAGGTAAACTGCGCATGGATAGCAGCGGCAAAGAGCAGGAATTTGCCAACGAAACCAGCGAGTGGCGGAATGCCTACCAGCGAGAGCAGGAAAAGTACCATGGCGACTCCCACCAGTGGTTGAGCGCGCCCCAGGCCGTTGAAATCGTTTAGCGTACGCCCAACCGCAGCGATAACGGCGAAAGCCCCCAGATTCATAGCGGCGTACGCGGCAGCGAAAAAAATGATTGATGGCAAAGCAAAAGAACTTTCGCCCAGCGCCACAATACCCAGGAGGAAGTACCCGGACTGGGCAATAGATGAGTAAGCCAGCAGTCGAACAACATTATCCTGCACCAACGCGGCAAGGTAACCGTAGGTCATACTCAGTACGGCTAGTCCCGCGATAACAGCGGGCCCACCGCTTTCGGAAGGCAGGTCACGAAACACTTGAGTTAGCGCAAACAACGCGCCCACCTTGGGCACCACAGACAGGAAGGCTGCAACCGATAAGGGCCCACCTTCATAGGCATCCGGCACCCAAAAATGAAATGGAACCAGAGATGCTTTATAGCCAAGACCGACAATAACCGCCACCAAACCGAATATGACAGCCAAAGGGATGGCCTCCGTACCCTCAAGGTCGGCAATCATTGTGGAGCCGGCGGCACCGAACCAGTACGTGAGACCAAAGATCATCACCGCGCCAGCCACCGAACCAAACACAAAGTATTTCATGGCGGCTTCGGTGGCAGGATCGTCGTCCGGGTAGGCCACCAGAGCAAAGGTCGCCAAACTGGTGAGCAACAGGCCCAGAACCAGAAACATCATATCGCCGGCGCCGGCTAGAATAAGAGCACCAACGGTAGCTAAACATAATAAACTGTAGACCGTGCCCTCACGCACGGTGCCGCGCACTTCCGCGCTCGCCAGCAGCAAAGACAGCATCGTCGCCGGCAATAAAATCAGCTTTGCCCAGATGCTGAGCGCGTCTATCCGAAAACTGCCACCGAATACGGTGGTGTCTGTACCCACCAAACGTATGGTCAGTCCCGTGGCGACGAACAGGCCCAGCATGGCGAGAGCCAGCGAAGCTCGAGGCCTGCGCAGTATTTCTGCAATCAGCGCGCTGACTGCGGCTAGCAGCACAGCGATCTCGGGAATTAACAATGCCAGATCACGCCCCATTATAGCACCAACGCCGAGGCAGTCCGGTGAATGGTGTCCAGCACCCAGGATGGTGCCACCCCGGTAGCTACGGTGAGAACCAGTAATGGCGCCAGCGCGAGCACTTCGCGCAAACTCAGGTCGGGCATGCTATGCCAACGTGACTGAGGCTCGCCAAGAAAGGTTTCGCGAATCGCTTTGAGAAAGGTACCCGCAATGATAGCAAGGCCCAGTATCGACACGACGGCGGCGGGCACACTACCAAGCGTACCCAGAAATATCTGGAACTCCCCTGGAAAGTGCGCCAGACCAGGCAGGCCCAGCGACGCAAAGGCCGCCAACATAAAGGACCAGCCCAACAGCGGAACCGTTTTTAGTAGGCCGCCAAATTCGCCCATCTCGCGAGTATGTGCGCGCTCCTGAATCATCCCCACCAGGAAGAACAATGCACCGGTAACCAAACCGTGACTGAACATCTGCAGGACGGCGCCATCGAGTGCGGTGGCACGCACTGAAGGGTCCAGAGCCAGTGCAGCCACGGCGACGCCGATGATCACATAGCCCATGTGGTTAATCGACGTATAGGCCACCAGACGCTTGAGATCGGTCTGCGCCAGAGCGGCGAAGGCGCCATAGAGCGCGCCGATGACACCGAACACCAGGACAACGACGCCGGCTTCGTGGAACGCCTCGGGAGTCATTTGTAGGGCGAAGCGAACCAGCCCGTAGGTTCCAAATTTCAGCATGATGCCGGCCAGGATGACACTGCCGACAGTCGGCGCCTGGACGTGGGCGGCAGGTAACCAAGTGTGCAACGGTACGGCGGGGATCTTGACCGCAAAAGTAACCAGCATGGCGACCAGCGCCCACATGGCCGCAGCCCCTTCCAGCGGTGGATTAGCGATCCAGGCGCGCATGTCGAAGCTGGGATCGGGACTGCCGAGGTAAAGCCCCAGGATGGCGAGCAATAACGGCAGGCTGCCCAGAAGCGTGTAGATAAAAAACATCAGAGCCGCCCGCTGCCGGTCCTCATGGCCCCAACCGGCAATCATGAAATACATCGACACCAGGGAGACTTCGAAGAACACATAGAACAGAATTCCGTCGAGGGCGGCAAAGGTGCCGATTGCTGCAGTTTCTAGAAGCAGAACCAAAGCCACGTAGGCGCGCGGGCGCTCGCGCAGCGACGAAGCATAGATGAATGCCCCCAAAAACAGCATAGCACTCAGCAGCACCAGGGGCAGGCTNATGCCGTCCACACCGACCCGGTAGGCGGCACCGATAGCCGGAATCCATTCGAGCTCTTCGACTTGGGAAAAGCCCGCGCCGCTCACTCCCTCCAGCCACATGGCCAGCGCCCCGACCAGAGTTAAACTGGCGGTGCCAATACCAATGCTGTNTACGGTTCGCGCCGTCGGCCCCGGAAGGGCCAGAATCAGGGCGGCACCGGCGAGCGGCAAAAACAGAGTAAGGGATACAATTGGTAGCATGAGTATGGCTATCCTCTAGAAACTCAACGAGGCTGAAAGCAGTATGATCAGTGTTACGGCGGTAACCACGGCGCTGATAGCCAGACTGTGGTGAATCCAACCGCTTTGCAGGACGCGGGCGCGGTCTCCCCAGCCTCGTACGCTGGCCACCAGGGCGAAGATCAGGCCGTCGATTCGGCGCTCATCTCCTACCCGAACCAAGTGCGCCACGGCCAAGCTGGCACGGCCAGTACCCAACACCACCGCATACAAACCTCGTTCCACGCGCCCGCAACCTCGAGCAATGAAGAAGCCTCCGCGGCCGACACTCAGGACGGTCGCGTATAGGCCACGCTCCAGGCGCTGGCAGCCGTAGGCAATGGCCATGGCTGGTCGGCCGATCCAGAAGGAGAGCCNTCCGGCGATGACCAGCCCCGATTGTGCCCAGGGGTGGAAAGGGCCAAGCAAGCGAGATGCCGGTACCAGCCAGCCCAGCGCCAGACCGGCCGCTGCCGCGAGAAGCCCGAACAGCATGGCGGTAGTGCCATGGTCTCCAGGGCCGGGCAAACCCAACAAGGCTTCAATGGGACCGAAGGTCAGACCCAGGAAGACGGCTGGGATTACCAGGGCCCATACTCCCAGCCCCATCCAGCGGGCGCCGGCCACCGAACGGTTTTCGTTTTCACCCTCCTCGCGCTCGTGCCATAGCAGCCGCAGCGCGCGAGCCAAGTAGGCACCGGTCAGCAGTGTGCCCGCCAGTGCCAGGGGAGCGAGCCAGGCGACACTTGGCGCGGACAGTGCGGCGGCGATCACCGCGTCCTTTGAGAAGAAGCCGCTCAGCGGTGGAGCACCCACTAGGGCCAGCGCTGCCAATGCGAAGCCGAAGAAAGTCCAGGGCCGGACGCGCCCTACACCACGCAAGCGCTCCAGAGCCGTGCCGCCGCGCGCATGCTGAAATTCACCGGCTGCTAAAAACAGGCCACTCTTGATGGCGGCATGGGCAAGCAGATGCAACAACGCCGCCAGCGGCACCCCGGCGCCGACCGCAATCAGCATCAGACCATACTGACTGGCGGTTGAGGCCGCCAGCAGGCGCTTGAGGTCACGTTCGGCAAGCGCAATCAGACCTGCCGCCACGGTAGTAATACCGCCCACCAGCCCAATAGCGAGCAAAACTTCCGGCGTCAGCAGCGGCGCTACACGGATCAGTAAAATGGCACCTGCTGCCACCAGTGTCGCCGAGTGCAACAACGCCGACACCGGTGTGGGCCCCGCCATGGCACGCATAAGCCAGTCCTGGAGGGGGATCTGGGCAGACTTGCCCATGATAGCGAGCAGCAACAAAAGCCCGGCCGCCACGGCGGTGTCTCCGTCGACATTCAGGGTGGCGGCGATCTCGCTGGTGCCCGCCGCCCCCATGAGGGTGAATATCGCGATGTACAGACCAAGATCGGCACTGCGGGTGTAGAGAAAGGCACGGCTCGCGGCGTTCGCCGCTTCGGGCCGCTGAAACCAGAAACCGATCAGCAGGTAACTGCACAAGCCAATCAGCTCCCAGGCGGCGAGCACCAGAACCCAGTCGCCGGCCAGAACCAGGGCCTGCATGGCGGCAACAAACAAGGACATAACGGCAAAAAAGCGGGGTAGGCCGGACTCCCGCTTCATATAGCCTACCGAATAAATCAACACGCAAGTCGCCACGGCGGCAACCACTACACTGAGCAACGCGGTTAACGGCTCGGCGGTCAACCGCAAGGGTAGATCCGGCAAGCCTGGCAGCAGCAGGGTTGCGGAGTCACCACTGGCGACCGCCCCCAAAAGCTTAAGGCTTGCCGCCAAACTAAGTGCGACCCCGACCAGCGCCAAAATAGCCGCTCCCCGGCGCAGCAGCAGAATGGCAGCGGCCGCAAGCAAAGGGAACACTATGGGCAAGACCAGGTCACTCATCCCTGCAGGTCTCCGGCCTCTTCCATCTCGACCGAGCCCTTGGCCCGGAAGCGTGCAATTGCGACGCCGAAACCGACGGCCATCTCCACTGCCATAACCGTCATTACCACCAGCACAAACATCTGTCCGGCGTAGACCTCCGGATGCAGAAAGCGCCAAAAGGCCACCAGGTTCACCAGCGCGCCCGCCAGAATCAGCTCCACTCCCATCATTATCATGACCAGGTTAGTCTGCGAGAGCGCGCCATAGATACCGACACCAAAGAGAATGGCGCCGGTCAGAAGTGCCAGGATCAGTACCGGAGTCATTTTGAAGCCTCCTGTTCTTTATCACCGTTTTCCTTGTCGAGCTTTCCTGTGTCGACGCCGGGCTGGCGCACCGGAATCGCTACTGCCGTAGCCGCGATCATTGCGGTCAGGATGGTGATAGCGGCGGTCTCGAAAATCAGCATAGAGCGATCCAACATTTCAAAACCGAGCTCCCGCGTTTGCATTGCAGCATCCGGCGCCTCGGCGAATATCGGCCCCCAATCAGAGAACAGCGCTACCGAGAAGGCGGTGGTGGCGGCAATGGCTCCAGCACCAATCGAAAAGCGCTTCTGGTGGCTCATATCCATCCCGCCAAGCCCACCGGGGTCCATCATGAACATCACCATGAAGATGGCCATGATGCTCATTTCGGTGGCCATCATCATAATCTGCAGCACGCCCAGAAATTCGGCCTGCATGGCCAGAAACATGCAGCCCACGGCGGCCTGTGAAAACAGCAGCGCCAGCGCAGAACGCACCATAGACGCGGTACGGAACACCGCCACACCGAAACCGATCGCAGCCAGCCCGAATACGCCGACAAAAAAAGCCTGTGCAACCATTAGGGCACCACCAGGATGAGCAATCCGACTATCAAAATATTGAGCAGCGCCAGGGGGATTCCAAACTTCCAGCACCAACCCAGCAGATCCGCCTCGCGAATACGCGGCAAATAGTAGCCAACCAGCAACATCGATACGGCTACCGCCAGAGTCTTGATCAGGCTCCAGGCCCAGGGCGGCAAAAGCGGCCCCTGCCAGCCACCGAGAAAGAACACCGTAGTCGCGGCAGACAGGGTGATTAGCATCACCAATCGTGCTAGCCGCAACACTGTCAGGCGCACGCCGGTGTATTCGGCGTCGACCCCGCCGGCTAACTCGCCGGGTGCGGTAGGCAGGTCGAAGGGTGAGCGGAACGCCAACGCCATAGCGGCGATGAAAAACAACACAAACCCCAGCGGTTGGTAAACGATGTTCCATAAACCGGCCTGAGACTCGACGATGACGCTGTTCAACAGGGACTCGGCGCGCATGGCGGTCGCCGTAATGGGCATGACGATAAGCATGGAGTAGGCGATAAGTTGGCCGAGAAAACGCCAGCCACCTATCATCGCGTAGGCGCCGTTCGGGCCCCAACCCGCCATGATCAGCGATACCAACACATAGGCAAGCACCGCGTTGAGAAACAAGGCGCCGGTGGCCAGATCAGCAATGACCAGATCCGGCGTCAGCGGAAGTACGGCAGCACCGAGCACCGCCACCACCAGCAACAACACTGGTGCGGTCTCGAAAAACAGCCGGTCGGGCTTGCGCGCCAAGATGGACTCGCGGCCCAGGTGCGACAGGCCCGCAAGCAGCGGGGCGACCGGTCGCAGGCGGCCGGTCGTGAGCCAGGCCTCAATCACAGCCAGTAACCAAGCGCCAACCAACAGTGTGAGCAACACTATGGCGACAGTCATGAGCTCACCTCCCAGGGCGAGAGATCCAGTGACCCGACCGCCACCAAGGCATCACCCAATTCCTGACCTTCGACCAGGTCGGCGGCCAGGCCGATATGTTGGCGGCAGGCGCCGTCCAGCTCGACCGATACCACCTGCCCTCGCTCCAGGGTCAGCTGCAATGTGGAGCGGCCGCGCGGCGTTTCCACGGTCGCCTCCCCCGTTCCGGAAGGGCTGCCGATGGCTCGCAGCTTGGGGAGCTCAGGGTCTCCGGCGGCCTCTACGAGATCGAGACTGGTCACGATCTCAACATGCCGCTGCCGGAAACGCGCCCAGGCGTCCCCAGCGCCCTCAATGTACAGCTCGAAACCCAGCTCGCAATACATTGCGTCCGCCTGGCGGGCATCTTCGGTCCGGCCGGAGGCGCGTGCCACCGGGCCTCTTAGATCCTGGGAGCCGTGGGGCAAAGCGCCGATGCCTTTCAAGCGCGCTTTGAGAAGGGGCGTATGCTCGAGCCGTGCGATGAGCGCCTGCAGCGCCGGCCGCAGGACAACAAGCTGCTCCCCGTCGGCGCGCTGGGTTTCCAATTGCAAAGCCGCCGCACGACGTGTCAACCAGACAAAGCTGAGCTGGCGGCCCAACTGGGCCAGCCAGCCCAGATGGCTGGCGATGCGCTCTCGCTCAAGAGCGGCCGCCCGGCCCCGCTCGACGGCCGGATCTGGCTCCAGACCAGCCGCCTGCTCGATAGCGCGGCAGGCCAAGAGGCGGTAACTTACCGGTGCCAACGGCGTGGCCGCCGCCAGGCGCTCGATGAAGGTTTCGACCGCCACCTCTTCAGAGGGGGTGCCCATAGCTACCAGAGATGTCGCTTGGCCCTCGGTCACCCCGTCACCGTCGAGCGTCAAGGTCAGTCTCAATCCTCCCGGCAAACCGGGAAAGCAGGGGCCGAAGGGCACCTCAAGCCAGTCCATTGCCAAACCGTCAGCGCTGCGAGGCAGGTCTTTGGTAACCTCGACCATGGACATGAATCCCGAGCTGCCGTGGTCGTGGTCTCCGTGATCATGATCGCCGTGACCGTGGCCGGAATGGTCGTGCTCCCCAGCATCCGCGTCGCCGCCGGCTTCGCGCGCCACCAAATCCATGCCGCATTTGGGACAGCTACCTGGTTCGTCCTCCACCACTTCCGGGTGCATGGGGCAGACGTACTCAGTTTTGGTTTGCAGGATTGATGAGTCAAAATCGTCAGGCGAGGCGGCGAAGGCGTCTTCAGCCAGCAACCGCTGCAGCCGAGTGGCCGCCTCCATCAGTTCGGTTTGTGAGAGATCCGCGGAAACGTCAGCTTTAGGCAAAGACGAAGGTTCTGACCCACCGAGCACTAGAATAGCTCGCGGCCTAGGCATCTGGGCATAGAGCACTGCGGTGGCCTCGTCCAACTTCTGAGATAGCTCACCGACAACCAGGAGCACAGTGGCATCGCGCGGCGTGGCGGCGATGCGCATGTCTGCGGCCGCCAGGTTCAGCCCATGCGCCAGGGCCACTTCCGGCCCAGGGACTACCAGGCAGCTCAAATTGCGCGCCAGAGCCTGCCCAACCCACCTTCGCAGGATAGATGGACGCCCTTTGCGTGCGCCTGCAAGTGTCGTTGCGACCTCGGTCATCATTGCCGCCTCAGAGCGCCCTGACTCCATCCGTAAAGCAACCCAAGAAAGAGAATCGCAAGAAACACGCCCATGTCAAGTAAAGCAACCAGCCCTACTTCCTTGAACACAACCGCCCAAGGGTACATGTAGGCCATCTCCATATCGAACGCCAAAAACAGCAATGCATAACCGTAATAGCGCGCATGATAACGTCCCCAGACCGGAGCCCGCGACAGCACTCCGGCGCTTGCCGGCACATCCTTGCCAGGTTCCTGCCGTGTTGGACCCACACTACGGGCTAAACCATACAGGCTTAACACCGCGCCCAGGATACCCAGTGCCAATCCCAGCAGCAGTAAGTATTGTTGTGTAGCGCTCATAACTTCTAACTTCTCAAGTTTACTCTGCCTCAGAGGCTGAAATTTTAATCTGCTATTGCCAAAGGGCTTCGGGCCCCCTGCCATGGATGCCTAGACGAAACGCTAGTTTCAAGTCTAGACATTCTCGCCAGAGTCGCAAATCTTCCCTAGCCGGGGAATCTGACTCGCGAAACATCATTCAGAATTTTTGTGATCGGTTTCGTCCAGCGAGGCATCCGCGAGCTGCCGCCATTGACGCCAACCAGGCAGGAACATGGAACCCGTCGCTGGTAGGCCCTGTAGGCGTCACCGAACCGCTCCATCACTTGCCGCTCCTCTCGCTGCGCCAGCCGGTAGTAGGCAAATACAATAAGCGGAAACAACCCAACCGAGAACAATGTAGGCCAATGCCGATGAAAGCGAGTGCATAGCCAAGCAACATGGAGATCAGCATGCCGGTTTCACCCAACCCTATCAGGGTGGCCCACAGGTTGGCGCTAACGTAATCGCTATCCAGCCCGAAGAACCGCACCAGTAGATAAATCGTCAGTGGAAAGCCGTACATCTCGGCATAAAGTGCGATGATGAAAGCTTGCACCAACCCGGCACCCGCCCATTCACGCCAGCTTTTCGGCGCAAAATACCGATAAAACATCCAGGAGACCAATGCAATAACAATCAGTGCAATGCCCCATAGCCCCGCATGGCCCATAAGTTCATTCATCGTTTGATACCCTCACAGGTGCGGTGGTTGGGCTCTCCCGACATTCCATGGGAAACGCCGGTTTTCGGAGCGTTTAGTTTTCGTCTCCTTTATCGTGCCCGCTGTGCATGCCCAAAACGCACATCATCAGACACCCCAGGCCAACCAGGGCCACGACGAGCAACCCGCTCGCCGCCAGCCAGTTCCAACCGAGCGCGAGACCTATCAATGCCACCAGGCAGACCGCGACGGCAATGGGACGGCGCCTGAACCACTGACGCAAATTGCGCACTCGGGCGCCTCGCCCCGGACCGTTCTCTTTCTCGCTCTTCGCCATGACGGTGACCTCTGTTTCAATCAGTGGCGTAGATCGACATTTCGTCATCCGTAATCGCATAAATCACAAAAGGCTCCCGCTTTTGCCCAGACATTCCCGGCGACCCCTGGGGCATGCCGGGAAGCGATACACCGCGGATCTCTGGCCGTTCGTCCAGGAGCTTGTTAATAACCCCCACCGGAACATGACCCTCGATCACGTACCCATCGAGCAGCATGGTATGACAACTTTGTAAGCGGGACGGTACGCCATGCTCGGCTTTGAACTGCCTCAAGTTGGGGGTTTCAGTCACCTTGATCTCATAGTCGTACTGGCGCAAGTACGCAGCATATTGGTCGCAGCACCGGCAACTCGGATTTTTGTACAGCGTCGCATCAACGGTTTCGGCGGCCTGCACCGACGGCAAGCTGGCCAAGTAAACGGTCACCATCAACGCCCCTCTGAGGATCGATGTGTATCGCCTTTTCCAACGCAGAAAGGTTGTCATGAACGGTCTCCTTTTTTGGATTTACTGAAGAACAGGTACTTAATCATGGACAGGATCGCCAGAACCAAGGCAATGAACAGCAGGATCAGCAAGACGATACACGCCAACATAAAACCAGCGCCCATCATGCCGGAGTCTTGCATCATCCCAGCCGAAGCTTGTTCGGCAGCCAAGGCGGTGTTTGCCAGAAATGTAAATGCTAAAAGTAAAAATGAACGCATCAAATTTTTCATGGGTTGCCTCCAGTTAAAGTAAGTAGAGTACCGAAAGTACCGCCGCCCGGTACCGAAAGTACGGATCGGTACCGGACGGCGATGACGCATTAAGTTTTCAGCGGTGGTGTCGGTGCCCCCTTGGGCAGACCGCGTCCCCGCCATAGCATGAAGATTGCCGGGTATACCACCAGCACCATCAACAGGGCAGAAATCACCCCGCCGACCATGGGCGCGGCGATGCGCTGCATCACGTCCGCGCCGGTACCGCTGGCGAACAGGATCGGCACCAACCCGATAAAGGTCGACAGCCCGGTCATCAGCATGGGCCGGATGCGTTGGCCGGCGCCGCTCTGGACGACTTCGGTCATATCTCCACGGGTATTGAGTCGGCGCTCGGCCTCCCTGTCCCGCCAGGCGATATCCAGATACACCATCATCAGCAACCCGAGCTCCACGGCGAGCCCCGCAACGGCAATCATGCCCACCCAGACGGCGACACTGAGGTTAAAGTCCAGCCACCACATCAGCCAGACGGCCCCGCTCAGCGAAATGGGCACACTCAGCATCACCAGCAGGGTCTCTACGAGGGAGCCTCGGTGCATAAAGAGCATGAAGAAAATCAGGAACAGCGTGATCGGAACCAGCAATTGGAGTTTGGCTTTGGCCCGCTCAAAATACTGGAACTGCCCCGCCCAAGCCAGCCGATAACCGTCCGGCACATCGACCTGGTCGCCAACCACCTGCTTGGCCTGTTCGACATAATCGGCAATACCGACTTCGCTTTTGACGTCCACNAAGACGAATCCCACAAGTTGCCCGTCCTCACTGCGAATGGAAGGCGGCCCGGTTTGAAACTCAATGTCCGCCACCTGGGCGATGGGAATCTGCTCCCCGGAAGGAGTGGGCACCAGTACTCGCTCCAGCGCTTCCACGTTGTCGCGGTAATCCCGGGCGTAGCGCACCAGGATGTTGTAGCGCTCGCGCCCCTCCACGGTTTGCGACACCACAGTCCCCCCCATGGCCGCCATGATCACCCGTTCCACATCGCCAACGTTGAGGCCAAAGCGAGCCGCAGCACTTCGGTTGACGGTGAAATCCAGAAAGTACCCACCGGTGCTGCGCTCGGCAAAGGCGCTGCGGGTGGCATCGGCGGTGCGCTCATCCTCCTGCAACGCTTTTTCAATGGCGATGCCCGTTTTTTCGATAGTGGCCAGGTCCGGACCAAACACCTTGATGCCCAACGCTGAACGAATACCGGTCGCGAGCATTTCGGTGCGAGTCTGTATGGGCATCCAAAAAATATTGGGCATTCCCGGAAACTTGAGTTTCGAGTCCATCTCCTGAATCAGACCGTCCCACGTCATGCCCTCGCGCCACTGGTCCTCCGGCTTCAAGGTAATGACCGTTTCCACCATGGATAACGGCGCGGGATCGGTCGCGCTGGTGGAGCGACCAACCTTGCCGAAAACATGCTCCACTTCGGGAATGTCGGCAATGATCCGGTCCATAGTCTGCATGGTCTGGGTGGCCTCGGAAATGGACATTCCCGGCAGCGCGGTGGGCATAAAGAGAACCGAGCCCTCGTTCAGAGGTGGCATAAACTCGTTGCCCAATTGCCGGAAGGGAATGATCGTGATCAGCAATAGCAACACCGCTCCCACGATGACTCCCCACCGAAAACGCGCGGCGAAAGCCACCACAGGCCGGTACGCAGCCACCAGCCACTGGTTCAACTTACTGCGATCAGCACGGATCTTGCCGCGAATCAGCCATACCGCGAGGGCCGGCACCAGAGTGATGGACAGGAACGCCGCAAATGCCATGGAATAGGTCTTGGTAAAAGCCAGAGGCTTGAACATGCGCCCTTCTGTGCCTTCCAGGACGAACACCGGCATAAAGGAGATGGTGATGATTGCCAGCGAGAAAAAGATGCTGGGGCCTACCTGCTGCATGGCCTCAATAATCACGTCCCGTCGGGACTTGGCCTTTTCCTCGGGGTCGGCGTCGTCACTCTCCCACCGGGCCAACCGTTTGTGGATATTGTCGATAATGACAATCGCCGCATCCAGCATGGCGCCAATGGCCACCGCAATGCCGCCCAAAGACATGATGTTGACGGTCAGCCCCTGAAAATACATGGGGATGAAGGACATCAGCACCGCTACCGGGAGAGTAATCGCGGCCACCAGCGTAGAGCGCACGTGTAACAGAAAAACGCCGATAATCAGGGAGACAATCAGGATCTCCTTAATCAGTGTCGAGGTCAGCGTGTCAACGGCTTCGTTGATCAAAATCGAGCGATCATAGACCGGCACAATTTCGACACCTTCAGGGAGCCCGGGCTTGATCTCTTCCAGGCGCTGCTTGACCTTGTCAATAACTTCCAGGGCGTTCTCGCCATAACGCATTACCGCAATACCGCCCACGGCTACGCCCTCGCCGTCCAGCTCCGCCTGACCGCGCTGCATAGCCGGTCCCAATGCCACGTGACCGACGTCTTTTACCGTGATCGGTACACCCTCAGCCGTGGTTTTTAACACCACTGTTTCCAGATCCGCTACGGACTTCACATAACCCCGCCCGCGAATAAACTGCTCGTGGCCTGCCACCTCAAGAATGCGTCCACCTACATCCTGGTTGGAGTCCCCAACCGCCTCAGTGACCCGTTTGAGGGGGATGTCGTAAGAGGCGAGTTTGTTCGGGTCGAGACTGATCTGGTATTCACGCTGGAACCCACCGATGGAGGCCACCTCGGCGACCCCTTCAACCGCTTCCAGGGCATAGCGTAAATTGAAATCCTGCAGTGAGCGCAGATCCGCCAGGCTGTGGTTGCCAGACGTATCTCTCAGTGCATATTGGTAGACCCAACCGACACCCGTAGCATCCGGCCCCAAAGTCGGAGTGACCCCCTCCGGCAACTCGGCGGCGGCACCGTTGAGGTACTCCAGTACCCGCGAGCGAGCCCAGTACATGTCCACGCCATCGTCGAAAATCACATAGACAAACGACAGGCCGAACATGCTCTGGCCGCGCACGTAGTTTACTCCCGGCGCAGACAGCAAGGAGGTGGTCAGAGGATAGGTGATCTGGTCCTCCACCAGGTCCGGGCTGCGCCCGGGCCAATCGGTGAAGACAATCACCTGCACGTCTGACAGGTCAGGGATAGCATCCAACGGTGCCCGCTGTAACGCCTGCCAGCCGCCAAAGGTCAGGGCAAGCACGGCCACCAANGTAATCAGGGGTTTGCGGGCNCAATAGCCAATAATTCGCTGCAACCAGCCAATCCCNTCNCCTTCNGCNGGNGGATGAGCGGGNGNATGNTTNTGTACGTCGTTTACCATTGCTCCATGCCNCCNTTGAGTCGNCTCTCGGAGGCGATCAGGAAGTTACCGGAGGTGACCACGCGGTCNCCCGCCTCGACCCCCTCGATGATTTCGATGTAACCGCCGGCCCGTTGACCGGTTTGCACTTTGCGCGGTGCCAGCCGACCCTCTCCCAGGTCCTCGAACACCACACGCAGTTCACCCGCGATAATTACCGCCTCTTCCGGCACGGCCACTCGCTGCCCAAGATCGGCCTTAAGCTTCACTTCGGCGTACATATTGGGCTTGAGACGACCTTCAGGGTTAGCGACGCTAAGGCGCACTCGCCCCGTACGGCTGACGTCGTCCAAATAGGGGTAAATGTAGTCCACTTGGCCCTCAAACTGTTCACCGGGCAGATAAGGAAGCGTCACGGTAACGGGCATGCCCTCCGTCACCAGGGGCAGTTCGCCCTCGTAGATATCGGCCTCCACCCAGACCTGGGAGAGATCGGCAATACGCAAAAGCGTCATCCCGGCCTTGTGGGCGGTCCCTTCCACCACATTCTTGGCCACCACTGTGCCACTGATGGGCGCGTGCATGGTGACGTAATCGAGGGGCTCTCCTCGTTTTTCCAGGGTGGTGATTTCCGCGTCGGTCATGTCCCACAGTGCAAGCCGTTTTCGAGCGGCGGTCACCAAAGTTTGTGAGGCGCCACTGCGGCGCTTCAACTGCAGATACTCCTGCTGAGCGGCGAGCAGCGCCGGACCATAAACGGTAAACAGGGGCTCTCCCTTTTCCACGTAAACCCCCACGTAATCGGCGTAGAGCTCGCCGACCCAGGCATCAAACTTGAGGCTGACGTCCGCCAGTTGGGTATCGTCGTAGGCAATCCGCCCTTCCGCGCGGATGGCGCGGGTCATAGCCAAGGTTTGTGCCTCGGCGGTTTCCACACCGATCAACTGGCGACGACGATTGTCCAGGGTCACCGTACCCGGTGGTGCCTCCTCGGCCATGCCGCCACCGTCGGTTCGGCTGGCACCGGAGGCCAGTTGGAGGCCTTCGCGACCGACGGCCAAATCAAAGCTGATTTGCCGAGCTGGCATACCCGGCGCCTCAATCTTTAGAGTCAGCGGCCAACTACCGTCCATGGCGGGTTCAAAGGTGCCGCGGTAGAGACCGGGCTCGATCGCCTGCATATCGGCCGGAGCCTGCATGGCGGGCATGGCGCCCATGGCGGGCATCTCCGCCACCGCTTTGATGTCGGCGTTGTCCAGTGGGGCACCGTCGGCATTGCGCAGAGCCACGCTCAGGATGTTCTCTCCCACACGTGGCGTGGTAGGGTCAATCGACACATCCAGGCGATAGGGGCCACTGCGGTAGGGCAACTCGCCGTCACTGTTCTTGCCCATGGCGCCCGCCTGTTGTCGCTTCAAAGCAGTCACGCCTCCGGCTGGCTGCAAGCCCTTTCGTCCGACGGCCAGATCAAAATTGGCCCGCGAGGATCCCACGCCTTCCTTGCTGATTTGCAAGGTCAGCGGCCAGCTACCGTCCATGGAGGGCTCAAAGGTGCCCTGGTAGAGACCGGGCTCAATCTCCTGCATATCGGCCGGAGCCTGCATGGCGGGCATGGCGCCCATGGCGGGCATTTCCGCCACCGCCTTGATGGCGGCACCGCTGACCGGCTCTCCAGAGTCATCCAGCAATACCAGGGTCAGATCGTTTTCACCGACCCGGGGTGTTTTCGGGTCAATCTCGACCCCCAATTGAAAGGGACCGCTTTGGTAGGNAGCGCTAANGGANNGCNCCTCATCGGGAACGGCAGAGGTNGCCTTCTCACCGGAGAGNCTCTGAAGACCCAATACGCCGGCGGCACCCACCAGCAGTCCGATAACGAGAAGTGAGATAAATGTGGTGCGTGAAGTCATAGTCGTTACTCTTGTCCAAAGGACTGAACGGNGATATTCGTCGGTGCTGGGCCGGTTCCGGTTAATCGGTCGCCGNCGCCCAAAGACCTACCAGTGGTGCGCTCCAAGTCCGCCAGCGCCCGAATATAATCGGCATGGGCACGAGCCAGCTTGTCCTGAGTCCGCAACTGCTGCCGCTCGGCATCGATAATTGTTAGGAAGCTGCCTTGACCCGCCCGGTAATCGGCGACGGCAGCGTTGAGGCTCTCCTCAGCCAGCGGCACCAGCTTTTGTTGATGAATAGCGACGATCTCCTGCCTTTCTTGTACTCGGACACGCCCTTGTTCCAGTTGCGCAAGCAGTTGCGCTTGCCGATCGCTCAATTGCCACTGGTACCGCATGACGTCGGCTTCGGCAGCGTCGCGGAGAGCGCTGCGCTTGCCGGAGAAATCAATCGGCAGATTGATGCTGAGGCCAACCACCCAACGCTTGTCGGGAGAATCCCACAGCGCGTTATAACCGGCCGACAACTTGAAGTCCGGGAAATACTCTTTCTCGGCCAAGCTATGCTGGGCGTTAGCTTCGGCAATGCGTGCTTGGATACGACGCAGCTCCGGGTGCTTCTCCAGTGCAACTTCATGCAAGATCCGCAAGGTGGGAGGGTCAGCAGGGGCAGGCAGTGACGCCGGCGGCGGCAACGGGCTTTGAGGCGGACGATTCAACAAACCGTTGATCATTGCCTGCACTTCGCTCCGGCGTCGCTGATGAGTGACGATGTCAGCCTCAATACGTGCGGCTTCCACTTCGGCTTGTAGCACGTCCTGCTGCCGGCCCCGCCCGACCGTGTATTGGGTCTCGGCAACCCGCCGCAACTCGGTAAGCAGATCCCGGTGAGCGTGCTTTATCTTCAGAGTGCGGTGAATATACGCCCATTCGGCAAATAAACGCTTGGCGGCCGCCATGAGAGCCAGCCGGCCGTCCGCAAGGGATTGCTCCCTGCCTTCGGCCCGGGCGCGGGCCGCGTCTTCACGCAGGCCACGCTTGCCCGGCCAGGGCAGGCTCTGGCTCAACTCCACCCGCTCCTGAAAACCACGGGGTCCGCCTGCGGTTTTCGGCGCCCCCGCGTAGGTCAGCATGGGGTCATCCAGAGCGCCGGCGGGGGCGATGCGGTAATTTGCCGCCTCCGCAGCCGCCGCCAGCCCCTGAAGGCCCGGGTTCCGGATCATAACGGCAGCCACCAATTGTTCGGCGGTCAGCGTCTTTACTTCCTGTAGAGATTGACTGTGTTCTTGTGGCGGCGGCGCGGCGATACCCGC
>FUFK010721557.1_pt1 | contig 34759 bp, 47 predicted proteins | sample 1021851 | NCBI WGS metagenome assembly FUFK01 (sample SAMEA51879418, study PRJEB19060) | metagenome | reverse complement strand
ATAATTGTAAAAACTTAGTAAAAATATATTGGAGTTTTATATGAACATATTCTTTATAGACAGATGCCCTGTTATGTCAGCCATACAGTTATGTGACAAACACGTTGTCAAAATGGTGTTAGAGACTGCTCAAATGTGTAGTACGGCTATACATGAATGGTGCTTTGGTGATGAGCCTATTCTAAATAATATATATAAGTCTGCATATAAGAATCATCCCATGACTGTATGGGTGCGAGAGAATGACGCTAACATGATGTGGGCTGTATTGCATGGGCTATCCATAGGTAGAGAGTACAAGTATAGATATGGTAAGGATCACAAAAGTACTGCCATACTAGAGAACATCTCACAATATATGTTTCATGGAAACTTTGATGAGGACTATACATTACATACTAGACCACCACAATGTATGCCTGATGAACATAAAAGACTTGACTATGTAGATGCTTATCGTGCATACTATAGAGCAGACAAAGCACACATACTTAATTGGACAAATAGACCACAACCAGATTGGATATGATATGACTACGTTAATACACGTTAATCAAGGTAATGTTAGAAGTAATAAACATAGAGAAGAAGGTAACAAACTGCCTGTACTTCGCGCACAAGGCGATTTTGAAACCATATATGGTGACAGTATACATATAATAGATGATGATGGTGAGATCGTAGCATCAGTTGTCTACAGTCCAGACAAACCATTATCTTGTGGTGCAAAAGTATGGATTGAAACTGAATTGGATATATTATGTTCGTAGGATGGAATAACAATATGCCTCTTGAGTATAAGGTAGTTCAGATACCATACTCTGCTACTAAAGATTGGATACTCAATATCCACTATGCCAAACGTATGCCTAGTATCAGCTATGCCTATGGCTTGTATAGATGGGGTGAGATGGTGGGCATGGTATCTTATGGCACTCCTGCATCCCCCGCACTGTGTAAAGGTATCTGTGGTGAGGAACATAGATCAAATGTTATCGAACTAAACAGATTAGTATTGAAGGACAATCTGCCAAACGAAGCATCGTTCTTAGTATCTCGCTCACTCAAGATGTTACCTACTCCTAAAGTAGTTGTATCGTATGCCGACACTGATCAAGACCATGCAGGTATAGTATACCAAGCTACTAACTGGCTCTTTACTGGTACAACTAAACCTCGTACTGATATGGCTGGTAAGGATGGTAAACACTCCAGACATCATCTAGGTGACAGAACTAATAGAATTAATCGTAGTGCTAAACATCGTTACGTTTATTTTATTGGTACAAAAAAAGAAAAAAAGGTATTGCGTAATGCTTTACGCTATGATATAAACAATGAATACCCTAAGTACTAATGCTTATGGGTCCACATATTAGGGAAGATGCTTATGACTTCCCATATTAGGAAGGAAGGATAAATACTATGATTAATACTGTAGACATGAATGACTTTGGACAAGCAGACTTTGAAATAGCATTCGCACCATTGGAAAGATTTCCAGAACGTAAGTATGTTATTCGCACTGATACTGATGAGGCTATTGGTGTAGTTGGTAAGGATTTTGGTGGTGTTAGTCACCCTGAGTTCTTTGGTCAAATACGAGATGCATGGTCATTTGAATTAGGTTATACTGATGATATTAATTCAGATGATGTAGATGTTGACACTAAAATATCTCGTAATGGTGCATGGGCTTTGGAGAAAGTAACATTCAATAATCATCGTGCTACTATTGAGACAAATAAACATAAGACTGATACTGCTCTTACATTGTATGCTTGGCATGGTGTCGATGGTCTTACATCTAATAATGTGATTAGTGGTGCTATTGATTTCTTTTGCACTAACGGTATGGTATCTGGTGACTACAATAAGATACGAAAAAAGAATACCAGACACTTTGATATGAACCGTATCACACATGAGATGGAAGGTATCTATGATCGTTTTATCGAGCATACTCAGTGGTGTCAGAAACTTGCACAAAAGCCTGTATCTGTGGTACGTTTNAAGGATGCNCTTGANACTATGCTACCACAAAGAGCATCAAAGAATATGCTTAACTCTGTTCTAAATGAGTTTGAGGTACGAGGTGCAAATGCTTGGTCTGTATACTCTGCATTTACTCAATATGCGACACACGATGATCGCTTTGGGTTTCGCCAGACTGCCAATGACAATACGTTGGAGCGTCAGTTCAAGCGTAATGAAGATGTAGCCAAATGGATAGAACATCCAGAGTTTCTAAAGTTAGTTGCCTAGATGGTGATGCAACGTAAAAGAACACCTCAGGACGTTGAGGAGATCCTGAGGGATTATGTTGAGGACATTTATGATGACATCAAACAAGAAGAGGAAAGGGAAAATGCTGAGATCATCGAAGATTTTGAAAGTATCAAGGAAGAGGAATCCTATGGCGATAGCTTTAAATGACAACCTATTTCACAAGCGAGTCATTGAAGATAAAAGACGTAAGAGCCTCTTGAAGAAACGTAGTAAGCGACAACTATTGGATTCTTGATATGTATGATTTACCAGAGTTTGACGATCTAATGGAGTATCAGAAGATCAGGATTAATTGTCCTAGTTGTGGTGGTATCAAAACATTTACTGCTACTAGAACTGATGGCATAGTCTTGTATAACTGTTATAAAGCTGGATGCAATGTGTCGGGAAAGAAGAGGATGTTATCTTCTAGCAGATACATCAGACAAAAATCTATCACATTGCCGACGCAAGAAAAAAAACAAGACTTCAAAATACCAGATCACTTCTCTGTATATCTACCAAAGAAGATGTTGAAATATTGTAATGAAAACAATATTGATACAAATAAAATACAACTGTACCATGATGTAAAACTTGACAGGGCAGTGTTTCCAATCTTTGACATCAAGACAAATCAAGGTAGTCTACCAATCGTAACGCCTAGAATTGTTGATGCTGTAGGTAGATCACTATCTAAGTATGGTGCAAAGTGGCATAGATATGCTGACTCAGGATTACCTTTTATTTGTGGTAATAGTGAGACTTGTTATGTCGTTGAGGACTCTGCATCTGCTGTTGCAGTTTCGCAACATGGTACAGGTTTAGCATTGTTAGGTACAAATTTATCTAACGAAGTACTTGACATTGTGGTAAAGTATCCCTATGTTATAGTGTGTCTTGATAAAGATGCATCATCAAAAGCTATTCGTATGAAGAATAGGATAGCTCAGTTTACTAGGGCAAATGTAAAATTATTAGAAGTAGATCCAAAAGAAAACCCGAAAGGAGTATTAAATGACTGATGAAGATAAACCTAGAAGATGGGATGCTGACATGGCAAGACTGTTTGAATGGTATCATACCTGCCCGAAACCTTGGAACCCACATTGGTATGAGTCTGAGGTGGGTGGTGTAACTCTACATATAACCAGACCAAGTAGGAAAGACAATGGAGATACTTGACAACCTACAAATAATTGGTGTATGTCTTGGGGTAGTTTTTTTAATGTTATTAGCAGGAGAATAATATGACAATGTTTAATAAGTGTTTTGCAATGCCTAACAGTGAGACTTTTAAAATAAAACCAATCAGAGAATTTGTAGAACATTGGACAACTCAAGTTATTAATCCTATTATTGTTGATCCCTTTGCTAGAAATAGTAGAGTAGGTACGATAACAAATGACTTGAACCCTGACACTGATGCAATGTATCATTTGAAAGCTGATGCGTTTTTAAATATGTTAATTGATCAAAAGATACAAGCAGATGTAGTACTCTATGATCCACCATACAGTCCTAGACAGATCAGTGAGTGCTATTCTGCTAGTGGTATTAAAACTACACAACAAGATACTCAAAGTAGTTTCTATACTATAATAAAAAATCTTATAAGACCTCTTGTCAAACCGAATGGTATTGTGTTATCCTTTGGATGGAACTCAATGGGAGTTGGTAAGACGTTTGGTAAGTGTGAAGAAATACTATTGGTAAATCATGGTGGAGCGCATAACGATACTATATGCGTTGCTCAAAGAAAGGATAGACATTATGAATGATTTATTAGGACTATTTTTATCTCATAAGTTTTATGATCAGAACAGGCATCTCATAGCAGTAGACTTTTTTGAGAATGAAGCTAAGAAGATCTGGCGTAGTATTGAGTTAGGTCATGCTAGGTATGGCAGAGACTTAACCCCTGCTGAAGTTGAGCAGGTATTGTTCAGTGAGTTTAGGACAATGACTACTAGCCAAAAGAAATCTATGATGATGTTAGTTCGATCTTTACCAAAAGATATTGGTGAGGATGTAGCACAAGATGTTTTGAGAGATCAATTCAAAGCATACTTTGGTAGACAGTTAGCTGATCTTGGCATTGCCATGATGGATAACAAGGTTAATGATCTAAATAAAGTTACTGATTTAATTAATCGTTATCAAGAAAACTTTATGCCAAAAGAAACAATACAGGAGATTAAACATGACGTTGCATCTTTACTCCACTCTACTAGAGATGTTTCCAAATACAAATGGAACCTCAAAGGACTCAGAGATATCTGTCCAGGAATCGGACCCTCGACCTTCTCTGCTATCTTTGCTTTGGTTGAAACTGGTAAGACAGCCTTTCTTATATCTACGTTGTTTGCTCCGAAAGGTTTCATGGCCCAAGGTGCGAAGGTAATGATACTTGGCAATGAGGAACCTGTCGAGAGAACTGCATTGAGAGCAGTAAGTTCATTCACTGGTATGACTGATGCACAGATAACTGCCGACACAGTAAAGGCACATAATATGTGGGATGTATATCGTAATCAGTGTGTGTTTCTAAATACTGATGAGGTTCCTTCAATGGAAGAACTTGACCAGTTGATTGCTAAACACAAGCCTGACGTAGTTGGTATTGATCAGCTTGATAAGATGCAGATTGGTGGTAACTATGCCAGAGATGATATACGACTAGGTGAGATATACAGATCTGCCAGAACCTTGTCCAAGAAACATTCTTGTGCAATCATAGGAGTGTCTCAAGCAAATGCAGAGGCAGATGGTAGAACTGTTCTTAGATTTACTCAGATGGCAGGTAGTCGTGTGGGTAAGGCAGCCGAAGCTGATCTTATTGTCGGCATTGGCAAGGAGCAAGAAGATAGTGGTGAGGATAATAAACTCAGGCATATCTACGTTAGCAAGAACAAGCTAGGTGGTAAGCATGGAACCTGCACTACTGTCATAGAACCAGAGGTGTCTAGATATGTTGACTAGTGATTTTAGGGATATAAAGAGTTGCTTTCATCCTGATCCTGATGTAATGTGTATTGAATGTGACTGTTGGAAAGCAGACCCATTTAAAAATATTCCAGATGAGGATGAAAAAACTCTTGACAACTTGATAAATATGTGATATATAAGTATTCCCCTTCGGGGGGATACAACCTAATTAGGATTACTTATGAATAAAAGAGAACTACAAAGACAGATATATAATAATAGTATCTTAGAGTTTATCTGGCATTCTGCTAAGAGTAATCCTAATTGGAATATCGAAACTGCTAAACTACTTGCATCTATGCATGGTTTAGATTATAAAGAAGTATATAAATTAGGTAAGAGTGCTAAAATTAAAACTAGATTTGTAGCTAAAGATTGGAATATCAATATTGAAAGGATGATTCAATGATTGAAGCAATAACTTGTTTAGCATTAAATATTTATTTTGAGTCTCGTAATCAACCAATAGAAGGTCANGTAGCNGTAAGTCAGGTNGTATTGGAAAGAGTAAAATCTGATAAGTATCCTAGCACTGTCTGCGAGGTTGTGTTTCAGGGACCGACATACTCTTGGTCTGTTAATTATCCTATTAGAGATCGCTGTCAGTTTAGCTGGTATTGTGACGGTCTTAGTGACAAGCCTAAAGATGAAATAGCATGGCTAAATTCACTAGAAGTTGCAGAAAAAGTATATTATGGCTTGACAGATACTGTAAAAGGTGCTACACATTATCATAGTGTAAAGGTAGATCCTTGGTGGGCTAAGTATAAAGTAAAGGTAAAACAAATTGGTGATCATATATTTTATAGGTGAGGTGATATGGAAGATTATGTATTAGTTGTAGACTTGGAAGTTGATTTGAAGGGAGACAGAAAAGATCCATCACCATATAATAAAGACAATGAGTTAGTAGCTATAGGTTACTTAAAAAGAAACTTAGATGGATCTAAAATAGGTGGTTTAACTGTACAAATAAAAAACAAATCATCTAATAATTTTAATCTTGATGACTTTGAAGATGCGATAAAAGGTGCTAAGTATATCGTAGCCCACAATGCTAAGTTTGATGTAGCTTGGTTGCGTGAGGTAGGAATAGAATGTGATGTTAAGATTATTGATACTATGATTAATGAGTATGTACTTAGCAAAGGTTTACGAAATAAACTTTCGTTAGATGGTCTATCTGAGAAATATAAAGTTACTCGTAAAGAAAGTTCTCTTGGAGATACACTTAGTAAAGGTTTAAACTACAGTGATATGTCTTTGTTTGATCAAGAAACTTACTTAACTAATGATGTTCTTGCGACTGCTGAAGTATTTCAGAAACAACAAGAAAGGTTCAGTAAGTCCTCAAACCACTCACTTGTAGCTATACGAGATCTTATGTGTGAGTTCTGTGATGTTCTTACTGATATCGAAAGAGCAGGTATGGCTATCGACATAGATGTTCTCAATAAAGTTGATGAGGACTACGAGAAAGAACAAGGATATCTCCAGATGTATTTAAATACTACAGTTAGTAAACTCGTAGGAGATACACCAATCAATCTAAGTTCTCCAGAGCAACTATCTCAAGTAGTTTATTCATACAAGTTAAAAGACAAAAAGACTTGGCGTGAAGTTATGAATATTGGAGTGGATGCTAGAGGTAAACCAAAGCGTAGACCAAAGATGATGGACTCAGGTTTTGTCAAGTGTGTCGATGAGTGCTTTGTTCCCACATATAAAACTCAGGCAGTAAAATGTCCACATTGTTTTGGTAAGGGTGGGTACTGGAAGATAAAGAAAGATGGCACTAGGTTTAAGAATATGACTAAGTGTGATCATTGTAATGGTACAGGTTTTCAATACAAAGAGTTACCAGAAATGGCAGGATTACAAGTGACCCCGACTGTTGCGTTGGCATCAGCAGGAGGTTTTAAGACTGACAAGAATACACTTGTTGAGTTGGAGAAGACACAAAGAAATCCAGAAGTCAAGAAGTTTCTTAACTCTTTGATACGATTGTCTGCTATAGATACATATCGTAGTTCGTTTATTGAGGGTATTAAAAAGGGTATACGAGAAGGTGACACTATACTTCACGCTAACTTTAATCAATGTATAACAGCGACAGGTAGACTTAGCAGTAGTAATCCCAACCTACAGAACATGCCGAAAGGTAAACTGTTCCCTGTTCGCAAGGCGTTTATCAGTAGGTTTGAAGGTGGGGAGTTACTTGAAGTGGATTATTCTCAGTTAGAGTTTAGGGTTGCTGGTATCCTTGCCAAGGACGAGAGAATAAAACAAGAAGTAAGGGAGGGCTTCGATGTCCACGCATATACGGCAAAGGTTCTTACAGATAATGGAGAGCCAACAGAACGTGGTGCTGCCAAGGCATCTACTTTCAGACCTCTATATGGAGGATCGCAGGGTACATTTGCACAACGAGTATACTTTCAAGAGTTCTTCGGAAAGTACGAAGGAGTGTTCAACTGGCACAAGACGTTACAATCTGAAGCTATTGAGAATGAGATTGTTACGACTGCTACAGGTAGACAGTTTGCGTTCCCAAATGTCTATCGTACTAAACAGGGTAATGCGTCTGCTAAAACTCAGATTGTAAACTATCCAGTACAGTCTGTAGCTACTGCTGAGATCGTTCCTCTTGGTGTCATACTGCTACACAAACAACTAAAAGAACGTGGACTAAAAAGTTTAGTTATCAATACAGTACACGATTCTGTTATAGTAGATTGTCATCCAGATGAGATCGAGGAAGTAAAACAGATTGCTCCTACTTGTTTAATTAAAGCACAAGATGAAGCAGAAAAAAGATTTGGTTTAGAAAAGTTTATTCCTCTTGAGGTTGAAATGTCGATTGGAAAAAATTGGATGGAACAGGAAGATTGTGCTTGACAAATTAGAATTAATATGTTATAAGCATTATACATTTGAAAGGAGAAAAAAATGTCGTTAGTTGAATTAGACTTTAATCAATCTACGAATCTTTTCGTAGTACCAGAAGACAATGGCCCACAAATACCTAGAGCATCAATAAACAGAGATGCATTCTATGGTGAAGAAATGGCTAGTGTGCCAGTGCCATCAATAAAACTGGATCATCCTGATCATGGTCCTGTCTTTGGTAAAGACGTTGCTATTCGTGTCTTTGCAACGACTATGCAGACTTCTGTATTCGACAGTGATGCAGAGGAGTATGCAAATATATCACAACACTTCATCAGGTTTGCTGACAAAGCTACTGATTGGTTTGGTGGTAACAAGTGTGGGTGGATGCCATCTAAACAGAAGGAAAAGCTCAAGGCTTCAGACCCTGTAGCGTATGCTAAAGCTAGTCGAACAAAATTGTATAGACATTTGTTTGGTATGATTAGAATGAATGATGCAGTAAAACCAGGATCTGATCCTGTAGAGTTTGATCCAATTCCATTCCGTATGCGTCTTGGCCCATCTAACTTCTATGAAATAGGTAAAGTTGTTGGTGAACTTGAGAAGCAGAAGCTAAAGCATTTTAATTACGAGCTTGGCATAGACTTCAAGGTTGAGAAGCGAGGATCTAACCAATGGTTCGTTCTTAATTACAAACCTATTGTTGATAATAAAATTAAAGTAACTAAAGATGATGAAGCAAACTTGCTTACATTTCAACAGGTTATACAAAAAGAGAACGAGGACGTTACTGAAAAGATGAGAGAGAATATAGGTAACGGTAGCGTTGGTGCTGAATTTATAGAACCAGTATCAGATGAATGATCTTCAAACAAAGCTAGACTTGTTTCTGTCGGGAGGTCCAGAGATACCTAGACATATAGTCTTTACAGCTAGTCAGATGTTTAATGAAAAGCTGTCAAAGTTTAACTATAAAAAACTAGGTAGCAGTAATGGACTTCCCTCCATGTCTCAGATTGGTAAACCTATGTGCCAACTACAGGCATCTAAGCTAGGATGGAAAGAGGCAGACAAGCCAGATCACTTTAAGATTATGATGGCTTATGGTGATATGACTGAAGTGTTAGCTGTAGCTATTCTCTTGTCGGCAGGAATAGAGATAACTGATATGAATAAGAAAGTTAAGTTATCTACCAAGGCAGGAGATCTTTACGGAGAACTTGACCTAGTTATAAAGTTAGGTGACAAAAGTGTTTGGGATATCAAGAGTGCTAGTTCTTGGTCATACGATAAACGCTTTGCATCTTACGAACAACTAAAGAAACAAGATGACTTTGGTTATTGCTGTCAGTTGTTTGGTTATGCTAGGGCTGAAGGTGTAAAGGCTGGTGGATGGATTGTAGTAAACAAAGGTACAGGAGAGATCAAAGTTATAGAAGCTGATCCAGAAGATGAAGATTACTATATAGATTTGATTGAACAAAGAGCATTACAGATATCCAAGACTACTGAGGATGCTCACTTTGAAAGACTGTATGATGATACTCTAGAGACATATTACAAACGCTCTACTGGTAACAGAAAATTACAGATGCCTTGTACGTTTTGTGACTATAAGTTTTCTTGTTGGCCTGATTTAAAGTATGTTAAGAATCCTGTATCAAAAGCAGGAAACTATGAATACTATACTAAGATGGCTAAAAGATATGAAACCAGCGTCAGCTAAAAACAAAGGAAGACTACTACAACAGTGGGTGAGGGATATACTTTTATCTCGATTAAAAGGTGTGGAGCAAGATGATATCAAATCTACACCGATGGGAGTAAATGGTCCAGATATTAGTTTATCCCCACTTGCTAGAAAGAAATGGCCTTGGGCTGTAGAATGTAAATCAAGAGCAAAGTTTGCTGTATATGATATTATATCTCAAGCTGAAAGTCATGTGACTAAAGGAACTAAGCCGTTAGTGATTATTAAAGCAAATCGCAAAGAACCACTAGCAATCGTTTACGCAAAAGATTTTTTGGAGATGTCATGTCAGAAAGCGAAATAACTCATATGATCAACGTACCTGATTGTACGTTTGGTTTATTTATTACACATGATGGTAATGGTATTAATATATCTTGTGGTGACTTTGCTACGGATGCAGTATATGATACAGACCGTCATCATGTTATAAATGATATAGGTGACTCTTTATTAATGCTAGTTAAAAGTGTTATTGATGATGCACAAAAAAGGTATGAAAAAGAAAATACAGAACTAGCAGAGGAGGATAAAGAAAAACTAAAGAACGTAATCTATGTAAACTTTAAACCGCAAACTAAACATTAAGGAGATTTTATGAGTGATAAATCTTTACCTTTTAGTTTCCCTGTAACCGATATGGTTAATCACCCACCCCACTATAATCAGCATGGTGTAGAGTGTATTGATGCAATCAAAGCAACTACTGGAGATAACTTTAAAGATTACTTAAAAGGAAACATAATGAAGTATCTGTGGCGTTTTGATTACAAAGGTAAACCCATAGAAGATTTGCAAAAAGCTAGGTGGTATCTGGATAAATTAATAGATGAAGTCTATGTGCCTGAATATAAAGAGTTAGATCCAGACAAAGAACTGGATAGATTAAGAGGGAGAAAATCAAGTGCAGACTAACTATAAAGAATGTTTAAATGAATGGCAAGATTCTGTAACAAATGCCTTGACAACTAGAGCTATATATGATAAAGTTCCATTTCAAAGTAGAGGTCACAGTTTAAAAGTCAAAGACGAATATAACGAAAAAAGATTACGACTTTGTGTTAATAATATGACAGAGGAGTATCAAGAATTAATAGAAGAACTAGACGCTATGCATTCACCTAATGATGAAATAAATCCAGAGAAGGTGATGAAAGAGTTATGTGATGTTCTTTATGTTGTATTTGGTTTTGCATCGAGATACAAAGAGTTAAAGTATTTAGATGAGGCTTTTCTAAGAGTGCATGGTAACAACATGGAAAAGTTAGAAAAAGGAACTGTGAGACACGATGGAAAGATTGTAAAACCTGCTGGTCATTTACCACCAGATCTGTCTGACTTAATAGAGAAAGGAGTAAACGATGGATGATCAAATGATTCAAACTCTTGAGGATGAAATTAAAGTTAAGCAAGATGAACTACAACGCCTTAAATACGGTGATGTATACGAAGCGCAAGATGCGTATGAGTCTGCAAAAGTAGTATACGAAGAGGCAAGTAAAAGTTTGTCAGATGCATTTAAAAAGTTATCTGAAGCTAGATCTAGTCATGGTTTAGCACAAACCACACCAAGTTCGTATCTGTGGCGTAGAACATACAGATTTTAATGCATAACTTTACTTTAGTAGTAAAGGTTAGAGTAGAAGAAGATCATCATATAGTTCCTGTTGATGGGGCTGAAGGTCTTCTTCAAACTCTTCCTGACGATATCAAAGAGGTTCTTGAAGATCACTTTGAAGGTATAGACATTTCCATAATAAAGGCAGATATACATGACTAGATTTAAATCAAACATGAACCCTATGTTCAGATCAAAGTTTTCTGAAGACATATTTAATTTAAAATATTCACACACTGGATGCGATAGTTGGGAGCAACTTGCTAAAGTATTAGTAGAAGATGTATGTGGTAACTATCGCCCTGATGAAGAAGCGTTAATGAGAAGGGAAGAGCGCAAACAACTTGCACAGTATATAACTGATCTCAAGTTCGTTCCTGGTGGTAGGTACTTATACTATGCAGGTAGAGATAAACGCTTCTATAATAATTGTTTTCTTCTCTCTGCCGAAGAAGACACAAGGGAGGATTGGGCTAATCTCAGTTGGAAAGCTGAGTCCTGTTTAATGACAGGGGGAGGCATTGGAATTGACTACTCAGTATATAGAGAGTCAGGTAGAACTCTAGGTGGATCAGGAGGACTTGCCTCTGGCCCAATCCCAAAGATGCAGATGATAAATTCTATTGGTGCTAATGTAATGCAAGGTGGATCTCGTAGGTCTGCTATGTACGCATCATTACATTGGAAGCACAACGATATTCCCAACTTCCTTATAGCAAAGGATTGGGATAAACTGCCAGTAGGTAATACTGGTTTTAATTTTAAGCAAATTAAGGAGCAAGATTTTAACTTTCGCGCTCCTTTAGATATGACTAATATTAGTATTAATTACGATACTAATTGGTTGTTGGAGTATTGGAATACTGGATCTGTTGGAGATGTGTTTGTTAAGAATATTGAACAGGCCTTACGAACAGCAGAACCAGGATTCAGTTTTAATTTTATGGAGAATGAGAATGAAACACTACGAAATGCTTGTACTGAGGTATGTAGTGCTGACGATAGTGATGTTTGCAATTTGGGGAGTATCAATCTGGGCCGTATTGAGTCGATATCAGAACTGGCCCATGTAGTAGACTTAGCCACTAAATTTTTAATTTGTGGAACCATGAGAGCAGAGTTACCTTATCAAAAGGTTTATGCAGTAAGGCAGAAGAACAGAAGATTAGGTCTTGGTCTTATGGGTATGCATGAGTGGCTTATTAAAAGAGGAGAAAAATATGAAGTTAGTGCCGATCTTCACCGATGGCTATCGGTATATAAAGGAGTCAGCGATGACGTTTCTAAGAGATTTGCAGATGAGTTATCCATCTCTAGGCCAGTGGCGAATCGTGCTATCGCTCCAACTGGCTCTATTAGTATTCTTGCTGGTAGTTCTTCTGGCATAGAACCAATCTTTGCTGTTGCATACAAGCGAAGATATTTAACTGGTGGAACTAGATGGAAGTATCAATACGTTGTAGATAGTGCTGCACAAGAGCTAATCGACTTGTACGATGTTGATCCAGAAAGTATTGAGTCAGCTTTGGATCTTGCAGAAGACTATGAGAGAAGAATGAAGTTTCAGGCAGATGTCCAAGACTATGTTGATATGTCCATCAGTTCCACTATTAACTTACCTGCATGGGGTACAAAGTTTAATAACCCTGATACAGTTAAGAACTTTGCAAATACTCTAGCATCATACGCTCATAGGTTACGAGGATTTACTTGTTATCCTGATGGTAGTAGAGGTGGTCAACCTTTGTCTACAGTGCCATACTCTGAAGCTGTAGATAAGTTAGGTGAAGAGTTTGATGAACACGTTGAAACACACGACATTTGTGAGATAACAAATTCAGGAGGAGTTTGTGGCGTATAAGAAAAGACGAGTATACAGTGGAGACTTTTATCCTCTGAAAAAAATACATAGGGAAGGGATGATAGGTTTTACAGAAAACTTGACAAATCCCTATTCCTATGGTACATCAAGGTATAAAGAATGGGAACGTGGTTTTAACAAAGCATACTTTATACACTTGAAGAGGATAAAGAAAAATGCAGCTTGAATTTTTTGAAGAAGAAGATCTTTGTGAGAATGAAGATCTAGGTGCAGGTGAGGGTAAGGTTTGTACTAAGTGCGATACTTACCTTCCCTTATCTAAATTTGGTAGACATTCTGGTGCTAACTTTTTAAGAGCAGAGTGTCGTAGTTGCAATAATGAAATGAAAAAAGTAAGAGACAGATTAAGACAGGAACATGGTATGCCTAAAGAAGGTTATATCTGTCCTATTTGTAATGGTGATGCTGAAGCTGTCAAAGGTAAAGGTAACACTAAGAATGGATCATGGGTTATAGATCATTGTCACGATACCGATACATTTAGAGGTTGGCTATGTCATAAATGTAACAGAGCATTAGGTGGGTTTGATGATGACACAGATTTTTTAAAAAGAGCAATAGAGTATATAGAAGCACATCAACGTAGAATATTTTTAATTTAAGGAGGTAAAATGGATTTGTTTAAAAAAATTGCTGACAATATGTTTAGCTATAGATGGTTATTAGGTTGTGTGTTCATATTTTTATTTGTACTATTTATGAACATTACAGTATCTTGGGCAGGTATAAAAGTTTCATCAACTTGTAAGCCTCTACCTATGGCAGCAGGTGTACTTGAAGGTTTACACAAAGAAAGAATTGTATTTAGAGGAGTATCAACAAGAGGTCATGTTACTATTATTCATCTTAATAAAGAGACAGGAACATGGTCTGCTAACGTAATATTACCTAATGATATTAATTCTTTGTGTATGGTGGACGCTGGAACCACTGGAGAGATAACAGATACTACTTTTACCGATAAAAATGACTTAAAATAGACTAAATCACGTATATAGCGTTTTAAGCTTCATACAGAGCAAGTGGGTAAATTTTGGACTATACCTACCTGACAGTACCTTTGAGGGCATTTCTCGCGCATCCTCCGAGGTCATTTTTTTAAAAAGGAGTAAAAATGAAGACACTTTTAGTATTTTTATCACTATTATACGTTACTAGCTCTATATCTGTTGGATTAGCAAGTGACAGAGAACAAATAAGAGTTGTAGGGTCATCTACGGTATATCCCTTTGCTACTTCTGTTGCTGAGAGGTTTGGAAAGTCTACTAAATATAAAACACCAGTAATAGAAAGTACTGGTTCTGGTGGTGGAATTAAAATATTTTGTTCTGGTATGGATTTAAAATACGCTGATGTAACAAATGCATCTAGACGCATGAAGAAAAAAGAATTTGATATGTGCGTTAAAAATGGTGTTAGAAATATACTAGAGGTAAAAGTTGGATATGATGGTGTAGTTATAGCTAATAGTAAAAACTCTAAGAGATACAGTATGACTTTGAAAGATGTTTATCTAGCTTTAGCAAAAAACATACCAACTGAAGATGGTAAGATTATTCCTAACCCATATAAAACATGGAAAGAAATAAATCCTATGCTACCATCAAATAACATAGAGGTTATGGGTCCACCTCCAACATCAGGAACAAGAGATGCTTTTGTAGAACTTGCTATGGAAGGTGGATGTAAAAAATTTAAATGGGTAAAAGCATTAAAGAAGAAGGACAAACCAGCCTATAAAGAATTATGTCATACAATAAGAGAAGATGGTGCGTACATCGAGGCTGGTGAAAATGATAATATGATTTTACATAAACTAACAGTAAATGAAAATATGTTAGGTATCTTTGGATTTAGTTTTTTAGATATGAATGGAAATAAAGTACAAGGTAGTATTATTCAAGGTAAGAAACCTACATTTGATAATATATCACAAAGAACTTACCCTATATCTCGACCTCTGTATTTCTATGTAAAGAAAAATAATATAGGTCATATAAAAGGTCTTAAACAATATGTAGAATTATTTATATCAGAAAAATCTTCTGGTCCTGATGGATTCTTAACTGATCAAGGTTTAATACCTTTAGGTCAATCAGAACGTAAGAAAAGAGCAAAAGACGTTTTAAATATGAAAAATTTAAGTATAAGGTAATTATCTGTAGGCTTTAGTTTTTTTAGCAATCCTTCTAGGTTGTTTAGAAAACTGTCTACCTTTTCTAGTATCTTTTCTTTTCTTTCTAGTAGTAGCAGCATACTCAGCAGAACTCATGGACTTTATAGCTCTCTCTGGTAAATATCGTTCACCAGTAGCTTTCGGACCTTGTGTAGATGGCTTACCAGATTTTGTACGCCACTTCTGTCGCGTCCAGTTTTTAAGACTTCTTTGAGATTTTTTTAGAGCCATTTTTCTTTTTCCTACCTTTTAATGCTTTGAAGTCTGCACCAGTTATTCTATTTCTTGGTGGTGCAACTCTAGCTATTTTCATTTGTCTTGGTGATAATCTCTTAGCCATTATCCTCTATAACCTCCCCCAGCTTTTTTATAAGCAGATGCCATCATCTGAGCTTTTCTCGCTGACCACTGACCAGGTTTTCCTCCCTTTGAACCAGCTTTAATACGATTAAATATTCTCTTTCTTAGTGCAGGTTTAGTATAATTACCTGCCTCATTAACTCTACTTTTACTTTTAGTTTTAGTCTTTCTTTTTGCTGCCATAAATTCCTCCTTTTAAATAATAAGATCCTTACCCCAACTAGGGTGGATACCAGTGTCTATGTGTTATCGCTAAAATCATCCAAGAAACATTAATCGTTCATCGTTTCTCCTCTTTATTAATCCCTTTAAGCGTCTGCCTCCAGCCCATATCCACCTTGGAAATTCATCTGATGCACCAATGTAGTCTCCTCTGTTTATCTTACGCCTTAGTGTACTGCTTTGTAGCGCACCACTGCCTAGATTAAATACGAATGAACATAAGGCGTTGTACTGTCCATCTTCTAGCGGAACTTTTATTAGTCGTAATACTGCGACTTGTGATTTCTTTACATCTCTTCTTAATAAATAGTCTGCCTGATCTTTATCTATATCAGGATGATCTCCTGTTACTCTCTTATTATCCATACCCCATATGGCCCCATATCCGATAGTCCAATGTTGTGCTGGACACAGATATGGGGAGGAAGAATATCCCTCGTAAAACTTAATCAAGTCAAGACCTTCTTCAGTCATACGCCTCATGGTGTTTCCTTATTTACTTGCATAAAGATTATTAAATGTTACTGACGGATCTAAATAAGATTGATGCGATTCTGCTGAGTGTGTCCACTGAGAAGGAGTAAAATCTGGCACTCCATTCCCTGTTCTCCACAACGCAGGACTAGTAGCTCTAACTCTATTATTAGGAAGCGCAACTATATTTCCTGTCCAGTTTCCTGCATCCAATAATTGAATGACATGAGACTGTTTATGTTGTGCAGGATCATCAGCAATATCGTGGTCAGTATAATCTACAGTGAACATATATTTACCAGTATAAAACTCACCATCTATTTTACATAACCAAGGAGAGGAACTAACTCTATCCATCACAATAACACTATGGTGTCTAGATTCGCAATCCCAAGGCTGACATATATGGTCTTCCATAGGATCAGGCCAGTTCTCTACTGGTATATCTGCTACTAGAGCTTGTATCGGCATTCTAGCCCACATAGCTCCACCGTGAATATTTTCGTCAGGACCATCTTCCCTGTCGATTTCACAACCTGTAAATACAACCTGAAAACTTAAAGATCTGTCAGGTATTGTGTTTACTGCAAAAGCCATAGCGTGAAGGAAGTCACCGTGATAATTTTGATGGTTACAAGTGAACTCCCTTCGCACCCAACAACTAAAGTGTGGAATGTTACTTATCAGATAAGACATTATCTACGTCTAGCTGATCCACCTCGTCTAGCCATCATTGGCTTTTTCTTCTTAGCCATAGCACCACCTTTCGCGTACATCTTTGTACCCTTCTTTTTAGCCATAGCTCCACCTTTTGCGTACATTTTAGTTTTCTTTTTCATTGATCACTCTCCTTTTTCTTTGTGACAACTACATCTGCAAACCTCTGGATCGCAGTTACACTCAATACAACTGTCACAATCGCATTTTTTTTGAGTGTTTTGATCTTCTTGAAACCATATACTTTCTTTTCCACAACCACCTATATTATCTAATATTGCATTCATTTCATTTTTCCTTTACCACTTTACTCTATTAGCCCAATAAGCAGCTGACATTTTACCCTTTGCAATATTCTTGCCATGCCTAGCCTTAAAGGATTTTCTTCTAGCCTTTTGTCTTGCTGACTCACCTTTCTTAGGTTTACCAGCAGTTTTAACACCTTGCTGTCCAAAGCGTATTAGTTTTACTTTAGTACCCTCCTTGGCTAGTACGGCATGGGATTTCTTTGGATGATTAGGGGTTCTCTTTGGTTTGTTGTATCCAGAAAATGTTTCTTTACCCTTTTTTATAGTCATTACGAACTACTCCTAGATCTCTGCAAGGCCCGACTTCCAAACCAGAATGAGATAATAGCAGCAAATATTCCTTGTGTTTCTTCATCCCATAATGTTTGTATGGCTATCTCCCACACGATACCGTCTGTATATATTAGACCATATAGTGCAGTTCCTTTTATTACTGCAAATAATGTAAAGAATAAATACGTTATAACTGGCCTGACACTTGCTCTCAGTCCTGCCATAAATCCTGTAGACTTCATGGACTGATCATGTTTGTATAAAGCCTTGCTCTCACTTATGTCAGCTTCTATGTTCATTGCTTCTAGCTTTTGTGTATGTGCTAGTTTAGATGCCTCTATCTGACGATCCATCATTGCCAATTCGTGTTTTCTGTCTTGCCAATCTGAGAACATATCAAATGCTTTAGGTAATGCAGAACCTGCAAAACCAATTAATGATCCTAATATTGTAATCATTCTTTAGGCTCCTCTATTATCTTTTCTATTTTAAGAAACTTAATTCTTTCATTAGGTACAAATCTCCATACATGACCTCGACCATTAATTATAGAAAATACACTTTCATATATACCTACTTTAACTAGTACGGCTCGATCTCCATCCACGATACATTTGTCACCTTCATTAAAACTACCATCTAGCTTAAACCTAATACCAGTAATAAAGTTTGTTATTAGATCTTTAATAAAGAAACCAAGCCCTAGACTGAGGAAGATAGCGATGAGGGGTACTAGGGCATTGGTTAGGTCCAGTGATATGCTGTCCAGTGATTGCATTATTTATTGTACTCCTTTGGTATATCTTTATATATTTTTATTAATTCTTTTAGTAGTTCAGCTTCTTCCTTGTTTACATCTAATACAGTTTCTATATCTTCACCTATTAGACCTGTTGCTTGAGCAGATTTAATTGCTTTTTGAATGAGAAACGGGTCTTCTTTTGATACTTGCTTTATAATACCTAAATGATGAATTGAAGGAAATTTCTCACTTAACCGTCTTTTTAAGTTTCCTATTTCTTTCTTCAAATATTTTGCTTTAAATTCATCATTAAAATCTCTATATGCATCATTTGTAGATATAAATTCATTAAGGTTTCTTTCTATTAAACTAGACCCAATAAGTTCAAATGCTTGATCATACTCTGGTATTCCTGATGGTCTAAACAGTTTCCAATCTACTAAGCCTAATCTAGATATTTCTCTTTCTACTTCACCCATTCGTTGTCTTTTAACAATACCAGTAAATTGTTTATACAAGGGTGCTACATTTTTTAGTGGAGTAGGTCTATAGATTTTGTAACGTGATCTTGGAACTTTAACATCACTATCGCCAGACACTCTATAATTTTCGTTTTCTATTATTTGTAGCTGACCATTTGGTAATTTTCGTATTCCATGATCTTGATAAGTTAAAAAAGAATGACCCATAGGAAAATCTTTTAATATAACATCTACAAAATTTTCAAAAAATTTACCACTACTTTGTGCGTGACGCAATATTCTTATATTATCATCAAAAGAATTTGTTGTAGGATCGTATAGTAGCTCATCAGATATATCTTTAATTAATTTTAAAGGTGTTATAAGTGCAGAAATAATTGATCCAGATGCTCTAGCAAGAGCTTGTTCAAATTTAATCATTGACATTGGATCTTCATCAAATAAGAAATCTAAAGAATGTGCCTCTAGTTGCCTCAATATACCTGACCTAGAAGACGGTCCACCTAGAGCTTTAAAAAAATCTAGTCTAGTTTTTTCTTTTAAATCAAATCTACCCTCTACCTGTTGTTTTATAACTTCTGCTATAAAAGAGTAAGGTGCAAAAGGAAACCAAGTAGAAATATCTAATTGACCAGGAGTTTTATCATTATAAAGATTCCATTCAGTACCTGCTAAATCAGAGGTTCTAGCAGCGTAAGCAGTTGCTAATAATGCTGTGCCAGATACCCCTTGAGATATTCTTTTTATAGCCATTTCTTTTTGAAAAGGTGTAGCATTTACGCTAAATAAATCTTTATACTTTCCAGCAGTAATAGGATTAAGTAAAGATATAAGGCTATGCTCATACATATATTTAAAACTATTTATTAAGAATTTTGGAAATGGAATTGCCATAGATCCAACTACAGGAATATTTGACATTGAATATAAAACGTCTGAAAACTTTCTTCCTATTGCACCTTCACTTATATTTCTTGTTTGGTAGTTGTACTCTAATGCCCATTGTATACCATCATTTATAAAACGGTCATCAATCTCTTGTATTCTACCTTCCCTAACCATTTTAAAAAGGTCTAAACCTTCTCTTGCCATTGACTGTTTTAAGCCAACCATAAAAGAAGCAGACTTCATGTATCTGTCTTGAGCAGAGTTAAGTATGTTAGCTTTCATTAACATTTTTTCAGTATAATCAAATGCTACACCTACACCTCTATTTATAACACCTCTTTTATCACCTTCCATTTTAGATATAACATTTTGAACCTGTGCTGCTTCATAAACACCTTCAGGTCCATCTAATAGTTTTCTTATTTCAGGTTTTTGACTTGCAAGAAAATCTACAAACAATCTATTTTCTTGTGCATTAAACATACTATTTAAATGATCAAATGCATCTCTTAAATCTACAGGTCTATGTCTAGGACCACCACCAATCGTAGGTAAAACCATTGTTAATAAATTATCTACTGTACGAGTAGTGAAGTCTACTGGTAGTCTTATTATTCCACCCATAACATTTCTTATAGTTGTCGCAGGTTGAGATATCATACCTAGTCTAACCATTCTGTTCCATTGACTACCTCTTTCGTAAACTGCACCATCTGGACCTTTTCCCCAATGATCTAATCTAGCTCTTTCTGCTAACATAGAAGAGTAATACGCTTCAGTAGCTGGACTTAATTCTTGACCGCTTTTACCTAAAACATCTGAGGCATATTTAATCGGATTTTTTGCAGCATTTGTAAGATCTGCTTCGCTATACATTTTACCTGTAACATCTTTAAAGTTTTTTTGTAACCCTTGATTAAATTGTTCTATCCACAGTTTACTTACTTTTTTCTTTACTTGACTAGCTTGACCTAATACTTTAGCAGCTTGTGATGTAGTTCCTAGATAACTACCCTGCATAAAAGATATAAACTCTATGTTACTTACACCATTAGCATCTAATATTCTTACAAAATCATCACTGTTAAAACCATTCGGTACATTTTCTATAGCATCAGATACCTGCTGAGATATTCTTTTGTTTGGATTATACATCATTTTAGACTCTTGTAGTATGTCTACAAAAGCATCGTTTATTCTTTTCATTGAATTAGTGGTTAATTTAAAGTCTACAAGATCAGGTAAATCTTTATCATCTAAATCAAAGTACTTTTTCATCTGTTCTTGAAGATCTTTAAAACCTTCTTCTGCTAATTCCTTATTAAAAAGTTCAGAGTCTCTTATAATTTCTTTTTGTATTTTCTTTTGTATTGCATTATCAAAAGGATCTAATACTTTTACCTCAGAGGTTTTTACTGTCTTCTGTATTGGATCTCCTGTTTTAAGATCAAAACCCATATTTAGCGTATAAGTATCATCGTCATTTATCTTAAATACATAACCAATATTTTTATCTGCTTTAGTTTTACCTATATTAACAAAGCTACCTTCTGTAATAGTACCGTTTAAGAATGCCTGTCCTGCTGGTGTATTCTCTAAATATATTCTTTTACCTTCTTCTATTACTTTTATGTAATCTTCAGATTTAAATAATTTTTTAACACCTCTACCTACGGCTGCAAAACCTGCTCCAGGAATTATTGCAGCCGCTGCTGCTTTTGCTCCTTGTACAGGATCATAGCCAAGTTCTTCATCCTCCTCAAACGCATCACCATATCTATAATTTATAGATCTCTCTGCACCTTGAAGAGCAGCATCACCTATAACAGCCCCTAATGTGTCTGTTCCTATTCCTGCTAAAGTAGAGTTTATAGCAGCTTTTTTACCTACATCTATGGCTGATTTTAATCCTGCTCTTACTCCACCATACATAGCTGCTTTTGTTGCAAACGAGGCAGCACCACCAGAAACAATACTTAAATATGTTGAAGGTGCAGTTACAGCAGACATAAGGTAATCAACAAATGCTTTTGTATTACTTGCTGTATCATCTTCATAGAACATAGGCAATGATCTATAGACTTCATACACTTCTTTTAATTCTTTTTTTTGATTATCATTTATTTCGTTAGAAGCTACGGTACTCCATAACTTATATGCATCCATCTCATTAGAGTCTACTTCTCTAAACCTTTCATAAAAAGCATCTAGTAACTCTTCATTGTTCTCATAATCAAATTCACCAAAGGTATGCCCTAAAACATTAGCTGCTTTATTTAAAAATTCAGGATTTTTTAACAATCCAGCATATGTCAGTTCGTCTATCTGCATATTATTATTTCCCAACCATTTCAAAAATATAACTATCAACGTTAGAATCAAATCTACTTCTAACTGGACCCTCTTTAGTATTAAAAATGTAAAATCCATCAGCGTCTTGTGTTTTATATCCGTATGCTTTTCTAATTGCAGCCTCGTTTTTTAGACCAGTCATATTTAAAAATTCTTCTTTTGTAATCGGTTTACCTTTAACTGCTGGTTTAGATCCTGTAATTTCTGATGCGTCAACATTTCCAGCAAAAATATTTTTTGTATTTTTAAATTCAGGACTATTTAATGTCACACTTTTAGCATTGTTAAATGCTCTAAATGCACTAGTTGCACTTCCAGTAAGAAGTTGGTTTTCAGATTCAGCCAGTATTCTAGCAGAATAAATTTGAAAGTCTCTTAGAACTCTTGCAGCTACTCCTTGTTTATCTTTATTTATTTTTTTAAGTAAGTTTTGATCAACAACAATAGTATTATCATCTCTAACTTGGATAGCAGAATTAGGAACTTCTAAGGCTGTTGCAAATTTTACCTGAGTTTTTAACTCTTGTACTAACAACTTATTAATATCAGGAACAGTGTCTTCTAACAGTTTAAATTTATCTAGTTTATTTTTCTGTCTTCTAAGAAGTCTAAGAGTTGTAGCGTCAGGTTTGGGTCTTTGTGCTGGATCTCCATCTTCTGCTACATCTTTTCTATAGTTCATTATCTCATCATATACAGCTTGACCCTGCTCTACATCTTCAAACGTATTTATAAACTTATTTTTTACTGTTTCAGACACACTATATCTCTTTGGAATCCTACCTAAGAATGTTCCTAGTATAGTAGACCCAACTCTAGAACCCATAGTTTCAGGTGTCTGTCCTTCTTGTCGTATAGTTGTTTCTGTATCTTCTGCAAATGCTTGTGCCATTTGTTGACTTTGTGGTAGAGGACTAGTTGTAGATGTCATTTCTTGCGTTGTCTCTTGTGCGTCACCTGCATCTTTTTCTAAACCTTCTAGTAATTTTATAGCTTGATCAGAATTTTTATTACTCATGTTATATGCAGCAAAGGCTTCTACATCTGTAGGTCTACGCCCAAGTTTCAATTCAGCACCAACTATAAGAGGCTCAAGAACTTGCTTTCTGTTTTGTAGTATCTCATCAGATTGTTGTTTTCTTTTACTTGCTTCTTGTATAACTTTTAATCCACGTTCAACATCTTCATCAAATTTCTCAAAGGCTTCTTCTCTAAGATCCTCTCTGCGTTGCATTGCAGCACTAAACGCTCTTTTAAAAAATGACATATTAAGCCTCCATCAAACCTTTACGCTTTGGTTCTTCTTCTACCTCTTCTTCTACCTCTTCAACTTCTTCTTCTTTTGTATCTTTGTTTTTTTCTTCTAATTTTTTAATCTTTGCCTCTACAAATTTAGTATCAATCTTTCTAGGTATTTCTAAAATATAATCTACTTCTTCTTTATTACCTATAGCTTGTAGCACTCTACCTACTTCAGGTGTCATAAGTAAAGCTACATCATATGTTGTAATACCTCCTGCTACCATGTTATTAACTATAGCATCAGCAATACCCTCTATAGGTAATCCCTCTTCCATACAAAAAACAACTTTCTCGTAGTTTTCACCCTTACCCAAAATCTGTATAAAGTAATCAAAGGCTTCTGTAGGAGAGGTTATTTGAGGAGGTTTTTGCCACTTAGCAGTTCCAAGCTCCTCTGTAAAAGAAGCTCCTGGAATTGGGCCATCACCTAAAAATTCATCTAACATACTCTATACCTCCTATACTATACTTTAAAAGTTCCAAACTCACCTACCTGAGTGCCTTTTTGTGGATCTATACCATCTGCAACTAACTTTGCTTTTGCAACCATTCTATAAAAATCATAGATCTCTTCGCTTGTTTTTGCTTTTATAACTCCTCCAGAACTAGGTTGGCCTGGAGTAGGTGATCTTGATTCTGTAAAACCTCTTTTAGATAATTCTAGAGCAGCGTAATCTTGTGGCGTTGCTTTTTTAGCTTTTTTCTTTTTTCCACCTAGCTTTCCAAGGATATTAAATCCTAACCCTATAGCTTGGCTTCCTGTTAATCCTAGTGGTAATGCCATTACGTTAATCCTTCTCCAATATTTCCTATAAGATTGATGTTACTTTGCATACCAGCGTCTACTACCTCTGCAAACGGATCTCCACCTATAGAACCTGTATCTGTAGATGCGCTATTTCCAAATAAACCTTTACCAAATTCTCCAGCTAAATCAGATACTACATCAAATGCTAAATTACCAATTTTATCTTGAAACATTGCGTTTGCATTTTTCTTATATATAAATGAAGCATATGTAAGTTTTTTGTTAAACTGATCATTATCTCTAGAAGTAGTTCTTGCCCAAAACTCATTGTCTCTAAACTGTTGCCACATATTGTTTAGTGCAGTCTGACTCATGTTAAACCTATTCATAGTATTCATCTGATTAGCTGCATTCTGTAGTGCAGTGTTTTGAGTATTTATTTGTCTACGCCAAACAACATTTGACTGATCAATTAAAATACTATTCTTAGTATTAAACTGTTCTCTTTGATTTTCTAAGTTAGCGTTAAACTGAGCCATAGTATTCTTTTGACCAGCATTAAACTGTGCTATTGCATTCTGTTGTTGTGCGTTAAACTTACTTGTCTCATTAAACATAGATGCAAAGAACTGATCATTCTGTTGTTCGTTACGAGCGTTAAACTGTCTGGATGAGTTTATTGCTGCTTGGTCATTAAATATGGCTTGTACTCTTTGTTGTGAGTTTAATACGTTTGCTTGTTGTTGATTATTTAAATTAGCTAAATCTAACTGTAGTGTTTGTTGTGCATTTAATACTTCTGCTTGTTGTCTGTTATTTAGATTAGCTTGTTGAAATCTAGAAAATGTCTGAGCATCAGCAGCAGCTATTGGTGTAGCAGCTTCCATAGCAGCCTGTAATATAGATGCTCCTGCCATACTTGATGCACCCATGCCTCTTGCAGCTAACCTTTGTTCTGCCAATCGTATTGATGGTGCAGCCCATGATGGTATCTCACCACCTTCAAACTGAGAAGTTAAAGTAGCTAATTGACCTTGAACTGTAGACTCTGGTGCTACTTGTTCTTCTTGTGCTGTTACTAAATCTCTAAGGTCTGTTTGAGTTGCTGCTGTTATTTGCTGTTGTTGTACTTGAGGTAATGATGTTGCAGCGGCTACCGTAGCAGCCTGAGTTTTAGGTAACATCATTCCTGTTTGTGTTGTTTGGACAGTTGAGACAGGTGCTTGAATACCTTTAGCTGCTATTTGATATTTAGTGGGGTCCATTATTTCTTTAGGTTGAACAGTTTGTAGTATAGGTTTAAATTCAGTACCACCTGTAGTAGGCATTTCTCTTAGTTCATTTGCCTTACTACCAAACATATCGTAATGTTGTTTGCCTGAAGCAAATTCTCCTCTAGATACAGCAGCAGCAACATCTGGATTATTTAATAAATAAGCTCTTTCATCAAATGTACCTTGATCTAATCTAGGAGCAGTAAATTGTTGTCTCATTACTCCTTGAGTAGTTTGTTGACCAAACGGATCTACATCACCTGCTCTAGTTCCTTGTGCAGATAGAAATGCCTCTGAACGACTAGGATCATCAAATGCACCTAAAAATCCTACATCTCTAGCATCTTGTCTACCTTGCAAATTAGTTAAAGCGGATTGTAATTGCGCTGTATTGCCTTGAGTATTTAGATCTCTTAACTGTTGTGCAGTAAGATTTAAATCACCACCTAACAAATCTTCTCTAATATTACCAGTGTCATCTAGAAAAGGTTGTAGTGTTTTTTCAAAGTCCTCTGCTGTAGCCATCATATTCTCCTATTAAACTGGACTTCTGGTAGGTCCAAAACCAACTTGATCTCTAGGATCTACTGCAACAGGACCAGTTGGACCCATCATACCACCACCTTGAGGAGCAAAACTTCTAAGATTCTGTCCTGCTATCTGTGCTGCCTGAGTTGCCTGTTGTGCTTGTGGCATCACTGGTGGTTGTTGTGTTTGTGGTGGTGGACCCATCATACCTAATTGTCTTTGTTGTGCCTGTTGCTCTGCTATTCTATTAGTTTGAGATCCTACAGTTCTTAACTGATCCTCTAACTGCTCTCTAGTAGTCATACCGATCTCTCGACCTTGCGCTCTTTGTCCTTCAGCCCTAGTCTGATATGCTCTCGATGCTTTTTCAAAAGCACTTAGATCACCTGTTAAAGTTCCTAGATCTCTACCTAATCCAGTAACTCCTGTTTGTATACCTTGTTGAGCCTGACCTAAAGCCATTTGACCACNAAATAATGTCTGTGGTTGTTGTTCATCAGGAACACCTATAGCCTGACCTAATGTTTCCTGACCTGCACCTAATGCCTGTTGTCCTGCCATAAGTCCTGCCTGACCTGCTCCTAGTTGTGTACCTAACTGTGCCTGACCTGCACCTAAAGCTGCTTGACCTCCAAACAATGTAGCAGGTTGCGTTGCTTCTCCTGTATCTGGATCAACCATTGCCTGACCTATTGCCTGTTGAGTAGCTTCTTGTGCTGCCATTAACCCTTTAGGTTGTTGAGCATATATACCTGTTGCTTCTTGAGTTATATTACCTTCTTCATCTCTAAGTTCAGGAACACCTATAAAACCTTGAATACGACTATAATCTACTTCTGGTCCTTGTGTGATATTCATGGTTCTAAAGTCACCACCACCACCAACAGTAATGTTAGATTTTATTTGATCTAATTGTTTCTGAGTAAATTCAGCAGGAGGTTCTGGATCAGGTGGTGCAGGTATTGGATCTCTATCTCCTGCTGCTATCTCGTCCTGACCTCTTGATTTATAGTGTGCTGTCATTGCTTCTGTAATGTTAGCAGCAGGACGAACTGTTCCATCTGTAGTAGTAACTAAATAATCAGATGGTTTAAATGCTTGTAAATCTGTGTTAGAAGTATAATAAGCTATGGCTTCTTGTTCTGTTAAATTTCCTTGTGCGTCTGGCATCTTACTTACTCCTTATAGTGTCGCATTACAAGCATCTAGAGCATCCCATACTCTCTTAGCATGGGCAGCATTATCAAATGCTACAGTCTTTTCTGGATCATCTGGATCAGGATCTGTCCAATCTTTTGATACGGAAGTTAGATATTCTTGGAGATCGTCTTTGTTTTTTATCTCCTCAAAGTTTCCACTACCACCATCTTTAACAATGCCAATCATAACATTATCTCTAGGTGCATCAGTATCACTATCTGTCACCACATACACCCCATGCATACCCATTGGGTCATGTCCGAAATGTAAAAAGTCTGGTATTGTTCCATCAGCGTTTAGCCGATACTTGCATACTTTGTAAGCCATATTAGTTCCTCCTATTCGGCTGCTTCTAACTGAGGTACATTAGTCAATGATGTAGGATCAAAGACATCGAACCCTCTACTGTTTGCAAACTTAGCTGGACACCCTGCCCATTTGTCTGCACAACCCTCTAACCATTTTACTGTTGCTTCATGTTCAGGGGCTTTACCTTCGCTAATAACTTTATTTTCCCACTGGAGATATGCGAACACTTCAGCTTGTGCTTGTGCTGCATTAATACCTAGATCAAATAAGTATATTAAGTTACCCTCATCTATCTGACCACCTCTAGGTCTAGCACTGTTTAGTGCCTGTTTCATACAGGTCATTATGTGGTATCGTGCTTCTTCTAGTTCATAGTCCTCTTCAGTAAGTTCATCTTTACCTATATGCTCCATTAGATTGTCATATTGATTAGTAAAGAAGTTCATTTTACGAATAGCACCCTGCACACTATTCTGACCATTTGTTAGACCAGTTTCTAATTCTAGTATCTCTATCTCTAGCATTTCTTTGTCTAGATCATCTGTGCATTCTTCTAATTCACGTTGTTTCTTTTTAAGTTCTACCTCTTTCTTCTTCATATTAATAAAGGCTTCTTGCAATGCACCTCTAGTACGATCTACTTCAGCCAATGTATGTTTAATACTACGAATAGGTGTAATAGCAGTTACATCTAGTGTCACGCCCATAAACTGTGAGTGTGACTTGTGAAAGTTAGATGTAGCTTGAGCAACCATTGGCATTTTTTCTTTTATGTTTGCCAACATTGTTTTATACTCTGGCTTTACATTAGCAGGTAGATTAATGTTTAATTCCTGCTGTACTGCTATTTCTGTAGTTTGTTTTGTCATGTATTTATTTCTCCTTTGTTATTGTTATATTCTTAAGATATTCCACCATGTGAGTTCGATGCAGATCCTATACCATAATTCTTGTGTATATTTTCTCCCCAATCAGTAGCATTACCTGTACTAGCAATGGTAATTTTGTCTACATTTAAAGTGCCACTTGAACCCCAAGCTGTGTATAATCCTTGAGTTTTGTTTGAAAGACCTGCTGATTGCAAACTTGCTGCTGTTAAATTACCGAAGTCTGTCGCATTGCCAGTTGAGGCAATAGTAACATAATCCATAACGTCAGAAGCACTCCCTGTATTACCACCACCAAACACTGCCCTAGTATTTGATGATAAACCTGCTGGTGTTCCTCTTCTTGCTACTGTTAAATCACCAAAATCAGTTGCGTTACCAGTACTAGCAATCGTATAATAATCTATAGTATTTACTGCTGGATTTTTACCACCAGCCACTAAACCTCTAGTTGTACTAGCAGCAGCACCCTGTTGACCATACGCAGCATTAGTGTCACCAAAATCTGTGGCGTTACCAGCACTAGCAATGGTTATGTAATCAACAACGTCTGAAGCACTAGATGCTGACCCACCTGCCATTAAACCTCTTGTGCTGTTACTTAAACTAGCTCCATCAGTTCTTGCAACTGTAGCGTTACCAAAATCTGTAGCCTTACCTTTAGTGCTAAAAGTAAAAAAATCTATAATATCAACCTGATAAGGAGATGCATTTATACCTCCACCACCAAATACTGCTCTTGTAGATGAAGCCATACCTCCAGAAAACATATTCATTCTTGGTGCAGACAAATCTCCAAACATTGCTGCCTCACCATCAGTAGCAATATTTATATAAGATACTAAACTTTGAACTACACTGTTTACTGGTTCTACACCACCTGCATACAATCCTATAGATGCAGGGGCAAAATATGATTCGTTTTGTACTGCTGGATTGGCAGAACAAGTAGATGCTTGAGCAGAACAAGCTGTAAATAAATCACCAAAATCTGTAGCATTTCCTGTAGTAGCTATAGTTATCTGTTGTATTACATTAACTACACCACTTGAATCTTGTCCTCCTATAAATAATCCTTTTGTAGAGTTTGACGTACCACTTGTGTAATATGTTAAAGCTACTGCATCACCAAAGTCTGTAGCGTTGCCTGTTGAGGCAATAGTAATATAGTCTAATGTATTATTGTAAGAACCAGTATACCCAAGGCCAAATACCCCTCTTGTGCTACTGTTTGCGCCACCAGACATATATCCTCTACCAACAGTAAGATCGCCAAAGTCTGTCGCATTACTAGTACTAGCTATGGTTACNTATTCAATAACATTTGTGTAATTATTACTACCAGCAAATACACCTCTAGTAGAACTTGCAACAGAAGCACCGTGTTCTCTAGTTCCTGTTAAATCACCAAAGTCAGTTGCGTTTCCTGTACTGGCTATTGTTACATACTCTATAGTATTTACTACGGTATTACTTGCACTACGTCCTAAATAAAATACACCTCTTACATTATTTGAAAGTCCAGATGTGCCGTATCCTACAGCAGACATATCTCCAAAATCTGTAGCATCACCTGCACTAGCAAAAGTAAAATATTCTATTACATTTATTGCACTACCTGTACTACCACCAGAAACAACTGATCTTGTATCAGAAGAGAAAGAACCAACAGAGTATTTAGCTGCGCTAAGATCACCGAAATCTGTAGCATCACCTGCACTTTCTGGAATAAATTTTTGAACTGTATTTAAATATCCTACATCTGTGCTTCCACCATGAGTTAAACCCACACTAGGCACATTAGTAGGATCAGGCCAATCACCTGCCTGACCAAATATCAGTGGATCATGCAAATGCCACACACCAGATGCAGTTGCCGTTGAAAGATTGCTGGATGGCTCAGTTGGGCTTGGAGATATTATGGAGCCTAAATATCGCTCAGTCATTACGATAATCCTCCGTGTGAGTTTGATGCTGATCCAACAGCAAATCTAGTTGAAGCATGAGTTGCATACCAATCACCCCAATCGGTAGCATTACCTGTACTAGCTATAGTTATATAATCTAGAACATCGGTAGTTCCTCCAGTAGCATTAGCACCAGTGCCTAACACACCTCTTATTTTAGATGAACAACCAACCATGCCACCTCTTGCCACTGTCAAATCTCCAAAATCAGTAGCATTTCCTGTAGACGCTATAGTGAAATAGTCCATCTCATTTACTGCTGTTGTATTTGAATTAGACCATCCACCGCATTTAACTGCTCTAGTATTTGATGACACTCCTGCTGCATAATGCACTGCTGTACTTAAATCTCCAAAATCTGTGGCATTGCCTGTACTGGCTATGGTCACATAGTCAACAGTGGTTGATCCATTTTGAGTACCAGTGCCATACGCATCTCTTCCCATAAACAATAGTCTGGTGGTGCTTCCTGCTGGTGCAGATCTTGAACCACCCTCTGTAAGATCACCAAAGTCTGTAGTATCTCCAGCAGATGCAATAGTAATATACTCAATCGTATTTATGGTATAAGTAGAACCATTGTATCCCACTTGCATAACACCTCTGGTATCATTACTACCTACTGACCCATATAAAATTTGTGTGGCATCTCCAAAATCTGTTGATTTACCTTTGGTGCTAAATGTAAAAAATTCAAGATCATCACCTAAACTTCCAGATGCAGTGTGTATACCTGCTAAAACACCTCTAGTAGTTGAAGCTGCACCACCAGATATTACATAGCTAGATGGCCCTGATACATCTCCAAACATTGCTAGTCTTCCTGTTGTAGCAATATCTATGTAAGATACACCTGTCTGTCCTGTACCACCTACTAATGTTCCATGATGTATTAAACTCATAGCAGCAGGGGTAAAGTAACCTTCGTTTTGTACTGATGGAAATTCAGCAGATGCAGCAGAGTGTCCAGACGTAGCAGTTGCTAGATCTGCAAAATCTGTAGCGTTTCCTGTTGATCCTATGGTTATTTGATCAATCGTATTTACTGTTGTTGCACCTGCGTTTGTGCTTCCTCCTAGATACAGACCCTTTGTAGTGTTTGATATTCCTCCTGCCCTAAATGTGCTTTGACTCAAATCCCCGAAATCAGTAGCGTTACCAGTAGAACCCATCGTAATATAGTCAATAACATTTACATTGTCATCAGCAGTTCCGTCTGTGTTACCGCCCATAAACACACCTCTTGTAGAAGAAGCGCATCCAGAAGCATGAATAACAGAATTAGTCCTATCTCCGAAATCTGTGCTGTTACCTGTTGAAGCAATAGTAACATATTCTATTGTGTTAAGCACAGTGTAAGAACTATTTATACCTATAGCACTAATACCTCGCGTTGTAGTTCCTACGATGCCTGTTTGCCCTGCTGATGAAGCGACAGACAAATCTCCAAAATCTGTAGTGTTGCCCGTGCTTGGAATAGTTATATATTGCATAACATTGTGATAACCACCTGCATCTCCACCAGCAAATATTAATCGAACATTATTATTTCCAATAGAATTGAGACTAACCCTACCGTCTGTTAAATCACCAAAGTCAGATAAATTTCCACTACTACTATATAGTTTATAATCTATGACGTTGCTACGATCTGAACCTCCTCCTGTTCCCTCACCTCCTGCTGTAACAAATCTAGTGTCACTGCCACCTCCAGCAACTCGCGTTCTAGCTACTGTTAGATCACCGTAATCTGTAGCATTTGCTGTATTAGATATTTTTAAACTTTGCACTTGATTTGAACCAGCCGAAGCATCAGCCGATCCAGACGCAACATTTCCTCCAGCTATTAAAGATATAGGCAGTAAATTAATATCAATAGGAAACTCAGAACTATACTGATACTTTGTCTGTAGTTTCCAAACGCCTGAGAATGATGGAGCCATTATAATCCTCCATGAGAATTAGAACAACCCACTATATGTCGAACAGATTGAGTATGATCGCCAAAATCAGTAGCGTCTCCAGTACTAGCAATAGTGACATACTGAAGAACATTAACAGCACCGCTACTTGCCCTTCCACACCCAAATACAATCCTTGTTGAATTTGCCACGCCTCCAGCAGCGTAATCAACACTATTTAATAAATCTCCAAAATCTGTAGCGTTACCCGTACTCGCTATAGTAACGTAGTCCATAACATTTGATTTACTAGAAGCAGTGCCTCCAGCAGTTATACCTCTTGTTGAATTAGATGCACCAGTTGCACCTGATCTAGCAAGGGTAGCATCGCCAAAATCAGTAGCGTTGCCAGTTGATGATATGGTAATATAATCGAGTACATTACTATTTGAACCTGTAGTTCCACAAGAAAAAATACCTCTTGTAGTAGATGCAAACGCCCCACCTTCTGTTCGTGTAACAGATGAGTCTCCAAAATCTGTAGCGTTACCAGTACTTGCAATAGTAATATATTCCATAATATTTGATTGAGAACCACCAAAATATGCTAATCCATAAACACCTCTAGTACTGTTTGATAAACCATTTCCATAACCATTAGCAGCCGATGAGTCACCAAAATCTGTAGCGTTACTAGCACTAGCAAATGTAAAATACTCAATTACATTTATCAGAGTAGCTGATGAATTTGCACCTGCTGCATAAACAGCTCTTGTTGAACTTGACATAGCTGCCCCTGAGTCTTTAGCAACGGATAAATCACCAAAGTCTGTAGCATCACCTGTAGAAGTTATAGTAATTTTTGCAACATCGTTATACACAGTATCTCCACCAGCAGTTTGACCCCCCATATATAAACCAACAGGAAGTGCAGGACTAAAACTACCAGTAGCGTCAGACAATGGACCATTACCGTAGTCATTGATAGCCCATACTTTAGCTACATAAGATGTACCATTAGTTAATCCAGTTACAGTAATCGGAGAAGAAGATCCAGTGTTACTATATTGTGCCTGACCTAGAGGATCATCTGATGCACTAGGAGCCACTAAAGTAATCGTATTACCCATACCGTTACCATGAGCAGTGCAATAATAGGCAGAAGGTTCACCTGCATCTTCAGCTAGTACTAATGTTACTTTAGAACCAGACTGACCAGCAGTTCCTGTTACAGTAACACCTGTAGTATACTGACTATCTGATGAATTTTTAAAATGAAAAGGATGTCCTGAGTTACTACTGTCTTCTTGATCAAAGACGTATGTAAAACCTTTCACTAAAGTTAAGGCTGGATTACCTACACCATCAATATAGAATACATTACCTGTACCACCACCATATAAATTACCTGATGCTACAGTTACCCTGAAAGTTTTAGTTGTTCCTGTTGCAGGGAATACACTAACACCAAAGCTAGTAATAGGATCGTCACCAACAGCAGAGGGTGCAGTGAACGCCACTGATACTTCAGTATTACCAGCAGTAGCTGCACCTATTGTTGGAGCGTCAGGTACACTAAGATTGTCCTGACCTCCTATAAAACTTCCTCTACGAACCATTAGGAATCCCTATTAAGCGTCATCAATTTCTTCGTATGAGCATACTGCACTTAGATCACCAGCAGCAGATGCTTGTATCTTCAATATATCACTCTCCATTAAGTATAGGCCCATGTTCTTATCAATTACAACTAGCGTTGCATCAGCAGGAACTGATATTGTTTTTGCTAGATAGTAATCAGCAGAACTACGAGTTATCCATACATCAATAGAAGCAGCGTTAGACCCATCTATGTTTGCTATAACAAGCGAGTTAATTTTTTGTACTTTGTTAGAGCCACAAGTCAGCAACGAAACAGCAGAGGCTGCAACGTCTGCATCCATAACTGTGTTTGCATAAATAGAACTAACAGCGACTATATTTGGATTTGCCATTGTTTACCTCCTAATCAACCAAAGACCATAGCCATAGCTATGCTTTTTCCAGTAGTTACGCCATTGTTTAATTGTGTTTGGATGTTACTGGTTACACCATCCAAGTAATCATACTCTGTGCTAGTCACACCAGTATCATATAATGCTTTAAGATAATTCAATTCAGTTACAGAACCAGTGTATCCATCTAATGTATTTAATTCAGCAGTAGTAGATGTAACACCGTCTAGAATATTTAGCTCTGCACCAGTAGCCGT